>Ga0268266_10000450_pt1 | contig 60987 bp, 59 predicted proteins | sample KBSS13metaG_FD_190356 | JGI IMG/M metagenome (GOLD analysis project Ga0268266, IMG submission 190356) | Switchgrass rhizosphere microbial communities from Kellogg Biological Station, Michigan, USA - KBS S1-3 metaG (SPAdes) (version 2) | ecosystem: Host-associated > Plants > Roots > Rhizosphere...
ATGGCGTCCAGCACCACCGGGTTCTGGCCCTGGCCCAGGTAGTCGTTGGAGCACCACACCACCACCTCGCGCGACGTCCCGTCCGGCCGCGTCCAGGTCGCCCGCGGGAACGACCCGCGGTGACGCTTCAGGTCGGCGAACACCCGGTAACGGCCCTCTCCACGGACCTGCTCCAAGGCTGCTTCAAAGGCGGCGCGGTAATCCATCTGGCCCAAACGACTCGCAGCAACAGGCGGGCGCGCGCGGATGAGCGCGAACCAGCGCGATTTGCTCGCCTTTTCGCACCGTGAACCGATGATGTCCAGAACCGCGCCCAGCCTCGTGGCGCGATGGGTTCCATACCGCCTATTCCGGCTTTCGGAACCGGTAGGCGAACTGGTCGGTGTGGCCGCGAATGGCCGGATCGAAGACCTTTTTCGCATGGTCGTCGGACCGATTACGCAGCACCCGGCTCTCCCCTTCGAACCGGAACCCCGCCGCCTCGACTTCTCGCCGAACGATCGCCGGATCGATCCGGTGCAGCGTCTCGGCCGCGTCGAGCGGGGCGCCGGGCGCGGCGGCATGATCGACGACGACGAAGATGCCGCCCGGCTTCAGCGCGGCGAAGATCGCCCGGTTCACCGCCGCCACGTCCACGTTCATCCGCGCCAGATGCAGGTCGTGATAGTTCTGCGAGGTCCAGATCACGTCCGCCTTCTCCGGCAACGCCATCTTGGCGAAGTCGGCGAACGCCACCTTCACGTTGCCGAAGGCGGGGTTGGCGGCGACCGCGGTCACCGGCGGCGGCTTGTCGGCCTTGGCCGCCGATTCCGGCAGGACGGCGTAGATCCGGCCCTTTGGGGCGACCGCCTTGGAGAACAGGCGCGTGAAGTAGCCGCCGCCCGGCAGCAGATCGACCACCACCTGGCCTGGGCCGACCTTGGCGAAAGCCAGCAAGTCGGCCGGCTTCCGGTCGGCGTCGCGCGCGCGATCGGCTTCGGGCCGCGCCGGATCGGCGACCACCGCCGACAAGGCCGCGGCGTCCAAGGGTGTCGCAGTCGCCGAACCGGTTCCCAGCGCCGCGGCCAGAGCAGCGGCGATCCACAAGCTTCGCACGGTCGCTTCCCTTCCGCTCCGGACGCTCAGGGCAGCGGCGTCCATTCCTCGCCAGGGGGAAGCGCCGCGAAGATCTCGTCAAGCAGGACTTCGGAGATGTCGGCTACGGCGGGCGGGTTCCAGCGCGGCGCGTGATCCTTATCGACGATCAGGGCGCGGACGCCCTCGATGAAGTCGGACCGCACCACCACACGCGAGGCGATCCGGTATTCCATGGCCATGTTCTCGGCGAAGCTCGGCATGGTCCGGGCCAGGCGCAGCTGCCGGAAGGCGACCTTCAGCGTCTGCGGCGACTTGGTGGCGAGGGTCTGAACTTGCTCGCGGGCCCAGTCAGTGTCCGCCGCCGCCAGCGCGGCCAGGATCGCCTCCACGCTGTCGTGCGAGAATATTTGCGCGATCTCGTCCTGATGCTGGGCCAGCGGCGGGCGGCCCGGCTCGGCCTCGAACTCCGTGAGCAAGGTCTCGACCGCCGCGGGATCGGCCACGATTGCCGCCTTGAGCGCTTCGATACGCGAGCTTTCGACGAAGTCGGTGGCGACGCCGAGAAGTTCGCAGTCCGCCGCCTTGATGCGCGCACCGGTCAGGGCGAGCCAAAGGCCGATGTGGTCGGGCATCCGCGAAAGCCACCAGCCGCCGCCCACGTCCGGAAAGAGCCCGATGCCGGACTCCGGCATGGCGTAGGCGATGCGCTCGGTGGCCACCCGGTAGCGCGCCGGCATGGAGATGCCGACCCCGCCGCCCATCACCACTCCGTCGAGGACGGCCGCCACAGGCTTGGCGTAGCGGTGCAGCAGTTCGTTCAGCCGGTACTCGACGAAGAAGAACTCGCGCGCCGCGCGGCCGCCCTCGAGCGCGCTCTCGTAGAGCATGCGGATATCGCCGCCAGCGCAGAAGCCGCGGTCGCCGGAGTGGTCGAGCAGCACCAGTTCCACGGCCGGATCGTCGTCCCAGGCCAGCAGAGCCTCGGTCATCCGCCGGCACATGTTCAGGGTCAGCGCGTGCAGCGCCTTGGGCCGATTGAGGGTGATCCGGCCGACGCGGCCTTCGACCCGGATCAGAATCTCGGATTGGGCGTCGGCCTCGCTCATGTCCCCGTAAAGCTCCCGAGCAGTGTTCAGGCCCGCAAGTCGCGGGCGACGTCCAGGCGGAGTCAACCAAGTCTTGATCCGGAGGCGGGGAAGGTTCACCTCGAAGCGCGATGACCCGAGCGCCCCTGGCCCCCTACCCCGCCCTGCGCCTGCGCCGCCTCCGGCAGGCCGACTGGATCCGCCGCCTCGTCCGCGAGAGCACGCTGACGCCCGCGGACCTGATCTGGTCCGTCGTGATCCACGAGGGCGACGCACCCGAGCCCGTCGCCTCGATGCCGGGCGTCTCGCGCCTGCCGCTGAAGCACCTCGCCCGGGTGGCCCGAGAAGCCCGGGACCTGGGCATTCCCGCCATCGCCGTCTTCCCCCGCATCGATGCGGCGCGGAAGGACGCCCTGGGCAGCCTGGCGTTCGATCCGGACGGCCTGATCGCCCGCGCCGTGAAGACGATGAAGGACGCCGCCCCCGAGGTCGGTGTCATGTGCGACGTCGCCCTGGACCCCTTCACCGACCATGGCCATGACGGCGTCATTGAGAATGGCTGCATCCACAACGAGGCGACGATCGAGCAGTTGGTGCGCCAGGGGCTCATGCAGGCCAAGGCCGGCTGCGACATCCTCGCGCCCTCGGACATGATGGACGGCCGTTGCGGCGTGCTCCGCCGGGCGCTGGAGGCCGAGGGCCTGACGGAGATTCTGATCCTATCCTACGCGGCCAAGTTCGCCTCGGCCTTCTACGGGCCGTTCCGCGACGCGATCGGCTCCGGAAACCTGGGCGCCGGCGGCGGCCCGCTCGACAAGAAAAGCTACCAGATGGACCCGGCCAACCGGCAGGAGGCCCTGCGCGAAGTGGCCCTCGACATCGCCGAGGGCGCCGACATGGTCATGGTCAAGCCCGGCCTGCCCTATCTCGACGTGCTCCGCGACATCGTCGAGGCGTTCCAGGTCCCGACGTTCGCCTACCAGGTGTCCGGCGAGTATGCGATGCTGATGGCGGCCGCACAGAACGGCTGGCTCGACGAGGAACGCGCGATCCTGGAGACCCTGGGCGCGTTCAAGCGGGCGGGCGCGGCGGGCGTGGTCACCTATTTCGCGCCCCGGGCGGCGAAGCTGCTGGGCGCTTGAGCTGCAACAACCGCTAGGGAGAGACGCCGTGTTCATCGCCATGAACCGCTTTCAGGTGAAGCTCGGGAGCGAGAGCGATTTCGAGGCCGTGTGGCTGGGCCGCGAGACCCACCTCGAAAAAGTCCCCGGCTTCGTGAACTTCAACCTGCTGCGCGGACCCGAGCGAGACGGCTATCGGCTCTACGCCTCGCATTCGCTGTGGGCTTCCCAGGCGGCCTTCGAGGCCTGGACCAAGTCGGAAGCCTTCCGCCTGGCGCACAAGGACGCGGGCGGAAAGCGCGACATCTATCTCGGCCATCCGAACTTCGAGGGCTTCGAGGTGCTGCAGGAAGTCAGCGCGGCGGCGGCCTAGGCTGACGGCGGCCGGGCCTGGCGATATCCTCACCTGCCTCGACGGAGGACGTCATGCACCCCGTGAAGCTTGGAGTTTTCGCATCCCTGGCCGCCGCGGTCCTGCTGAGCGGGACCGCTGTGCGGGCGCAAAGCGCGCAGCCGCCCTCCGGCGCCGCCCAGCCCGCGCCGGAAGCCGGCATGGTCACGCGCCGCGGCGAACGCCCGGTGCTCGAGGGACGCGCGTCGGACATGGCGTTCGTGGCCGGCGGCGAAGCCCGGATCAGCGCGCAGGTCGCCGACGACATCTTCGCCGCAGGCCGCAGCCTCACGGTCCAGGGCGCGAGCGCGGACCACCTGATCATCGCGGGCGGCGAGATGGACCTCGCGCCCGCGGCCGTCCACGACCTGGTCGCCGCCGGCGGGCGCCTTCGCCTTCGCTCCGGCGTCGTGAACGACGACGTTCTCGCCACCGGCGGGGAGATCGAGCTCGCGCGCGAGGCCCGCATACTGGGCTCCGTCGTCCTCACGGGCGGCCGGGTGCGCATCGAAGCGCCGATCGGCGGCGAGCTGGGCGTCGCCGGCGGACGCGTCGAGCTGAACGGCCCGGTCGGCCATGGCGTTCGCATCCGCGCCGAAGAGATCGTGGTCGGCCCGCAGGCCCGGGTCGGCGGCGACCTCGTGCTCCGCGGCGCCCGGATCGAGGTCTCGCCGAGCGCCGTGGTGGCCGGGCGCACGGTGCGCGACGTGGTGAAGCCCGACGGAGGGCGGGCCCGCCACGCGGCCGTCATGGCCGCTCTGCTGGCGCTCGGCCTCCTGCTGATGAACGGCGTGATCGCGGCGGCCACGCCCTGGCTCGTGGGCGGCGTCGAGCAGCGTCTGCGATCGCAGCCATGGCCTACGCTCGGAGTCGGCGCGCTCCTCCTGCTGCTGACTCCGCTGGCCGTGGCCCTGCTGGCGGCGACCGTGCTCGGCGCGCCCTTGGCCGCGGTGCTCGCGCTCGCCTATCTCCTGGCGATGCCGCTCGCCTTCGCGGGCGTCTCCTACGGGATAGGCCGGCTGATCCGCGAGCGCCTCGCCAAGGCGGCGGCCGAGCCGCGATGGCCGGCGCGCCTGGGCTGGACCATGCTCGGAGCGCTGCTCCTGCTGATCGTCTGCATCATCCCCTACGTCGGCTGGCTGGCCTGGCTGACGGCGCTGGCGGCCGGCATGGGCGGGCTTGCGTTGCTCGCCGTTCGCCGGCCGGCCGTCTAGCCGCTACGGCTTCTCCAGGCGCGCCACCAGGCTGGAGGTGTCCCAGCGGCCGCCGCCCTGCGCCTGCACCTCGGCGTAGTAGCCGTCGACGAGGCGGGTCGCCTCGAGCCGGGCGCCGTTCCGCGTCGCCTCGTCGAGCACCAGCCCCAGGTCCTTGCGCATCCAGTCCACGGCGAATCCGAAGTCGAAGCGGCCCTCGGTCATCGTCTTCCACCGGTTGTCCATCTGCCAGGACTGGGCGGCGCCCTGGGAGATGGCCTCGTAGACCAGCGCCGGATCCAGTCCGGCCCGCTTGGCGAAATGCAGGCCTTCGGCCAGCCCCTGCACGACGCCGGCGATGCAGATCTGGTTCACCATCTTGGCGAGCTGGCCGGAGCCCGTCGGTCCCATCAGCCGCAACGCCTTGGCGTAGACCTCCAGCACCGGGCGCACGCGTTCGAACAGTGTGAGATCCGCCCCGCACATTATGGTCAGCTGGCCGTTCTCCGCCCCGGCCTGGCCGCCGGACACGGGCGCGTCGACGAAGGCCAGACCGGCCGAGGCGGCGCGTTCGGCCAGTTCGCGGGCGACGACCGCCGAAGTGGTCGTGTGGTCGACCACCACCGCTCCCACCGGCAAGGCCGGCAGCGCCTCTCCCACGACCTGGCGGACATCGTCGTCCGCTCCGACGCACAGAAGGAAGATCTCCGCCTCGCCCGCCGCCTCGGCCACGCTGGCGGCGGCGCGCCCGCCATAGGCCGCGGCCCAGCGCGCGGCCCTCTCCGGCGTGCGGTTGTAGACCGTCACCTCATGCCCGGCCCTGGCGAGGTGGCCGGCCATCGGAAAGCCCATCACGCCCAGCCCTGCGAACGTCAGCTTCATCGCCGCCACATCTCCCAAGGTATCGCAAACCCGATCTTAACGCGCCCCCGCGCAAGCTGAGCTCGTATCAGCCTAGAACCGGGTGGACCATGGCCGCAGGAAGCGACCAGCCGATCGTCATCAAGCGGATCAAGAAAGGCGGCGGCGACAGCCACCACGGCGGCGCGTGGAAGGTGGCCTATGCGGACTTCGTGACCGCCATGATGGCCTTCTTCCTGCTGATGTGGCTGATCAATACGACCTCGCCGGAGCAGAAGCGCGGCATCGCCGACTATTTCGCCCCGGCCAGCGTATCCCAGACGGACTCCGGGTCGGGCGGCATTCTGGCCGGCACGGCGCTGGGCTCCGACGGAGCCAAGGCGAAGGGCACCAGCTCGGTGATTGAGGAGCTTTCGCCCGAATCGCGCAATCCCGACGACGGCAAGAGCGCCGACGCCGCCAAGGCCGCAACCGCGGCCACGGACGCCATGCAGGAAGCGCAGAAGCGGCGCGACGACGCCGCCTTCGCCTCGGCCGCGCAGTCGCTGCGCCAGGCGCTGCAGGACATGCCGGAGCTCGCTGAGCTCTCGAAGAACATCCTCGTCGACCAGACCCCGGAGGGGCTCCGCATCCAGCTCGTCGACCAGGAAGGCCGCTCGATGTTCAACGAGGGTTCGGCCAAGCCGAACGCCCGCGCGGCCCTGCTGCTGCGCGCGGTCGCCAAGGTCATCAACCAGCTGCCCAACCGGATCAGCATCTACGGCCACACGAGCGCCAGCCCCGGCGGAGCGAAATCGGAAGGCGACTGGACGTTGTCGGCCGCGCGCGCCGACGCGTCGCGCCGGGTTCTGCAGGGCGCCGGCGTCGATCCGGACCGGGTGTATCAGGTGTCCGGCAAGGCCACGTCCGAGCCGCTCTACCCCGACGACCCGATGCTGCCGGGCAACCGCCGGATCGCGATCGTGCTGCTACGGGAAGCGCCCGTGCTGCCGCCCTCGCCGGCGCTCTGACGCCCGACACGCGATCCACCTTGCGAAAGCGGCGCGCATACCCCCTAATCAAGGCGAACACGGTAAAGGACAGCGGCAGTTCGTGACGCAGCATTTTGCGACAAGACAGCTCAGGTTCTTCCTGACGGCCCCCTCTGCGTGTCCCTATTTGCCTGAGCGCTTTGAACGCAAGGTCTTCGCCCACTTGCCCCTTTCTGATGGGGCGACGGTCAACGACAGCCTGACCCAGGTCGGATTCCGGCGCTCGCAGAACATCGCCTACCGTCCCGCGTGCGAAGCCTGCAGCGCCTGTGTCTCGGCCCGCCTGCCAGCGATGGACTATGTCTTCTCCCGCTCGGAGCGGAAGGTCCTCAACCGCAACGAGGACGTCGAGCGCCATCTGGTCGAGGCCGAGGCGACGATGGAGCAGTTCGATCTGCTTCGCCGCTATCTGACCGCCCGCCACGCCAACGGCGGCATGGCCGAGATGACTTGGCCGGACTATGTGGCCATGGTCGAGGACACCGCCGTCCGTACGCACATCATCGAATACCGCGTCCGCTCCCAGGACGGCGGCCCCGGGGATCTGATCGCCTGCGCGCTGGTGGACCTGATGGCCGACGGCCTGTCGCTCGTCTACAGCTTCTACGATCCCGCCCAGAGGCGGCGCAGCTTGGGCTCCTATGTAATCCTCGACCACGTCATCCAGGCCGGACTGACCAGCCTGCCCTACGTCTACCTGGGCTATTGGGTGCGCGGGTCCGAGAAGATGAACTACAAGGTCCGCTTCTCGCCGATCGAGCTGCTTAAGCCGGAAGGCTGGACGCTGTTCTCCGGCGGCGATCTCCAGGAGCGCCCGGCGCCCTAGGCCGGCCCCCGCCGAGACCTGTGAAATGCGTGGAGAGCCGCGGCTCTCCCGTGGCGCCGCGCGCGCGCGCGGACTAGATTAGCCGTGTGACCCCCCGCCTCAGATCCGAAGCATGGCCCAGCAGCTACGCCTGAGGTTGCAGCGCCCATCGCGCCCGACGCGCGAGGAGTTCGTCGCGGGCGCTTCGAACGCCGAGGCGCTGGCGGCGCTCGACGCCTGGCCGAGCTGGCCGGGCGGCTCGCTGGTCCTGGTGGGACCGGAAGGCGTCGGCAAGACCCATCTCGCGAAAGCGTGGGCCGAGCAGGCGGGCGCCGCCGTCCTGAGCCGGGACGCGCCAGACCTGGACGCCGCAGCCGGCGGCCCGACGCTGCTCGAAGACGTCGACCAAGGCGCCCCCGACGAGGCGTTGTTCCACCTGATCAATCTCGCGAACCGCAACGGCCGCGGCCTCCTGATGACGGCGCGGACCCGCCCCGCCGGCTGGCCCGCACAGCTGCCCGACCTGCGTTCCCGCCTCAACGCCCTGTTCGTGGCCGAGATCGGGCCGCCCGACGACGTGGTGCTCGAGGGCGTGCTTCGCCGCTTCTTCCGCGAACGCAGCATCCGCCCGCCGCCGGAGGTCCTGCCCTACCTGCTCAACCGTATGCCCCGCTCCATTCCGCGGGCCCGAGAGGTGGTTCAACGCATCGACGAAGCCGCCGACGGCGCGATTTCCCGCCTGGTGGCCCGCTCCATCCTTGAGGAGGAGTCGCAAAACCTTGATCTTTTCGAGTGAGAACCGTCGCAAACTCGGCCGAGGCCGCGCGGCAGGTGCGGCCAGGGCGTTTGGAGCTTGCTAGATGACCTATGTCGCGCCCATCGCGAATGACCATCCCGAACACGCGGCGCGCGCGGCCGAACTGACGGCCGAAGATCTGGCGGCGTCGAGCCAGCGGTTCTTCAATCGCGAGCTCTCCTGGCTCTCATTCAATCGCCGGGTGCTGGCTGAGAGCAAGAACCTCCGCCATCCGCTGCTGGAGCGGCTCCGCTTCCTGGCGATCTCGGCGAACAACCTCGACGAATTCTACATGGTCCGCGTCGCCGGGCTGAAGGCGCAGGTGCGCGAAGGCGTGCGCGTGGTGAGCCAGGACGGGCTCACCTCGGCCGAGCAGCTGGAGCGCGTGAACGCCGAGGCGGCGGACCTCATGGCCGACCAGCAGACGCGTTGGCGTGAACTCAATGGCGAGCTGGCGTCCCAGGGCTTGCGCCTGGTCGCCCCGCGCGAGGTCGGGGAGCGCGAGCGGGCGGCGCTCGGCGAGCTCTTCGCCAACCAGCTGTTCCCCGTGCTAACGCCGCTGGCCATCGACCCGGCGCACCCGTTTCCGTTCATTCCGAACCTCGCCTTCTCGCTGGTGCTGAAGCTCAAGCGGATCAGCGACGGGCGCATGCTCTACGCCCTGCTGCCGATCCCGGCGCAGGTGGCCAGGTTCTGGGAAGTGCCTCGCGCCGGCCGCCGTCGCGACGAGCGGCGGTTCATCTCGCTGGAGAACTTCGTCTCCCTCTTCCTGGACCAGCTGTTTCCGGGCTGCGAGGTCGAGGCCCAGGGCGTGTTCCGCCTGATCCGGGATTCGGACGTCGAGATCGAGGAAGAGGCTGAGGATCTGGTCCGCGAGTTCGAGGCCCTGCTCAAGCAGCGCCGCATGGGCTCGGTCGTGCGCATCGAGTTCGAAGCCGACATGTCGGAGGAGCTTCGCGGCTTCATCTCGGAAAACCTGCACGCCCAACCCGAGGACGTGATCCTGATCGACGGCCTGCTCGGGCTCGACGAACTCAGCCAATTGATTCCGCCGGACCGCCCGGAACTGAAGTTCAAGCCGTTCGAACCGCGCTTCCCCGAACGGATCCGCGACCACGGCGGCGACTGTTTCGCCGCGATCCGCGAGAAAGACATCCTCGTCCACCATCCGTTCGAGAGCTTCGACGTGGTGGTGCAGTTCATCCGCCAGGCGGCGCGCGACCCCAACGTGCTGGCCATCAAGCAGACTCTCTACCGGACCTCGAAGGACAGCCCGATCGTGGCGGCGCTGATCGAGGCGGCCGAGACCGGCAAGAACGTCACGGCCGTCGTGGAGATCAAGGCGCGCTTCGACGAGGAGGCGAACCTGAAGTGGGCGCGCGATCTGGAGCGCGCCGGCGTCCACGTCGTCTTCGGCTTCGTCGAGTACAAGACCCACGCCAAGCTCTCGACCGTCGTGCGGCGTGAGGGCGAGGCTCTGCGCACCTACTGCCACTTCGGCACGGGCAACTACCACCCGATCACGGCGCGCATCTATACGGACCTGTCGCTGTTCACGACCGATCCGGCGCTGGCCCGGGACTCGACGCGGCTGTTCAACTTCGTCACCGGCTACGCCCAGCCTGATCGCCTGGAGAAGCTGTCCTTCTCCCCCACCAACATGAAGCGGGACCTGCTGGCGCTGATCGCCCATGAGGCCGAGAACGCCCGCAAGGGCCGGCCGGCGGCGATCTGGGCCAAGCTGAACTCGCTCGTCGACCCGCAGATCATCGATGCGCTCTACGCAGCCAGCCAAGCCGGCGTGGACATCCGCCTGGTGGTGCGCGGCATCTGCTGTCTGAGGCCCGGACTCGCCGGCCTTTCGGAGAACATCCGCGTCAAAAGCATCATCGGCCGCTTCCTGGAGCACGGCCGGATCGTCGCCTTCGCCAACGGCGCGCCGCTACCGTCGTCGGAGGCGCGCGTCTTCATCTCGTCGGCCGACTGGATGCCGCGCAACCTCGACCGCCGAGTCGAGGCGCTGACCCCGATCGAGAACCCGACCGTGCACCGGCAGGTTCTCAATCAGATCATGGTCGCCAACCTTCGAGATGAAGCGCAAAGCTGGACGCTGGACAGCGAGGGCCGCTATACGCGGGATCCGGCGTGGGATCACCCGGACGCCTTCTCAGCGCATGAGTACTTCATGACAAATCCCAGCCTGTCGGGACGGGGCCAGAAGGTGAAGGACATGCCGCGCGCGATCGAAGATGTGGCTCCGCGCTGATAGCCGCCCCGAGCCGCACCAGACCGCGGTTCTCGACCTCGGGTCGAACTCCGTCCGGTTGGTCGTCTACCGCCTGGAAGGACGGGCGATCTGGACCGTTTTCAATGAGAAGGCGCTGGCCGGTCTCGGCCGCGACCTGCCGTCGACGGGCAGGCTCTGCGCGGACGGGATCGAGGTCGCGCTGGCCGCGCTTCGCCGTTTCCGGACGCTGCTGAACGGCTGGCCGGCCGAAAACGTGACGGCGGTCGCCACCGCAGCGGTGCGGGAAGCGGCGGACGGGTCCACCTTCCTGCGGAAGGTGAACGAGGAAGCCGGTTTCGAGGTCAGGCTGCTCTCCGGCGCCGAGGAGGCGCGCTACGCCGCGCTCGGGGTGCTGGCGGGCGACCCCCAGGCGGAGGGCGTCGTGGGCGACCTGGGCGGCTCCAGCCTCGAGCTCGTACGGCTAGAGGGCGGCGAGCCGTTGGACGGTGAAACCCTGGCGCTCGGGCCCTTCGCGCTCGGCGCCCCGCGCGCGCTGGACATCGAGCGTACGCGGCGCGCCATCGAGGCCGAGCTCAGCCCGCTCGGCGGCCGGTTCCGGACCCCAAGCCTTCACGCGGTGGGCGGCGCCTGGCGCAACCTCGCCCTCCTGCACATGGAGCTCACCCAGTATCCGCTGCGGGTGGCGCACCAGTACCAGATGACCGGGAGCGACGCGGTTCAGCTGGCGCGGTTCGTCGAGCGGCTCTCGAAATCCTCGCTCGACCGTATTCCCGGCCTGTCCCGAAAGCGTTTCGACACCCTGCCCTACGCCGCCCTGGTGCTGGAGGCGCTGATCGAGCGCCTAGGCGTCGAACAGGTGGTGATCTCCGCCTACGGCCTGCGGGAAGGCCTGCTGCTGGAATCGATGGATCCACAGGTCCGCGCGCGCGACCCGCTGCTGGTCGGGTGCGAGGCGCTGACCGCCGTGAGGGGACTGTCGCAGGATCTCGGCCCGGCGCTGGAGACCTGGATAGGTCCCGCCTTCGCCAAGCTTCCCGGCCTGTTCCCCGGCCGCGACGCGCCGTTGGTCGCCGCCGCCTGCCGGCTCGCCGACATCGGCGCGCGGCTACACCCCGACCACCGCGCCGACATCGCCTTCGGAGAGGTGCTGCGCGCGCCGATCGCGGGAATGACTCACGCCGAGCGCGCCTTCCTCGCCTGCGCCGCCTTCTCGCGCCACAGCGCCGGCGCGACGCCGCCGGAGCCCGACATCGTCAACCGCCTGCTGACGCCGGAGCGGCGACAACGCGCGCGGGCGCTGGGGGCCGCCATCCGCCTGGGTTGCGACGTTTCCGGCCGCAACCCGCTCCGGCTGCCGAACACCACCCTCTCGTTCATCGATGGCCGGCTGGAGCTCTCGGCCAAGCCGGGTTGGGAAGATCTGCTGGCCGGAGAGCAGACCGCGAAACGGGCGCAGGCGCTCGCCGCAGCCTTGCGCGTGCCGCTGGAGATCGCCTGATCCATCTTTGCGGAAGGGCCCGAACGCCGAAGGGCGGCGCCGGTCGCCCGGACGCCGCCCCTCACAGATCCGTTGGGGAGATCTGCGCATCAGGCGATCAGCCGCGCCGGCAAGCCGACGTACAGCGACGCAGTTCCCCCAGTATGAGGGACCCGGTCGACCCGAACCCCTCGCCGGCCAGAACCGTCTGCCCGCTTGACGCCCGTTGGTGCGCCGCGCCGCAGCCCCTTTGCAGGCCGGAGGTTGAGTGGGTTAACGCTGGGCGACAAGAGATCGACGACCGGTGTTCTCGCGGAAGCTGTGCATGAATCTGTGGATAACCGCGCGTCCGCCTCTGGATAAACGTCGCCTGCGATCAATTCTTCCAACGCGGCCAACGCCTTAGGCGCTCGCGAAACGATCCAAAGGCTTCGCTATCCCGCCGGGCGGTGCGGCCAGCATCAGCGATAATGCGGGCGCCCGTACTCGTCGTAATAGTTCACTCGGCGTACATCTTCGCGCGGCGGCGCGTAGTATCGGGCCGGCGCGCTCCGATAAGCAGGCCGGGCGCGGCTCGAGCGGTAGTAGCGGGTCGTGGTGCAGCCGGAGCGGCCGATTTCACGCCCGACAACGGCGCCGGCGAGGCCGCCGACGATCGGACCGGTGCTGCCGTGGGTCACGGCTCCGCCCGCGAGCGCGCCACCGGCGGCGCCCAGCAAGGTCCCGTTGAGCTTTCGCGTGCCGCAGGTCGCCGCGTCGGCGTTGACCGGGGTCATCACTAGCGGCGCCGCAAGCAACAACGCCAACGCCGTCAGCGAAATTGTCTTGGTGAATCGTGCCATAGCGCAGTCCTATCCACTGTCTATATCAGCATCGTGGTCAATGAGGGCGACGGAAAGTCTAGAACGCGCGCCCAATTTCGCCTCGACTTTGCATCAAAGCGCGAGAAGCATCGCTCTAGTTCCATGAACGGCGCCTGAACCACCCAATCACGGCACTCGTGGGCGGTGTTGCTGGCGATTCTGTGGCGACCTGGCGCTACTGGGCGCTCGCCGTCTTCGGGGCACGACGCACCTCGACCACCCGGACCCGGATCCCATCCAGCACCAGGGCGAGTTCGCCTCGCTTGAGCTTCAGGGCGTCCTCACCGAAGGCCTCACGTCGCCAGCCCTTCAGGGCCGGCGTCGTCGCCTCGTCGTCATTGGCGATCTGCTCCAGGTCGGAGACCGTGGCGATGAGCTTCGAGGCCACCCCCGCCTCCTCCGCCCGCGCCTTCAACAGAACCTTCAGCAGCTCCACCACAGCGCCGGCCGCGGGAGAGGCCTGGGTCTTCGGCCGCTCGATGGCGGGGGCGTAGCGTTCCGGGTCCTTCAGGGCCTCGCGAACGGACGCCAGCAGGTCCGGCCCGAAGCGCGATCCCGAAAATCCCTTTGGCACCGAACGGAGCCGGTCCAGGGCTTCGGCGTCGGTGGGCGCTTGGGTCGCGACCTCGTCGATGGCCTCGTCCTTCAGGATTCGGCCGCGCGGCTGGTCGCGCAGCTGGGCCGTGCGTTCGCGCCACGCCGCAACTGCTTTGTAGATCGCGAGATATTTGGCGGTGTGCCGCCGCGGCCTGAGCCGGCGCCAGGCGTTCTCCGGGTCGACATCATAGTTGGCGGGGTCCGTCAGGCCGGCCATCTCGTCGGTGACCCAGGCCAGCCGGCCCTCCTGCTCGAGCCGTTGCCTCAGCTTCGGATAGAGCTCGGCCAGGTGGGTGACGTCGGCCAGCGCATAGGTGAGCTGATTGTCCGAGAGCGGGCGGCGCGCCCAATCCGTGAAACGACTGCTCTTGTCGAGCTCGATCTTCAGCATCTGCCGCACCAGGGCGTCATAGGCGATCTGCTCGCCGAAGCCCGCCGCCATGCCCGCCACCTGGGTATCGAACAGGGGGCGCGGCATGGCCTGCAGGTTGTTGAAGATCTCCACGTCCTGCCGGGCGGCGTGAAACACCTTGAGGATGGCGGGATCGCGCAGCACCGCGAGGAACGGCTCCAGGTCGATGCCGTCGGCCAGCGGATCGATCACGGCGTGTGCGGAGGGACAGGCGGCCTGGATCAGGCAGAGCTTGGGCCAGTAGGTGGTTTCGCGCATGAACTCGGTGTCCACGGCGACGAAAGGCTGCCCCTTCAGCTTCTCGCAGAACCCCGCAAGTTCCGCGGTGGTGGTAATCGGCGTCATCGATTAGCTATAGCCCCGCGAGCGCCCGAGTCTGCAAGGCCTGCATGTGCGCGATCCTCTAATTCGCATAAAGGCGTACCCGCCATGTCAGAACCGCCGAACGGTCTCACCTACGCCCAGGCCGGCGTGGACATCGACGCAGGAAACGCCCTGGTGGAGCGCATCAAGCCGCTCGCCAAGGCCACGCGGCGGCCAGGCGCCGAGCCCTCGCTCGGCGGCTTCGGCGCGCTTTTCGACCTGAAGGCCGCCGGCTACGCCGACCCGCTGCTGGTCACCACCACCGATGGCGTCGGCACCAAGCTGAAGGTCGCCATCGAGACCGGCCGCCACGACACTGTGGGCGTCGACCTCGTGGCCATGTGCGTCAACGACCTCTTGGCCCAGGGCGCCGAGCCGCTGCTGTTCCTGGACTATTTCGCGACCGGCAAGCTGGACGTCGAGGCCGCCGCCACCGTGGTCGCTGGCATCGCCGAGGGCTGCCGGCAGGCCGGCTGCGCCCTCGTCGGCGGCGAGACGGCGGAAATGCCCGGCATGTACGCGCCCGGCGACTATGACATGGCGGGCTTCTGCGTCGGCGCCGTCGACCGCGACCGGGTGTTGCCGCGCCTGGGGGACCAGAAGCCCGGCGACATCCTGATCGGGCTGGCCTCCTCCGGTCCGCATTCGAACGGCTATTCGCTGGTCCGCCGCATCGTCGAACGATCCGGCCTGGACTGGACCGCCGAGGCGCCTTTCGAACCGGGCAGGAGCCTGGCTGAAGCGCTGCTCGCGCCGACCCGGATCTATGTGAAGACCGTCCTGCCGCATCTGAAGGCGGGCCGCATCGAGGGGCTCGCTCACATCACCGGCGGCGGACTGATCGAGAATCCGCCTCGCGCGATCGCTGATGGGCTGGCGGCACGCTTCGACTGGAACGCCTGGGCCCTGCCCCCGGTGTTCCAATGGCTGCAGGAGGTGGGCGGCGTCGCCGACCGCGAGTTGCGCCGGACGTTCAACTGCGGCGTGGGCCTGATGCTGATCGTCGACACCCACGACCTGCCCGAGGTGCTGGAAGGCCTTGCGCGCGCAGGCGAGGACGCCTTCGTCATCGGCGAGTTGACAAAGGCTTAGCCACTCAACTTAAGGAAGCCTTAGCCGCGGCAAGTTGAAGCTGATCGCCTGGCGCGGATTGCCTGCGCTCAGATTCGGCCGGAGCTTCGAACCATGTTCCGCCACCTCCCCTCGACCTTCGCCGCCGTCGCGCTGCTGATCGCGGCGCCGGCGAGCCAAGCGGCCATGCCCGCCGCCCCGACTCCGGCTGACCCGCTGCCGTCCCTGTTCGTGGACTTCTTCTACAAGTGGAAGCTGCAGCCGGAGAACCTGACTGTCTCCGACCTTCGCGTGCTGAAGGCCGGCGAAGGCCTGCGGGTGTTGTGCGGCGCCTATGACCTCCCGGGCCAGGCCCGCCGGCCGTTCCTAGTGCTCGGCGACGCCACGCCGACGGCCTCCGCGGCTTGGGAGCCGGGGAGCTTTCCGGAGAGCGACCCGCTCTATCCGCAGCTGATGGACAACCTGCGGCTCTGCCAGACCCTCGGCGCCGCGGTGGCGACGCCGGTGGCCGTGCGCGAGGGCTGAGGGAGAGCCCTCTCCCCCCGCGCCGCGGAGAGGGAGAGGGAAGATGGCCGTCCTACGACAGGACGACAATCACCACGCGGCGGTTCTGGGCGCGGCCTTCCGGCGTGTCGTTTGGCGCGACCGGCGAATCCTTGCCGTAGGAGATGGTCGACATCCGGTTCAGCGCCACGCCGTGGCCGTTGAGGTAGCGCCGCACAGCCTCGGCGCGCGCCTGGCCCAGCTCCTCGTTGTACTCGCTGCTGCCGGTGGAATCCGTGTGGCCCTGGATCTCCAGGTAGACGTTCCGGTTCTCGGCCTTCAGCCGATCGACGAGTTCGCTCAGCCGCTGCTCGGCTTCCGGCGAGAGGGTCGACTTGTCGACCGGGAACTTCATAGAGTCGTCCGACAGCACCACCTGGTAGAGGAACTTGCCCTCCGCCAGCTTGTGCGCCGCATTGGCGCGGTCCAGCGCGTCACGCGCAGTCCCCTCGACCTTCGTCGTGTGCGCTTCGGCGACGCCCACCTGCTCGCGAACGAACTTGTGGCTCGCGCAGCCGCTCATGCCGACAGCCGCCAAGACGGCCACACCCGCCAGCAGACCCCTAACCATCGTTCGCTCTCCTCTGCGTTTCTTCCCCGCCAACGCGAATCCGCGCGCAGCCCTTAACCAAACCATCAACCTCCACCGTAGTTCCAAAGCTCGCGCCGCCGCGCAAGGGCCCCAGGCGCCCTGGCGGCGCAAGAAAAAACCCCGGCCTTTCGGCCGGGGTTCTGACTCGCCAGGTTTTCGTCTTCAGTCGCCGTAGCCTTCCGGCAGGTCGTCGTCCTTCAGCAAATCTTCCTTGGAGACCGCCTCGTCCCCGACCTTGGCCTTGGAGACGATCAGGTCCACCACCTTGTCCTCGAAGATCGGCGCGCGCAGCTGCGCCTGGGCGTTCGGATTCTGGCGCAGGAGATCGAAGACCTGCTGCGCCTGCGGGCCGTAGCGCAGCGCCTCCTGACGCATGGCCTCCGCCAACTCCTGCTCGGTGACCTGCACGTTGTTCGAGCGGCCGATCTCGGCCAGCACCAGACCCAGCCGCACCCGGCGCTCGGCGATCTTGCGGTACTCGGACTGCAGTTGCTCGTCCGACTTGCCCGCGTCGTCCTCCGGCAGCGAACCGTTGGTCTTGTCCTGCTCGACCTGGCTCCAGATCGAGGCGAACTCCGCCTCGACCATCTTCGGCGGCAGGGGGAATTCGTGCTTGGAGTCGAGCTGGTCGAGCAAGGCGCGCTTCAGCTTGAAGCGGCTCGCCCGTGCGTACTGCTGCGACAGGTTGGTCTTCAGCAGCTCGCGCAGCTTCTCGAGGCTCTCTACGCCGAGCTTCTCGGCGAAGGCGTCGTCCGCGGCGGTCTCGACCGGCGCCTTGACCTCCTTCACCTTCACCTCAAAGAGCGCTTCCTTACCGGCCAGGTTGGCTGCCTGGTAGTTCTCCGGGAAGGTCACCTTCACCTCGACGTCGCTGTCGGGCTTGGCGCCGACGAGCTGTTCCTCGAAGCCTGGGATGAACTGGCCCGAGCCCAGCACCAGCTCGGCGTCGGTCGCCGAGCCGCCGGCGAAGGCCTCGCCGTCGAGCTTGCCGACAAAGTCGATCACGACCATGTCGCCGTCCTTCGCCTTCACCGTCTTGCCGGTGCGCGGCTCATAGGTGCGGTTCTGCTTGGCCAGTTCGGCAAGCGCCTCTTCGACCTCGGCCTCGGCCGGCTCGTAGACCGGGCGCGTCAGCTCGAGCGTCGCGGGGTCCACCGGGTCGAACTCCGGCATCAGGTCCAGGGCCAGCTCGTAGGCGAGGTCGGCCTTGCCCTCGATCACCTGGTTGAGGTCGCCCTCGGGCTTCAGGTCCGGCTCGCCCGCGGGGCGCAGGTTGTTGTCCGTGATGACCTTCTGAGTCGTTTCGGAAAGGGTCTGCTCGACCACCTCCCCCATCAGCGCCTTGCCATAGAGACGCCGCACGTGGGCCGGCGGGACCTTGCCGGGTCGGAAGCCCTTGATCTTGAGCGTGGGCGTGATCTCGGCGATCCGCGCCTCGAGCTTCTCCGTCAGGTCCGCAACCGGCACCGTGACGCCATAGACGCGGCTCAAGCCTTCGCCGGACTTTTCAACGATCTGCATCGACATTCGCAATTTCCGGGCGATCCGCGGCAGCCTGAGCGCCGCAACCGCCTGTGATAGGGAAAGGAAAACCGCTCCGGCGAGGCCGGCGCGGAAGGCCGCGACTTATGTCACGGCCGCCGGCGCCCTCCAAGCCAAAAGCCGCCGCGGACCGCGGCCCTGCCGATTGCAGTTGGTGCTTCACCGCCGAACGGCTAAGGAGGCCCCACCTGGGCGGATGTGGCGGAACTGGTAGACGCACTGGATTTAGGTTCCAGCGCCGAGAGGCGTGGAGGTTCGAGTCCTCTCATCCGCACCAGGCTTCCGCGCCCCGGCGGCGAACAAGGTCGCCTCAGCTGTTCCAAGCTTTGAGGACGTGCGCGACCACATAGAGGCCGCGCGTCTCGTTGAGCACGATGATGCTCAGGAAGAGAAGCCACCCGGCTAGGCTTCGCCGCTTTTTCGGAAAGAACCGAACGATCGCCGCGGTCCGCGACATGGGAGAGAGATGAGCCTCGGAGGCGACATGGTTAATCCTGACCCCGAACACCGCTCAGCAGCTTCCCTGTTCGACCTGAACGCCTCTTTGAGATCCCGGAAAGGAGGAGAACGAACCGCTTGCGCGGGGGCCACTCGCCCTCCTCCCCTAGGGTTGACCGCAGTTGGGTGCGGCAACTGAAGGTGTAATCGCGCCGCGCCTCCACCGCAAGAGGTTGATATAAGATTCATATAACATCTCGGCTTTGCGCCCGCTCACCGCGCGAGACGCCCCGCACTAACGGCCGGTTAAGCCCTCCCTGGGATCCTGTTTCGACGAATCGCTCAGGGACTCGTCGTGGCTCTACAGCCGGTCACCTTCCGCCCGATCACCCCCGTCAAGCCGGTGAGCCGCAAGCCGGACGAGGAAGCCGCGCGCAAGACCGCCGAGCCGAAGCGGCCGCGCCGCGGGCGCCGGCTTGATCCCGGCCATGGCGAGAACCTCGACACCTGGGTCTGAAAGCGGCGTCGTCGACTTCGACGCGTACCCGTGTTTTCCTCCACCCAGCGTTGATTGGGGGAATTCAGCCATGACGGATACAAGCGCCCTTCGCGCCAAGCTCGACCTCGGCCGGGTCATTCGCGACACATTCTTAGTCGTTCGCCGCCAAGCGGTGCTGCTCTTCGGCGTCACCCTGGTGCTTTCCCTGCTGCCGCTCATAGCGCTGCAGTACTATGCACGGGGCGTCGAAACGACGGCGGCAAGCAATCCGACCGCCGCCCTCGCCCTGTTCGCATCACCCGTCTACTGGGGCTTGGCGCTCGTCAGCGCGCTCCTGGGCTGTCTCGCCTACGGTTTCCAACTGCGGATCGCGCTCTCCGAACTCGAAGGGACGCCTGCGACGGTCGACGAGGCGGTTCAAGTCGGGCTCAAGCGCCTTCTTCCAATCCTCGGCGTCTCGATCCTGATGAGCCTGGGAATCGGTTTCGGAATGTTGTTGCTGATCGTGCCTGGGATAATCCTCGCCCTCATGTGGTCGGTCGCGCTGCCCTCAGTCGTGGAACGAGGGGGCGTCTTCGCCAGCTTCGGCCATAGCCGCGACCTGACACGGGGCAATCGCTGGCGGATCTTCGCCCTCGTTCTCATTGTCGCCGTCGTCATCCTGGTGGCTCAGAGCATCCTGATGGTGCTGGTGGGCGGCGCGGGGAACAGCGGAACCCCGATGTTCGCGGTCGTCGTCAGCAGCATCTACAGCTGGCTGATGTCTGTGCTGTCAGTCGTGGGCTTGGCAGCTCTCTACATTCAGCTCCGCGAGCTCAAAGGCGGCGGCGGAGAACGCGTGGCTCAGGTCTTTTCCTGAGCCGCCACGTCGTGCTTGTCGCGACGCCGGCGGCCGAACAGCAGCCCGGTCTCCAGGCGGTGGCGTAAGGCGGCGTAATAGGCGCTGAGGAAGGTGCCGTCGGAGACGTCGGTGGGGCCATCCCAGGCGATCTTCGTGCGGATGCGCGCCGCCACCGCGGCCATGGTCCGGCGCTCGCCGCCGCGCAGCACCTGCTCCAGCACCTGCAGCTCCTTCACGCCGTAGGCGTCGAGCTGGGCGTGGGTGAAGGCGACGCCGCTGACCGTCGCTGGCGCGGCCTCGGCGATGTCGCGCAGGAGCTTCACCTTGGCGGCCTTGACCACCAGGGTTCCGGCCGCGATGTCGCCCAGCCGAAGCCGGTCGCGGTTGAACAGGGGGAAGACAACGAAGACCCCAGTCCAGACCCCGCCCAGGGTGATCAGGGCGCCGTCCACCCCGGAACCGCGCGCGAAGAGGAAGGCGGCCGGCAGGAAGACCTCCAGCTCGCGCATGGCGTTGCGCGTGAAGATGGCGTCGGCGCTCAGGCGGCGGCCGTCGCGGGCGATCACCCGCAGCCCCATCCTCCGCTTGCCGGGCGTGGCGCCCCAGGCGCCCAGCTCGAAGCCGATGAAATAGCCCAGCCGCAAGACGAAGAAGCCCAGCAGCCAGACCATCGCCAGCAGCCGGGCCAGCAGTTCGTCCTGGGTTCTCAGGGCGGCGAGGAAGGCCAGGAAAATGACCAGGGTGAGCGCCAGCAGCACGCCCGCGACGATCAGCAGATCGATCAGCAAGGCGGCTAGGCGATCGACGTAGGCGCCCACCTCCAGGCGCAGGTCGACACCCTCGGGGGTCACGAACCGGCGCCGGTCGCTCCCGGGTTCTTCCCGCGTCCGCCCGGGCTTCGATGGACGAAGGGGCTTCAAGAGGCCGCCCCCAGGCGACGCGGCGCGTAAAAGTACACGCCCCAGATCACCGCCGTGGCCGCGGCGATCGCGTACCGCGCCAGGTCGTCCTGCACGAGCTGGCGGGCGAAGCCTTCCAGCAGGGCGGCGAAGAACAGCATCACGATGACGCCACCCATCACCACGGCGCCGCGCCGGCCGGCGTGCATGGCCGAGTCCAGCCGCGTCCGGTCGCCCGGGAACACCACCGCCCAGCCGATCGAAATCCCCGCCCCGCCCGCCAGCATCACGGCGAGGAGTTCGGTGACCCCGTGGATCAGCAGCCAGCCCACCGCCTCGAAGAGCAGGCCGTGTTGGACGAACAGCGCCAGGAAGGCGCCGAGCGTCGCCCCGTTCGCCGCCATCAACCCGACGGTCAGGATGCAAAGGGCGAAGCCGAAGGCGAAGGCGAAGATCGCGATCTGCGAATTGTGGGTGAACAGGAAGGTGGCCATCACCTCCAGCCCCTCCTTGCCGCTCAGCTTGGGATAGAGCGTCCCGCGCAGCGCCTCGGTCGTCGCGCCCGGCTCGCGGCCGGCGGCCAGCCCGCCGGGCACGAAGCTGTGGAACCACTCCGGCTCGCGCATCACCAGGCCGTAGGCCACGATGGCGGTGAGCACGGTGACGAGGACCGCCGCCAGCGTCTCGCGCCAGATCGCTCGCACCGCCTGCGGCCAGTCGCGCCGGAAAAAGCCGCCGATCCGCGCCCACCCGCTTGCGCGCGCGCCGTAGACGAAGAAGTAGGCCCGGGTGGAGAGGGCCTCCAGATAGTCTATCAGCGCCTGGTCCAGCGAGATCGCCCGGGCCACGGAGAGCGACGAGAGCGCCTGGCGATAGAGGACCGGCAACTCCAGCAGCTCGGCCGGCGCCAGTTTCCTCAAGCCCTTCTTCTGGGCGCGGTCCAGAAGCCGTTCCAGGCGCCGCCAATCCTCCTCGCGCTCGGCGCGGAACCTGTGGCTCTTCAGCTGCAGCTCGGCCATGGGTTAGACGAGCTCCCGGCGCTTCACGTCGAGATAGCGGTTGATCAGCCCCGGGCCGATCTCGGCGGCCCGCGCCTGCAGGATCTGCACGCCCAGGCGCCGCAGCTGGGCCATCACGCCGTCGCGCTGCCGCGTCAGGCCGTAGGCGACCACCGCACGCGAAACAGCGTCCGCCGTCTCCGGCGCTGCGTCGGCGAGCGCCTCAAGCTCCTCGTCGCGGAAGGTGACGAGCACGATGACGTGGGTGCGCGCCAGGCGGCCCACGTGCTCCACCATCAGCGCCGCGCTGGTCGCGTCTGCGAAGTCGGTGAACATGACCACCAGGGAACGGCGATCCAGCCGCCCCGCCAGGCTCGTAAGGCCCAGGGTGAAATTGGTCTCCTCGGTGGAATAGTCGACGCTGGCCGCGAGGCGCCGAAGCGCGGGGAAGGCGCGCACGCCCGCTGTCGCGCCGCTGGCCGTGCGGGGCCGCGAGTCGAAGGCGAACAGGCCCACGCGATCGCCGACCTTCAGACCGACGAAAGCCAGAATCAGGCCGGCGTTGATCGCGTGGTCGATCCGCGCCTGGCCGGCGACGGGGGCGCTCATCAGCCGCCCGCAGTCGAAGGCCAGGATGATGTCGTGGTTGCGCTCGGTGCGGAACTCACGGGCCACTAGCTTGCCGTGCCGCGCCGTCTGTTTCCAGTCGATGGAACGCAGGTCCATGCCGATCTGGAATTCCTTTAGCGCGTGAAATTCCGTCCCCTCGCCCACGTCCATCTGCGCCTTGACCCCGGCGGGCGCGTCCCGGGCGAAGAGCTTCAGGCCTTCCTCGCGGACCGATTCGATGTCCGGCGTCACCGCCACCGTCGTCGCCGGCGTCTCGCGCCGTTGGCGCCAGACCAGGCCCAGTGGGCCGCGCCAGCGCGCCCAGACTCCCGTCACCCGCCCTTCCCCGCGCCGGCGCGCGTGAAAGGCGAAGCGCGCCAGGCCCGCGCCGCCCTCCAGCCGCAGCCGCTCGCGCCCTGCGGCGAAGTCGAGCCTCTCGTCGGCGTCGACGGCGATCTCCACCTCGCGCGGGGCGAGCCGGTCGAAGCGGGCGACGACCTCCAGCTCGCCCGATCGCCCAACACCGGCGACCGGCGGCGCCGTGACAGCGAGCTCGAGCGCGCTCACCGGGGCGGCCAGGACGGCGTCGGCCACCAGCAGCGCGGCGGTCAGCAGGATCCAGAGGGTCGCCACGAACCACATCCCGGGCGCCAGGGCGGCCACAAGCAAGGCCAGTGGTCCGCCCGCCGCCGCCAGGAGGATCGCCCGCCTCGTGGGATAGAGGTTCATCAACGCGGCGCCGCGGCCCGATCGACCAAGCCCGCGATGATCGTCTCGGCGCGCCGGCCCTCGATCTCGGCCGAGGGCGAGAGGATGACGCGATGGCGCAGCAGCGGCGGGGCCAGCGCCTTGACGTCGTCCGGCAAGGCGTAGTCGCGGCCGTGCAGCGCCGCCCGCGCCCGGGCCGCCAGCGCCAGCTGGCTCGCCGCGCGCGGCGAGGCGCCGCTCTGCAGGTCCGGCGTCTCGCGGGTCGAGCGGACCAGGTCGAGCACATAATCGACGATTTCGTCGGTCAGGCGCACGCCGGCGACCGCCGCGTTGGCCGCGGCGATGTCGGCCGCGCCCGCCACCGGTGCGACGCCCAGCTCCGCCGGGTCCGCCGCGCCCGCGCGCACGCCATAGGCCGAGACGATGGCCCGCTCCTCCTCGCGGCTGGGATAGGCGAGGACGTCTTTGAAGAGAAACCGATCGAGCTGCGCCTCCGGCAGGGGATAGGTGCCCTGCTGCTCAAGCGGGTTCTGGGTGGCCACCACCATGAAGCGGTCGCTCAAGGGGTTCGAGCGGCCGTCGATCGTCACCCGGCGCTCCTGCATGGCCTCCAGCAAGGCCGCCTGCGTCTTCGGTGGCGTCCGGTTGATTTCGTCGGCCAGCAGCAGCTCGCAGAAGACCGGCCCCCGCGTCAGGGTGAAGGCGCTGGTCTGGAAGTTGAATACGTTGGTCCCGATGATGTCCGCCGGCATCAGGTCGGGCGTGAACTGGATGCGGCCGAAATCCAGCTCCAGCGTGCGCGCGAAGCACTGGGCGAGGAAGGTCTTGGCCGTGCCCGGCGGTCCCTCGATCAGCACATGGCCGCGAGCGAAGAGCGCGATCAGGAGAAGGTCGATCGTCTCCTGGCGCCCGACGATGGCCTTGCCGACCTCCGCCCGGACCCGGTCGGCCAGCGCCTTCACATCAGCTAGATTCACCAGTCATCTCCAGTCGCCAGCGGTGGAGCTTCGCCGCCACGGCGATCAGCTCGTCGTTCGTCTTCACCCGCGCCGCCTCGGCGGCGAGGTCGCGGGGATCGTCAAGGCCGCGCCGGGCGGCCGCGCGCGCTAGCCATTCGTCGGCGTGCTCACCGGCCAGGTGGGCGCCGCCGCTCGCCTTGAGCGCCGCGTCCAGCGTACTTTCGGCGTAGGCCGCGCCAAGCGCCGGCTCCTTCTTCGCCATCCGGATCAGGCCCGCGGAATTGTCGACAAGGGCCGTCGCGCCCAGCGCGATCGCCCGCCCCGGACGCACCGCCGCGCCGAACCGTGTCAACGCCAGCCAGCCCATCAGCGCCGCAGCCGCCAGGATGCTGAGCGTGGCCGCGACCCAGGGCGGCTCCAGCATCAGGCGCAACAGGCTGCGATCGCGGCCAAGGCCGTTCAGCGTCACGTCGAACGCCACCCCGTCCTCACCGGCCATCTGGCGCAGCAACTGCACGCCGAAGGCCGCGGCGGCGGGATCCGTCAGTCCGTGGTTGTTGAGGAGGTCGGGCTCGGAAAGGACATACAGGTCCGGGCGGGAGATCGACTTCACCACCAGGGCGCGTCCACGTTCGTCCGCATAGACTGGCGACCAGCCCGGACCGCTGATGGTCTGTACGCCGTCCAGGGGCCTGGTCTGGACCGGTGTGGCGCTTTGCCAGACGGCGAGCCGCAGTCTCTGTGGTCCCGGCGTCAGCGTCACCTGCGTTCCCTTTTCATAAGCTTCCAGCGCCCGGACAGCACCGTTGCCGGGCGGCAAGTGACCCACCTTGCGGACGAAGCCCGGCCGCGCGGGGTCCAGCGCGGCCTGCCACTTCGGCAGCACGACCAGCGTGCGCAACGCCTGCGGATAGGCCTCGAGCTCCTTCGCCGTCACGTCCGGCCCCGGCGTGAGGACCACCGCGGTCCCATTCAACACGCTTGGATCGGGCGGCGAGCGAAGGATGGACGTTTTCTCGTCCATGGCCCGCAGCATGACGGTCGCCCCGCGATATCCGACGGCGGACGACGACAGGGCGTGGGCGCGCACGTCGCCCCGCCCGCGCAGCTCCGGCGCATAGGCGCCCAGCACCAGGAAGCCTGCGAAGGCGACGATCCCCACCAGCACGAGCGCAAGCACGGCGCTGGACGAAAACGGCTCGCGCGCCTCGGCCGACGTCTCAGGGGCCGCGGACTGGCTCAAGGCGCGCCCTCGGCCAGGGCGAAAGCTTCGTACTGGCTGCGGCATCTATCGAAGTCGCTGCGGCTCGCCGGCCACCCGCCGAAGAAGATCCGCTCCACGGCGTCGGCGATGATGCGGAAGGCGTCGCGTCCCCGGTCCGACAGCGGCGCGGCCTCGACGATCTCGCGGCTGGTGAGCGCGGGCCGCACCGATCCCGGACGACGAGCGGCGATGTCGTCGATGCTGCGAAACAGGATCAGGTGGATCGCCTCGGCGAACCGGCCTTCGCCCGCCAGCGCGTCCGCGTCGCCGAGCAGGGCCCGGGCGGCTTGGGCGTCGGGTCGCCAGTCAAGCGGCGCGGCCTCCGGCTTGCGGCGGCGCCCGAAGACGGAGGTGAACGGCAGGTCGCGGACGATCACCCAGAGCAGCAGCGCGACGCCGATCGCCACGCCGCCCCAGAAGACCACCTTGATCACCGGCGCCGCCGCGGACAGCGCCTCGAGCAAATTCGCCAGCCATGGCGGCGGCTTGGGCGGCGGGGGCGCCGCGGTGAAGTCTCGCTGCAGCCCAGGCTCGCTGAGGAACGCCCTGTGCGCGGCGGCCAGTTTCGCGTCGATGGCGCTGCCCGCCAATTCACCCCGCCCCCAATCACTCACGGCGACGCTATCAGGGCTCCGGTTGTCTGCGAAGGGTCTCGCACGGCATGCGGGCGGAAACAGAAAAGGCCCGGCGCGACCCGGGCCTTTCCGAAACAGGCTGCGCCGCCTCGCTCAGCTGTCGGCGTCGCGCTTTGCCCAGACGTGATCGACCAGGCCCCAGGCGCGGGCTTCCTCGGCGGTCATGAAGTAGTCGCGGTCGAGCGTCTCCTCGACCACCTCGATCGGCTGGCCGGTGTGCTTGGCGTAGATCTCGTTCAGCCGACGCTTGGTCTTGATGATGTCCTCGGCGTGGCGCTCGATGTCCGAAGCCTTGCCGGAGAAGCCGCCCGACGGCTGGTGGACCATGATGCGCGAGTTCGGCAGCGCGATCCGCTGGCCCTTCTCGCCCGCCATCAGCAGGAACGAGCCCATCGAGGCCGCCATGCCCAGGCACAGGGTGATCACCGGACTCTTGATGTATTGCATGGTGTCGTAGATCGCGAGGCCCGACGTCACCACCCCGCCCGGGGAGTTGATGTACATCTGGATCTCTTTCTTCGGGTTCTCCGCCTCCAGGTGCAACAGCTGGGCGCAGATCAGCGCGGCCATGCCGTCCTCGACCGGCCCGGCGAGAAAGACGATCCGGTCCTTCAGCAGGCGGGAAAAGATGTCATAGGCGCGCTCGCCCCGGCTCGTCTGCTCGACGACCATCGGCACGAGGCCCAGCGCGGTAGTGACGGGGTCACGCATTTGGAGGAAGCCCTTCTGGAATCTCTGGCGGGCCTGCCGAGCGCCCGCCCTTCTGGATATCGCGTGCCCGCGGGCGCGGCGCAAGGCGGCTTGAAGAAGCAAACCGGTTTCCGTGGAGCGCCCGCCCGCTCGGACGCCCCCATCCAACCCAGGTTTTGGCAGGAACAGGAGGCACTCGACCAAAGATAGTCCGGCGCGACGGGCGCATGCATCAGGTTACAGAGTCGATGAACACAGCGTCTCACGAAGCCGGTTACCGCCCGCCGCGTTGGTTACCTCTATCGAGAGGTCCGGTCTTTGGGAACCAACCAAAGCTTTATACGCTGGAGCTTCCGTTGCGAGGGCCTGAGTCGAATGGTGCAATACGCGGTGACTTTGAAGGACGGCGACTGGACCGTCTTCTGCAACGGCGAACCTCTCGAACACGGAATGTCGCGGTCGGCCGCGATCCAGATGGCGAAGGATCTGGCCTTCGAGGCCGAAGAGCGTGGCGACACCGTGGAGCTCTTGATCCAGGGCTACTACGGCGAAATGTCACGCCGCCTGAGCGGCGGCCCCGAAGAGTAGGCGGTCGAGAAGCGAACCGGGAGTGCGGCGCTATCGTCCCGCGGATCAGCGCCAGGCGCTCAAGGCCTTGCGGCGGCTCGCCTCTCCACGCTTGATGCGCGAGGAAAGCGCGCCTCACGAACAGGAACCAGGAGCGAAACCGGTTTCGCTCTAACCGCGCCGGGCCGCAGCCTTCGATTCACGCTTGGCGCGGGCTTCGGCCTTGGCCGCCGCTTTCCGATCCTTGCGCTCCTGGCGCTTGAGCTCGAGCTGGAGCTGCTCGTCGTTCTCCATCGCGAGCTGACGCGCGGCTTCGGCCTCTTCGGCCTTGCGGCGCGCGTCTTCCTTCTCGGCCACGCGGCGGGCGCGGACCTCCGCCAATTCGCGCGCCTTCTTCTCGGCGCTGGTTTCGAAAGCCTCCGGCCGAACGGTCGGCTTGGGCTTCATCTTCGCAAGTAGGGCTTTGCGCGCTTCGGCCTGGGCCGACAGACGCTCCGTGAAGCCCCCGATTTTGGGTTCTCGCATGCCTAACTGATCAATTGGAATGAATCGCCGAAGTAACCCCTCGGCTGACCCTCGGTTGCGGCCTCAGCCGACGATCTCGGCCTCAGTGAAGAACTGGGCGATCTCGATCGTGGCGTTCTCCAGGCTGTCGGAGCCGTGGACCGAGTTCTCGCCCACGCTCTCGGCGTAGAGCTTGCGGATGGTGCCATCCGCGGCCTGCGCGGGGTTCGTCGCCCCCATGACCTCGCGGTAGCGCGCCACCGCATTGTCGCCTTCCAGCACCTGCACGACCACCGGAGCGGACGTCATGAAGTCGACGAGCTCGCCGAAGAACGGACGTTCCTTGTGCACCTCGTAGAACTTCTCGGCCTGGCTCCGGCTCATGCGGATGCGCTTTTGGCCCACGATGCGCAGGCCGGCGTCCTCGATCACCGCATTGACCTTGCCGGTCAGGTTCCGCCGCGTGGCGTCCGGCTTGATGATCGAGAAGGTGCGTTCGGTCATGAGTCCCAAGTCTTGCTTGTTTTGGAAGCCCTACGAAGGCGCGCGGCCCTGCGAGGTCGGCGGCTCTATAGCCTCAAGCCTCCGCCTCGCCAAGGCGCCCCGGCGCTATTTCATCTATGGGACCAGGACGGCCGCGCCGGTGAAGGCGCCCTTGCGCAGGGCGTCCAGCGCCGCGTTCGCTTCGGCGAGCGGGAATGTGGTCGTTTCGGCCCGCACGCCCGCGGCCGCCGCCAGCGGCAGGTATTCCCGGGCGTCCAGCCGCGTCAGGTTGGCCACCGACATCAGCCGCCGCTCCTCCCAGAGGTCGGCATAGGGGAAACTCGGGATGTCGCTCATGTGGATGCCGCCGCAGACGACGGCGCCGCCCTTGCGCACCGCCTTCAGCGCCACGGGAACCAGGCCGCCCACCGGAGCGAAGATGATCGCCGCATCCAGCGGCTCAGGGGGAGCCTCCTCGGAGCCGCCCGCCCAGGCGCAGCCCAGCCTGAGCGCCAGCGCCTGCGCCGCAGCGTCGCCGCTTCGCGTGAAGGCGTACACCGCCTGACCCTTCCAGGTCGCCAGTTGCGCGAGCAGATGGGCCGCCGCGCCGAAACCGTAGAGGCCCAGCCTGGTGACCGCCGCCCGCCCCTCGCAGGCTTTGCGCCAGGAGCGATAGCCGATGAGGCCGGCGCACATCAGCGGGGCGGCTTCCACGTCGGAGAAGCCCTCGGGTACCGGAAAGCAGTGGTCCGCCCGCCCGACGAAGGCGTCGGCGTAGCCGCCGTCACAGGTCCAGCCGTTGAAGCGCGGGGCGTCGCACAGATTTTCCTCGCCGCTTTTGCAGTAGCGGCAAACGCCGCAGGTCTCGCCCAGCCAGGCGGCGCCGACGCGGTCTCCAAGCCGGAAGCCCTCGACGCCGGACCCGATCGCATCGACCACACCGACGATCTCGTGACCCGGGGTCACCGCCTCGCAGACCCGCGCCAGCTCGCCATCGACCACGTGCAGATCGGTGCGGCAGACGCCGCAGGCGCGCACCCGGATTCGCAGCTCGCCCGCGCGGGGCAGCGGCTGCGGCCGCGTCTCCAGCCGCAGCGGCAAGCCCAGCTCATGCAGCACCATCGCCCGCATCGACGCCTCGCCGTCAGCCGAACGACTTTAACCCAACCGGCCTCGGCAAGCACCCGCCTGCCCGCCGGAGAACCAGCTTCACAATGAGGCCTTAGTGTCTCCGTAACGAACCGCGTGCGACTCTGGTCTATGAGTCGAAAGGCGCTCGGATGAAGACGATTCCTGTCCACGCTCCGCCAGATCCCCGCCCGTGGGAATGGTCGATCGCCGAGGCGTGGACCTGGCTCGGCCACATCTCCAAAACCCTGACTCAGATTCCCTACCTCGGGCTGCTCTCGCTCGTGCTCGCCGCCCTGGTGGTCACCACGGCCTTGGTCAAGCTGCTCGCCAGCCGTTGAGCCTCAGCCGGCTGATCGCAGGCCCTGAGCCGGACGCGCCAGCGCGTATTCCCTAGCAGCGGCTTCGCGACGCTCGCGAGCGACCTGCGCGGGCGCGCCGTCGAGCCAATGGCCAAGGTCGCGGCCGATCAATTCGGAAAGATCGGCGATCTCCTCGGCCAGCGCGGCGCAGATCGCCGTCCGCAGTTCAGGCGCGAGCTCCGGTTTCGTCGGACGGGCCTCGTTCCACTTCAGGAGCGCCTTGCGCAGGCGAGCCACGGCCTGCAGGCCAGGACGGCCGCCGCCGTTCAGCGGGCGGGTTCGCTGCAGGAAACGGTCGCTGGCGAGCAGCCGCGCAGCCACGGGGGGGCGTTTCAACAGCCGCTGGAGCCAGCCCACCTTGTAGCCTCGGCTGGGTCGGCGCGCGGCGAAGTCGCTGCGCGGATGGAACGGCAGGCCGAGGAAGGCCAACATCTCCTCGTAGATGGCCGCCGGATCGGCGGTGAGGTCGTCAAACACCGCAAGGAAGCACCGCTCCGGGCCGACCGCATGGAACAGGTCCGCCACATAGGACCCAAAACACCCCGCCTCCCGGTACTGAAGCAAACGAGGGTCCATGCAGCTGGGCGGGATGCGGCGCCCGCGCGCCCGCTCTTCCATGAGGCCCCAGGCGCGCTGCAGGTCGCGCTCGGTCTCGTCGCCGGTGACCAGGAGCCGCTGATGCAGCGACGGAATCATCTCCAGCGGATCACGCAGGGCGACGATGAATTTCGAGGCCGGCCAGCAGCGCAGGACGACGGACAGCGGCTGCGGGGCATACAGATAGGATACCGAGCCCTCCGCGAGCACGCGCTCACCCGACCTGTGCGGGAAGAAGCGCGGCAGGTAGTCGGCCTCCAGCCGGCGGTGCAGTTCGTCGTCCGCGAGGCCCGTCAGGTCGTGACGCGAGAAGTAATGCGGCTCCTTCATGTAGGAGAAGCAGACGTCGGGGTGATCCTTGAGAAATCCCGCAAGCGTCGTGGTGCCGCAGCGCGGCGCGCCGACGATCCAAACAAATTCCGCCGGACCATGTCCCAGCGTCGAGCGCAGCGCCATGAGCTCCTCCACCGCTACGCTCATTCCGCACGCCTCCGCCTCCCGAGGAAAACCGGGGGAATCCCGGAGGCGGGCTTCGGGCGAATCCGAAGGCTAGCTGTGCTCTAGGCGCCGTCGATCAACTTCAGAAGCTTGGCCGGTGTTAGGGGCAGATCCAGGCATTCGGCTCCGAAGGCCGACAGGGCGTCGGCGACCGCGTTGACCACGGTGGGGGGGCCGATGATGGCGCCGCCCTCGCCCACGCCCTTGAAGCCGCCCTCGGACGCCGAGGGCGTGACGAGGTGGCAGTATTCCAGCTGCGGAATGTCGTGCGCGGTGGGGAGCAGGTAATCCTTGAACGTCGCCGCGGTGGGATTGCCGTAGGCGTCGTAGGAGATCTGCTCCATCAAGACCCCGCCGATCGCCTGAGCGACCCCGCCGGCGATCTGCCCCTCCACGATCGCGGGATTGATCATCACCCCGCAGTCTTCGCTGGCGATCCAGCGAAGGATCTTGACCACGCCGGTCTCCGCATCGAGTTCGCAGACGCAGGCGTGCGCGGCGTTGGAGAAGACGAAGGTTCCCGGCGGCTGATAGCGGTACTGCGCCTCCAGGCCGAGTTCGGCGTCCGGCGGCAGGCGGGCGGGCTCGTAATAGGCGGTCTGGGCGATCCGCTTGATAGTGGTGGTCACCTCCTCCACGCCGGCCACGCGGACCAGGCCGTCGGCGATGGTGATGTCCTGCGGGTTGGCGTTGAGCAGATGCCCGGCGAGCCGCTTGATTTTCTGCGACAACAGCTTGGAGGCGCGGATGGCCGCGCCTCCGCCGGACACCGCCTGCCGGCTGCCGCCTGCGCCTGGGCCGAAGCCGCCGCGGCTGGAATCGTCCTCCAGCACCGCAACGTCCGCGATCGGAACGCCGAGCTCATCGGCCACGACCTGGGCCATGGTGGTCTGAGTGCCGTGCCCCTGGCTGTGGGTGGAGATCACCAGGCTCACCTTGCCCGACGGTTCGACCCGCACGTGGGCGCTGTCAGAGACCAGCGGGCCGCCAAACCCATGCATGGTCGTCGGCTCGACATAGACCGCGACGCCGAGGCCGAGGTGGCGGCCCTCGGCTCGAGCCTTGGCCTGCTCGGCCCGGAAGGCCGGCAGATCGAGTTTTTCGAGCAGCAACTCGAGGCATTCGCGCGGCGTCACGCGATCGACGGCGAGCCCCGTCGGCAGCGTATGCGGCTGGTCCGCCGCGGTGATCAGGTTGCGCCGGCGAAGCTCGATCGGGTCGATCCCGATCTGCCGCGCGGCCTTGTCCAGCATGGTCTCGCGCGCCAGCGATTCCATCATCCAGGGCCCGCGATAGGCGGCCTGCCCGACCGTGTTCGAGTAGTAGGCGCGGGTCTTGAAGCCGACCTTGGCCACACGGTACGGCCCCGGGAACATCATCATGGCGAGGGCGCCGATGTCCGGGTTGTTCGGAAAGGCGCCGACGTTGGTCTCGAAGTCCACCTCAGCAGCCAGCCAGCGCGCATCGGCGTCGAACGCCATCCGCACCTTGCAGCGCTGCTCGCGCGCCTGGCAGGCGGAGGTGAGGTTCTCCAACCGATCCTCGATCCACTTCACCGGCCGCCCGAGCAGCAGGGCCGCGGCGATGATCGCGCATTCCTCGCGCCAGGGCTGCACCTTCAGCCCGAAGGCGCCGCCGACGTCCTTGGAGAGGACCCGGAAGTGGACGTCGGTGCGTTCGCCGAACAGCTGGGTGAAGTAGAGCGCCGCCATGTGCGGGCTCTGGCACGCCAGGTGGATGGTCATCTCGCCTTCGCCCTGGCGCGAGGCGACGACGCCGCGGCCCTCCATAGGCGAATGCGCCTGGCGCTGGTGGACGATGACCCCCTCCACCACATGGGCGGCGCGGGCGAAGATGGCTGGAAGTTCCGGGTCGTCGGGGCTCTGGATCCCGCCGGCGACATTGGATTCGAGGTTCGAGTGCACGGTCGGCCCGTCCGCCGCCTGGTCCATCGTGACGACCGGCGTCTCCGCGTCGCAATCCACGAAGACCAGGTTCGCCGCGTCCTCCGCCAAGTAGCGATCGTCGGCGATCACGATCGCGATCGCCTCGCCCACATGAGCGACGCGTCCATCGGCGAGCGGTCGCACAATCGGACCGACTACCCCGTGCATCAGATGGAGCTGAAGGTCGAACTTGGCCAAATCCGCCGCCGTGTAGATCGCGCGTACGCCGGGCGCGCTGCGCGCCGCTTCGAGATCGATGCTGCGGATGCGGCCGCGCGCGATCTGGCTGCGGACAAAGGCGGCATGCAACATGCCAGGCAGGACGATATCGTCGACATAGGCGCCGCGCCCGGTCAGCAGGCGCGCGTCCTCCTTTCGTGGAACACGCTGGCCGACGAAGCGGGCGGCCATTCCCGGCGGCATTTCGGGGCTGTTCATGCGCCCTCTCCTTGCGGCGCGCGCGCCAGCCGGGTGGCCACGCGCTGGATGCCCTGATAGCCGGTGCAACGGCAGAGGTGGCCCGACACCGCCTCGTGGAGTTCCGCCTCGCTCGGCCGGGCCCCGTCCGCCGTCAAAGCCGCCAGTGTCATCACCACGCCCGGGGTGCAGAAGCCGCACTGAAGGCCGTATTCTTCGCGCATGGCCTGCTGCACCGGATGCAGCGTCCCGTCCGCCGCGGCCAAGCCTTCGGCGGTGGTCACCGTCGCCCCGTGCGCCTGGACCGCCAGCATGAGACAAGAGCGCACCGGGTCGCCATCGACGATCACCGTACAGGCGCCGCAGACGCCGTGCTCGCAGCCGATGTGGACGCCGGTGAGCCCTGCGTCGATGCGCAGGAAGTCGGCGAGGGTTCGCCGAGCCTCGACCTCGGCGGTGATGGTCCCGCCGTTAACCGTCAGTTCGACCTGATGCCGGCTCATGCCGCCCTCCGCACGCCAAGCGCTTCGCCGACCAGGCGCTGGAAGATCCGCCCGCCGACCTTGCGTCGGTAGCTCGCATCAGCCTGGGCGTCGTCCAGCGGCTCGGTTTCCGACACCGCCATGTCGGCGATCTCCGCCAGATCGGCCGCGGACGCGGACAGGCCGACGAGCGCTTGCTCGGCCCGACGGCTGCGCATCGGTTGCGGCCCCATGCCGAACCAGCCAACGCCCGCACGGCTGACCCGTCCGCCGTCAAGGGCCAAGGCGCAGACCAGGCCGACAAGGGCGAAATCGCCGGGCCGGCGTGAAACCTCGTGCACCACCGTGACCGTGGACGCCGGCCAATCCGGGAATCGCACGGCGGCGATCAGTTCGTCCGGCTCCAGCGTGGTGGTGTAGGGGCCGAGATAGAAATCCTCGACCTGGATCTCGCGCGCGCCGCGGGTCGAGCGCGCCTCGACCACGGCGCCGAGGGCCAGCGCGGTCGCGGGGCTCTCGGCGGCGGGCTCGCCCAGCGCGATGGAGCCGCCGAGCGTGCCGCGGGCGCGGGTCTGCGGGTGGCCGACGAAGCTCAGCGCCTTGGTGAGCGCGGGGACTTGCGCCGCCACGGTCGGGTCCTTCAGTACGGCCTTCTGGCGCGTGGCCGCCCCGATCCGGGTCGCTCCGGTCACGCGGCTAACGCCGGCGAGTTCCGGGATGCGGTTGACGTCGATCAGCAGCGAGGGCGTGGCCATCCGCAACGCCAGGAGCGGCACGAGCGTCTGGCCGCCGGCCAGCACATTGGCGTCGCCCGCGCCCCGCGCCAGGTGCTCCAGCGCCTCCTCCACGCTGGTCGGAGCGACATAGTCGAACGGCGCCGGCTTCACGGCCTGCGCTCCCCTTGGCCGGCCCGTCGCCCCGCGCCATAGGCGGCGTAGGCGACGATCGCCAGCAGGACGATGACGCCCAGCCAGCCCCCGACACCGCCCTGGCCGATCAGGACGCCGGCCAGCACGCCGACGACGATCGCCAGGATCCAAGCGACGGGCGCCGCACCCGCCGGCGGGTTGAAGACCGGCACGCCAGGCTCGGGCCCAGGCCCGGCCTCGGATAGAGGAGCGGCCGACGCGGCTCCCGACGGGACCGCAGCGACCTCGACAGCCGGCGGCGCGACCACCTCGGAAAGCTTGCGGAAAAAGGTCGCCGCCATCTGCTTGGCGGTGGCGTCGATGATCGGGCCCCCGAGTTGGGCGAGCCGCCCGCCGACCTGGGCGGCGACCTCGTAGCTGAGCCGCGTGGCGTCAGGGCCATCGTCGCTCAGCCGGACACGGGCGCCGCCCTTGGCGAAGCCAGCCGCGCCGCCCTGTCCCTCGCCTTCGATCCGATAACCGTTCGGGGGGTCGAGCTCGGACAGGGTCACATCGCCGGTGAAGCGCGCGCCGATGGGGCCGACCTTCACAGCGGCGACGGCGCGCATCTTGTCGTCAGCCGTCTTTTCCAGTGACTGGCAGCCGGGGATGCACTGCCTGAGCACCTCAGGATCGTTGAGCGCGGCCCAGACCTTCTCACGAGGGGCCTCGATCCGTTGTTCGCCCGACATCTCCAAAGAGCACTCTCCCTCACCTTCGCCTCCCGCCTCAGGCGACGCATCAGTCCCTGGTCGCCCATGCGAGGCGGACGGCCAGTTCGTCAGTAAGCCTGAACAGTTTCGCGCCGTCCCGCGCACGGCCGGGTCCGATTCGCAGGCACGTTGAGGGTGCCGACGCACGGCGGCAATACGAGAAAACCCACCGGTTTCGAGGCGCTCCTGTCAAGTCGGCGGTCGCGGACTCGATCGTGACCCAACCGACCGGACACCAGCAACAGAGCATCAGAAAATCCCCGCGTCGAGATCATGCGGACGCTGGCCGTCCGGCGGCGCAAGCGCCGTTGACAGACTTAGATGTTCGAGGCGGCGGACTCGGCCACAGGCCGAAGCTCGGGCTCGTTCCGCTTGGTCATCCAGCTTCGGATCGCGCGCTGCCGGCGGCGCATGGAGAACCGGGCGAGTTCGCCGTCCTGCGCCAGGATCGCCTCGCCGACCGCGTGCAACTCGCGCTTCGCCTCGGTCCGCTGCCATTCGTGCTGGTAGACGACGAGGCCGCGTTCGCTCCATCCGAAGGAGCACATGATCCCGATCACGAGCTCGGCGAACGGATTGCCGCTCATCTTGCCGAGCAGCTGCAGGAAGCGGGTGTCCAGGTCCGCCATCTCGTGGGCCCCGTCGCACCTGTCCACCTCGACGAGCATCGCCGCCAGCGATGCGCTCAGGCTCTCGTCGTCGCACTGGGAGGCGAGTTCGGCGGCTTCCTCGATGATGCTCGCGGCGACGCTGACGTGCTTCATCTCCGCGCCTTGCAGGCGCAGGTATCGGTTCAGCGTCTGGACCGCGTCCCGCACGTCGGGGCGAGTGGCGTAGAAGCCCCCGCGGGTGCCCCGCCGGACGCTGATCATCTTCTCGCTTTCGGCGATCTTGGCCGCCTGGCGCAGAGTCGGGCGGCTCACGCCCAGTAGAGCGAGAAGGTCATCTTCAGCACCGATGAAGGCGCCTTCTTCGTGCTGCAGGCTTAGGGCTGTGAGCTGTCGCGCCGCCCGTAACACCAAGGTGCCGCCCGGCTCGTCCACGTTACACGCCTTTTCAGTTGACTCTTATACTGCGGCGGTCGCGATTCTACCGCTAGCCGTTGTAGCCGGACGCTATAACAGATAGTTCTTAGCGACAAGAGTGCGGAGGAGACGTGACAATGAAGCCCTTTATCTTCAGCGCCGACAGCCATGTGCTGGAGCCTGGCGACCTGTTCACCGCAGGGCTGCCTGCGCGCCTGAAGCGTCACGCTATCCATACCCGGCACGAAGGCGACATGATGATCGCCGGCACCGAGGACAAGATCGTCTTCCGCCTGCGTCTCGGCCCGCAGCGCGAAACCCCGTTCGGGGAGAACACCCAGCGCCAGGGCCTACGCGACCTCAAGGGGCGCCTGGCCGACATGGAGATCGAAGGCGTCGACGCCGAGATCTGCTTCCCGACGCTCGGCCTGTGGCTCTATCATCTCGACGATCCGGAGGCCGAGGCCGCGTCGGCCCGCCTCTACAACGACTGGAACGATCAGTTCCTTTCCCCGCACCGCGACCGCCTGATCCGTTGCGGCATGCTGCCGGTGCTCGACTTCTCCAACACCATGGCCGAGCTCGAATACCTCGCGGCCAAGGGCTACCGGGCCGCGATGCTGCCCGCCGTGAGCACGCCTCACATGCCCAAGTACAACGACGAGAAATGGGACCCGGTCTTCGCCAAGGCTGCCTCGCTCGGCGTCGTGTTCGTCATGCACACCGGCACCGGCCAGGAGACGGTCCACCGGGAGCGCGGCCCCGGCGGGGCCAACATCAACTACACCCTGCAGTCGATGGAGGCCCAGAACTCCGTCATGTACCTGGTCGCCGGCGGCCTGCTGGACCGCAATCCGGGGGCCAAGGTGGCCTTCATCGAGAGCGGCGCGAGCTGGCTCGTCGGGCTGGCGGAGCGACTCGACGAAGTCGACGAAGCCCACTCCAAGATGATCCGGCCCAAGCTGTCGCGGCGGCCCAGCCAGATCATCGACGACCAGGTCTGGGCAAGCTTCCAGCACGACCGCGCCTGCATCCTCACGGCGGCCGCCGGCCTGCCGGGCGCCAAGAACGTCATGTGGGCCTCGGACTATCCGCATGCCGAGGGCACCTTCCCGATCAGCCGGCGGATCGTCGACGACCTGTTCAAGGGCTTCAACGTGAGCGACGAGCTGCGGCGGGACATCCTCGGCCTCAACGCCGCCCGGTTGTTCGGCGTGGAGCCTAAGGTGCACACGAAGGAGACTCTCGCCGCCTGACGGACGCGCCGCCGAAAGGCGCATGAGGGGCGAACCTCCCGCCCCGCCCGGTATGCCGTCGGGCGAGGCGGTCAGGATTCTCGCAAGCGCAAGACATGGTGGGGAGACCAGGGGTGCAGCCGTTCTCTGGATTGCGGGTCGTGGACCTCAGCCGGTCGCAGGCCGGCGCGCATGTGAGCCAGCTCTTCGCCGACTTCGGCGCCGAGGTGGTGATGGTGGAGCCTCCGGGCGGGTCGACGTTACGCGAGATGGCCGCCTTCGCCTTCTGGGCCCGCGGCAAGAAGAGCGTCGTCCTCGACGTCCACGCCCCTGACGACCGCCAGGCGATCCTGGATCTCGCGCGGGGCGCCGACGTGGTGATCGAGAGCTTCCGCCCAGGCGTGATGGAGGCGCTGGGCCTCGGCTACGAGGCGCTGTCGGCCGGCAATCCGGGCCTGGTCTACGCCTCGATCAGCGGATTCGGCGACCAGGGCCCCTTGGCCGACGCGCCGGGCTACGAGCACCTGGTCTACGCCAAGCTGGGCGTCTTCGAGGCTTTCAGGCGCATGTCGCCGACGCCCGATCGGCCGCCGTTCGTAACGGTCAACTTCGCGACCTTCTGCGCGGCCCAGTGCCTGCTCCACGGCGTGCTCGCGGCCCTGCACGAACGCGAGAAAAGCGGGCTTGGCCAACACGTCGAGACGAGCCTCGCGCGGGCCTTCCTGACGCTCGACACCTGGGCCTGGGTCGAGCACGTGCTCGCCCGGCGCTTCCCCGACGCGCTGAAGATGGCGCCGGCCTTCGACGAACTCGGCCGGCCCCAGCACCACGTGCTCTTCCGCATCTTCGTCGCCCAGACGTCGGACGGCGAATGGCTGCAGTTCGCCGCCACCGCGGAACGGCTGTTCAAGGCGATGATGCGGGCGCTCGGCCTCAGCTGGATGTACGACGATCCGGAGTGGGCCAAGGTCCCGATGTTCGAGGACCCGGCCAAGTTCATGGACCTCTGGACGCGGATGCTGACCGCGGCGCGCGCCAAGTCGTACGCGGACTGGAACGCCATCTTCGACAAGGATCGCGACGTCTTCGCCGAACGCTTCCGCACCGGGCCTCAGGTCCTGGACCATCCGCAGCTTCTGCACGACGGTCTCAGCATCGTCCTGGAAGACGCCGAGCACGGCCCGGTGCGTCAGTCGGGGCCGCTGGTCCGCGCGCTCGGCACGCCCGCGACGCTGCGCTCCGCGCCCAGGCTCGACGAGCATCGCGAGACCCTGCTGAGCCAGGGCTGGTCGTCACCTCGCCTGCCCCTTCCCGCGCCCGCCGGCGCCGCCCCGCGCGGCCTCCCGCTGGAAGGCGTGACCATCGTCGAGTTCGCCGTGCAGTTCGCCGCCCCGCATGGCCCGGCCCTGCTGACGGAGCTCGGCGCCCGGGTGATCAAGGTCGAACCGCTGGAGGGCGATCCGGTCCGAACCATGGTCTCCTTGCCGGAGGCCGGCGGCGTCCGCGCGATGATGGGCAAGGAAAGCATCTGCCTGGACCTGTCCCAGCCCGAAGGTCGCGAGCTAGCTCGCGAGATTTGCGCGCGGGCCGATGTCGTCGTGCAGGGCTATCGCGCGGGCGCGGTCCAGCGACTCGGCATCGATTACGAGACGATCCGCCAGCTCAATCCGGACGTCATCTACCTGAACGCCTCCGGCTACGGCGTTGACGGCCCTTATGGAGTGCGGCCGGCCTATGCGCCCTCGATCGCCTCCGCCGCGGGGATCCCGATGATCAACCTCGGCGCGGGCGAAACCGGCGACGGCGACATGCCGATATCGGAAGTCAAGTACCTGGCCCGCCGGCTCGGCGGCGCCGGCACCCACAACACCGCCAACGCCGACGGCGTCGCCGCCGTCGCGGTGGGCACGGCGATCCTATTCGGCCTCTACGCCCGCGATCGCGGCGCAGGCGGGCAGGAACTCTGCACCTCGATGGTGAACTCGACCGCGCACATGAACGCGGCCTACACCGTCCAACGGCCGGGCTGTCCGCCGCCGCCGTCGGTGGACGGCGGCCTGAACGGATTCACCGCCCTCTACAGGATCTACGACGCCGCCGAAGGCGTGGTGTTCCTGGCCGCGCCCTCGGACCGGGAATTCGCCCGTCTGGCCGATGCGCTCGGCCGTCCCGAGCTTGCGGCCGACCCGCGGTTCGCCACCCGCAAGGCGCGCCAGGGAAACGATGCGCCGCTCGTCGACGTCCTGAGCGACATCTTCGCCAGCCGCACCGCCGCGGAGTGGGAGCAGGCGTTGCTGTCCGAGGGCGTCGGTCTGGTCGAGGTCGCTCAGATGACGCCCGAAGCGGTGATGATCGACACGCCGCTCGGGCGCGAGATGGACTTGATCACCGACGTGGTCGATCCAACCTGGGACGAGACCACGCGGCAGGGCGTCCACGTGCTGCTCTCGCGCTCGGCGACCCAGGCCAAGCCCGCCGTCCTCGCCGGCCAGCACACCGACGAGATCCTGCGCGAGCTAGGGCGCGGCGACGAGATCGCCCGACTTCGGGCCGAGAAGCTGGTCGGATGAGCTGTACGCCGCTGCAATGTGAGGAACGCCACAGCGTATGAGGCCCGAGGAACCGACAACCGCGCGGTCAGCGGACGACATCACGCCGCCGGCCGGCCCGCCGCCTGCCCCGCCGCAATATCCGATTCCCAAGCAGTCGGCCGGCCACGCGCCGCGGCGGCGGCCGGGATCGATCCGCCGCACGAGCTCGATCGACACCGGCTGGCCGAACGAGTTTCGCGAAACGAGCGAAATGGTGGGCCGCGCAAGGGACCTTTTGACCCCGCTGGTTGGCGAGCCGGTGACCCTTGCCGTCGGCAGATTCCGCATCGCCGCCTCGGCTCAGCGCGAGATCCAGTCGATCACGGTGGAGCCCAACCATCCGGGCGCGCAGCAGATGGTCGGCGCGCGCGCCGGAGGGGCCAGACGCAAGACTCTGGCCGCGGCCATGGGCGACCTGCGCGGAACGCCCACCTACGCGCTGCTGGACGATTTCTCGGGCGCGAGCCTCGTCGGAATCTGGTTCTGGATCGACTGGACCGGCGAGCGTCCGGCCAGGCCCTATCCCGTCGTGAACATCTGCACCGGCTTTACGGAGGGCGGCGGCTCGCTGCAGCCGGCCGGCACGGCGCGCTGGCAGATCCAGTCGTCCGCCGAGGCGCCGTCGCTGGAGAACCCGGACGATTCCGCCAGCTGGCACCAGATGCCGGCCCAGCAGGGACCGGCCGCGCGCCGGGCGCGACGTCTGGACATTTGGCGCGAAGGCGGGCTGATCAAGGTCGATGCCGGCTTCCAGGACAGCGGCCCCAATCGGGCGGGCGGGCGAACGGCCGTTCACGAATACCGGGTTCTGGCGGACATCGACGAAGCCACCGGCGTACTCACGGCGCTGGAGGCGATCCCGCTCGTCCTGCCCTATGCGGAGTGCCCGGGCGCGGTCCGTAACACGGCCGTCCTGATCGGCCGGAATGTCGCCGACTTCCGTGAGACCGTGGCCAAGACCCTGCTCGCGACGCTCGGATGCACCCACCTCAACGACGTGTTGCGCAATCTGGCGGACGTCCCCGCTCTCGCCCGGCGCCTGCCCAGTGGGTGAACGGCGTCAATGGCCGGCGAAGGCCAGCAGTTGGGTCCGCGCAGGTCCCGCGGATTGACCGGCTTCAGCAGCATCGGCCGTTCCCGCCAGCGCTCCGGCAGGGTATCGCCCTCGTATCTGGTCAGGAAGGCGAACGGCGTCTCCCGGCGCTCGAGCTCCGCCGCCAGCGGGAAAACCAGTTCCGCTTCGAGGTTCACGTCGAGCAGCGCCATGTCGGGAGCCCGCGCGCCTCGACCAGACCCGCCGTCGAAATGAACTTGTCCGAATTCTTGTAGGTGACGTTCAGCGAAACATCGCTGTCCAGCACCTTGTCGGGATAGAGATAGTCGACGTCGAGATTGTAGGTCCACCTCGGCTGCTGCGTGAGCACGATGGTGGTCGGAGGGTTCTGGCCGGCCGCCCGCAGCAGGGCCAGCAGGCTCGCGTCGATCGACACCTTGTCGACCTTGTAGTCGACGAAGGACACGCCCGCTCCGGCCGTCAACCCCTCGACCGGCACGAGTGAACCGGACGCCTCGAAGCCGCGGATCGTCACCTCCCCGGCATTGACGACCGTCGTAGCCGGCGCGTGTGAGATGGTGACGCCGGGCGCGCCGCCCAGCAGGGCGTTGGTGCAGTTCGCAGGGCGCGTCGACGTGATCGCCTGGGGCACGCAGATGCCGGCCGCCAGGCTGTTGGTCGCCACCGGCAGCTGGTTATCCTTATCCTTGCCGGTGAAGACGGCGATGCCGAGCGCGCCGCGCATCCCGGCGATGCTCCCCCGCGCCTTCGCGCCGATTTCCCAGTCTTCGAGGGTTTCAGGCCCGAATGCCTGGATATGGCCGAGGAACTGCGGGTCGAACAGCGGGGCGTTGTAGCTGCCGGCGCGGTAACCGCGACGGTGCGTGCCATAGGTGCGAGAGGCCGAACAGCGAATTCACCTCCAGCGCCTGGTTTCCCCCCGCCCCGTCCGGCGCCTCGTCGTAGTAGAATCCACCGATGGTGTACTTGAGCTTGTTGTTGAATAATTCACCAGAGAGTTGAAGTTCTTCGGTATAGGTATGCAGCCGGACCTGCGAGGGCGACGTTACGATGACCAGGGGGGAGCCGTCACTGTCGGTGACACTGTAGGTGTCGACGTCACGATATGAGAAAATGTTCTTGAGAGTCGTGCTGTCGTTTATGTTGACGGTCGTCGTGTTGGTGAAGCCCCACATGATGGTGCGCGCCTGCCACGGGTCCGTGTTGGTCAGATTTTCTCGGCCGTCTCCGTTCGCGTAAAATTGCTCTGCGAGGCGCCAATCGCAGGCGAGCGAATACCCGCACTGCGAGAGATTGATCACGTTCTGGCCTAGAACAGGCCCAAACCTTGAGAGCAGGGTCGCGGGCGGCAGGAACTAGGGTGCGGGAGTCGAGCCGAAATAGCCTCGCGAAACGCATTGAGCCCGGCAGATCGCTCTGCCGGGCCGCTTGAACGCGGAACCGCGCCGATTCTAGGCGGCGTCGTCCATCAGGTGGTCGAGCAGACCTTCCGCTATGTATTCGGGGAAGTTGTCGGGCCGCACGGGGCGCGGGACCTGGCCCTCGTATCCGATCCGCGCGCGCACGCCCGAGTCCATGTAGTACCCCATAGTCACCACGATCAGCAGCGCTTGGTAGGCCGCAACATCCGCCGCCGCGAGCGTCGCCAGCGCCTCGGCCGGCGCTTCCGTCGTCTCACCTAGGGCGCGCTTGAGGTCGCTCGATAGGTCGGGGCGTACCGCCAAGATCCGATCAAGCGCCCGCCCCTCGAGACCGACCTCCGAGCCGGAGGGCAGATCATCGCCCACCGGGATGATCCCTCCGGCGAGGCGCTTCAACTGCTCACGCTCGGCTTCGCTGACCGGCTCCGGAGCCGGCGCCGCCGGGGCGGGCGCTGCGGCCGGCCTCGGGGGCGCCGCCACGCTCGTCCTGCGCGCGGGGGTCGGAAGGCTGGCCCGCCGCTCCAGCAGCCGCTCGGCCGCACGCAAGGCCAGCGCGCAGATGGTGCTGGTCGGATTGACCGAGCTCGCGGTCACGAAGACGCTGGCGTCGAGGATGCCGAGGTTGGGGACGTCGTGCGACATTCCCCAGCTGTCGACGACCGATGTCTGCGCATCGTCGCCCATCCGCGCCGTTCCCATGAAGTGGGCGTTGGCCGGCGATGGGTTGTACGCCGACACCTTCCAGGCGCCCGCGTCGGACATGATCTCGCGCGCCCGCTCGACGTTGAAGTCGAGGATCTTCCGCGAGTTCTCGCTGTATCGATAGAAGAGCTTGGCTCCGGGCATGCGCGAAGAGTCGGTAAGATCGCGCGACAGCTCGACCCGGTTGGCCTCGTCGGGCAGATCCTCGCACATGATCGTCCAGTAGACGCCGTGGCCCCAGCGCTCGGCGAAGCGCCGGTGAAGGTCGCCGCCCGGACCGAATTCGGCGATCACGCGGAGCGCCTCGGTAGCCGGCCCGGCGGCGGCGGGATGCAGGGACCATTTGGCGCCCAGGGCGAAGCCGCGGCTCGCGTCATGCTCGGCGAAGTTCAGGCATTGGATGGCGGAGCCGTTATGGCCCTGCCAGCTCTCAAGCGGATCTTCGAACAGGGCTGCGACCACCGCCAGGGGGTGCATCATCAGCCGCCTGCCGACGAGGCCCGAGCGATTGGCCAGGCCGTCGGGGAAGGCCGTGTCCGCCGAATTCAGCAGCAGGCGCGGGGTGCCGATGGCGTTGGCGGCGCAGAGCACCACGTCGGCGGACTGGAAGTGGGTTCCGCCCTCGCGATCCACCCACTCCGCGCCGGCCGCCAGGCCCCGGCCGTCCAGCACGATGCGCAGCACGCGCGCGCCGGTCAGCAGCCGGACGCCGAGCGCCTCGGCCTTGCGCCAGTGCGTCACATCGGCCGAGGACTTCGCGCCCTCGTTGCAGCCGCTGGCGCAAGCGCCGCGCTGAACGCATTGGCGGCGGCCGTCGTAGGGCGCGGAGAGGATGGCGTTGGTGTCCGGCCACCAATGCCAGCCGCGCCGGCTGAGCGCGCGGGCGATCTTCATCGGACCAGGCCCCAGCGGCAGAGGCGGCAGCGGAGGCTCCGCGCCGGGCGGATAGGCCGGATTGCCGCCTAGGCCCGAGACGCCGAACTCTCGATCGGTCCGCTCGTAGAACGGCAACAGGTCGGCGTAGGTGATCGGCCAGTCGTCGCCCAGCCCGCTGACCGCGCGCGTGCGGAAATTCGACTCCAACAGCCGGATCCAGACGGCGTTGAACAGCACCGTGCCGCCGCCCACGCCGTTGAAGTTGAGGACCTGCATGTCGGAGTCGGTGGTGTCGATCGGATAGTCGGCCGCGGCGCCGCGCACCCCCGGCGCCGTCGACCACGTCTTGGCGGCGGCAAGCTCCCAATCCCACTCGGCCCCGCGGTATTGATGTGGCCCGTGCCAGTCCCCCTGCTCCAGCACGGTCACCCTGAGGCCCGCCTGCGCCAGCCGGTTGGCGGCGACGCCGCCGGAGGGTCCTGCGCCGATGATCAGAACGTCGGCGTGATAGCCGCTCACGCCGCGCTGAGCCCCGCGCGAACGCCGGCCTTGGGCGCGCCAAGGAGGGACTTCTCGAAGACCCCGCCTTTCATCACCGCCAGCAGATTTTCCTTGCGCGTCAGCACGCGGATGTCGACGACCGGATCGCCGTCGACGACGACAAGGTCCGCCAGATAGCCCGGCTTGACGGCGCCCAGCTCGTGGCCGCGGCCCATCAGTTCCGCCCCGTTGCGGGTGGCCCAGCGCAGCACGTCCAGCGGCGGAATGCCGGCGACGTTGACGTAGAAGTCGAGCTCGTCGGCATAGGTCCCGTGATCCAGCGGGATGGCGCCGAAGTCGTCCCCCAACACCAGTTTCAGGCCCGCCTTGTTGGCCATGGGCAGCACCGCCAGCATCTCGTCGATCGCCGGCTTCATCGCCTCGGCGTAAGGCCCGCCGCGGCTCTGCGCGAACTTGTAGGGGTAGAGGATGCTGGGCGCCAGGAAGGTGTTCTTCTTCAGCATCAGCTCGATGCAGGCCTCATCCAGGCCGTCGCCGTGGTCGACGACGTCCAGGCCCATCTCCACGCCGGTGAGGATGGCGGCGCGGTTGGCGATGTGCGCACGCACCTTGACGCCGCGCTCGTGGGCCGTGTCGATCGCCGCAGCCAGCTCCTCGCGGCTCAGCTCCATCGCATCGGGCTTGCCCGTCACGCCGTGGCCGGCCGTCAGGAAGATCTTGATGATCTCGGCGCCGCGCTTGATCTCGATGCGAACGCCACGCCGGAACTCGTCGGCGCCGTCGCAGCGGTTGATCGCCGGCGGCTGCGCCGGGTCCCAGTGCCAGGGGAATGACCTGTCCGCCGAGTGGCCGGTGGTGCTGACATCGCGGCTGCCCGCCATGATGCGCGGGCCGCGGACCGCGCCCTCCTTGACGGCCGTCTTGAGCGCGGCGTCGATGGCGTGTGGCGCGCCGGCGCTGATCACGCCGGTGAAGCCGGCCTCGAGCGCAAGTCGCAGGTGATTGCTCGCGCGCAGGGCCTGCAGCGCGGGCGACGCCTCCATGCCGATCGGCAGCTGCGAGCCGTCGCCGATGTTCAGGTAGCTGGCGTGATAGTGGCAGTTGAACATCCCCGGCAGGACGTGACGGCCCTGCAGGTCCAGCGTCGGAGCGTCCGTCCACGCGACGGGTACCGGCCCGAAGCTCACCTGTTCGACACGATCCCCCGCGATCAGGATGGCGGCGCCGGCCCGGGCGCCCTGGTCCACGTCGACAAGCGTGGCGTTCGTCAGCAGCAGGCGGTCCATGGTCCCTCTCCTAGCCTTCTTGTTCAGACCGCCAGCGCGGCCTCTTGCGGCGGCTGGCGCGCGCCACGCACGAGCCGGCCGGGCAAGGCGCCGGTCGGCTCTCCGTCACGATAGGTGATCTCGCCGCTGACCATCGTCAGGCGATAGCCGTCCGCGCGCTGGCGGAGCCGCTTGCCGCCCGCGGGCAGATCGCGGGCCACCCGCGGCGCGTACAGCCGCAGATCGTCGAGATCGATCACGTTGAGGTCCGCCTTCAATCCGGGTGCGATCTGGCCGCGGTCGAGCAGGCCGGCCAGCTCAGCCGGTTTGCGGGTCAGGGCGCGGATCGCCTCCGGCAGCTCGACGCCCCGGCCCTCCGCCTTGTCGCGGCAAAGCCGCGTCAGGACGAAGGTGGGATAGGCGGCGTCGCAGATCATGCCGTAGTGAGCGCCGCCATCGCCGAGCGCGACCACCATGGCCGAGGACTGCAGGAACGGCGTCGGATCGGCCGAGGGATCTCCCCCCAGCGGCGCATAGAGGATGGCCTGGCCATCCTGCTCCAGCAGCGCGTCGTAGATCAGTGCGCGAAGCGGCACGCCGGCGGCTTCGGCGCGGGCGCGCAGGCTCTGCTCCGGCGCCGGCGCATAGTTCGGCGGATCGCCCAGCACGAACAGCGGGTCGGTGCGCTGCACCAGGGCAAGTAGGAATGGGTTCGGGTCGTCAGGCTGCTCGGCGATCAGCCGGGCGCGGAGCTCGGGACCGCGCAGGGCGGCGACCTTGTCGGGCAGAGGCAGGTCGGCGAGCGGCCGGTAGCTCGGGTTCAGCGCGAACGGATGGTACGAGAGATCCAGCCCCATCAGCATGCCCACCGGCCGCGGCATGAACTGGCCGCGGATCGGCAGGCCCTCGGCGTGCGCCCGCTCGACCTCCTCGGCGTAGACCGCGCCCGCCTCGTTGAGCCCGGTGGTGAAAGAGAGCGGACGCCCGCCGGAGGCGCGAACCAGCTCGCGGAAAATCGAGAACTCCGCCTTGGGATCGGCCGCCGAATTGCCGATGATCTGGAAGACGCCGGCGCCGGCGTCCTTCAGTCCGCCAGCGAGCGCAAGGATCTCGTCGACCTCGGTGTTGACGCTCGGCGCCGATTTTCCGTCACGGAAGCGGTGGGCGAGCTGGCGCGAGGTCGTAACGCCCAGCGCGCCGGCCTTCACAGCCTCGGCCGTCAGGCGGCGCATTTCCGCCAGTTCCGCGTCTGTCGGCGGTTCACGGTCCGCGCCGCGCTCCCCCATCACATAGACACGCAGCGGCGAGTGCGGCAGCTGGGCGGCGAAGTCGACGTCGGTGCGGCGCTGCTCCAGCGCGTCGAGGTATTCGGGAAAGGTCTCCCAGTTCCAGGGCAGGCCCGTGCTCATGACCACCTGGGGAATGTCCTCCACGCCCTCCATCAGGCGGATCGCCAGCTCCTTCTGGTCCGAGCGGCAAGGCGCGAAACCGACGCCGCAATTGCCCATGACGACCGTGGTCACGCCGTGGTTGCTGGAGGGCGCGAGCCGGTTCTCCCAGGTGACCTGCCCGTCGTAGTGGGTGTGGACGTCGATGAATCCGGGCGTGACCAGGCAGCCGCGGGCGTCGATCTCCTGGGCGCCGCGGCCGGCCACCTCGCCGACCTCGACGATGCGGTCGCCGCGAACGGCTACGTCGGCCCTGAAGGGGGCTCCGCCGGAACCGTCCAGGATCGTGCCGCCGCGCAGCACGAGGTCAAAGTCCGCCACGGCCTCCCTCCACGTTTCGTTTTCTGCCTCCGGCTATACATCTATATGATAGAGGTGGAAAGCGCGGGCGACGGTCGCGGGCCTTGACTCGAAATCGGCTTCCCTAGACCAAGAAGCTTCTCGGGATCTAAGGTTGAGCTTCAGCCGAGCACGGGTGATGTCCAGACGACGGACCGGCGATGGCCCGAACCGCATCATCGAAAGCCGTAACCGCAGCGCGCCCGAGCGGGTCGCTGGGCACATCCGCAACATGATCGTGCGCGGCGTGCTCACGCACGAAGATAATCTCCCGACCGAAGCCCAGCTGATGGACGTCTTCAAGGTGTCGCGCCCGACCATGCGGGAGGCGATGCGGATCCTGGAGCTGGACAACCTGGTCGAGGTCGCCCGCGGCCCGCGCGGCGGCGCCAAGGTGCGGCGGTTCACGCCCGAGCTGACGGCGCGCGTCATCGGCCAGACGCTGCAGGCCAGCCGAACGACGCTGCAGGACGTGTTCGCGGCGCGGGCCGTGATCGAGCCGCCCGCGGCGCGGATGGCGGCGGAGACCAATCCGCAGGTCGCGGCCCTGACGCTGCGCAAGCAGATCATCGCCGAATACGAGTCCCTCGCCCTGCCCGGCATGGCCCACGAGGCGTCCGCCTTCCATATCCGCCTGGTCGAGGTTTCCGGCAATCAGACACTGGCGCTGCTCGGCCGCGCGCTGCAGCAGATCATCATCACCCACCTCTACCTAATCCAGGACGATGCGCCCCACGCGCCCGAGGCGGTGAGGATCGAGCAACGCCAGGCCCTGCAGGCGCATGAAAAGCTGGCCGACCTCATCGCCGACGGCGACGGGCCGGGCGCGGAGGCGCATTGGGCGCAGCATCTGAAGCGCTGGATTCCCAGGTGGCTGGCGCACATGGGCGACGGGCCGCTCGACCTCCTGGAGAAGACCCCCGACTTCCAGCAGAAGAGCTCGGAGCTGACGAAGGCCGCGGCGCCGCCCGCCGCCCGACCGAAGGCCGTGGGCGATTGATCGATGGCGCAGCGCCAGCCTCGGCAATCATCTAAACGATAGAGACGCCGCCGTGGGCGGACCGGCCTTGCGCAAGATCGGCCAGAAACCTATCGTCTAGACGAAACACGCGGGGCCAACCGCGCATCGAGAACGATTAGACGGGAGGATAAGATGGAGGCCAGGGCCTGTCCCGCCGGTGCGCCGGTCGTCGACTCCTTCAACCCCAACTCTCCCGAATACCCCAGCAAGCGGCTGCAGTGGTTCGAAGAGGCCCGCCAGAGCGCGGGGCCAGTGTTCTGGACGCCCAATGGCGGCGGCCACTGGGTGGTCATCGGCTACGAAGAGCTTCTCGAAGCAGCCAAGGACTGGGAGACCTTTTCTTCGAAAGCGCTGTTCGACGAGAACGGCGAGGCGCAGCCGGTGGACGGCGTCGCCTATCTGGGGCTGTTCACCCCGCCGAAAATCGGCCCCTCGCTGCCGCTGATCGAGGACGACCCGCCAAGATGGGAGAAGCTGCGCGAAACGCTCGCGCCGGCCTTCGCCCTGCCGGCCATCGAGCGGTGGCGGCCCAGGATCCAGACCCTGGTGAACGCTTGCCTCGACCGGCATATCGAATCCGGGCGCATGGATCTCGCGGAGGATCTCTTCAACATCGTCCCGGCGATCTTCAGCCTGGAATTCGTGGGCGCCGACACGACCGAGCACCGGCGCATCGCGCGCGCGCGGACCGTCCTGTCTCACCTCGCCAACGACGACCCGAGGCGGGTCCTGTTCAAGGACGAGATCGAGCTGGAATACCGGGCCGTCCACGACGCCATCGAGGCGCGTAAGTCCGACCGGCGCAAGGACCTCGTCAGCCATATGCTGAACGCGCGCGACAAGGGCGCGCCCTTCACCGACACCACCATCTTCGACCTCGGGACGCTGATCATCGGCGCCGGCGTCGACACCACCGCCTCTGTCCTCGGCTCGAGCTTCATCGAGCTGAGCCGCCGCCCGGACCTGCGCGAGCGGCTGGCGGCGAACCCCGGCCAGACCGCCAAGGCCTTCGAGGAATTCGTGCGCTTCGGGGCGCCGACCCAGGGACTGTGCCGCACGGCGACGCGGGACGTGGAACTCAGCGGGCAGAAGATCCGCAAGGGCGACCGCATCATGCTCTGCTACGGCGCCTCCTGCCGCGATCCCCGCGAATTCGCCAACCCCTCCGAAGTCGACCTCGACCGCAAGCCGCTGCTGCATTCCGGCTTCGGCGGCGGAATCCATCGCTGCATCGGCTCGCTGTTCGCCAGGCTCGAGTTCGAGATCATCCTCACCACCGTGCTTAGGCGCATGCCCGACATCCGCGTGGAGATGGACGGGGTGGAGGAGTTCGCGAACGTCGGCCTGGTCACTGGCTTCGTCCACATCCCCGCGACCTTCACCCCTGGAGCACGGGTCGGCGCCGATCCGCAGATCCCGGGATGGACCCAGGACGAGACGCTCGCGGCCTGACCCGCCACATCACTCAGCGAGGACGCATGATCGCGCGCGAAAAGGCCGTCGCCATCATCGAGGAATACTGCCGCTGCCTGACCGAGAGGGACAGGCGAGGCTGGCTCTCGCTGATGTCCGACAAGATCATCCACGAAGATCCGGTCGGCGTGCGCACCAACACCGGCCACGAGATGGTCGGCAAGTTCTGGGACCTGTTCGACGGCTATAACATGCGCGTCACGCTCACCGCGCCGACGATCGTCTGCGGCAACGAGGCGATCGCCTTCATGCGCGCCGAGGCCGGCCCAGCGGAAAACAGGCATGTCACAGCCCCGATCGTCGACAACTTCGTTTTCGACGAGGACGGCAAGATCCTTCGCGTCCGCGCCTTCTACGAGGGCTGAGGCGTGGGGCGCGAGCTTTCCCTCGACTGCCTGACGCTGACCGACACCAGCCCGGTCGACCTCGTCGACGCCGCCCAACAGGCCGGCTTCCACCTCGTCAGCCTCTGGGTGCAGCCGCCCAGCCTCTATCCGCGCCAACTGCTTACGCGGGAGACGGCACCGGCCGTCCGGGAACGCCTGGCCTACACCGGCGTGCGTGCGGGCGGGCTGGAGGTCTTCGACCTGGTTTCAGCCGAGCAGATCGCCAGCTGTCGGCCCGCGCTCGAGCTCGGCGCAAGCGTCGGCGCGCAGGCCGCCGTGGTCATCCACAATCGCAATCCGGACCGGGCGGAGGTGGTCGATCTACTGGGCGCCTTCGTCGAACTGGCCCGGGACTGCGGGCTCGCCACGCGGATCGAACCGATCAGCGTCGGCCGCACGCGCACCTTGGCCGAAGGCGCGGCGCTGATCCGCGACGCCGGCGTCGACGCCCAACTCACCTTCGACTTCCTCCACCTGATGCGAACAGGCGGAAGCCCTGCCGACCTCTCGGCCATCCCGCCCCATCTCATCGCCAATGTGCAGGTCTGCGACGGCCCGCTGGAGTTCTCGCCAGAGGTCGGCGCCAAGGAAAGCATCGCCGAGCGGCTCTATCCGGGCGAGGGCGAGTTCCCGATCCGTGAGCTGCTGCAGGCCGCGCCAGAGACGGCTGTCATCGGCGTGGAGACACCGAGCCTGCGGCGCGTCGGCCTGGGCATGACGCCCGCGGACCAGGCGCGCGCGGCCATGGAGGCGCTGCGCCCGTTTCTCCCGTCGGAGTAGGTTTTGGCCGGAAGTCCTGGAGCACGATGGGAGCGGCGACATGAGCGGGCCACTAATTAACGGCATGCACCACACGGCCATCTCCGTCTCCGACATGAAGACGGCGCTGGCCTTCTACGTCGACCTGCTCGGGCTCGAACTCGCCTGGCGCCACGATTGGTCGGGAGCGAAGAAGCTGGACGACATCTTCGACCTCGAAGGCAGCGCGGGGCAGATCGTCATGCTCCGGGCCGGCAACGCCTTCATCGAGCTCTACCAGTTCGACGCGCCCGCTTCCGCGCCGCAGGATCCGAAACGCCCGGTGAACGAGCGCGGCTACACCCACGTCGCCTTCGACGTTCCCGACGTCGACCGCGCCTATGAGGTGCTGAGCGCAGCCGGCGTGCGCTTCCACAGCAAGGTGCAGACCGGCGGCGGCGCAAAGATGGTCTACGGCCGCGATCCCTTCGGCAACGTCTTCGAGTTGCAGGAGGTCACCGACCCCAAGCTGGTCCCCGCCATCCCGCGCACGCCTTAAGCCGGGTCGAAGCTGCGGCGAACCGAGCGGCGCGCCGCAGCCTCCATTCGTTAGTCGCGGACCAGCAGCATGGCGCCGGCCAACGGGCCGCCCGCCGTCGAGGTGGCCACCACCTTCGGATCGCCCTTCACCTGGCGATCGCCGGCCCGGCCCCACAGTTGGGTGCAGGCCTCGTGCACCGCGCCGTAGGCGTGCAGCCGCCCGCCCGACAGCGCCCCGCCGCCGGTGTTCACCGGCAGCTCCCCCTCCAGCGAGATCCGCTTACCGCCCTCGATGAAGTCGCCGGCCTCGTAGCGTTTGCAGAACCCAAAGTTCTCGATCCAGTTGATCGTGTGGAAGCTGAAACCGTCGTAGAGCTGGGCCATGTCCACGTCCTTGGGCTTCAGGTCCGTGCGCGACCACATCATCTCGGCGACCTTCGGCTGAGCCTGGGTGTCGAGGGCGTCGAGCTGAGCCCAGGAATTTCGGTACTGCATCGACGAGCCGACGGCCTCGATGCGCACAGGCGGGTTCTTCAGGTCCTTGGCCACGTCCATCCGCGACAGGATGATGGCGGTCGCCCCGTCGCACGGCACATCGCAGTCGTAGATCCGCAGCGGCGTGGCGATGATCGGCGAGTTGAAGTAGTCGTCGAGCGTGATCGGCGTGCGATAGACGGCGTTCGGATTGAGGGAGGCGTTGCGCCGCTGGTTGATGGCGATCTGCGCCACCTGCTCCGGCTTGATACCGCTCTCATGGGCGTACTTGTTGAAGTAGAGCGCCTGATTGAGCGCGGCGGCGTAACCCCAATAGGGCGCGAACCACGGCGCTCCCACCTGCCGGCCCGGCTTGATCAGGGAGTTGGCGAACGACGTCTTGCGCGCCGTGGCCTCGTACATGGTGCGGAAGATCAGCACGTTGCGGCAGAGCCCCGCGGCGATCGCGCCCACCGCGTTGAACACCGCCGCGTACTGGCCAGGCCCCTCGACGCCGCCGGCGTACCAGCCGAGCTTGAGCCGCAGCGCGTCCTGGATGTCATGCGTACCCACCGACGAAAAGCCGGACGCGTCGCCGCGGTTGCCGGGCCAGGTCGCGATCCCATCGATGTCGGCGCGCTTGAGGCCCGCGTCGTTGATCGCCTCCATGGCCGCGTCGACGGTCAGCTCCAGCGGCGACTTGGTGGCCCCGCGCGAAACCTCGGACATGCCGACGCCGGTGATGGCGACGTTCTTCTCAGGATAGCTCGCCATCAGTTCGCCTCCGGCTCGAAGAACGGAACCCAGACATCTTCATGCTGCTCGAACAGCACCTTCACGGGCATGCCCATGGTGACGCTCTCCGGGTCGCAGTTGAGGATGTTGCAGACGAGACGGACGTCGTCCTGTTCGGCGATGCTGACCAGCGCCAGCACATAACGGTCCGGGAGGCCGGGGACCCACTTCTTGTGGTTCACGGTGAAGCTGGTGACGTAGCCCTTGCCCGACACCGCCTCAGGCTCGACCTTGCGGCTCTCGCACTTGGGGCAGAAGCGCACCGGCGGGTGGACGTAGTAGGCGCACTCCTGGCAGCGGTAGATCAGCAGCTCGCCGCGCTCTCCGCCGGTCCAGAACGCCTTGCTGTCCATGTCGACATACGGCAGGGCGCGCTCGGGCGGCGGGACCGTCGCCTGGCCTGAATTCTGGGAACGAGCGTCCCCGGATGGCGGTGTCATGGGCTTTGCGCCTCCCCAACTGGACGGCCGAGCCGGCCGGACCGATGTTCTTGTGGCTCGCCGCGCTGCGGCGCCGGTCCGCACAGTCAATCGGCAAGAAGTTCGTGGGTCAATGGACCGCCGGGCGAAATATCGGAGACATATGAGATCAATTCCGGCGAGGTCGAGCTAGTTTTCAGAGGCGCAACATTAGACATTGCGAGCTCATTCGTTCAGCGAGCGCGTGATCTTGTTGCCGCATCCCATCCACGGGGCTAGCATCTGAGGCTGGCGGTGATGACCGCCAATGGCGAGGAAACGACATGAACAATGTGGCGACAGAGCGCCCGGCCCTCAGCGCCGACGCGGACGAGGCGGCGATCCGGCGCGATCTTGCCGCCTGCTACCGGCTGATGGCGCTGTTCGGCTGGGACGACCAGGTCGCCACCCACATCTCGGCCCGGCTGCCCGGCGAGCACGTGTTCCTGATCAATCCCTTCGGCCTGCTGTTCGAGGAGGTCACGGCCTCGAGTCTCGTCAAGATCAACGCCGAGGGCGACGTCCTCGAGCCCACCCCCTACCGCGTCAACCGCGCCGGCTTCGTGGCGCACAGCGCCGTCCACCTGGCGCGGGAGGACGCAGGCTGCGTGATCCACCTCCACACCCGCGACGGCGTCGCGGTGTCGATGATCGAGGATGGCCTCTTGCCGCTCAACCAGAGCGCCATGCTGGTCGCCAAGGACATCGCCTTCCACGAGTACGAGGGCGTGTTCAACGAACTCGAGGAGCGCCAGCGCCTGGCCGCCAACCTCGGCGACAAGAACATGATGCTGCTCCGTAACCACGGCACCTTGGCGCTCGGCCGCACCGTGGCGGAGGCCTTCATGCGGATGTACTTCCTCGAATGGTCCTGCACGGTCCAGGTCAAGGCGATGTCGATGGGACGGCCGCTTCATCAACCGTCGCCCGAGGCGATCGACGTGGTTTCGCGCGGCGCCCGCGCGCCCAAGATGACGGCCTTCGCCGACGAGCTCCTCTGGCCGGCGATGCTGCGGAAGCTGGACCGCATCGATCCCAGCTACAAGGACTAGAGAGAGCGATGGCCGAATTCGAACGGGCGACGTTCCGCGCGATGGACGAGGGAACCGCCGAAGACTGGCGGCGGATCATGGCCGCCTCGCGCGCCTTCATGGGCGGTCACGTCGACCGCATCCTCGAGCAGATGCGGCGGCTGGGCGAGGAAGACGACGGCGGCTTTCCCGTCAGCCGGCTGGAGCACTGCCTGCAGACCGCCACGCGGGCGCACCAGGCCGGCCGCGACGAGGAGTATGTCGTCTGCGCCCTGCTGCACGACATCGGGGACCTGATGTGCCCCTACAACCACGCCGACGCGGCGGCCGCCATGCTGAAGCCCTTCGTGTCCGAGCAGAACCACTGGATGGTCGCCAACCACACGACCTTCCAGGGCTACTATTACTTCCACCTGATCGACGCCGACCGGCACGCCCGCGAGCAGTATCGGGACAGTCCGCACTTCGACTACACGGCCGAATTCTGCGCGCTCTACGACCAGAAGGCGTTCGACCCCGACTACCAGTCCATGCCGCTGGAGGCCTTCGAGCCGATGCTGCGCCGGGTGTTCGCCGAGCGGAAGCACCTTCCGGTCTATCGCCAGAAGCCGGCTGCGTAGGCGAACCGAGCCGTCAGCGGTCCAGGGACTTGGGTCTATAGGGACGGAAGCTGCCATCGAGAACGTCGGCGTGGCCCAGGATGCGCCCGGTGAGCCGCTCGGGGTCGGCGAGCGCCAAGCGCACTGCCGCTTCGGCGAAGTCCTCCTCCCGCGCGACGTCGTCGAAGACCTTGGAATAGTACTTGACCCCGGGCGTCAGGATCGCGCCGGAGGGGGAGAGCGCATTCACGACGACGCCGCTGTCCGCCATCTCGTAGGCAAGGCACCAAGTCAGATGTTCCAGGGCGGCCTTCGAGCCCCCATAGCCGGCGAGCACGCCGAAGCTGCGATCGGGGTATGGTCCGTCGCCGGGCAGTCGTGACGAGCCCGAGGTGATGTTGATGATTGCGCCCTTCCCGGCCGCGGCCATGTCGGGCGCCACCAACTGGGCGAGCTCATAGGCGGCAAACACCATTTCGAAGTGACGCCGATAGGCGCCCAGCGGCGTGGTGACGATCTTCGGCCAGTCCACCTTCTTCGCCGCCGTCGGCTCGCCATTGGCGGCGGCCGTCGGCGCAGTCTTGGGCGGCTGGGCGGCGCCATCCTTCGGCGGGCGGCCCGGTGCGGTGAAGGCGGCGTTGTTGACCAGGATGGTGATCGGCCCGAGCGCCGCGCGCGCCTCCTCGACCAGCCGTTGGCGGTCGGCGGGATCGAGCAGATCGGCGCGGATCCCCACTGCGCGACCGCCCGCCGCCTCGATGGTGGCCACCGTCTCGCCAATGGTGCCGGGCAGGCGCTCGTCCCAGACCTGCTCTGTCCGCGCCACCACCGCCACCGCGGCGCCTTCGGCGGCCATCGCCAGCGCAATCGCTCGCCCAAGCCCTCGGCTCGCACCGGTGACGATCACATTCCGGCCATCCAGCCTGCCCATCGCCGTCTCCTCGCCCATCCGTGTTCACGCCAGTCTAGCCGCCGCCGGCGCGCCGTGGCGATGCGCAGGGGCACTTCATCGCGGATGGATTGCGATGGACTGGCCGGACCGCGTCGCTTAAGCCCGCCCGTGATGGAACCGAAGCGCACTCCCCTCCTGAAGATCGATCGGCAGGGCCGGACAGCAATCCTCTCGTTCAACAGGCCGGACTCGCTGAACACCCTGGGCAACGTGGGCGACGGCGACGAGGTCGCTCAGGCCTGCGCGGCGCTGAACGACGACCCGGGCGTGAAATGCGTGATCATCACCGGCGAGGGCCGCGCCTTTTCGGCCGGCGGCGACCTCAAGGCGATGCAGGCGCATGAAGGCACCTTCGCCGGCGGGCCGGTCCAGCTCCGGGAGCAGTATCGCCGCAACGTCCACCGGATGATGAAGGCGATCCACAACCTCGAGGTCCCAGTGATCGCCGCTGTCGCAGGTCCCGCGATCGGCCTGGGCTGCGACGTCGCCTGCCTGGCCGACGTCCGCATCGCCGCGTCCAACGCGAAGTTCGCCGTCAGCTTCTTGAAGGTCGGTCTGATCCCCGGGGATGGCGGAGCCTGGCTGCTGCCGAGGACCATCGGCGCGAGCCGGGCGGCCGAGCTGCTGTTCACCGGCGCCCCTATCGACGCCGAGACGGCGCTGAGCTGGGGCCTGGTGTCGCGCGTGGTCGAACCGGCGGAGCTGATGGCCGCGGCGCTTGCGCTGGCCGAGCAGATCTGCGCACAGCCGGCGCACGCGCTGAGGCTCGGGAAGTCGCTCCTGAAGCAAAGTCAGGCGAGCAGCTTCGAGGCCATTCTGGAAATGAGCGCCGCCGCCCAGGCGATCGCCCACACCTCCGAGGACCATGCCGAGGGTGTCGCCGCGCTCGTCGAACGCCGCCCGCCGCGTTTTGCGGACTAGGCCCTACTCCGCCAGCTTGGCGCTTTTCGCGCCAAACGCGTGGGGCTGGAACAGCCGGCCCCGCTCGGCGATCAGGACCACGGCGAGGGTGCACAGCCCGCACGCCAGATAACCCACCTGCAGCGGCACGACCGTGCCGTTGAAGCTCTGGCCGATGGCCGAGCCGACCAAGGCCGCGCCGATCAGCATCACGAAGCCCTGGAACGAGGCCGCCACGCCGGCGATGTGCCCCATAGGCTCCATCGCCATGGCTCCGAAGTTGCCTGAGGCCAGGCCGAAGCAGAACATGGTCGCCGACTGCAGGGCGACGAAGCGGACGAAGGTCTCGTGGCCCGAAGCGGCGACCGCAAGGTGCAGGGCCGCAACCGCGACATAGACCAGCAGGGCCACGTGCGAGAGCCGCCGCATGCCGAGCCGCATCACCAGGCGCGCGTTGAGCAGCGAGGCCACGGCGATGAAGCTCGCGCAGATCGCGAACACCACTGGAAACGCGCCCGGCTCGCCCAGCGTCTCCGCGACGATCTGCTGCGACGAAGTGATGAAGCCGATCATGCCGCCGAACATGAAGCTCTGGGCCAGGATGTAGCAGAGTGCAGTGCGGTTGCGCGCCGCCGTAGCGAAGGCGGCGGCGATGCGCCCAGGCCGGATCGGTAGCCGGTCCTGCGGGTGCAAGGTCTCTGGCAGGCGCAGATAGACCCACAGCGAAATCCCCAGGCCGAAAGCGGCGAGCAGGCCGAAAACCCAGGGCCATGAGGCGAGCTGCAGCACCAGCTGTCCCAGGCTGGGAGCGATGATCGGCGCCGCCATGAAGACCATTGAGGCCAGCGACAGGATGCGCGCCATCTCGCGGCCGGCGTAGCGGTCGCGCACGATGGAAACCGGGATGATCCGGCTGGCCGCAGCGCCGACCCCTTGCAGCGCGCGTGCGGCGAGCAGCAGGCCGAAGGTGGGCGCCAGCGCCGCCAGCAGGCTGAAGAACACATAGAGGCCAAGCCCTACCAGCAGGACGGGCCGGCGGCCGAACCTGTCGGCCAGCGGGCCGTAGATCAGTTGCGCGCCGCCGACGCCAAGGAAGTAGACGGTGATCACGAGCTGGCGCTTGTTCTCATCGGCCACGCCCAGCGACTCGCCGATCGCCGGCAGGTTCGGCAGCATCGAGTCGATGCTGAGCGCGCTCAGCGCCATGAGCGCGGCCATCAGGCCGACGAATTCGATGAAGCCCAGCCCACGCTCGGGCGGCCGCTGCGGTGCACTATCGGTTGTCATGGACGCCGCCTTTGAGCATAGGCGAGCCGCCGCGTCGAGGCCCGCAGAGGGGGCGGTTGAACAGGTCCGAGATGAAGCGGCCTCAAAACTGGACCTGCCGCGCCTCGGATGGAACAGTTGCTCCACGATGGCCGCGCCCCCTGAAGATCGCCGGTCGAACTCCGCCGCACAGAGGAAACAGGCAAATGCAAATCGGGGTCGTCTATCCGCAGACGGAAATCGAGACCGATCCAGGTGCGGTGTCGCACTACGCGAAGGCGGTGGAGGCGATGGGCTTCACCTACATCGAGGCCTACGATCATGTGCTGGGGGCCAATCGCACCCCGGAGCCTGGCCAAAGGCGCCCGTACGACCTCGACACGCCCTTCCATGAGCCGCTCGTGCTGTTCTCCTACATGGCAGGCCTGACGAAGACGATCGGCTTCGCCACCGGCGTGATGATCCTTAGCCAGCGGCAGGCGGCGCTGGTCGCCAAACAGGCGGCCTGCCTCGACGTGCTTTCCGGCGGACGCTTTCGTCTGGGCGTCGGCACCGGCTGGAACGAGGTCGAGTACGAGGCGCTCGGCATGCCCTTCGCCGATCGCGGCGCGCGGATCGAAGAGCAGGTGGAGGTGATGCGCGCGCTCTGGACCCAGCGCGCCGTCACCTTCAAGGGCGAGCACCACAGCATCACCGACGCGGGCATCATGCCCATGCCCGTGCAACGCCCCATCCCGGTCTGGTTCGGCGGCGGGTCCGACCGCGCGCATTTCGGACAGCCGGCCAACCTCAAGGTGCTGCGCCGCATCGCCCGCATGGGCGACGGCTGGATTCAGCAGTCCATGCCCCAGGCCCGGGCGGCCGAGCTGCTCGAGGTCTTCCGCGGGTATGTGCGCGAATACGGCCGCGACCCGAACGCGGTGGGTGTCGAAGTCCGCCTGGAGGGGGCCCTCCTGCCCGAGGAAGACTGGGCGCCGACCGTCGAAGCCTGGCGCGCGGCCGGCGTCTCCCACCTGGGGGTCAACACCATGCTCGGCGGCCTGCAAGGCGTGGACGCGCACCTCAAGCGGCTCGAAGCGTTCCGGAAGGTCGTTCCCGCCTCAGCCTAGCGCTGGAAGACGGCGCAGAGCTCGATGTGCGGCGACCAGAGGAACTGGTCCACCGGCAATAGCCGCTCCAGCCTGAAGCCCGCGTCCACGAGCCGCCGGGCGTCGCGGACGAAGGTGGCCGGATTGCAGGAGACCGCCACCACTCGGGCGACCTTCGAGCGGGCGAGCTCGGTCGTCTGCTCCGCCGCGCCGGCGCGGGGCGGGTCGAACACGGCGACGTCAACCTTCTTCAGCTCCTCGGCGAGCACGGGACGGCGCACCAGGTCGCGCGCTTCGGCCGAAACGCCCTTAAGCCCAGGCGCGGTCGCCAGCGCGGCGAGGAGCGCCTGCACCGAATCGGCGGCGAAATCCGCGGCCTGCACCGGCGCGACTTCCGCCAGGCGGAAGGTGAAGGTTCCCACCCCGCAGTAGAGGTCGGCGATCCGCGTCGCACCGGCCGCAGACTCCGCGACGAAGGCCGCCATGGCCGCCTCGGCGCCCGGGGTCGCCTGGAGGAAGGCTCCGGGCGGCAGCCGCACGCGCGCCGGCCCCAGCTGCACCTCCGGCGTCCGCTCGCCGTAGGCCATCTCCCCATCGAGGGTGACGCGGGCGAAGCCGGCCTCGGCCGCGCGCGCGGCCAACACCATGCGCGCATCGGCCGAAAGCCCGCCGCTGCGTCGTTCGACCCCGCTGATGTCGACATCGAGTCCCGTGTCCGTCGCGGTGACGTGCAGCGTCGGCGCAGACTTCGGATGTTCGAACAGGGGCGCCGCGAGCCGCTTGAGCTGCGGGATGGCGGCCTGGATCCGCGAATCGGCGATCGGGCAGACGGCGATGTCGACCAGGTCCCAGGACTTGCGGATCTTGTAGCCCAGGCGGGCGGCCTCCCGGCTCCCCCTGCGGGCGTGCAGCGCCACCCGCCGCCGCGCGCCCGGCGCCTCGGCGTAGGCTGGCAGGATCTCGGTCTCCAGCCGCTCCTTGCCCAGCGTGCCTGCGAGCCGCGCGACCTTCCAGGCCAGGTAAGGCTCGTGCGCCCAGTGCTGCAGCGCGCATCCGCCGCAGGCGAAGAAGTGCGGACAGGGGGGCTCGGTCCGCTGGGGGCTGACCGTCAGCACCTCGACCAGCTCGCGGCGCTCGCCGCCGCCGACGGCCAGCACGGTCTCGCCGGGCAGGGCGAAGGGCACGAAGACGGGGCCTGGCGCGACGCCGTCGCCCTCGCCGCCGACCTGTTCGATCCGGAACTCGGCGGGCGGTCCCTGCGGCTTTGGGGCGGGCGCGGGACGCGGGCGGCGCATGCGGCGGATCATCCTTGGAAAACTCTGGCCCGAAAGTCGCCGCGATATGAACGAAGATGAACGGTCAGATTAGCCGCCGTTCAGCTTGCCTGGACCACATTGCGGACCGAACCGGCCTGAAGGCCGTCGACATACGTCAGAGGGGATACGATGTCCAAACTGTCCACCGCCGCGCGGGCAGCGATGATTGCAGCCGCCGGCGCCGCCACGCTGGCCGCAAGCCTCGCGCCGCAGGTCGCCGCGGCCCAGCCTTACGGCTATTCGCAGCCGGGTTACGGCG
>Ga0268266_10000452_pt1 | contig 60195 bp, 80 predicted proteins | sample KBSS13metaG_FD_190356 | JGI IMG/M metagenome (GOLD analysis project Ga0268266, IMG submission 190356) | Switchgrass rhizosphere microbial communities from Kellogg Biological Station, Michigan, USA - KBS S1-3 metaG (SPAdes) (version 2) | ecosystem: Host-associated > Plants > Roots > Rhizosphere...
GGCGCTTTCGCACCGCCGTTTCCCCCGTTCTTATGAAATCGCTTAGAGCGAGTTCGAAACGTTATTGAAGGTCGTGCCGAGCTTCGTGCCAATGCCTTGCATGGCAGCGATCGCGGCAACCGCAATTAGAGCAGCGATCAGACCATATTCAATGGCGGTCGCGCCCTTCGAGTCCTTCAGAAGCTTAAGAAACTTGACCATCTCTAGTCTCCTAGAATGCTTCGCATAGAAGCACTTACCCCACCTCCGCAGACCCAGACCCGCGTCGGTTGAGAAGGAAATTAGGCTGTCACGGTTGAAAAAGGCTTAAAGCCGCGGGTTTCTTAACATTAACTTTTGGACAGGCTCGGCTACTTGATCAGTTGCCGACGAGGCCGTCGATCCAGTCTCCGATATTACGGAGGTCCTTTGTGGCGTCGCTCCAATCGTCAGGAAGCGGGCTCTTGCTCTGCTCCTCGCGGCGCTGCGGAATCTTGAACTCGGCAGGGAGCGCTGGCCCGCGATGGCGATCGATGGCGACCGCGCTCGCCATGAAGTTATGCCAGATCTGCGCCGGTAGAGTGCCGCCGGTTACCTTCCCGAGGCTGGTATTGTCGTCGCGCCCGACCCAGACGCCGACCACCAGGTCACCGGCAAAGCCGACGAACAGCGCATCGCGGTTCTCCTGCGTCGTCCCGGTCTTGCCGAAGGTTGGAATCGCAAGCGCCGCCCGGCGGCCGGTGCCGCTGTTCGCCGCGGCGTAGAGCAGGTCGAGCATTTGCGCCTGGTCACGGCGCCGGTCGAGCGATCCGCCCGGCTTGAAGAATGAGCCGATGCCCTCCTCCGGCTGCTCCGGAAGTCCGCGCGGCATAATCGGGAACTGTCCGTTCATCACCGCAGCATAGGCGCTGGTCAGTTCGAGCAGGCTGACCTGCGCAGAACCTAAAGCGAGGCTGGGCTTGTCGGGTAGCGGGCTGGTGATTCCGAGGTCGCGGGCGGCGCGGATGACATTGCCGCGGCCAACCGCCTCGCTCAGGCGCACGGTTGCGGCATTGCTAGACCGTTCGAAGGCCTCTCGCAGCGTGATCTTCCCGCGATAGACGCGATCGCTGTTGACCGGGGTCCAGCCGTCGATGGTGATGGGCTCGTCCTCGATGATGCTGTCCGGCGTCCAGCCGGCGCGAAGAGCGGCTAGATAGACGAACAGCTTGAAGGCCGATCCGGGCTGGCGCTGCGCCTGAACGGCGCGGTTGAAGGGGGAGTCTTGGTAATTCTTGCCACCGACCATCGCGACGACCTCACCGGCGGGCCGCATGGCAACGAGGGCGACCTGCGCATCGGTCGGCGCGCGGCCTACCGCGCGCACCGCCAGCTTTTGCAAATCCCAGTCCAGCGTTGTTCTGACCTTCACTTCACCGAAATCGGAATCGAACGCCTGGTTCGCCGCCGGGGTCACCCAATCGGCAAAATAGGTGCCGCTCGGGATGTGCGATTGCTGGCCAACGGGCCGAGCGAGGACAGTCGACCGAGCACGCTGCGACGAAATGGCGCCAGTCTCGGCCATGGTCTGAAGCACGAGTTTTGACCGGGCCTGGGCCGCCTGGAGGTGACTGGTCGGCGCCAACCGCGACGGCGCTTGCACCATTCCGGCAAGCATCGCCGATTGAGCAAGATTCAGGTTTTCCGGCTCGCGATTGAAATAATGGTGGGACGCCGCTCGAAGCCCGTAGACGCCGTCGCCGAAATAGACGCTCGAAAGATAGCGCGAGAGGATCTCCTTCTTCGTCAGCCAGGCTTCGAGCCAGAAGGCGATAATGACTTCCTGCGCCTTGCGTTTGATCGTGCGGTCCCCGCTCAGGAAGCTGGTCTTCGCGAGCTGCTGAGTGATCGTACTCCCGCCCTGTCGAACGCCGCCACCGCGCGCGTTGGCGACCATCGCACGGCCGATACCGCGCGGATCGATGCCCCAGTGGCGATAAAAGCGGCGGTCCTCGATCGAGACGAAGGCGGCAGGCGTCAGAGGGTTAAGCTTGTCGACGTCGACCGGTGCCTCCTTGAGCGCGCCGCGCCTGGCGATCGCATGACCATCTGACGAAGTCAGAAGGAGCGCCGGATCAGCCAGCGGCTCTAGCGCTCGTGAAAGCGGCGCAGTGACCACCAGCCATGCCAGCGTAATCGCGAACAATCCAGAAAACAGATACAGCCCGATGACCCAGCGCCGCCGCTTGCGCCGCGGCTCTGGTAACGGAAGCTCAGGCTGGAACTCGTCGACGTCTTGCGCTTCGAAAGGGTCGGGCAATTCCTCGACCGGCGCACCTCGGCGGCTCCAGATTCCGTCCCTGTCGGCCATCCTCATTCCCGCGAACTCGCGCTGCTGCCTTACTTAAGTAAGACAGTCCGATCGATATATCCAGATGCTTGCTGAACCAAGGCTTGCGTTTAAACAGCCCGGATGCGTGGGTCCGCCCTAAGCCTGCTTCTGCTTGCCGCCCTGGCCCTGGTCCCCGGCGCCTGCAAACCAAAGGCCGAGGGCGCGGTACGGGTAACCGTCATTGGGTCCGAGCCCAAGGTTCGCGACCCGGCGCTGAATGTGATGAGCCAGTCCGACGCCGTGCTCATGGGCAGCGTCGGTCAGGGCCTCGTCCGCATCGATGCCTCGGGCAACATCATTCCCGGCCTCGCCGAGCGTTGGACGGTTACAGACGACGGCCTCGGCTACATCTTCCGGTTAGCCGGTACCGACTGGCCCGGTGGCCGCAGGGTCACCGCGCAACAGGTCGCCAAGATCCTCAAGCGCTCGCTTGCGCCGGGGAGCGTCAATCCGCTGAAGGACACGGTTGGGGCCATCGACGATGTCGTTGCGATGACCGACCGAGTGATCGAGATCCAGTTGCGCGCGCCGCGCCCCAACATGCTCAACCTACTGGCACGTCCTGAGTTCGCGATCGTCCGCAACGGCCTCGGTACCGGGCCTTTTCAGATCGATCCGAAACAGGACAAGCCGGGCTCGCTCCGGCTCTTTCGCGAGATTGCTTCGGTTGACGATGACGAGACCACGCGCCGCGATGAGCTTACGATCAACGCCGCGGCAGCGCCCGCAGCCGTCGCTGCATTCGTGGCTGGCAATAGCGACCTTGTGCTTGGCGGCACGTTCGCCGACCTTCCCTACGCCCAGCGCGCACGACTGCCGCGCGGAAGCCTCCGCTTCGATCCCGCATCGGGCCTGTTCGGGCTGATCCCCACGCGCGCTGGAACGGTGCTTGACGATGCGAGCGTCCGCAGCCTGCTCAGCCAGTCGATCGACCGCGACGCGCTGACCGATGCGCTGCGTGTACCTGGCCTTGCGCCCCGTATGACGATCCTCGAGCCTGGGCTGGATGGAGTCCCCGCGCCGGTCGCCCCTGCATGGGCCGCGACCTCCCTCGCCGACCGTCACCCGGCGCTCGTAGCGCAGTCGACCCGACAGTTCGGCGCTGAGAAGCCGACGCTTCGCATCTTCCTTCCGGAAGGCCCCGGATCTGATGTGCTGTTCAATCGGCTGGCGATCGATTGGGGTGCGATCGGGATCACGGTCGAGCGCGCGAAGACGTCTGCCGCATCCGAATTGAAGCTGGTGGATGCGGTCGCGCCGTCCAATTCGCCGGCATGGTTCCTGCGTCAGTTCAGGTGTGAGTTCGTGCCGGTTTGCGACAAGGACACGGATCCGCTGCTCGACACCGCTCGCGATACTCTCGTTCCTGCGCAGCGCTACGCCCTCCTCGCTCAGGCGGCGACGCGGATCGATGATGCTCAACTGTTCATTCCGCTCGCTGCACCGGTGCGCTGGTCGCTAGTTTCAGGCCGGGTCCAGGGGTTCGCAGGGAACCGCTACGCTCTCCATACGCTGACCGATCTTGAACAACGGTTGAGTCCCGGAGGCCAGTAATTCCGATCGATCAACGACTTTCCCTTCCGAGCCTCGGGACGGACCCCGCGTCGGTGCGCCAGCGCGTCGAGGCGATGGAGAAGATTCTCGAGCGGATGTTCGTGATCCCCGGCCTCAACCGTCCGATTGGCCTCGACGTCATCCTGGATTTCGTTCCAGTCGTTGGCGACATCGCCGGCGCGGCGCTCGGCAGCTATCTCGTCTGGGAGGCACGCAACCTTGGCATGTCGAAATGGCAGATGAGCAGGATGGCCGGCAACGTCGGAATCGACTTCCTGCTCGGTGCCATCCCCTGGGTCGGCGCCATCCCCGACTTCCTCTTCCGCTCGAACAGCCGGAACCTGAAGATTATCAAGCGCCATCTGGACAAGCATCACGCCGCTGGTGCGACCGTTGAGGGGCAAATCACCGACCGCGGCTAGCGGGCCTCCCAGATGTGCTCGCCCTCCACGTCATCCGATACCGGCCGGCCGTAACGATCGGTGCTCGGCCTGAACACGAACCGTTGCTGAATTAGGCGGCATGTGAGCGCATCGAGCTCCGGAATTCCGCTCGAGCTCGTGACTGTGCAGCGGGTCACGCGGCCATTGACCCCCACAGTGAAGAGCAAGCCGACGCGGCCGCCGACACCGGCATTGCCAAGATGGCGCGGATAATCGCGAGGCGTGATCTCACCTGCGATCTGCTCGAGATCGCCGCCCCCTCCCTCGTCGCCGCCATAGCCCTGACCGCCCGCACCACCTCCGGCTCCATTGCCGATAGCCGGGCCATTTCCGGTGCCGCCGCCTGTAGGTGGAGCCGTAGGATGTACGGGAACAATGGGCGTGACGGATGGCAGCTGGGCCGCGGGGCGCGGTCCTGGCGAACCGCCGGGCTGCTTAATCTCCGCCTTGGGTGCCGCTTCCTCACGCCGTGCGGCGCGTCTTTCGACCTGGACCGGTGGCGGCGGAGGCACCGGTGGCGGCTGTTGCAAGGTCACCCTGACCAGGCGATCGATGACTTCGCTCGACTTTGCGAAGTCGACCCGCAGCCCACTCACCAATCCAACGGTAACGATGACCTGAACGACGGCGGCGGCAACGATCGCATAGCCACGATCGCGCCGCGCCGAGATTGAGTAATGCTGCAGGTAAGCGGGCACCGCCCGCTCAGTCGCTTAGCGCCAGTAGCAGCGGCGATGAGCGGTCAGCGACCGGTCGACCGCCCGGCCGGCAAGCGCTCCACCCACGGCACCGCCCACCGTGCCAAGCACGCCATGGCCGAGCACGCTGCGGCCGACGAGAGCACCGCCCACGCCGCCGGCAACCAGGCCGGTCGTTCCCGAGGAACGGCGGCAGTAACGGTGCGCGTAGTGCGTTTTCCCGTGATAGCGGTGCGTGTGATAGCGCGTGCTCGTGTGCGCAAAGGCCGGCACCGAAAATGACGTGGCCGACATCGCGGCGAGCGACAGGGCCATCGAGAATTTGCCAAACGTCTTCATGCTGAGTTTCCCCGTGTTGAACTTGGTTTCGCTACTCTAACGGTTGTTGCCCGCGCAGGTTTCCTTGCGCCACTCGGTAACGGTGAAACGTGGCTTGTCGGAGACGTGGCGAAATCTTCGCGTTCATTCATCGGAAAATCAGCTTTTCTAACATAGGTTTTCCTGCTTTAAGCCCGCGTTTCCCCGAATCCCGAGGAGTGAATGATGCGTAAGTCGTTGGTCGTGCTTGCTATTCTTGGCACGATGAGTGTTCCGGCGTTCGCCCAGACCACCGCCCAGACCCCTGCGCAAAATTCCGCGCAGCCGGCCAGGCCGCAGATGATCAAGAAGAAGATCTGCGAGCAGGTCGAGGAAGACTCTTACTCGCGCCTCGGCAACCGCAGGGTCTGCCGGACCGTCGAGGTCCCGGCTCCGGTCGCGAACAACGGGCAGCAGGCTGCTCCAGCGGGCGAGCCTCAGGGTAAGTAAGACAATGAAGGTCTGCGCTACGGCGCGGGCCTTTAATCGCCGCTGATTCGCGGGTCGATCTTGGCGGGCTGATCGACGATCGGCTTGCCGACATCGCCTTGTCCCACCGTGCGCCCGGCCATCTCCAGCATCCGCTCCAGCGGCACTCGGGCGCGGTCCATTACGTCGGGCGACAGCTCGATACGCGGCTCGAGGTCGCGCAAGCTCACGTAGAGCTTCTCGAGCGTGTTTAGCGCCATGTACGGGCACATGTTGCAATTGCAGTTCCCGTCGCCACCCGGAACGCCAATGAAAGTCTTGTTCGGCGCCGCTTTCTGCATTTGATGGATGATGTGCGGCTCGGTCGCGACGAGGATCGTCTGAGCGGGCGAACTCAGCGCAAAGTCTAGAATCGCTTTCGTGGATCCGACGAGGTCGGCATGATCGACGATGTGCGGCGGGCACTCAGGATGCGCCGCGACCGGAGCGTCCGGATATTCGGCCTTTAGCTTCAGGAGCTCTGTTTCGCTGAAAGCTTGATGGACGATGCAAACGCCCGGCCACAGCAGCATTTCCCGCCCCAACGTGCGCGACAGATAGCCACCGAGATGCCGATCCGGCCCGAAGATGATCTTCTGGTCCTTGGGGATCTGGTCGAGGATGACCTGCGCCGAGGAGCTGGTGACGATGATGTCGCTCAGCGCTTTCACTGCAGCCGAGCAGTTGATGTAGGTCAGCGCGATGTGGTCCGGATGCGCCTTACGGAACGCGGCGAACTGGTCGGGCGGACAGCTGTCCTCAAGTGAGCAGCCCGCGTCCATGTCGGGCAGCACCACGATCTTCTGGGGGCTCAGAATTTTCGCGGTCTCGGCCATGAAGCGGACGCCGCAAAAGGCGATCACGTCGGCGTCTGTCGCGGCGGCCTTGCGCGACAAATCGAGGCTGTCCCCAACGAAGTCCGCGAGGTCCTGGATTTCCGGCTTCTGATAATAATGAGCGAGGATCACAGCGTTCCGCTCGCGCTTCAGGCGATCGATCTCCGCGAGCAGGTCGAGGCCTTTGAGTGATTGCGTCTGGACAGTCATTTCTGCGCCTTGCGATCCGCTTGTTTGATCGCCTCCTCATATGGGGTCGACAGGTCCATGTAACTAGGATCGTCGGTCCCCTCGGTCGGGAAGCGCGCGACAACCTTCGCGTCCTTGATGCCGGCGGCGACAAGCGGCATCGCGAAGCTGCGCTCGACCGCCTGCCGAGCCGCCTGATGCGCCAGCTGCATCGGCACCTTGCCCGTCGCCTGCTTGCGAAGGTCGGCGACGGCGCGATCGCGGTTGGCCTGGTCGAGCTGCTGATTGGCATTGGTCAGCGCCGACAGCACGCCGCCGCTGCCATATTCCTTGACCGAATTGATATCGACGTCCGGCCCCGCGACCTCGATCTCCGGCAGCTGGACCTTCAGAGTATGGCTCGACGCGTCCCAAGCCACGTCGTCCGCCTCGAGCTTCGACAGGTCCAGCTCGTACCGGACATCGCCCGGCAGGATTAGCGTGCGCTCGGAACTGATCAGCCCGCCGAACCGGTTCTGCTCGCTGGTCACGACTGACACGTAGCGGGCGACGAACGCGACCAGCCGGTTCTGAGCCCGCATTGATTCCAGGCTCGCGCTGGCGATGGTCTTGGGGTTCGGACCGCCGAATATCCGGTCGGCAATCCCGGTCGTGACTCCGACCAACACGCCGAGGATCAGCGCGACGGCAACCATCGCGAGGATCAAAGGCTTGTTCAGGCGGTCGCGGTCCATCGGTCTTCCTGCTGTTCAACGAGGCCGCGCCGCTGAAGGTCCAGCAGATGCGCGTAAACCGAACCGCCGGCGGCCGCGATGAGCCGCGCGTCGAGCCCCGGATAAGCATTGGCCACGATGTCCGGAATGGCGCGAGCCTGCTCACGAATGAGCTTTAGGATCTGCTTCTCGCGCTGCATCCGGTGGCCCATCAAGTGGCGGACATATTGCTCGGGCTTTTCGACGGCCGGCCCGTGCGCTGGATAATAGACGCGGTCGTCGCGCTGCCTAAGCTTGTCGAGGCTGGCCATATATGCCGCCATGTCGCCGTCGGGCGGCACGACGACCGTCGTCGACCAGCCCATCACATGGTCACCGCTGAACAACGCGCCGCGATAGGCGTAGCAGAGGTGGTTCGACGTATGCCCCGGCGTCGCGACAGCCGTAAGCGCTTCGCCATCGACGCCGATGCTCTCGCCATCGGTCAGCACGCGGTCTGGCGCATACTCGCCGTCAAACGACGCATCCGCCCTCGGTCCGACGCTCTCCAGTGCCAGTGGCGCGCAGCCGATGATCGGTGCTCCAGTCCGCTCCGCGAGCGGCCGCGCCGCCGGGCTGTGATCCCGGTGGGTGTGCGTGCACATGATCGCGACGAGCTTCCGCCCGCCAATCGCCTGCTCCAGCGCATCGAGATGCTCGGGCAGGTCGGGTCCCGGGTCGATAACCGCGACCTCTGCCTCTCCGGCCAGATAAGTCTGCGTCCCAAAATAAGTGAATGCCGACGGGTTATGGGCAAGCACCCGGGCGATGCCCGGCTCGAGCTGTTCCAATTTCGCGTAGGGTGCGTCCACCGCGCCTGCTAGCAGGTCAGCTCGAATGGACCGCGCGTATCGACGACTTGCGGCGCTTTCACGGTTGCCCGGATAACCTGGATCTCGACCCGGCTGCCAGTCACGCCTTGGCAGACCTTGGCTGGCAGCGCGAACCGCTGCGACTGGCCCCGGCGAAGGGGCGACAGATCAACTTCTGCGCGGTTATCTCCGCGGCGGAGGAAGCGAAGGCTGGTGCCCTTGGGCAGATCCTCATCGGCCTTCACCGTCATCAATGTTCCCCGCTCGAGCGTGTCGCAGGGGCCCTCGCCACCCATCGCGCTGGTAGACATACAGCGGAACGACATCCTGGGCGCGGGCAGCGGCGGCGGAACATTGGCCGCGACCGCAGTTGCCGCAACCGCCGGAAGCGGCGCGGGCATGGGCGGGAGCGAAGAATATTCGACGGGACCAGTCTCGACGGACGGCTTGACGATCGGCGACGCCGGCGGCGGAACGATCGACGGGGCGGGTGTTGGCGCAATTTGAGCGATGACTGGTGGTGCCTTCGCTGCCGCGGCTGCCGACGGCAACTTGGCGATCTCGATCTTCAGGCCACTGACGATCTGATCTCTCACGGATGCAGACATGCGCCCGTCGGTTTCCACCTTCGCCAGTGCATCGCGAAGCGTTCGCGCCCATTCGGCCTCGGTCTGCCCGAATGCGCCGCAGATCTTCACCTTGCTCTGCTTGGGCAGGACCTTTGACGTCACCATCACCGGGATTTCGACCATGTGGGAGCTGCAATCGGAAGCGCCCGGCCCAGTTGGGCCGGCGTCCGCTGCCTGAGTGGCCATAAGTAACGCAAACGGCAGGAACATATCTCGGAAAGCCTCCCCTCGGCTGGTTTCTAGGCTGTGCGAGTGGGAAGGTGAACCCGCCCTGACCTCAGGCGCGAACGAGCCTTGATGCGGTTGCGGTCGCGGCAGCCACGGATTGCGCCCGTCGAGCAAAAGCGGCGGGGTAAACCTTGGAGAACAAAGCCTCCATACTGCTGTCCCAGCTGAACTGGAGCGCATGGGCGCGCGCCTGCTCTGACATCAGGGCGCGGTCGGACTGCAGCACGTCGAGGATGTTTCGGGCCATCGCCTCGGAATCGCTGACGGGACCAAGCCTGCCGACCGCATCGTTCACTCGGTCGATCATGGCGCCCGCCGCAACGCCGACAACTGGCAACCCCGAAGCCTGAGCCTCGACAATCGACACGCCGAACGTCTCGTCGGCCATGCCGGAGACATAGATGTCAGCGCTCGCCAGCCAGCGCGCGAGCTCCGTGCGGCTGCGGACATAGCCGGGCATGATGATGCGGTTGTCGCCGAAGGCCGCGATTTGCTCTTTGAGCGGGCCCTCTCCGAGCAGAACCAGCTTAGCGCCAAGCCCATCGGGAAGCCTACGGAAAGCCTCGGCAACGACGTCGGGCTTTTTCTCGCCATCCAGGCGCCCGACGTAGATGAGGAGCGGCTGGTCGTCGGACAATCCAAGCTTGCGGCGTAACCCAGCGTCGCGCTTTGCGGGAGCAAATTCGCCGACTTCGACGCCCAGCGGGACGATATCCACGTTCTCGACGCCCTGCGCCCGAAGCTTCGCCGCGCCGCCGTTTTCGCTGAGCCCGAACACGGCATCGAACCGCCGATAGAGCGCACCGCAATAGGAATAGCAGATACGGCCGCAGACGTTCGCCAGCGGCTTGCCGATCACCTTGGAGAATGGCCGTTCGCAATAGACGGTCGGAAAGTCGGTCATGTAAGCGGCGACGAGAGCCGTGTCGGGGTGACGTTTGCGATAGCCGATCGCCGACCACGGCAGGTTGTAAGCGTCCTGGCTCTCGATGAGGTCAGGCCCAAAGCGCTCCAGCGCCTTTTTCACGGCGCCATTGCGAAGAAGCAGGCGATAATGGGGGCTTCCGGGCACATGCGGCGAGGCAATCGTCACCGTGATCGCCCGCTCTTCCTCGATCACGCCATCCTCGAGCCCCGGGATGATCATCAAATGGCTGTGCGGCGTGGATTCTAGGATGTGCCGCCTCTTGTGCAGCAGGTACGTACGGACGCCGCCGCCGACATCCGACCAGCTCTGCGTCAGGTCGCAGAACAGCTTCGGCCCGCTCGTGCGGGGCAATTCCTGATCGTCGCGGCTCATCTGCCCGTCCAACCCTGTAGCACCGCCAAAGTGCCAACAGCCGTCGCAACAGTGAAAATGCGTCGGGAAATTTTACGCTTCGAACCCAACCAGCAATCCTCGTTCAAAAATATTCCCTAGAAAACTGCCGTTTATTTCAATTGGCACGCCGATTGCTACTATTATCGCGTCCACTTGGTTCCACGCCAAACCAAAGGGGCGGCTCGAAGCGGTTCTCTGGTCCCGCGAACAGCCGCCCCTTTTCTTATGCAGCTTGTGCCAGCAGCTCCTGGAGCTCGCCGCTCTCGAACATCTCCATCATGATGTCCGACCCGCCGACGAACTCACCGCGCACGTAAAGCTGCGGGATGGTCGGCCATTCGCTATATTCCTTGATGCCCTGCCGGATCTCCGGATCCTGGAGGACATCGACGGTCTCGTACTTAGCCTCAAGCCGGTCGAGGATGGCGATGGCACGGCTCGAAAAGCCGCACTGCGGGAACAGGGCCGTCCCCTTCATGAAGAGCACGATGTCGTTGTTCTTGACGAGCTCGGCGATGCGGTCGTGGGCGGACATTAGATATTCTCCGGTTGGGGCACTGCCGTTTCCAGCTGCAGTGCGTGAAGTTCGCCCCCTACTCGCCCCCCGAGCGCGGCATAGACCGCCTGGTGCTGCTTGATGCGGCTCATGCCGGCAAAGCTCTTGCTCTCGACCCGCGCCGCATAATGATCGCCGTCACCGGCCAGATCGCGGATGCTGACGTCCGCATCCGGAATGGCCTCTTTGATCAGCCGCTCGATCTCGGATGCGGCCATCGGCATTACAGGTTGGTGCTCTCAATGATCTGGCGGCGCGCGTCGATTTCCTTGTTGCGCAAGGCTTCCTGGATGCTGGCCTCATCGGTTTCGATCCCGGCGGCGGTCAGATCGCCGAGCACCTTGCGCACAACGTCATGGTCGCCAGCCTCTTCGAAGTCGGAGCGAACGACGTCCTTGGCGTAGGATTCGGCCTCGGCTTCGCTCAGCCCCATCTGCCGCGCGGCCCACTCGCCGAGCAGCCGGTTGCGGCGCGCGGTGATGCGGAATTTCATTTCCTCGTCATGCGCGAACTTGGTCTCGAAGGCGCGCTCGCGATCGTCAAAGGTGGTCATGCATTCCCCACGGATGTTTCGGAGGCGAGATAGGGCGCGCTTGCCGCAGAGGCAACGCGCTATCGGTGATGAAGCGCCCAATACAAAGCGAGCAGCGGCACCGCGATCAGAATGACATGGCCCCACAGAGGCATTTTCCTGCGCTCGATATCCTCCTCGGAGCCGCACCGCCGCCGGAAGTCGCATTCGATCGTCCAGGCACGCGCTACCAGCTCGTCGAGCGGCTCATCGGCGTCGGCGGGATCCTCGCACGCTTCGAAATAGCAAAGCAGCAACTGCTTGAGCGCATCCGGCCGCGCGGGCTGGTCCGATTTCTCGAAAGCGAGCCGGCCGCCGGCATGATGCACCCGGTAAGGCTCGCCACGGGAGCCATAGGCGATGAGCGCAGCCTTCTCTTCGAATTTGGCGAGGTGGGGGCAGCTCGCCGCAGCGTCCGGCGAGGCGTACATCAGAAGGGCATCGCCGGCCTCGACGAAGATCAGCGTCGAGGGGACTGGATCGCTGCTCATACCGTCACCACGAGCTTCCCAATCGCCTTGCGGTCCCGAAGCGCGGCAATCGCCTCGCCGCCTCGTTCCAACGGGTAAGTGCCGCTAATTCTCGGCGTGATCCTCCCTTCTGCCCACCAGCGGAACAGCTGCTCGACATGCTCGGCATTCCGTTTGGGATCGCGCGCGGCAAACGCGCCCCAGAAGACGCCGCAAACGTCGCAACTCTTAAGCAGTGTCAGGTTGAGCGGAAGCTTGGGGATTCCCGCCGGAAAGCCGACAACGAGGAAGCGCCCTTCCCATGCAATGCTGCGCAGCGCCGCCTCGCTGTAGGCACCGCCGACCGGATCGAGGATCACGTCGGCGCCACTCGGTCCGACCGCATTCTTGAACAGGTCCGACAGCGCCTTCGGATCGCTATCGTCGGTCGGATAGACGGTGGCCTCATCCGCACCCGCTTCACGCGCCGCCGCAGCTTTTTCCTCCGACGACACGGTCGCGATCACCCTCGCCCCTAGCGCCTTGCCGATTTCGACGGCAGCGATTCCAACCCCGCCCGAAGCTCCCAGCACGAGCAGTGTCTGCCCCGCCACCAACCGCCCGCGATCGACCAGGGCGTGGATAGCAGTCGCGTAGGTCAGGAGCAGCGCTGACCCTTCTTCGAAGCTGCGATCGCCTGGAAGGGGGATCGCGCGCGCCGCCGGGATGACCACCTTCTCGACGAGCCCGCCAAATCCAGTCGCGGCAATCAAACGGTCGCCGACACTCCAGCCGCTAACGCCCTCGCCCACCGCCTCGACCTCGCCAGCGATCTCACTTCCCGGAGCAAACGGCCGCGGCGGCCTCAGCTGATATTTGTCCTCGATGATGAGGACATCGGGGTAATTGATCGAGCAGGCCCGTACGCGAACGAGCAGTTCGCCCTCTCCGGCCACCGGGGCCGGCACTTCCTCAATTCTGAGAGAATCCGGTCCGCCCGGCTCTCGGGACAGCAATGCTTTCATCGACGCGGATTCCTATGGTCTCCGTCGACGTATCGTCATATCGTCACGCCTCCAAGTCCAGGAGGCCGTCATGAGTGCTTTCCTTCTCGCGGGCGCAGTAATCGCGGCAACTTCCGCCAGTCCGCTGCCCTGGTTCGATTTGAACGATTACCCGACCAAGGCATTCGAAAACGAATGGCAGGGGGTCACGAGCTTCGACGTCATCGTCGACCAGAATGGCCACCCGGCCGACTGCAAGATCACAAAATCCAGCGGGCACGAGATGCTTGACCGCCAGGCCTGCTGGGTGGCGATGAAGCGCGCCCAATTCACTCCCGCATCGGGCGCGAGCGGGGAGCGGACCTATGGAGTTTATCGCAGCCAGGTCGTTTGGGCCCGGCCCGACCGCGACGGTGCCAGCCTTCAACGCGACCTGGGACCCGATCTCGAAGTGACGGTCAGCAAGCTTCCGGCGGGATTGACGGAGCCGCTGGCGGTCAAACTCGCCTATTTCGTTGACGCGCGGGGCAACGCGTCGGCCTGCACGCCGCTGCCGGACAGCAAGGCTGACCCGGCGCCGATCGTCGATACCGCTTGCAAGGCGCTGCTGCAGCACACGGGACTGCAGCCCGTCACCGCGCTTGGGGCGACCGTTCCTGCGGTCCGGACCGCAGCCGTAAAGGTCATCGTCGCGAAATAGATGCGCTCACCTCGGCCAGAGGTGGAAATAGTAGGATAGGTGCGAATAGAGCATCATCAGGACGCCGAGGAGCGCCGCGGTTAGCGCGACCTTCTCGGTGTCCGTCTTCGTCATTCGTCGTACTTCGCGCTCGTCTTCGAGCGCACCTCGTCGCGAGTGACACCGGGAGCGAGCTCAACCAGCCGGAAATCGCTGTCGTGATTTGGCCGCTGGAAGACGGCGAGGTCGGTGATGATCATGTCGACGACGTTCTTGCCGGTCAGCGGAAGCGTGCACTCGGGAATGAACTTAGGGCTTCCGTCCTTCGACACATGCTCCATCACGACGATGATCTTCTTCACCCCGGCGACGAGGTCCATCGCCCCGCCCATGCCCTTGATCATCTTGCCGGGCACCATCCAGTTGGCGAGATCGCCATTCTGCGCGACTTCCATTCCGCCCAGCACCGCAAGGTCGATGTGGCCACCGCGGATCATCGCGAAGCTCTGTGCGCTGTCGAAGAAGCTCGATTGCGGCAGCTGGCTGATGGTCTGCTTGCCGGCGTTGATTAGGTCCGGATCAACCTCGTCGTCATAAGGGAACGGGCCGATGCCGAGCATTCCATTCTCGCTCTGCAGCGTGACGGTCATTCCCGCCGGCACATGGTTCGCGACCAACGTCGGAATGCCGATGCCCAGATTGACGTAGAAGCCGTCCTTCAATTCCTTCGCCGCCCGCGCCGCCATCTGGTCGCGGGTCCAGCCTTTCATTTCGACTTGCGTCGCCATCAAACTTCCACCCCCTGAGGTTCACTTGCTTTCTGCAGCAATTGCGCCGCCTGCCGCACCGGCTCCATGCTCGGTCGAGCCAGCATCGCGGTAGACCACGCTTGAACCGACGACCGGTCGCTGGACGGGATCGCTCCCCATGCCACCATCGCGAAATAACCGAGTGCCGCCGTGAAATCCGCGGCGCTGACCTCGTCGCCGGCCAAGAACAGGCTGTGCTCCAGCCGGTCGGCAATGATGCCTACCATCTGCATCGCCTGCGGAACCAGGGTCGTCACCCATTCCGGGTGCTGCTGAATCCACTGCGCGAACATCGGATGGGTGTGGTGGCCATATTCGACGCTGGGATTGAACAGCAGCATCTCGGCGCGGCGTTCCCACATGCCGATGCGGGCCCGCTCTTCGGGCGTCGAACCGAACAGGTACGGCGCGCCGGACACCGCATCGACATATTCGGCGATCGTCCGCGATTCGGTGATCAGCTCGCCGTCGTCGAGCTCCAGCGCCGGCACTTGGCCGAGCGGATTGAGCCGGAGATATTCTCCCTTCAACGTCGCCGAGACATCGACGGTCTCGAGCGCAAAGCACATTTCGAGCGCGATCACCTGCACGCGAACGACATTGGGAGCCATTGGCGTGACATAGAGGCGCATGACTAGGCCGCTTCCCGCTCGCGCACGGTGCGGAACTCGATCTTCTTCTCGTACGGCCCGCCGAGGATCAGCCGCTTCACATAGATCGACGGCAGGTGGATGCAGTCCGCGTCGAGGCTTCCCGTGGGCACGATCTCCTCGACTTCCGCGACACACACTTTCCCGCACGTTGCGGCGGGAAGGTTGAAGTTGCGCGCGGTCTTGCGGAACATGAGGTTGCCAGTCTCGTCGGCTTTCCACCCTTTAACGATTGAAACGTCGGCTCGGATACCGCGTTCGAGAATATATTCTTCGCCGTCGAACTGCTTGACCTCTTTCCCCTCCGCGACCTGCGTCCCGAACCCGGTCTTGGTGTAGAATCCGGGGTTCCAAGCGCCGCCCGCGCGCATGCGCTCGGCCAGCGTCCCTTGAGGCGTAAACTCGACCTCCAGCTCGCCGGCCAGGAACTGCCGTTCGAACTCCTTGTTCTCGCCGACGTAAGAGCTGATCATCTTCTTGACCTGCCGCGTCCGCAGCAGCTTACCGAGGCCTTCATTATCGATTCCGGCATTGTTCGACGCGATGGTCAAATCCTTGACCCCGCTCGCTACGACCGCATCGATCAGCCGCTCCGGGATTCCGCACAGGCCGAAGCCGCCGGCGGCAATCGTCATTCCGTCGAAAAGCAGGCCGTCCAGGGCCGCTTCCGCACTGGGATAGATTTTCTGCATGTCTCGCCAATAGAATGGCCGCGATTAGCGTCAAGGAGCAGCAGTGAATGGCCGACCACGCAACGCCAAACCTTCCCTCGCGCGATTTCGAGGCAACGTCGCGCTTCTACGGATCCTTGGGCTTTACCGAAACCTGGCGCGACAGCGGCTGGATGATCCTCAAGCGCGGTGGGCTGGCTCTGGAATTCTTTTCTTATCCCGACCTCGATCCGTTGCAGAGTTCGTTCGGCGCTTGCCTGCGTCTTGATGAACTCCAGCGTTTCTACGATGCCGCCCTGGCGACCGGCTTGCGTGAGGCGGAGACAGGCACTCCCCGGCTGGTACCGCCCAAGCTTCAGCATTCGGGACTACGGATCGGCTATTTGATCGATCCCGACGGAAGCCTGCTGCACCTGGTGCAGAATTAGGGCCGCGTCCTAAGACCCCTTGGATGGGCGGTACGTGAAGTCGAACGACGGCGCCCAGGTCTTGCCATCGTCGGTCGATTGCTCGCCAAATTGACGCACCGATCCGTCAGCATTCTTGCTGTAGCTCATACGAACCAGCGGCCCTGCCCACTTGCCGGAGATCACCATCGCCTTGCCGTCCCAGCCGCCGGTGAAGAAGGCTCGCGAACCGCTCGAGTCGATCCAGAATTGCTCCCAATGTTTTTCGGCGGGCACGTACACGCTTAGCGACCCGCCGGGCTGGTTGCTGAGCGGCATCCAGTTTTCCCGGACCCCGCAGCCGTAAACCTTTTCGATCAGGCTATGGGCGACAAGCTTGTCCTTGCCGGTCGGGTAAACATCCCACTTGCCGACCCAGAAATCGAGCTGGTGATAGGAAGCGTCAGCGCATGGATCAGCCGGCGGCGCAGTTGGCGTTTGAGCCATCGCCGGCGGTGCGGCGAGAAGGCCGAGAGCGAGCAGGATCGAGCGCATATCCCCTCCGTCATAGCGAGGAAGCAATCAGTCCGATTGCTTGCCGGTTACGCAACGAAGTTTCGACGAACTAGTCCTTAAGCTTCGCCAAAACGCCCTGCAGCTGCATCGCGTTGGACATGTCGCCTTCGACGCGAAGCTTGCCCATCATGAAGGCAGTCATTCCATCAAGCTGACCAGAGGCGAGCTGCTGCCAATCATCCCAGCCGACCTTGATCGTCGTGTCGGCCGGCCCGTCTTCCTCGGTTATCTGTTCGCCTGCACCGTCGAGCATGACCACGCCCTCGCTTCCACCGAAGTCGATCTTCACGCGGCGGCCCGGTATCCAGGCCCGGCCTTGCTGCATTTTCGACACGAGGTCCTGCTTGGTCATTTCTTGACTGCTCCTTTGTCAGCAGGCCTAGCGGGCCGTTGAAGCCGTAACAACCCGAGCCTATGTGGCCGCGCATGGGATACGAAACCAACCTCCAGCTCTTCATCGACGGCGTTTGGAAATCGGGCGAAGGCCGCGATAGCCACGACGTCGTCAACCCGGTCGACGCCAAGCCCGTCGCCGCCGTCTCCTACGCCACCAAGGCCGACCTCGAGGAGGCGCTTGCCGCATCCGAACGCGCCTGGCCCGAATGGCGCGCGATGGACGTCGAGAAGCGCGGCGCGATCCTGCACAAGGCGGCAGCGCTGATCCGCGAGCGCGTCGACTTGATCGCGGCGACCATGACCCAGGAGCAGGGCAAGCCGCTCAACGAGGCCAAGCTCGAGACGTTGGCTTCGGCGCAGTTGTTCGACTGGTACGCCGAAGATGCGAAGCGCGACTATGGCCGCACCTTGGTCCGTCCCGCTGGCCAAGTGTCACGGGTCATCCGGCAGTCGGTCGGCCCGGTCGCGACCTTCACGCCCTGGAACTTCCCGCTCTACCTGCTCGCAAAGAAGGTCAGCGCGGCGCTCGCCACCGGCTGCACCGTGATCTCCCGCCCGCCTCACGAAACTCCCGGTGTCGGCACGGAGATGTTCCGCGCCCTCGCCGATGCCGGCATCCCAGCCGGTGTCGCCCAACTCGTCCACGGCGACGCGGGCCTCGTCAGCGAGACCCTCATCGCCAGCCGGGTCATCCGCAAGGTAAGCTTCACCGGCTCGACCAATGTCGGCAAGCACCTGATGCGGCTCTGCGCCGACAGCATGACCCGCGTGACGATGGAGCTTGGCGGTCACGCGCCGGTGCTGATCTTCGACGATTGCGACCTCGAAAAGACGCTCGACATGGTCGTGCCGCAAAAGTTCCGGAACGCCGGGCAGGTCTGCGTCTCGCCGACGCGCTTCTACGTGCAGAGCGGTATCTACGACGCCTTCATCAAGGGCTTCGCCGAGCGCACCCAGAAGGTGAAGATCGGCAACGGCCTCGAAGCGGACACGAAGATGGGCCCGCTCGCCAACAGCCGCCGTCCGGACGCGATCGATGCGCTGGTGCAGGACGCCAAGGCCAAGGGCGCGCGCGTCATGGCCGGTGGCGAACGCGGCGACGGCGGCTTCTTCTTCCAGCCGACATTGCTCGCCGACGTCCCGAACGAAGCGAACATCATGAATGACGAGCCGTTCGGCCCGGTCGCGGTGTCGCGTTCGTTCGACACGTTCGAAGAAGTGATCGAACAGGCCAACCGCCTGCCCTTCGGCCTGGCCGCCTTCGCGTTCACCGAGAACGGCCGCCGAGCGAACCTCATCGGCGACCTCGTCGAAAGCGGCATGGTCGGGATCAACACCTTCGCCATCAGCGGCGCCGACACGCCGTTCGGCGGCGTCAAGGATTCAGGCTTTGGCTCCGAAGGCGGGAAAGAGGGTCTGGAGAGCTACCAGGTGGTGAAGGCCATCCATCAGGCTTAGTGGCGACCCCGCTCCATGCGCCATTTGCGAAAGGCCGCAACGGCCGCAAGCATTATGACGATTGCGCTAAAGCCCAACCAAAGCCGGCTCCATCCGTGAAGCAAATGCTGCTGCGACCTTAGCGTGAACGGGAATATCGCCGCCGTGAGAGCTAGGGCGGCGAGGTGCCCGTAGGTGGTTCTTGCCAACAAGACTCGGCGCATTTCTTCGGGCGTACGTTCTCGACCTACGGGGGTGCGGCGAGCCAGCTCACGGGCAGGAGCCCCTCGGATCCACATCGCGTAGGCCACGCACGCAACCGCCACTGCGCCGATTGCTACATACATCGCAGCGTCAGGAAGTTCAGAGGCAGTCGAAAGGGTCCACCAAAGCGAAAGCGCAATCACGACCATGAGGCCGCCAACAATTCCCCACATGCTGTACCGCAGTCTTCGCGCATAATCGTCGATGAAGCGCTGGCGCTCTTCCGCAGAAACATGAATGGGGGCTCCCTTCTGCGACCTGCGATAAAGGTAGCCGTCTCCATCGGGCTCGAATTGATCGGCAAAAAATTGTCTGGATTCTGCCCAATTGTCCGCGCCGAAGTGCCACATAGGCAGCAAGCTAGCCGCGTAGCACGGACGGTCAACTGACGGCAGCAGCGGTCCGCAGGAACGGACTGCCGCATCGCGACAGCCGGACGTTCGGCGCTAGTCGATTTAGGGCGCTTCATCAGGCCCAAACGGCGCGGAGAGGAGGGTCCCCGCGCCGCTCTCTGATCAGTTTTGCTTCCCGGTCACCAGCGGCACGATCTGCCACAGCGCCGACACACCGACGAGCACGTAGACGACGCGGCTGAGCGGCGACATTTCGCCGAAAATCGCCGCGACTAGGTCGAAGCCGAACAGGCCGACCAGGCCCCAGTTCAGGCCGCCGACGATCAGCAGCACCAGCGTCAGCGTGTTGACGATTTTCATCGCGTCTCTCCATGCGTTCCCGGACCGAGCGAGGGCGGGTTATTTCACGATGGAGGTAGGCGGCGCCGGGCGCCGAACCCATACGGCCTTTGGACGGTGTTAGAGCCCGCCTTCGACGGCAATGCGGATCGCCTCGGCCGACGTCTTCACGCCGAGCCGCTCGAGCATCAGCGCTCGGTGCATCTTCACCGTCTTCTCGCTGATCTTCAGCTGCCAGGCGATCTGCTTGTTGAGCAGCCCGCAGGCCATGCCCTGCAGGACCTGACGTTGCCGCGGCGGAAGCTTCGAGATTAGTTCCGCGGCGTTCAAGCGCAGCGCGTCGAGTCCGCCTGGCGCGTCCGACGGAAGTTCGACCTGCGATCCCAGGAACCAGGCCAGTTCCTCTTCCTGCCCCAGCAGCGGCGTAATCATCACGCCATTGCGGAACGGCGTTCCATCGCGGCGATAGTTGGTGAGCTCGACCAGTGCCGGCCGCCGCTGCCGGATCGACGCTCGAAGCTGCTCGGTCGCAGCTTCCTCGGTTCGGTCACCCGCAAGGAACCGGCAATTGCGCCCGACGATCTCGTTCTCGCGATAGCCCGTGAGATCGCAGAAAACGTCGTTGACGACTTCAAGCGGATTGTCGGCGCGGCGCGGGTTGCTGATCACCATCGCGATCGGGCTCAGGGCAATCGCCTGGATAAGGTCGTCCTGTCCGCGGGCACTCATCGCGCGGGCTTTAGCACCCTCGGTTGCTTAGGGCACCGCCGTATTGAATTGCATGACCGGCGTGACATTCGTGAAGTTCGCGATGTCCGCCATCAGCGCGCCCGCCCCGTCCGACTTCACCGCGTTCCGCGCGCCTTCTTCCGTGGCAAAGCTCAGGATCGTGATGGCGAAGAAAGCCGGATCTTTTCCACCAAGCGTCTCTTCGCCGCGAAGCACGCTCGCATAGCCAAGTCCGAACGGTTTGAACGCCTTGCCGACCTCCGGCAGATGCTTCGAGCGGAAATAATCGAAATCGAAGGTCGACTTCGCGTTGCGCGGATAAGTGACGGTGAGGATGTACATGGCGGCCGCCTAAACCGTTTGAACGCGTGCCGCTACCTGCCCCGCATTCACTCGCAGCGTCGCCACCGCGCCCAGCACCATCAGCGTTGCTCCGTGCATCAGCGCATGCGCCAGATGCTCAGTCGCGCGCGCATGGCAGCCTCCTAGCCAACAGCCGTTGTTGGCACAGGGATTGGACGTTGGCCACTGCCGCCGCTAACGCGCCGCCATGACACGCACCGGGGGCCAAATTCTCGTCGAGCAGCTCAAGATCCAGGGCTGCGACCGAATCTTCACCGTTCCGGGCGAGAGCTTCCTCGCCGTGCTCGACGCGCTTCACGACGCGCCAGAGATCGAGACGATCGTCTGCCGGCAGGAAGGCGGGGTCGCCTACATGGCGGACGCCGATGGCAAGATGACCGGTCGCCCCGGCGTTGCCTTCGTCACCCGCGGCCCCGGCGCGACAAATGCCAGCGCCGGAGTCCACGTCGCCTTCCAGGATTCGACCCCGATGATCCTGTTCATCGGCGACGTCGCTCGCGGCGATCGCGATCGCGAGGGTTTTCAGGAAATCGACTTCCCAGCGTTCTTCGGTCCCATCGCCAAATGGGCGGCGCGGATCGAGGACGCCAAGCGAATCCCCGAATATGTCGCCCGCGCTTACCGCGTCGCGACTGCCGGCCGCCCCGGCCCGGTCGTTCTGGCGCTGCCCGAAGACATGCTACGCGACGAGGTCGAGACGCTCGACCGTCCGCGCGTCCCGCCCGTCGCCGAAGAACCCGATCCCGGTGCGGTGCAGGCCCTATTCGAATTGCTCAAGGACGCGACCAACCCCATTGCGATTGTCGGCGGCGCCGATTGGAGCCCGCGCGCGTCGCACCATTTCGCGAACTTCGCCTTCCGCTACGGCATCCCCGTCGCGGCGGCATTCCGGCGGCAGGATGCGATCTGCAACACCTGCCAGGTCTATGCCGGCCAGCTCGGCTACGGTCCCAACCCGAAGCTTCAGCAGCGAATCCGCGACGCCGACCTGATCCTCGCGGTCGGACCGCGGCTCGGTGAGGCGACGACCGACGGCTACACACTAATCACGCCCAACCATCCGGGCCAGACGCTGGTTCACGTCCACCCCGACCCCAACGAGCTCGGGCACGTCTATCATGCCGACCTCCCGATCTGCGCCGACATGGGCGAGTTCGCGGAGATGGTCGACGAGTGGATCGACCCCGATCTCGTTCGCTTCTCCTGCGGTGAGGAAGCGCATCAGGAATGGCTCGACTGGAGCGACCCGAAGCCGCGTGACGGGGTAAAGCTTGACCTCGGGCCCTGCGTCGCGGCGATGCGCAACAAGCTTCCGGAGAACACCATCGTCTGCAACGGCGCCGGCAATTTTTCCGGCTGGTGGCACCGCTACTGGCGCTACGGCCCAATGCCGACCCAGCTCGCGCCGACCAGCGGAACGATGGGCTACGGCCTCCCCGCCGCGGTCGCCGCGGCGATCCGCTTCCGCGATCGGCCGGTGGTCTGTGTCGCTGGAGACGGCGACTTCCTGATGAACGGACAGGAGCTGGCAACCGCCGCCCAATACGGCGCCGACCTCCTCGTCATCGTCGTCGACAACAGCGCCTACGGCACGATCAGAATGCACCAGGAGCGCGAATATCCGGAACGCCTAAGCGCGACCGAGCTCAAGAACCCCGACTTCGCTGCGTTTGCCCGCGCGTTCGGCGGCTGGGCCGAGACCGTGGAGACGACAGATGCCTTCACGCCCGCGTTCGACGAGGCGATGAAACGGAAGGGCATCCGCCTGCTCCACTGCAAGACCGACGTCGAAGTCATCAGCAACGCGACCACGATCTCCGCGCTTCGCGAGAAAGCCAAGGCCCGCTAAAACCGTCCCATGCGCGTCACTGGTGACTATTCAAGAGACGATTACGTAGTCGTCGAGGGGCTGGTCGCTCCAGAGATCTGCCACAATCTGTGCGAGCGGCTGGAACGGCAGATCCGCTCCACCGGAAAGACGTTCCAGAATTTCGCGCTCGCCCAGCCGCTGACGCGGCAGGCCACGGTCGAGATCTCGGGACACCAAAGCGGGCTACTCCTCGCATTCCTCTGGGGCCTGACGCCCATCGTCAGCGAACTGACCGGCAAGGATTTGCTTCCGAGCTTCGACTATTTCCGCATCTATCCGAAGGGCGACATCTGCCGTGTCCATTCGGATCGCCCATCATGCGAGCACAGCGTGTCCCTGACCCTCGCCTCCAGCGACGGCCTGCCGTGGGATCTGCAAATCGGGACCCGGCCTGTCGAGGACCCGGAATCGCTGAACGAAGACTTCGGCGAGGAGGAATATTCGTCAATCGCGATGAAGCCCGGCGACGCCGTCCTGTACCGCGGCGTCAAACGCCGGCACGGACGCATCGAGCCGAACCCGAATGGCTGGTCGGCGCATCTCTTCCTGCAATGGGTGGAGCGCGACGGCGCGCACATGGGCCATGCCTTCGATGCTGAACTGCTCCGGGCCCAACGGGAAGTCACGCAGGCTTAGTACGGCTGCTACCGGGCGTGCCGCAGCTCGCGTGCTTTGCGCCAGGCCGCTTCGAACAATTTATCGTTGATGTGCCGGTCGTCCTCATGCCCGGACTGGTCGCGATCGGAGCGGTTCCTGCTCTTCGCCGGTTTGTCAGGGAATACCTTGACCAGCTCGTCAATCGCGCCGCCGAAACTACCTTTTTCTCTACGCCGCCGGTTCGGCATGGCCCGATCCTTCAACACGGAGTCGCATGACTCTTATACGCTCGCAGCCAACGTTTTCTTCACCAAAATCAATATCCGATGCGGAGATTTACGACACGAGGTTCGCATCGCGGTACAAGCGCCAGCGGCCGTCCTCACCCTTCTTGAGGACGGTCAGCGTGTAGCCCGACCGTTCAACGGTCTCGCCGCCGGTTGGAGTCATTTTCATCTCAAGACGGTTACGGAGCCAGGCGCGATCGCCGAGCACCTCGACCTCCAGTGTATCGGCATCGCCCTCGAACTCGACGTTCTTCAGCGAAGCGGAGCGCTCGCGAAACTGCTTCTTTCCGAACGGCTCTCCGCCCGGCGTCATGAAAATCACATCGTCGGTCATTAAGTCCAGCACTGCCTCGGTGTCGCCGGCCCTGCTCGCCCGCATCCAGTCTTGCACAACCGCGCGGACTGCTCGTTCGTCGTCGTCAGCCATCCCAACCTTCCTCTCCAATGAGCGGCACAAACCGAACTGCGCCGAGGCTCTCCTGTTTCAGGACGCCGTCTCCCTGTTTCGTAACCTTCACCAATTCCTGCACGTCGCCCGCATTGCCCAGCGGCATTACTAAGCGACCGTCCGTCGCGAGCTGAGTGAGCAGCCCTTCCGGCACGTGGCTCCCGCTCGCGGCAACCAGGATCGCGTCGAATGGTGCTTTCTCCACGCAACCGCGCGTCCCATCGCCTTCAATGATCTCGACATTGTCATAACCGAGCCGCCGCAACCGCTCGCTCGCGATGCCGACCAGCTCATGCTGCCGCTCGATCCCGACCACCTTTGCAGCGATCTGGCTAATGACCGCGGCCGCGTAACCCGATCCAGAGCCGACCTCGAGCACATGGTCGTCCGGATCGATCTCCGCCGCCTGGACCATCAGCGCAACGACGTAGGGCTGGCTGATCGTCTGCTGTGCCTCGATCGGAAGCGGGTGGTCGCCATAGGCAAGATGCGCGTGTTCGCCGCTGACGAACACCTCACGCGGCACCGTATGAAACGCCTCCAGGATCGCGGGCTCGACGATCCCCCTGCGGCGAAGCTGCCGCTCGACCATCGCCTCGCGCTCGGCTGCAAAGTCTGTCATGGGCCCGACTCTTCGTTCGAACGGGCATGTCAGGGGGGCGTTCCAATGGCCAGTGTCGACGTCAGATTTTCGGGCTCGGTACCCGCCAATTACGAGCGGTACATGGTGCCGCTGCTGTTCCGGCCGTACGCGGCGGAACTTGCGGCACGAGTTGAGGCGCTTCAGCCGCGCCGGATTCTTGAGACCGCCGCAGGGACCGGCGTCGTCACCGCCGCGCTGGCTGAGTCTCTTCCGGACGCGGAAATCGTCGCCACCGATCTCAACCAGGCAATGCTCGACGTTGCCGCGACGCGAGTAAGTTCGCCCAACGTGACGTTCCAACAAGCCGATGCGCTCGATTTGCCTTTCGGCGATGGCGAGTTCGACCTCGTCGTCTGCCAGTTCGGAGTCATGTTCTACCCGGACAAGGTGCAAGGCGGATCGGAGGCTCGCCGGGTGCTTCGCGAAGGCGGTTCCTACCTCGTCGCCATCTGGGATCGCATCGAGCGCAATGCGCTGAGCGACATCGCCAACCAAAGCCTGCGCAAGATCTTCCCGGACAATCCGCCGAAGTTCATGGAGCGCGGGCCGTTCAGCTATCACGACCGCTCGGCCATTGAGCGCGATCTTGCGGACGCCGGTTTTGGATCGGTGCAAATCGACACGATCGAAGCAACCAGCCGCAGCCCGAGTGCCGACGACGGTGCGCGCGGCTTGGTCTACGGCTCACCAATGGGCGTCGAGCTCGAAGATTATGGCGATGGCGCGCTCGACAGGGTGTTCGAGGAAGTGCGCAGTTCCGCGCGGCGGTATGAGGGTCCGGAAGGGTTCGAAGCGCCGATGTCGGCGCACATCGTCACAGCGGTTAGATAAGCCCCGCGAGCGGGCTCGACGGGTCGGCGTAGCGGCGCTTCTGCATGCGTCCAGCAAGATAAGCCAACCGCCCGGATTCGACCGCGGCTTTCATCGCCCGCGCCATCAGCACAGGGTCCTTCGCCTCGGCGATCGCTGTGTTCATCAACACGCCGTCACAGCCAAGCTCCATCGCCTGCGCCGCATCCGACGCGGTTCCAACGCCGGCATCGACCAGCACCGGCACACCCGCGCCTTCGACGATTAGGCGGATCGTGACCCGGTTCTGGATGCCAAGACCCGACCCGATCGGCGCGCCCAGGGGCATGATCGCGATCGCGCCCGCTTCCTCGAGTTGCTTCGCGGCGATGGGATCGTCGACGCAATAAACCATTGGTTCGAAGCCCTCTTTCACGAGGACTTCCGTGGCCTTCAGCGTCTCGCGCATGTCGGGGTAGAGCGTCTTCGCCTCGCCCAGCACCTCGAGCTTCACGAGGTTCCAGCCGCCCGCCTCGCGCGCCAGCCGCAGCGTGCGGATTGCATCGTCCGCGGTAAAGCACCCCGCCGTATTCGGCAGGTACGTGACCTTGTTCGGATCAATGTGGTCGGTCAGCATCGGCTGGCTGGGGTCGGAGATGTTCACCCGCCGCACCGCGACCGTGACGATCTCTGCTCCCGACGCTTCGACCGCCGCGGCATTTTCCTCAAGGCTCTTGTACTTGCCGGTGCCGACAATCAGCCGCGACGTGAAGGTCCGTCCGGCGACGGTCCAGCTATCCGACGACATGCTCTGCGGGGCGTTCACTCAACCTCCTCCGACGAAATGGACGATCTCGAAAGCGTCGCCCTCGGCCACGGCAACCTCGCCCAAAGTGGCGCGCGGCACGATCTCGAGGTTGCGCTCCACAGCCACCTTGCGCGCGTCGAGCCCAAGCTCGCCGAGCATCGCGGCGATGCTGAGACCGCCCGTCACTCGCCTCGTCTCACCGTTAACCTGAATAACCAAAGTTGGGTTGTCGCTCACGGTCGAGCGAGATAGGAGGGCCGCCCCGCAAGCGCAAACCCGTTCGGGCGGCTTGCCACGAATTCAAGGAAGATCATGGCCGAACCGAAAAAGGGCGGTGATAGCGCAATGCGGATTGACGCGGCGCTGGTTCAGGAGCTGGCCGAGCTCCTTGCCGCCAACGAGTTGACCGAAATCGAAGTCGAAGATGGCGGCCGCAGGATCCGCGTCGCTCGCCAGGGTGCGCCGATGGCGGCCGCGCCGGCTTACGCGGTTGCGGCTCCTGCCGCTGCGGCTCCAGCACCGGCGGCCGCGCCTGCGGCGGCGCCCCCCGCCGAGCAGATGACTGGCGATTCCGTGAAGTCGCCGATGGTCGGCACTGCCTATCTTTCGCCCGAGCCGAGCGCCGGGCCATTCGTCAGCGTCGGCGACGCGGTGAAAGCTGGCGACACGCTGATGATCATCGAAGCGATGAAGGTAATGAACCCGATCACCGCGCCGAACGGCGGCGTCGTGAAGCAGATCCTCGTGTCCGACGGCCAGCCCGTCGAGTTCGACCAGCCCCTGGTCGTCATCGGCTAAGGCCGCATTAGCTCATGCCAATCAAAAAGCTGCTCATCGCCAACCGCGGCGAGATCGCGCTCCGCATCCACCGCGCCTGTCACGAAATGGGCATCAAGACGGTTGCGGTTCATTCGACCGCCGATGCCGACGCGATGCACGTCCGGCTCGCCGACGAGACGGTGTGCATCGGCCCGCCGCCGGCGACCGAATCCTACCTCAACATCCCGAACATCATCTCGGCCGCCGAGATTGTTCACGCCGACGCCATCCACCCGGGCTACGGCTTCCTGTCGGAAAACGCGCAGTTCGCGGAGATCGTCGAGCTCCACAACATCATCTGGGTTGGCCCCAAGCCGGAGCACATCCGGACCATGGGCGACAAGATCGAAGCCAAGCGCACCGCCGCGAAGCTCGGCCTCCCGCTGGTTCCCGGTTCCGACGGCCCGATCACCAGCGTCGCCCAAGCTAAAGAGTTGGCTGCCGAGATCGGCTATCCCGTCCTGATCAAGGCCGCGTCGGGCGGCGGCGGCCGCGGCATGAAGGTCGTGCCGGAAGAAGATCAGCTCGAAAGCCTGATGAGCCAGGCGGCGTCCGAGGCCCGCTCCGCGTTTGGCGACGACACCGTTTACATGGAGAAGTACCTCGCCGACCCCCGCCACATCGAATTCCAGGTGTTCGGCGACGGCAACGGCAAGGCGATCCATCTCGGCGAACGCGACTGCTCACTCCAGCGCCGCCACCAGAAAGTGCTCGAAGAAGCGCCTTCCCCGGTCATCACACCCAAGCAGCGCCACCGCATGGGCACGATCGTCGCCAACGCCATGGCCGAGATGGGTTATCGCGGTGCCGGGACGATCGAATTCCTGTTCGAGAACAACGAATTCTACTTCATCGAGATGAACACCCGGCTCCAGGTCGAGCACCCGGTGACCGAGATGATCAGCGGCATCGACCTCGTCCGCGAGCAGATCCGCGTCGCCATGGGCGAAGGCCTGAGCTGCACGCAGGAGCAAGTGCACCTCCACGGTCACGCAATCGAGTGCCGCATCAACGCTGAGGACCCTGAGACCTTCGCGCCCTCGCCCGGTACCGTAAAGGCCTACGTGGCCCCGGGCGGCATGCACGTCCGCGTCGATAGCGGACTCTACACCGGCTATAAGGTCCCGCCTTATTACGACAGCATGATCGCCAAGCTGATCGTCTACGGCTCCAACCGCGAAAGCTGCATCCGCCGCCTCAAGCGAGCGCTCGAGGAGTTCGTGGTCGAGGGGATGAAGACCACTGTTCCCCTTCACCAGAAGCTCGTTCGCGACCCGGAATTCCTTGCTGGCGACTATACGATCAAGTGGCTGGAACAGTGGCTCGAGCGGAACAAGGACGGGCCCTCAACTTAACGCAAACTTTGGCCGTTTTGCGCGTTTCCCTTCGGTGAAGACGCGCTGATGTCCAGCTATCTTGGCACCGCAGACAAGCCCGATCGGGCAAAGGCAATTACCGCGGTTGTCGCGGTTCACGTCCTGCTGGGCGCGATAATCCTGAGTGGCCTTAATGGCGGGTTCGTCAGCCATGCGATCGACACGCTGAAGACGTTCAATATCCAGGTTCCGCCGCCACCGCCGCCCAAACCGCCGCCTCAGATGCAGAAGCCCCAAGCCGCGAAGAAGCCCGAGGGCGCCCCGGCAAAGAAGGCTGAGGCCAGTCCAGTCGTGGCACCGCAGCCCAAGCTCCCGATCCCCTCACCGATACCTGCGGCGAAGGTCGCCGGCACGGGTAACGCGCCAACCTCCGGCGCTGGCGCCTCCGGCAACGGCACCGGCGCTGGCGGTTCGGGCAACGGCCCCGGCGGAGGCGGCGCGGATTATTCCAGGTTCACGCCGGCAAGACTCATTCGCAACCTGACGCGAGGCGACTATCGCGCCATCGCAAGCGGCATGCCCGCCGGCCGCGCAATGGTTTCCCTGCGCGTCGAAACCAATGGTGCCGTTAGCAATTGCCGCATCGTTCGCTCCAGCGGCGATTCAGGAGTCGACGCGGGCCTTTGCCCGCTGATCACCCAGCGGCTGCGGTTTCGCCCGGCATTGGACGACCAAGGCCGCCCGATCCCCTACTCGCTGCAGTATGTCGCGACCTGGGCGCTCTAACGCCGCTTACTTCGCCGCGGTGACTGTCCCGCCCTGCCCCTGAAGCACGGCCAGCCGCGCCTTGTCGCGCCCGTAGACGTCGTCGAAGAACGCCACCGACGATCCGTTCGGCATCGCCGTCAGGTAAGTGATGTAGACCGGTACCGGCGGATCGAGCATCACCGGCTCCTCTGTGCCGTGGCCCTCCCACGTCAATTCGCGATGGAACAGCCAGCTGCTAAGCCGCCACGCGTCTTCGAGGCGGACGCAACCGCCGCTGTACAGCCGCGACGCCTCCGTGAAGAGCTCCCGCTCCGGATTGTCGTGGAGGTACACGCCCTCCTCGTTCGGGAACATGAACTTGATGCGGCCCATCGAATTGTGGGGGCCCGGCTTCTGCCGCACCATCACATCGACCGTGCCAGCCGCGACGCCTTTCCAGTCGACCGTCTTCGGGTCGACGACCGTCGCGTCCTTGGTCCAGTCGGACATGACCTCGTAACCAAGCTCGTCGAGATATTTCAGGCCCTGCTTCAGCACCTTCGGTGCGATGCGTTCGGTCGCGAGATCGGGCGGCACATACCAATAGGGATTAAGGCTCGCGAAGCGGATATAGGCCGCCATCAGCGGCGTCGGATTCTTGGGCTTGCCAACCACGACGACCATGGAGTCGACGGGCTTTCCATCCTCCCACATGTAGAGCCGCTGCTCGGCCGCATTGACCACGACGAAGCGGTTCTTGCCGATTGGCAGCGCCCGGGCGCGCTCGAGGTTGAGCTGCAGCAGGTCGCGCTCATGGTCGCCGGCGTAATGCTGGTCGACGATCGCCTGGCGAAGTTGCGGATAAAGCGGGTTCATCCACGACATCGATCGGACGTAGGTCTCGAGCGACGGCGCCGCTGCCGCCCGTTCGAGCGTCGCCCGCGGAAGCGGATTGCCGGGTTTCAACTGTGCATCGACATAGATGATGCCAAGGTCCGGCTGCTGCCGGAGGTCGCTGACATAAGTCGCGAAAGCCTGGCTGAACATTACGTCAGCTCGACCGATGTCCTTGCGCTTCCCGCTCGCCGCGTCGGCAAGGGCCTTCTGAAGCGCATCGACCCCATACCGGTCAGGGTCGAGCCCGTCGCTCTTCGCGTTCTTGAGGAGCTCGACCAGCGCCTGCGGGGCGTAACCGGCGGTAGGCGCGAACCACAACGGCTGGCCGTGGCGCGCCGTGTAGAAATCGCCCACGCTCATACCGCCATTGACCGGTACTGGCGCGGCGGCGGCCGGCGAGGAGACAAGCGGGATCGCCGTGAGCGCAAGGCCCAGAGCGATCGTCAGGGGTTTAAAAAAGTGCACCGGCCGACGGCCGGTGCACCCAATACGCAAACTTATCACGGAATCTCCGATAGGATTAGCCGCGCTCACCGCTGCGGGTCGGCGGCGGAGCCATCGGAGCCGGAGCGGGGGCAGCAGTAGGACCACCCGCATAGTATTGGCCGTTGTAGACGTATCCGTCCACCCGTCCGTCGTTGTCACGGTCGGCCCAAACCGCGCCGGCGAGACCGCCGACGGCTGCGCCGATGACTGCGCCTTCGAGGACGCTGACGCCCGGGATCACAGCGCCGGCAACCGCGCCGAGAGCTGCGCCACCAAGGGCGCCCGTGGCGACGCGATGAAGCGTCGGGTCATAGCCCTGCGGCGTGCCCGCATAATATTGGCCGTTCGACACATAACCGTCGACGTAGCCGTCGTTGTTGTTGTCGGCCCACACCGCGCCGGCGAGACCGCCGATCGCCGCGCCAACGGCCGCACCTTCGATGGTGCTGACGCCCGGAACAACCGCGCCCACAACAGCGCCGCCGACCGCACCGGCGGCCGCGCCCTGCGCGATGTCGCCGTTGGTCCGGTTCGCGGCGCACGCACTCAGCGTCACGGTGCTTGCCAGCGCAACTACCAGGAATGATTTACGCATAGTCTTTCTCCCGTTCTATTGATCTCAGAGGATCATGCTCCCGGATTTACGACCCCTAATGACAGAGCATGCCACGGACGCAGGAACGACGATTTAGCGTCATCGTTCCGCCACCGCGACAAAGGTTTTCATCAAAACCTTGGGGGGCCGGTTAAATATTGATTTAAATAGTTGAATCAGCAGTTGGAAAAGAAGCAGCAATGAAAGCAACAATTTATCACAATCCGATGTGCGGAACGTCTCGAAAGACGCTGGAGATACTCCGCGATTCCGGCGCGGACGTATGGATCCACGAATATATGAAGAACCCCCCGACTCGGGAGGAGCTTGTCCGGCTGTATGAGCGCGCCGGTATTACCCCCCGCGAAGGCCTTCGCTCCAAGGAACAGATTGCGTCGGACCTCGGGCTCAACCGTCCTGACGTTACCGACGACGAAGTGCTCGACGCGATGGTGAAGCACCCGATCCTCATCAACCGGCCGATCGTCGAGACCGACAAGGGCGTTCGCTTGTGCCGCCCGCAGGACACCGTTCGCGAGATCCTGTAGTCTCGCGGGATGACGAGCCTCGATCCGCGGCTACTGCTTCAGGGCTATGCGTCGGGGATCTTTCCGATGGCCGACGGCCGCGAAGCCGACCAGCTCTATTGGGTAGAGCCGCGAACCCGCGCGATCATTCCGCTCGACGGCTTCCACCTGTCGCGCTCGCTTCGACGAACGCTTCGGTCGGACCGCTTCCAGGTCACCCGTGACCGTGATTTCGCCGGTGTGATTGCCGCCTGCGCCGACCGCGACGAGACGTGGATCAACGCCGAGATCGAACATGCAATGACCGCGCTTCACGGGTCCGGCTATGCCCACTCAATCGAAGTCTGGACCGGAGACCGGCTTGTCGGTGGCCTCTACGGTGTCAAGCTCGGCCGCGCCTTCTTCGGCGAGAGCATGTTCAGCCGGGCGACCGATGCATCGAAGGTCGCGCTCGCCTGGCTCGTCGCGCGCATGAAGGTCGGGAATTTCACTCTGCTGGATTGCCAGTTCATGACTGAGCACCTGGCCTCCCTCGGCGCGATCAATGTGACGCGCGAGACCTACGTCGCGTTGTTGGCCGACGCGCTCGGCGGCGGAGTTTCAGCCGCTGGCGGAGGTGCGGTGGCGTCGGTCGCATCAACCGTTCCGCCCGACGACCCGCCCGACTTCTTCGCGCTCGACAGGTTATTGGAACTGACCGGTGCTGCAGGCGCCGACGGCCCGGCCGGGAAGGTCATCTCGCAGCTCTTGGGCGTCACGTCGTAGACCGAATTCTCGACTACGTTGAGCGACGGCGATTCCTTGTAGAGCCAGCCCGAGAACACACGGCCCCAACGTTTGTCCGGCTGCTGGACGTCGACCTGGACGAATGCCCCGGTGAGCTTCTCGTCCTCCCACGGCGCTGTTGCTTCGCAGGCGCGAAGCCGAACGATCACATCCTTCCACCGGACCGACTGGCCGGGATGGAGTGTCACATCCTGGACGATACCGTTGCGCTTGTTGAGGATGCCCAGAACCGCAGTGCGTTGCCCCATCGGAGTGACGCCGGGCGCATTGGGGCTCAGCGGCACCGTCGAATTTTCGATCACCGGCTTGGAATTGTTGGTCTCGTCCGCGCCCTTGCTGCATCCGGCAGCAAGCGCGGCGGCGATCAGAAGCGGTGTCGCGGCCCTGTTCACGCTTATTCGGGGATCCACGGCTCGTAGTCGCCAGTGGATGCCGGACGAACCTTGCCGGACCCGAGCGCGCCATCGGGACGGAACGCCGCCATCGTGCCGGTGAGGTTCACGGTCGGCGGCTGCTGGAAGTGGCGGACCGGCGGAAGTGCTTTCTCAGGCAAATCGTCGATCGTCCCGCGGAGCCACGCCTGCCACGCCGGCGGGACCGCGCTGCCATCGTTCGCGCCCGAATAGATCACCCAGCGGCGGCCGCCATTTTTCTTGTCCTGGAAATAGACGTTGCCGGCATCGTCGCGCCCGACCTGCTTGCCGTGACGACGAGTGGTGATGCTGGTGCCCCATGAGGCGCCGTTCCACCAGGTAAAGGCGTTCGCTAACCAACCCATTGCCACGCGCCTCTGCCCCGTTGGGGCGGGCTTCGCAACCCGTCAGTGCCGCCAGTCGACCTTGTCGCCTTCGCGAATGCCGAGTTCCGCCGAGCGGCCCGCGCCAATTTCGAGCACGGCCACGATTGGCTCGCCCGAGGGCAACGGCGTCAGGTCAAGCTCTTTCGCCAGCGTAATCCGCGCAATGGTCCCGTCCGCTCGAATGAAGATGATGTCGAGCGGGATCAGGGTATTCTTCATCCAGAACGCGACCGTCGCGGGTGGGTTATACGGGAAAATCATGCCCTCGTTCGGTTGCAGCGACCGGCGGAACATCAGCCCGGTTTCCTGCTGTTCGGGAGTCGCGGCGATATCGACGAGGAACTTCTGGGCTCCCTTCATCGAATGAATGGTCAGCGCTTCACGCTCCAAGCCCGTCTGCGCTCCCGATTGAATTTCGGCGGCGGTCGGCCCCCGCGCGCTGCTGCACGCCGCCGACCCGGCGGCGGCCGCCAGCGCCAGTACTAGAAATCCGCAGCGCCGGAAACGCGCAGTTCGGTTGCGGTCAGTCCCTTGCCGCTCGACGCGATCCTCGCCTCGAGCCTCTGGCCCGGCTGAAGGTCGCCAAGATGCGATTGCCGGACGGTTTCCATGTGGACGAACACGTCCTCGCCTTCCGAGTCGATCCGATTGACGAAGCCATAGCCTCGGACGCGGTTGAACCATTTGACCTCCACCATCTCGAACTCGCCGGCGTCTTCTGACAGCGCTCGGCGGTCCGCGCGTTCGGCGGCGGGAATGGACGAGTGCGCTTGCTGGGGCAAGGCCGACGAAAGGTCGATCGAGAGCACCTTCTTGGCCTGCAGGCCGCGGTCGAGCCGCACCGGCACGCACTCGATGGTCGTGCCTTCGGGAACGCTCCTGCGGCCGTGCTCGCGAAGGACGCTGAAGTGCAAGAGGATGTCGCCTTCAAGGTCGTCGCTGACGATGAATCCGAATCCACGCGTCGCGTCGAACCACTTCACGCGTCCGGCGACGGCTTCCAATTCCGGCAGAGTTTCGGCGGAATCCGAGGACAAATCGGGTTCGACCTCCCCCCCGGGAGTCTTTGTAGTACTACGCGGCACACCTCACATTAGCACCGGGGCCTACTGTCGGCAAACCGACTTTATCCAAAGTTAAGCACGAAAATATTCACATAGATTAATCGCGCCTATGTGTGCCCCTCAATCTCGGCTCCCGGCCGCAGATTCACAATTGTTCGGGCGAGCTCGAATCCGTGCCCGGCCCGTACCATCGCGGCGATCGCTTTCTGCCGTTCGCGAGGATCCACCAGTTCCTCGGTGGCGAAAGGACCCAGCCGCTTCTTCTGGGCAAATCGCAGCGCCGCATTCATTGCTTCGGCATCGGCGAACTCGCGCGCCGCTTCGCTGTCGCTTTCGTCTATTCCAGCCACGCGCATTGCCTGGACCACACGCTGCTTGCCGTAACCACGGCCGGTCAGGCTGCGCGACTTGCTGAGGGCATAGCTTGCGTCATCGACGTAGCCGAGCTCGGCGAAGCGCTCGACGATCGCCTCCGGGTCGGCGCGGCCCGATCCGTCCCAACCGCGCTCCCGCAGCTTGCGTCCAAGGTAGCTCCCAAGCTTTGCGCGGGTCGTCGCGAACCGCCCGACATATCGCAGCGCAAGCTCGTTCAGCGTCTGCTCGGTCAGCGGTCTCGGCGCCTTGCGTGCCTTCAAATGTGCCATAGCGCCGTTTTTGTGCCACACTCACCGACCATTCAGGAAGCCGGCCTCAGCAAAGGCCGGCAACCCGTGCGCAATAATTAAAGGAACAGGGCGTGCTCGATCGCGACGCCAAGGCCGAAACCGAGCTTGCCCCTCCGGGCGCAACACCCACTACCGACACCCTGCCACGGCGGCTCGCCGATTTCGCGACACTGGGCGAGGCGCTCGACTATGCCGCGACCGGAACGCGCGGGCTGAATTTCCACGACGCGCGCGGTTCGCTGACGCAGGCCTATACCTACGCCGAGCTGCGCGAGGATTCGCTTGCCTATGCGCAGCGCTTCATCGCGCTCGGGATAAAGCCGGGCGACCGCATTGCCCTCATCGCCGAGACCGGACCAGAGTTCGCCGGGTGCTTTTTCGGTGCCGTCTATGCCGGCGCCTGGCCAGTTCCGCTTCCGCTGCCGACCAGCTTCGGCGGCCGTGACGCTTACGTCGACCAGCTTCAAGTCCAGCTCGACAGCTGCGATCCCCAGCTTCTGCTCTTCCCGGCCGAGCTCGACGAATATTGCTCGGCAGCCGCGGCAAAGCGCGGCATCGACGCGCGCCGGTGGGAGAGTTTGGCCTCGGTGGAGCCCGCCAATGTCGAGCTTCCAGCCGCGCAAGGCGACGACATCGCCTACCTGCAATACTCAAGCGGCTCGACGCGCTTCCCGCATGGCGTCGCCGTCACTCACCACGCTTTGCTCGACAATCTCCACTCACACGGCGTCGGCCTGAAAGTGGAAGTCACTGATCGCGTCATCTCGTGGCTACCGTGGTACCACGACATGGGCCTCGTCGGCTGCTTCCTGTCCCCGATCGCGATGCAGATGTCGGTCGATTATCTGAAGACAGAGGATTTTGCTCGCCGTCCGCTGGCCTGGCTCGACATGGTCAGCCGCAATCCGGGCACGAGCGTCAGCTACTCGCCGACCTTTGGCTACGACATCTGCTCGCGCCGGATGAGCTCGCAGACCCGGGCCGAGGACCGTTTCGACCTGTCGCGCTGGCGGATCGCCGGCAACGGCGCCGACATGATCCGCCCGGACGTGATGCAGGCCTTCGTCGACAGCTTCGATAGCGCCGGCTTCCACGCCAGCGCCTTCTGCCCAAGCTACGGCCTGGCTGAAGCAACGCTCGCCGTCTCGCTCATGCCACCGGGCGAAGGCATCCGGCTCGAGCTGGTCGAAGAAAGCGAGCTGTCGGGTGGTGAATCCGCCGACGTGGATCGTCCTCGTCGCTACCGTGCCGTCGTCAATTGCGGAAAACCGGTCACCGGGATGGAGATCGAGATCCGCGGCAACACCGGCGAGACGCTTCCGGACCGCGGCATTGGCCGCGTCTTCGTTCGCGGCGCCAGCGTCATGCACAGCTATTTCCGCGACGAGGAATCGACCAGCGCGTGCCTCATCGACGGTTGGCTCGACACTGGCGACATGGGCTACATGTCGGGCGGCTACATCTTCATCGTCGGCCGCGCCAAGGACATGATCATCATCAACGGCCGCAACTACTGGCCGCAGGACATCGAGTGGGCGGTCGAGCAGTTGCCGGGCTTCAAGTCCGGCGACATCGCGGCTTTCGCGATCACCGGCCCGTCCGGCGAAGAAACGCCGGCGGTGCTCGTCCACTGCCGCGTCTCGGATCCCGAGGAGCGCGGACGCCTTCGCAACGATATCCGTGAGCGCGTCCACGCCATCACCGGCATCAGCCCGGTGGTCGAGCTTGTTCCACCGCGCACCCTGCCCCGCACCAGCTCGGGCAAATTGTCGCGAACCAAGGCGCGCTCGCTCTACTTGTCGGGTGAAATCCAGCCCTACGACATTGCAGCTTGAGCGCCCGAGCATAAGGGAGCGTTTGCTCAAGCAAACGTGAGCTTATGTCGAAGAGAGCGCGAAAGCCGGCCAGCCTCGCGAAGCGAGGACTGACGCCACGGGATTCACTCCCGTGGCGGCTCCGCCCGTGGCGAGTCACGCCGCTTTAATCCAGGTGTAATGCAGTAACGCAACGTCCGGTGGGGACCACAGTCCATCGCCGCAGCCTGAACCTCAGACAACGACACGGAAACACCTTCTTCGACAGGGGTTGAGTGGCCGTACCTCGACTGATCGAGGCACTTCCCCACGCATACGAAGAAGGAGTGCGTCATGTTTCGCACAGCATTCATTACATCAATCGCGACCGCGGCCCTGATTGCGGCTGCACCGACCCTCGCCGCGCCAGGCGGCAACGGTGGCGGCGGCGGCAATGGCGGAAGCCACGGCGGCGGCCCGGCGGCAGGTTCAATGGGCGGTTCGGGCTCCGGCGGCCTTGGCGTCGGCGCCGGCGCGAATTCCGGCTCGATGAGCGGCGGCCTTGGAGCCACTGTTCGCGACACCGCTCGAATCAACAGCCAGGGTTCGGCCAATGCCAACCCGAACGCCGTCGGCCGTGCCAACGCCAATAGCGCGCTCAGCACGGGCACGATGACTACGGCAACGACGCGCGGCAGCGCTAATGCCAACGCTCAAACGCAGGTCAGCGGCAGCGCACGGACCAACGGCAACGTTCGCCTGAGCGGATCGCTCGGCGGGCTCACCACCGGCACCAGCGTGGTCGATTCCAGCGGCGCGACGATCGGCACGGTCAGCAACATCTCGACCGTCGGCAACGGCTCGGTCCGTTCGGTGCAGGTCACCCTCACCAACGGCCAGGTGATCAACCTCGCGCCGAGCAGTGTCAGTCTCGCCAACGGCGTGCTGACGACGACCAGCACCTCGTCGACCTCGACGTTCCGCGCCAACAGCCAGGGCGCTGCCAACGCCAATATCAACGGCCTGATCCACGCCAACCCGCGTAGCGCTCTTGGCACGGCTGGCGTCACGACGCTGACCGGCCTGACGACCGGCCTCACCGTCAACAACTCGGCCGGTGCCAGCGTCGGAACGGTGTCGAACGTCATCCTCAACCGCTCGGGCGCCGTGGTCGGTGTCCAGGTCAACCTGACCGGCGGCGGGACCGTCACGGTTCCGGCGACGAGCCTGAGCATGGACGGAACCACCGTCGTCACGACCTCGACCTCGGTCGGCCGCTAACCGCTTGAAGTCAGCGTAATTGGAGGCCCCGGCGTTCGCGCCGGGGCCTTTTCTTATCCGAAGGACACCATCTTGGCGTGTGTCGCCGGCTTGGCTGGCGGGACTTCTTTGGTCTCACTTGCGGACGTGATATCGTCGGTCACCTTCCAGCTTCCGTCCGCCTGCTTCTTGTAGACGGTGACATAGCCTCCGCTCGACGTCATCAGCTTGCTCGTCTTCGGATCGGTGTGTTTCTCCGAAAAGTGGCCACGCGAAACGGCCATGTCGCCAGCGCTCGAAACGGCTATCTTGTCGCTGGCGAAGCTCACGGAGAATGCCGGGTCGCTCAGCGCCTCGGCGTAGACCTTGGCAATTGCCGTCGATCCTGACGCAGGCGGCGCCCCCGGCGCCACAAAATAGGCATCGTCGGCATAGCGCGCCGTCAGCGCATTCTGATCTTTGGCCTTGAACTGATCGTTCCAGGCTTTCTCGTCGGCCTGGATCGCAGCGGTCACGGACGCAGCGTCTGCCCCGCCGCTTTTGGTGTCATATTTCTCACAGGCGCTGGTGCTCATCATGATCGCCGATGCCCCCAGCAGCGCGATTAGCTTCGTCATGTCGCTCTCCCCCTTTGGAGAAGAGCGCGACAAACCACCAACGAATGAGTCGCGCAATGCTGTTGGCTCGGGCTGCGAGCCAAGCGTGGCCGCGCTACTCGATCCGCACTTTATGCGGACCTCGGTGAGCCCTGCCGCGACCGATCACATGATCGAGCGCCCACGAACCTGGCCCGGCGAAGATCAAGTAGAAGAAGACGAAGCAGTAGAGGATGGCCGCATCGCCCATGTTGACCGACGGCCAGAAGCTCTTGGGCGCATGTATCATGAAGTAACCGACTGCCATGTCGCCGGACGCAATGAACGCCGCGAGCCGCGTGAACAGCCCAACCGCGATCAGCGTGCCAGCAACAAGCTCGACCACGCCCCCGATCAGGAACGGGGTCGTTAACGGCATCCCGAACGGCGCCGGGAAGGCGAAGAACTTGGTCGTCCCATGCGCGAGGAACAGCAGTCCTGCCACGATTCGAAGGATGGACAGGGCTCGCGGGGAAAATGCGGAGAGATTGCTCATCGTTTGCCTTCCTGTCTTACCAACCGCGCTCGCTGCGCCGTGCCAGTGGCAGCATCCGCCCGAGAACCCGATCCTTCAGTGCATAATGATGGTAAAGAGCCGCGGCAGCGTGACCGGCGGCCAGAATGACGATCGCCCAGCCTATCTTCTCGTGAAAATCGTGGAACAGGTGACGCGTCGCCTTGTCGAGCTGGCCATAGGGTCCCGGGATCCCGAACAGGCCGAAGAAGCCTACCGAATGCCCCTGCGCCCAACGCCAGCCAAAGCCGAGGGCGACTTGCGCGACTAGCAGCAGGTAGAGCAGGTAGTGCACCCCCTTCGATGCATTCTTCACCCATCCGACGGCGGCGGAAGGAACCTGGTGCCCCGGCATCCAGCGCCAGGCCAATCGGAGGACAATCACCGCCGCCAGCAACATGCCGAGCGACACGTGAATGCTTTCCAGGCCCTGCCGGGTCTCACGGGGGAAGTAGTCCCAGGTGACCGCCATAGCGAACAGCACGATCACCAGCACCGCCGTCAGCCAGTGAAGCGTGATCGATACTCGGTCGTAGGTCGTTCCATCATCACCCGCAGCCACGCGGGTCGCGGTGTCGAAACTGGTCTGGTCGTTCATTGGGGACTTTCGTTACGGCCACCGGATGAACGCGCCATTATCGGAAGCGGTCCCTATTGCAAGCGATTCGCAATAAGCCTTTGGGTTGTCTGAGCGGCTAGTGGCAGCTTTCGACCCATTGCGGACATTAATGCTGTGCTCACGAATGCCGAGGCTGCTCGGCAAATGGGTTTACGAAGGGCTTTGCGCACGGCTTCAACGTCACGCCGTACTGTTTCATGCCCTGCTTCCAGTCGACAATCTTCCTGTCGAACTCGGCCCTGTCGTTCCAGCCCAGGGCCGTGAATTCCTGGGCGACGTCGGCTGGAGCCATGGAGTCTGTCCGAAAGTGCAGGTTCTGGCTGAGCACTGACATCGACCCCAGAAGCTCGCCCCGCCGGTCGGGTGAAAGGGATAGGTTGTAGCGAAGGACCTGCAAGTCTCTTGCCGCATCAGCGTCCTGCTCGGAGGCGCGCTGGAGCGCCTGGAAATTGTCGTGCAGGCGGGCAAGTTTGCGGTATCGATCCTGGGCTATTCCCGAGAGAGCGCCATTGGCCTGTCCACTTTGCCAGGCGGTGTCCGCGAGATCGACCTCGAATGTCGTATATATCCCTGGATAGGCCCGTTGCTTTCCGTCGTCGAAATAGTCTTCGCCGATCGAATTTGCCGAATTAGAGTTGGCCAGCGCCGCTTCTATTTCGTGCAGACGTGAGCCCTGGCAATCAGACAGGGAATTCATGGCCACTAGAACCATCAGATTATAGTCGAATTCGGCATGGATGGCGTCTTCGGCCGCCTTCGCCGCCTCGCTCCGCCCGGCGCGAGCAACCATCTCCTGAAGCCATAGGGCCAGTAGCACGCCTGCGACCACGACGACGAACTCCATCGCCCAGTGAGCGATAGTGCGCCGCTGTCCTTCGCTGAGCTTCTGCAGCATAGGCCCCCGGTCAATTGTAATAGTATCGCTGAAGCGCCAGAAAAGGCCACTCCATTCTCTCTGTTTGTCCGCGGGTGTTAGAGTCCGCTTTCCACCCATTCCTGCCATTAGCCGACGACTGATCGTCGGAACCTCAGTCTCAGGGAACAGCGCGCTTGGTTCCAAGTTCATCGAGCGATGGGTCGTTCGATGCTAATTCTTGCAGCTCTTCTCGCCGGTTGTTCAGGTAGCTGCCCCGAAGCCGACCTCCAGTACATCAAGCAAGCGCGGTCGATTGGAGCCGAATGGGCGCTCATCAATGAGCAGGCCAACGCGAACAACCTGACTCCGACTTACGTCACCAGCATGCACGTCTGGCTTCGACAGCAGCTGCAAACGTCGTCCACCTCGCTGACCAAGCCCGACAGCCGCTACGGGAAAGAAATCCAGGCGCTTCTCCAACAGCCGGACGATGTGGCTCCCGACGAGATTCGCGCTCACGTCGCCAGGCTCAAGCAAATCGAGGACCAGCTTGAATCCGCTTGAGCTGACCCTCGGCATCATGACCGCGGTCGGCGGCTTCGTGGACATCAGCGAGCTGGTGTTCGCGGCCAAGGCCGGCTCTACCTTCGGTTATGCTCTGATCTGGGTCTTCGCCTTCTCGACCGTCGGGATCATCGTCTTTTCCGAAATGAGCGGCCGCGTGGCCGCCATCGCCAAGCAGCCCGTGTTCAACCTCATGCGTCACCGGCTCGGGCTGAAGCTGGGACTCGTCACGCTCCTCGCGTCGATCATCAGCAACCTCGTCACCTGCGCGGCCGAGATCGGCGGTGTGTCGCTGATCATGAATTACCTGACCGGCGCTCCATACCTGGTAATGGCCGTCGTCCTGACCTTGCTCATTATCCTCTCTATCTGGGTCCTCCCGTTCAAATGGATCGAGCGCATTTACGGGCTGCTTGGCCTGTTCATGATCGTGTTCGCTGCCGCGCTCGTCGGCATTCATCCGCCGTGGGCGAAGATCGCCGCTGGATTTGTCCCACAGGTCCCGCACGGCCTCAGCACTAAGGAGCTGATGACCTTCGGCTATTTCTGCGTGGCGATCGTCAGTGCCGTGCTGTTTCCGTACGAAGTCTATTTCTATTCGTCGGGCGGAATTGAGGAGGAATGGGGCCCGAAGGACCTGCTCACCAACCGGATCACGAGCATCTTGGGCATGGGACTCGGCTCGCTGCTCGCGATCTCGATCCTCGCCAATTCCGCGCAATTGTTCGGGCCAGCCAATATCAGTCCCGAAATTCCCGGGAGTGCCGCGCTCGAGGCAGCAATTCCGTTTGGCAAGTGGGGCCTTATCCTCGCCCTCCTCGGCATGCTCTTCGCGGTCGCCGGGGCCGCGGTGGAGACCTGCATGGCCAACGCTTATTCGATCGCTCAATTCTTCGGCTGGAAGTGGGGACGCCACAAGAAGCCGTGGGACGCGCCGCGCTTCACCGTCACCTGGATCGCCCTGTTCGTCGCCGCGCTGCTGGTCGTGCTGACCGGCATTAACGTGATGACCCTTGTCGAGCTCGCGATTCTGTTCTCGATCCTCGTCCTGCCGCTGACCTACCTGCCGCTACTTCTGCTTGCCGGCGACCGCCAGTACATGCGCGAGCACGTAAATGGCCGGCTCGCTAAAGGGCTCGGCTGGGTCTACTTCGCGGTCATCACCGTAGCCGCGCTCTCGGCCATCCCGCTCTACTTGCTGACCTCAGGAGGAAACGGATGAAGCCAGACGGACCTATGAAGCTCGTCGCCGATCTCCTCGATCTGCCGCTCATCGACAGCGAAGGCTGCTATTGCGGCATTGTTGATGATGTAGAGTTCAGCGGTTCGAAAGAGCTGAAGCTCAAGGCGCTTTTGGTCGGCGCGGGGGCGTACAGCGGTCGAATGCCGCGCTGGTTATACCGGATCCTGACGAAGGTTGCGGGTGACCGAGTCACCCGTGTGCCGATGAACCGGATACGCTCAATTGCCAGCGCCGTGACGCTTGATTGTCCGGGAAGCGAGTTGGGCCTGCAGCGCAGCGAGAAGACGGCGGCGAAATGGATCCCGAAATGGGGCGCGATGTGACGCGGTTGTCGGACCTTCGCGGGCGCGAGGTTCGCTCGTCTGACGGGAAGTCGCTGGGTCGCGTGCATGAAGTTCATGCAGACAAGGGCGTCGTCGTCGCATTGATGTGCGGGCCAGGCAGCCTCATCGAACGTTGGACAGCTCGCGCCAGTGGCCGCCGCATCCCTTGGGATCAGGTCAGAAGGATCGAAGGCGTCGCGATCGTGATCGCGCCGCCCAACGACTAAATTTCAGCTTTCTCCCGACCCTGGCTCTGCCTGAGCCCGGTGCAGCTCAACGAGCGATGAACTGCAACCAGCGGCGGGGCGGAACGTTCTTCGAAATCATGAGCACCTCGCAGAAACTCGCCTGGCCGCGTTGGGCGACTTGGGCTCTTCTCCTGGTGATTGTCACCAGCCTGCTGACGATCGCGGCAACTCTCGACGATATTCTATGAAATCGGCGCCGGTTGGCCGGCCTCGGACGCTTTCAGCCACTTGTAGAACATGCCGAGCGCGGCGAGGCCGTGGACCAGCCCGCCGGGAATCCACATAATGAGGCCCGCAAGGCGCTGGTCGTCGACTGGGTCGAGGCCGATTCCCGTCATGCCCATTGCGGCGTAATCGGCGTACCAAGGAGATGCGGATAGGCTCATCAATGCTCCAAGCGCGCCCCCAACCATCGAAGTGACGAACAGGCAGGCCGCCGACACGCCGTAGCCGGAGCGGCGCTCGCGCGGATGGAACATCGCCCACCAGAACAGCAATGAGCTGACGAAGAAGCAGGCGTGCTGGAAAACATGCCAACCGAAGCTGTCGAGAGCGCGGTCGAACAAAAAAGGTGCGTGCCACGCCCACATCACCGCGCCCTGCACGGCTGTTGCGGTGACCGGCTCGGTCAGCCTTCGCCAAATAGCCTGAAGCGGCGACTTCCACCCACCTCCAAGGGCGGTGCGGAGCCGTAGCGGAAGTCCCCATGCAAGGACTCCGCCGGCGTGCGATGCGGCAAGCAGCAACGTCGCGACGAGCATGATTAGCTCGTGCTCGATCATGTGCATGGTGAAGCTCCGTTCTCCGGCTTGGTGCAGCGGCGACACCAGCGAGAGGGTCAGGACCAGCCAGCCCGATAGGAACAGCCCGGACTTGGGCGGTGAGGAAGCGCGACGCGACAGGCGCGCAAGGCCGACCAGGTAGATGACAAGCGAAATGGCGAGCGGAACGATGAGAACAGGATCAAGCGTCCAGCCAAGCCCGTACTCGTGATGAAGGTGCATTAGGCCCAGCATCCCGGAATTATCAGCGACGCGACGGCCGGAAGGATGATGCCGATCGCGTAGAGAACGCAGGCCAGCAATCCGACGACCGCGACGAGCTTGCGGGCCGGAGCTTCGTCCTTGCTCGCATATACGCCCCAAGAGCCCGCGGCGCCGAGGCCGACGATGACGAGCCCGAGTATCGTACCGAGAATGACGATGAGCGGACTGGCGGTGCGGCAATCCTGAAAAGTTGAGTCAGAACCGATCTGGTGGGCGATGAAGTAGCCGGTCGTCCCGAGAGCCAGGGCGGCCCACGGCAGGAAGCCGTCGCGGATCGACTTCACCTTCACAGCCGCGGGACCCAGTAAATCATCAGGTAGATCGGGATCCAAAGCAGCCAGACGTAGCGCCAGTACAGTGCGTTTTCGTCCGTATCGACCATACGCCGGCCCTCGTAACCGAGCGGCGTCATAATCAGCGCCCACAGGACGATCGTGTCGCCCCAGTCGGTTGCGATGTGGATCGTGTGGAGAAGCAACAGGGCCCAGATGATCGATCCGTAGGCATTGTCGGACCACATCACATTGAGGCTGTTGAATTCGAACCCGCGGAGAATCAGCAGCGGGACGCCGACGCCGACCATCACCGGCATCAACTTGCGCACTTTCGCAGTGTCGTGCGCGTTGGCTGCTTTCTTGATCATGGTGTTCGGGATTTCGCTGAGCAGGATGAGGATCGTGAAAAGGGTGCCCGCGATGGGGTCGGCCGCGGCGCGGCCTTCCGGCGGCCACCCCTGCTCGTGGCCCATCAAGAAGAAGTAGGCGGCGAAGGCGAGGGCGAAGAAGCCACCCTCGACGATCATGTAGCCAATGATCCCCCACCAGGTGAGGCTCGACGGGCCGAACTTGTGCGTCGGCAGATCGGCGACATCGTCGGTGAAGCGGACGGGCCGGATCATCCGATCACCGGTTCGGGATGGCGCTTGAGGCTCGATGGCCAGAACCAGGCTGCCATGGCGATTGCCGTCGGGATTGCGCCGAAGGCGATAGCCCAAGGCGAGAAGATCGAGGTGATGAAGAATATGCCGGTCGCGCAGGAAGCGATGAACGGCCACAGGCTCGCCTCCGCGATTGGCTCGCGCAGGTCCGGCGTCGCCGCGACGACTGTCGTTAGCAAGGTCTCCTTATCGTCGACCCGCAAGCCCGTGATGACCGGAAGCTCGCCCTTCTCATCCCAAAGCGGTGTCCGGCTTTCGACGACTGGGACATGCTCAAAATTGTAAGACGGCGGCGGTGATCTGACGGCCCACTCAAGCGTCGACGCATCCCACGGATTGTCGGGTGCCGGCGCCCCTCGGAAATACGAGACGACGCCGTTGATCACGAACAGCAGCACTGCCGATGCGACTGCGAATGCACCGATTGTCGACAGCAGGTTAGGCAGTTCGAGGCCTTGGCCGGCGGGGTAAGTATAAACCCGTCGCGGCATCCCCAGCAGCCCGGCAAAATGCATCGGGAAGAAGGTGACCTGAAATCCGATAAAGAGGATCCAGAAGCCGATCTTGCCAAGCGTTTCGCTCATCATCCGGCCGGTCATCTTCGGGAACCAGTAGGTCAGAATCCCAAGCAGCGGGAACACCGCGCCACCGATAAGCACGTAGTGGAAGTGAGCCACGATGAAGTAAGTGTCGTGAAGCTCGAGATCGAGCGGGACGGCGGCGATGATCACGCCAGACAGGCCGCCGATTACGAAGGTGACGATGAAGCCGACGACGTACAGCATCGGCACCTGGAAGCGCGGTCGGCCGTCCCACATGGTCGCCAGCCAGCAGTAGATCTGCAGCCCCGTCGGGATGGCGACGGTCATGCTCGCCGCTGTGTAGAAACTATAGCCGACCCTCGGCAGGCCGGTCGCGAACATGTGGTGCACCCACAGGCCGAACGCGAGGATGCCGGTCGAGACCAGCGCCAGCACGACGACCGGGTAAGCGAACACCGGGCGTCGGCAGAACGTCTCGACGATGACGCTGACGAAGCCCGTCGCGGGCAGGAAGATGATGTAGACCTCGGGATGGCCGAAGAACCAGAACAGGTGCTGCCAAAGCAAAGCGTCGCCATGCTCGTAATGGTTGTAGAATTGCGTCCCGACCAGCCGGTCGGAAATCAGCATGCCCGAGCAGAGCGCGATCGACGGCATCGCGAAAATGATCATCACCGCGACCACCAGCATCGCCCATGCGAACAGCGGCATTCGCGCGAGCGTCATGCCAGGGGCGCGGCATTTGAGGATGGTCGCAACCAGTACGACGGCCGCGGCCAGAGCCGACACTTCGGTGAACGTGATCATCTGCGCCCAGATGTCGGCACGCTTGCCGGGTGAAAATTGCGGGCCTGACAGCGGCGTGTAGGCGAACCAGCCGATATCGGGCGCGATGTTGAGCGCGAACGCGCCCCACAGCATCAATCCACCGAAGAGGTACATGTAATAGCTGAAGGCGTTGAGCCGCGGGAAACTGGTCGAGCGCGTGCCGAGCATCAGCGGGATGATGTATACCGCGATGCCTTCCATGATCGGCACCGCGAACAGGAACATCATGGTCGAGCCGTGCATCGTGAACAACTCGTTGTAGCGAGCCGCTCCGACTATGTGGCCGTCGGGCCGTGCTAGCTGCAATCGCATGATTAGCGACAGGACGCCGCCGAGCGCGAGGAAGATTAGCGCAGTGATGATGTAGCGACGGCCGATCTCCTTATGGTCGACGGTGGCGAGCCAGCCGAGGAAGCCGTGTGGACGCCCCCACGTCTTGTCGAGCCGCGCTTCGAGCCTTGCGCCATTTAGCTTGGGCCCATCGCGCGCGAGCTTCTTTCGCTCTTCCGCCAGCCGCCGGTTCTCGGCTTCGACCGCCTTGGGGTCGCCGCGGCTCACTTGAGCGTCTCGAGGTAGGCTACGACTGCACTGAGGTCGGAAGGCTGGAGCGGAACTTTGGGCATTTTCGTGCCGGGCTTCACTCCTTGCGGATCGTCGACCCATTTCCGAATATTCGCGTCGGTCATCGGCAACGTGCCGGCGGCGATGCTCCGCGCGCTAGCGAAATGGGTGAGGTCGGGACCAACCGTCCCGCCAGCCGTTGTTCCCCCCACCGCGTGGCACATCGCGCACTCGCGGGTCGTCACATACTGGTATCCCGCCTGCGCAAGCGGGGTCGTCGGCACCGCCGCAGGTTTCAGCCCGTCTTGCCACCACTTCAGGAAGTCGGCGTAAGGTTCGACCTGCACGACCATCGCCATGTTGGCATGCTGCGCTCCGCAGAATTCGGCGCACTGGCCGCGATAGAGTCCGACCTTTGTCGGCGTGATGCTGATGTCGTTCTCGCGGCCGGGGATCAGGTCCTGCTTGCCCGCGAGACTGGGTACCCAAAAGCTATGAATGACGTCGTTCGACCTGAGGAGAATCCGGACCGGAACCCCGACCGGAAGGTGAATCTCGTTGGCGGCCCGCAGCGTCTTCGAGGCATCCGCCGAATTATACTGGACATCCCACCACCATTGATTGGCGGTGAGCGTGATCGACAGTCGCTCGTGGGCCGCTGCCTGCGCCATCGATCGGTCGGCAAAGAAGCTGGCGATAGCGAGCGCGATGAGACCGATCCCGACCATCGCGCCCCAAACCATCAGGCCGGTCCGCAGGAGTGGATTGGTCGCGTGATGCGTGCCGTTTTCGACCACGTTCGCCTCTGCGCGGCGCCGGCGACCGATGCCGCCGATCAGGAACGCAATCACCAGCACGTACATCACTGCGCAAACGCTCAGGAAGATGACGAATAGGGTGTTGAACTGGCGGACTTCGACTGCCGCATCGCTGAACGTGCTCTGGTAGTGCTGGATCGAGCAGCCGCAGAGTAGCAGTGAGAGCGTTGCCGCGACCTTGCTCCTCGGTCGGATCATCGGCCCGCGGTGTCCGCATTCTTGACCGGCTCCCGCCGGGTCAGCGTTTGCGGCTCGGTCGAACTCATTTCGTCAGCGCGGCTGGACACTGCATCCTTGCTCGGCTGGCCGGAGAGCGAACGCACATAAGCCGCAAGCTTCCAGATCTGGTCCTCGGTCAGCTTGCCCCGCCATGCGGGCATGCCATTCGGACGACCCTCGGCGATGGTCGCGGCGATCTGGTCGATGCGCCCGCCGTAGCGCCATTTGTCGTCCATCAGCGCCGGGCCCATTCCACCGCCCCCGTGCGCATGGCAGCCGACGCAATTCATTCGAGTGTAGAGGAATTGGCCTTCGGCGAGCGCGGGGGCATTGTTGTCGTAATCCGCGGCGCGCGGATCGAGCGGAGACGGCGAGCCGCCACCCGGAATGATCGTCGGCGGGCTTTCGCCGGCTTTGATGCTGGCATTGAAGGGCTTCGGCTCATTGTGCCGTTCCTCACGGTGACAGCCCGCGAGCAGCAGCACCGACAAGAGCGCGGCGCTATTTCTGCGGGAGCGCAAAGACATACAACATGCCTCCCGGAGTGGTTTTGCCTGGAAGATCCTTGACCGCATTGGCGAATCCGAGCGCGGCGGTCGGGTCGCGCGGGTCGAGCTCACCATCGACGATACCGCCGGCCCAACCGCCAACGCCCGCGACCACCGCAACATATTGTCGTCCGTCGGGCCCGCGATAACTGATCGGCTGCCCGATGATCCCGCTGCCGGTCTTGAACTGCCACAGCAGTTTGCCGGTGCGCGCGTCCAGCGCCTTGAACCAGCCGTCCAGCGTTCCGTAGAAGACGAGGCCGCCCGCCGTCGCGAGCGCCGGGCTCCACAGCGGTAAATCCTCGTGCACTTCCCAAACAGCCCGGCGAGCGATCGGGTCCCAGGCAGTCACGACGCCACGATACCCGCCCGGCCCGCCATACATTTTCACATCGGCGCCGACGAAGGGCGTCCCCGCAATGTAGTTCGCTTGGCTGACGGACTCATCCATGCAGAGGTTGTGGTGCGGGATGTAGACGAGGCCGGTCACCGGGCTGAACGCCGACGGGTTCCAGTCCTTCATCCCAGGCGCGGCCGGGCAGATGTTGCGTGCCACGCGGCCCGACTTAGGTTCCTTCTCCGGGTTGATGGCGATCCGGCCAGTCTTGAGGTCGACCCCCTTGTAGCCGTTCATGTAGCCGTAGGGCGTCGCTGACAGCACCTGCCCGGTCCGCCGGTCAATCACATAGAAGAAGCCGTTCCGAGCGGGCCGCAGCAGCACCGGCCGCCGACCGCTGCCCCACGGAATGTCCGCCAGGATCGACTCGTTGATGTCGTCATGGTCGTAAATGTCGTGCGGCGTGGTCTGGTAGAACCACAATGCGTCGCCGTTGCTAACGTCGCGGGCGAACACTCCGGTCGTCCATTTATTGTCACCGGGCCGCTGGTCGGCATTCCACGGGCCGGGATTGCCGGTGCCGTAGAAGATGGTTCTGGTCGACGGCTCATAACTGATCCAGCCCCACATCGGGCCACCGCCGAGCTTCCACATGCCGTTCGGCCAGGTTTTGACACCCAGGTCCTGGCCACGGTCCATCGGGTAGAAGGGCTTGAAACGGGAGCCGATCAGCGCGTCCTTGTCGGGGCCTGAGTGAAACGCCTTCCACGCGATCTTACCCGTCGCTTCGTCGAGCGCGGTCAGCCAGCCGCGCACCCCCATCTCGCCGCCGGAATCGCCGACTAGCACTTTGCCGTCAGCGACCAGCGGCGCCATGGTGATGGTCTCGCCTTTCTGGATGTCCGCCAGCTGCGTCCGCCAGATTTGAGAGCCGCTCTTTGCGTCGACCGCGATCGTCTGCCCGTCGAGCGTGTTGAAAATGATCCTGCCGTTCGAATAGACCGCGCCACGGTTGACGGTGCCGCAGCAGGCGACGCCCTGCGACGCGGCCGCCGGCTCCGGCTTGAACACCCATTTCTGCGGTGCTCCGGGCTTGGTCAGGTCGAGCGCATAGAGGTTGTTGGGGTAGGGCGTGATTAGATACATCGTGCCGTCGACGACCAACGGCGGCGCTTCGTACCCGTGAGTGGTCGCGGTCGAGAAAGTGAAGGCGACGCCGAGGCCTCTGACGTTCCCTGGCGTGAGGTCCGTCAGGCCGGAAAAGCGCGTCGATGCATAGTCTTTGCCGGGCATGACCCAGTTGCCATCGTCGGGCGGGGATGCATCCGCCGGAGCGATCGCGTGCGGCGCGTCTGGCTGCTCGGCCGCCGGATTACTGCTGTCCGACGGATTTCGATTGCACGACGCCATTGACGCTCCCGCGAGCGTGATCACGGCAACAATGACTGCGGTTCGTACTCGCCGCATTACGCCCCTGCTCAATCGACATGATTGCCAGCATGCCCGAAAATCCGACCCGGCCTTGAAGTTCCAACGGCAGTTTTAGGAGTCTCGAAGATGAATGTGGTCAAGCTGAGTCTTGTGGCAGCTTTCGACCCAAGCTTGCCGCTAGTCGCTTGGCGTTGGCGCTGGCCAAACCTTGTCGATCTCGGCTTTGACGAATTGGACTTCAGTATAAGTCAGGAAGCTCCGTCCGTCTGGAATCCGAATTACGCCGTTAGCGACATCAACCATCACATGCTCAAGGCGATCTGGTTCGATTGGCTTCAACGGGAAGTCGGCAAACCGGCCCCAAACGGTAAGCTCATGCCACCATATCTTGTCCGCAATCTCAAGGCTCACTGGCCTAGTCAGGATCGCCCCTTGCTCGTCTCGCTCCTCCGACGAAAGGGCGGTCACGCGCTTGGTTAGATCGCCTAGAGAAAAGTCAGGCTGCGGTTGTCCTGAGACTGTAGGCGGCTGCTCCACCTCTTTGGGGCGTGCCTGGGGGACCCCTCGATCCTCGCGTCCCTTTGAACGGAATTTGTAGCCCGACGACGCCCGTTTCAAAATGAGCGCAAACAAAACCGCGAACAGGAGAAATCCTGACAAGGTCGCGAGGTCGGCGCCAGTCACATGTGTCCTAAGGAATCCGCCCAAGGCCAGCATCCTCGGAGGTTATCTTTTTCCTAGGTCGATGCAATTGGCTAGTGGCGGCTATCGACCCATTGCGGACATTAGCGAGATGCGGGATCAATGGCCGGTGCCTAATCGCAAGTTTCTCTTTCTTGTGGCCGTGGCTGCCTTCTGCCTCGCTGGCGCAGCGCCGCCCTCGGATGCTCCGCCCAATGCCGATGAATTCCTCCGTGCAATGGAAGGCCAATTCAGTCGCGAGTTCGGTAGCACGCCCGGAATGCTTTACGGTGACTGTTGGCGCGTGAGGCAATTGCAATGCACACCGGCCCGCCAGGGCCGCTCCAAGTGCTCTTACATCTATTCCCGACACAACCACCCAAATCTGCATGGGACGGCCATATTGGAAAGAAGCACTGAGGTTCCTTGGCGATGGGTGAGCGGCCCTCTTCAATGCGCTATGGGCGTATCCGGCTAACGTCCGCTCTTCCACCCATTGCAGACATTGCAACCGCGGACGGCATTCGTAACATAGCGCCATGAGATTCTCGTGCCTGGCGACCTTGGTGGCATTGTTGGCGTTGCACGCTGCCGCCTCTGCACAGGGTCCGTGGAAGGTGCCGAAGGAAGAGCTCGGCGGCGCGATCCCTTTGAATGTGAACCGATGGTACAACTTTACGGACTATCCCGACGACGCAGTTCGCGCTGACCAGCAAGGCTATGTCACCGTGTCGTTCACTATCGGCGTCGACGGGCGGATGACCAATTGCAAAGTCATACGTTCAAGCGGCTATCCAATTCTGGACGCGGTCCCATGCAAAGTGTTGCCGAAGCGAGCCCGCTTTACACCTGCAAAGGACGCCAATGGCGCGCCAGTCGCGACACAGGGAAGCGCGTCAATGTCATTTTGGACTGTGCCCTAACGTCAACAATCGACCCATTGCGGACACTAGTCCGCAGGCGTTAGCATCTTCAGGTGAGAGCGCTTTGGCCCATCGAACGAGCGGTTCTTGAAGCAACAGCCCAAGACTATCCGACGTCCGCTAACACCCTCAGCCTGCTCGCCGAGACGGCGATGGTGGCTCAATTCGAAAACACAGGCGCAGGGTTCTTCTCGACGATCCTCGTCGCAGATGATGCTCTGGCACTCGGCGAAAAGTCGCCTCTTGATGGCGCTTATGCGAACGTCGAGGGCATCGAAAACGGAATGGGGTTCGCGGTGTTCTTAACGGACGGCAGGGTCTCTTTGATCGAGGGATACTGCCATGGGAATGTTTCCACTGTGGGCGTGGACTTCGCTCGCGTGAAGTTCGAGCTGAGACCGTGGAGCAAGGCTGCCGAGCTAACTGGCTGATGTGAGCTATCGACCCATTGCGGACATTGGCCGCATCAGTATTCTAGCCCGATGTTGCTGGTCGCTCTAGCGGCGGCACAGGCCGCTCTTGTTTCGTCGTTGGCGGCGCCATTCCCGGTCGACGTCGATAAATGGTTCAGCGCGGACGACTACCCGGATGATCTGATCAGTTACAAACAGACGGCGTTTCAACCCGTTACCCAGACTTTGGTCGGCATCGATGGAAAAATGATCGGCTGCCGAGTGGAGACGGCGTCCCCCAATCCCCAGGTGGATGCGTTGGCGTGTGCGATTATTATGAAGCGCGGTCGCTTTCAGCCCGCGCGTTGGACAGACGGGTCCGCCGTTCCCGGCGTTTATCGCTGGCCGGTCTCCTTCATGCTTGACGGCTACTTGTACGAACCGTTCAGTGACATTGAACTCCAAGTGGATCGTCTCCCCGACAAAAGGAAATCCGAGTTTGTCACGGTTGAGTTTGCGAGCGATGCCAATGGCAAAATCCAGGATTGCGTCGGCCAGCACCCTGTTCGCCAGACGGACAAGCCGGCAAATCCTCAGCTGGTCTCGATTGCCTGCAATACGGTGCAGACCGAATGGAAACCATTCACCGTGTTAGGCACGGACGGCAAGCCGAGCCGTTCGGTCCAGAATGTCATTGTAAAGTTCAGCACCAAGAAGCCGCGCTAGCTTCACCCTGCCATCCACTCGCAGTGGCAGTTTTCGACCCGTTGCAGACATGTGAGAACTTGGGCAGCCTCGGCTAATGATGTTGTGGATTCGAGGTGTAGTGGACGCGCCCACTGGTGGTTCAGTCGATGTCGATGCATCCCTTAAAAAGCTAGCGGGTGCGCTATCGGAGCGTTTCGACGATGTCCGGACTCGTGACCGTTCGATTGCCGCGCGTTTCAGCACTCTCACCACAATGTTTACGCGCGGACCGCGTAATCATCCGATGCTGGGATTTGATAGCGCGCGGTTCGAGGTGCGTGAGGACGAGCAGCGCCTTAACTTCGCACTGAGCATTAGGGCGCAGGTCCTCGTTTACTCCTATATCGCCATTGGGGGCGGACTATTGGCTGGCATCGGTCGGGGCTTGGCGAAGGGATTAATGATGGGCGTGCTTTTTGGCGGCGCAGTGTTCCTGCTGAACTTCCTTACGGCGCGATATCGAGCCGTTAACTGGCTAACCAGGATGTGGACCGAAGCTGCTCCCAACAAGCAGCCGGGAAGCTAATGGCAGCTTTCCACCCATTGCTGCCATTTGCTCGTCTGTTAAGCTTGCTGCTGTTGCTGGGGGGCCAGTCGCATGCGAGTCAAACTGCCCAAGCCGCTGCACGGGTGGCGAGAGTTCGTCGGCGAAGTCGGGATCATCGTTCTCGGTGTGCTCATCGCGCTGGGCGCTCAGCAGGCCGTCGAGACGATGCAAACCCGTCAGCGCATCAAGGAAACGCGCGCGGCCTTGGATGCCGAACTTTCGCGAAACCTCGCGGCGTTCGAATGGCGGGTGAGCCAGCGCCAATGCCTTCAGCACAGGGTCGACGAACTGGATCGTTGGGCCACGGCAATGGCTGCCGGAAAACCGCTTGTCCTCAAGAAAGAGATCACGCCGCCCAGATATTTCGCTCTGAACAATACGGTGTGGCAGGCGTCGGAGAATGACGCCGGACAAATGCCGGTCGAAATCAAGCTCAACTATGCGACCATATACGCGGCGCTTGGAACGCTTGACGAGAACGTCTTCCGTGATGAGCAAGAAGCGTGGGACTCAATTTCGGGATACGAGCAAAATAGGGATTTGACGCGCGAGGAGCTCCACGGCGTTCGCCGCGCCATCATCGATCTTCAGTCGGACGACGCGCTTATCGACGTGTTTCAGCAGCGGCTGCATAGCCAAGCCGCCAAGCTCGGCATCGGGCCGCTTCCGCACATTGAGCGCGGAATCGAATCTCAACTTGCGCAGAACAATCGTGAGCTGTGCCAGCCGCTGCTCTAACCGCCAGCAGTCGCCCGCGTTTGCCCTGCTGATCGAAGCGCTGCTTACCGGGGCTGGCTGTCCGGCGAACTGCCTTGCCCTTCGGCCTCGATGCCCTTGTCGATCAGCCTCTTGCCGGTTTCTTTCGCCGCTTCCGGAGTGACCGTGATCACCACGCCGTCGGGGCCGTCGACGATTACCTCTCCGCTCTCCGCGGCTACCGAGCTTGGCTCGTCATAGGTCGGCTTTTCAAAGCTTCTGTCGTCCATGACGCGGTAACGACGAAACAGCCGTGAGGTTTCCACCGCTTGCCGCGCAGCTTGCGAGCGTGCCAAGGCGAAAGCGGGAGAGTCGCATGCACCTGAAGAAGTTCGCGTTTGCATTCGCGTTGGTCTGGGCAGCGACTGCGGTTGCCGACGTTCAGCCCGCGGTGCAGCCGGGTGGCGACATCCCGCCGAACTTCCAATCGCCGATGGCGGCCGTACCCAAGGGCGGCGACATTCCCCAGCGCTTCAACGCGCAGCGCGGTGACTTCCAGTACATCCGCCGCGAGGCGATGATCCCGATGCGCGACGGGGTGAAGCTCTACACGATCCTGATCATCCCTAAGGGCGGTTCGCGCTTCCCGATCATGCTCGACCGCACGCCCTATTCGGCCGAGAAAGGCACCGGCCGCGGCTTCGGCCCGCAGCCCGAGAACATCCTTTCCGCCGCCTACGCCGAGCTCGTCCGCGCCGGCTACATCGTCGCACTCCAGGACGTGCGCGGGAAGTACAAGTCCGAGGGCGAGTATGTGATGAACCGGCCGATCCGCGGGCCGCTCAATCCGACCGCGGTCGACCATTCCACCGACGCCTACGACACCATTGACTGGCTGGTGAAGAACACGCCCGAGTCAAACGGCCGCGTCGGCACGATCGGCACCAGCTACGACGGCTTCACCGCGCTGATGAGCCTGGTGAACCCGCACCCCGCGCTGAAGGCCAGCGTTCCGATGAACCTGATGGTCGACGTGTGGAAAGGCGACGACTGGTTCCACAATGGCGCCTTCCGGCAGGAGATGATCAGCTACGTCTACGGCCAGACCGCGGACAAGAAGTCCGACGAGGATTGGTTCACCGGCGGCTATGACGATTACAACACCTACCTCCGCTACGGCACCGCCGGCGCCTACGGCCAGGCGATGGGGATGCATCAATTGCCCTTCTGGGTCCGACTCGCCCAGCACCCGGCCTATGACGAATATTGGCAGGGACAGGCCGTCGACAGGATCCTCGCCCGAACGCCGCTGACCGTCCCCACGCTCTTCGTCGGCAGCGAATGGGATCAGGAGGACATTTACGGCGCCCCGGCCGCCTTCAATGCGACCAAGGCCAGCCCCAATGCTTATCTTGTCCTCGGCCCCTGGCATCACGGGCAGGAGAACGGGCCGGCGATGGCGCTCGGCCCCTTCGACTGGGGCGGCGACACCGGCCGCTGGTTCCGCGCCAACGTCATGATCCCCTTCCTCAACCAGCAGCTGAAGGGCGGTCCGCCCGCCAACATCGCTCGCGTCACCGCGTTCGAGGCCGGCACCAACCAGTGGCAGCGCCTGCCCGACTGGCCGAGCGCCTGCATGAGCGGCTGCCCCGCCAATCTCGAAAGGCTGTATCTCCTGCCTCGCAACGGCCTCGGCTTCGACGCGGAGCCGGGCAACACGTCCGACGCCTACATCTCCGACCCCGCTCGCCCGGTCACCTACCGCGCCCGCCCCAACCTATCGCCGTGGGCGACAGGCTCGACCTGGCGCACCTGGCTCGTCGACGACCAGCGCTTCGCCGAGGCGCGCCCCGACGTCCTCACTTATTCGTCCGAGACGCTGACCCAGCCGCTCAAGCTCGCCGGCACCCCACTCGTCCACCTCGTCGCCTCGACCAGCGGCACCGACAGCGACTGGGTCGTGAAGCTGATCGACGTCTATCCCGACCAATACCCGCAAAAGCCCGAGCTCGGCGGCTATGAGCTCGCGATCGCGATGGACGTCTTCCGCGGCCGCTACCGCACCGATCCTGCGAAGCCGCAGGCGCTCACCCCCAACGTCCCCCTCACCTACGAATTCGCGCTGCCCAGCGTGAACTACACCGTCCAACCCGGCCACCGCCTGATGGTCCAGGTCCAGTCGAGCTGGTTCCCGCTCTACGACCGCAACCCGCAGACGTTCGTTCCGAACATCTTCTTCGCGAAGCCCAGCGACTTCCGCCCCGCCACACAGCGCGTTTTCACCGGTCGGGACGGCACGTGGATCGGCCTCCCGATCATCAAGTGACCTTGCGCGGCTGAACCCGCCTCGCTACCTCGCGCGGCGGCCAACGTTTTCCACGAAAGTAGTACTTTCGTGGATGCCTGCAGGGGTATAGCTCAGTTGGTAGAGCATCGGTCTCCAAAACCGAGGGTCGTGGGTTCGAGTCCCTCTGCCCCTGCCAGTCCAACCTTGAAGACTCGGCGCCGCGCCGCTAAGTGACCCGCAGCTCCGCTGGCCCCCCAAGTTTCTGGGCATGCCCGCGGAGCGTTTCTTTATCGGAAAAGCGAGCAACAGACACGTGGCCAAAGTCTCCCCCGGCGAATTCGTCCGTCAGGTCCGCCTGGAAGCGATCCAGCGCGTCCACTGGCCGACCCGCAAGGAGACCGTCACCACCGCGATCATGGTCATCATCATGACCAGCATGCTCGCTCTCTTCTTCTTCGGCGTCGACGCTTTCTTCTCGACGCTGGTCAAGTTCCTGCTCGGCCTGCTGGCCAAGTAAACCCGAGGCAAAACACGACATGTCCCGCTGGTACATCATCCACGCTTATTCCGGTTTCGAGAACAAGGTCCGCGACGCGATCATGTCCGAAGCCAACCGCATGGGCCTGACGCCCTTCGTCGACCAGATCGAGGTCCCGACCGAAACCGTGACCGAGATCAAGCGCGGCAAGAAGGTCCAGGCCGAGCGCAAGTTCATGCCCGGTTACGTCCTCGCCAAGCTCGAGCTCAACGACCAGGTCTACCACCTCGTCAAGAACACGCCGAAGGTCACCGGCTTCCTCGGCCCCAACGGCAAGCCGCAGGCGATCCCTGACGCGCAGGCCGCGCGCATGCTCGACACCAAGGAAGAGGCCGCCGTCCACGGCGCCAAGCCGAAGATCAATGTCGACTATGAGATCGGCGACAGCGTCAAGGTCCTCGACGGCCCGTTCGCGAGCTTCAACGGCATCGTCGAAGAGCTCGACTTCGACCGCGGCCGCGTGAAAGTCAGCGTCAGCATCTTCGGCCGCGCCACCCCGGTCGAGCTCGAGTTTGAGCAAGTAGAACGAGTGAAATGACCAGCCCCTCTCCCCTCGCGGGAGAGGGCGACTCAAGCGCAGCTTGAGCGGGGAGAGGGGGCACAATGGCCCACGGCGAAAAATTCGAACGCCACCGCCAGCCCTGGCGGCAGGACGAGATCCAGAAGCTCCACCAGCTCGCCGCGAAAGGCATGGCGCTGAAGATGATCGCCAAAGCGCTCACCCGCAGCGAAGAGTCGGTGAAGGACCGCGCCAAACTCGATCGCCTGAAGATCGCCAAGCTCCGCTAACCCCTCGCCGTCATTGCGAGGAGCCGCAGGCTCCGTGGCAATTCAGCCCAAACGAACAAGCCCGTCACGCGAGTAAATCGCGTGTCGTCGATCGACACGGCTTCGCCGGTCGTCGGCCGCGGCTCGCGCTCTCTTCAACATAAGCTCGCGTCTGCTGCGCAGCCGCTCCCTTATGCTCGGGCGCTCACTTCGCCCCGCGAGGATCGTCCTTCGGGTCGACGTAGGTAATCGCGAACGGCCCCGTCCCCGTCACCTGCAGCTCGATCGGGTCGGTCGTGAACACATAATGGTTCATCCCCGCCGCCATGGTCACGTGATAGCCCTTGGTCAGCGATCCGACGTTCGACCGGTCGAGCTTGTCGCCCATGCCATAGGATAGGGTGCCGTCACCCATCACCCGCACCGTCTCGTCGCCCGGATGATGGTGCGGCGGCACGGCATAGTTGGCGGGCATTTTGATGCGGACGGTGAAGTCGCCTGCCTTGGACGGGTCGCCCTTGACCACGGCGAGCTTGGCGCCGGCCGGAAGCCCGACGGCGGTGCCGTCCATCCATTTCATGGCTTTGCCTTTGGCCTGGATTCCGGCGGCCGAGCCGGCGAGCAATGCGGTCGCAAGACCGAGGACGAGAACGCGCTTCATGACGCACCTCCCAAATGTGTCAGGTTCCCCGGCGCGAGCCATTACTCCGAGTTGCAAGCGCCGTCACGCACTGCTGTTTACGCCGCTGATGGAATCAGTTTTCCAGTGTCCAAACAATAGGCGGAGTAACGACCCTGTCGGAGATAGGATGACCGCTGCTGTCGCGCGCTGGCGTGAACCGCGCTCTACGACGCAGAATATTGCAAGTCGCAGAATCGAGAGCTCCATCGCCAGTTGACCGTACTAGATCGCAAGCAACCACCTGCCCGGAAGGCCCAATTGTGAGAGCTGCTTGCGCCGTTCCTTGGGCGCCAGACGCCTGCGCTGAAGCCGGATAATCATCCGCTGAGAACAATGAACGAATATCACCCCGAGCTGAGGCCGCGCCGGTTGAAAGGTCTTGCTGGTACAGCTCGCTGGCGCCCTCGTCTGTATCGTCCAGCGAATCCATGCTGGCTTCGGTTCTGGATGAACGCTGCGTCCTGCTGTGACGTGGACCGACCTCGTCTGCGGAGGCAACTGGCGTCTCATCGACACGGTTTGCCGTGTCGCTATTCATGGATGAAATAACACCGTCATTCAGGGTGGTATCCACTACCTCGTCGTCATTGGCGCCCTGCTGATCGCACGAAATCAGCGGCATCGCAGCCACTACTGCAAGGATGAGAACAGCCCTCATTCCGACCAGTCCAACGGCTCTGCTGACACCTGCTGCGGGCGTAAATTGCGCTCGATTTTCACGAACAGGAAGCTGAAGAGCACAAGTACAAAAATTAGAAACGCGCCACCGGCCAAGACCAACTTCGACATCGAGCTTGCTAGCCCAGCCGAATTGGCCGAGCTTTGCGCCTGCGCGTTCGAAATGAAACTTGTCAGATGATAGTCAAGGAGTTGGAACAGTCGTTCGTCTGATAGCGGCCTCCCCTTCGAGCGCTCCAACTGGCGGGAGAGCCTCAGGAGATCGGCACCGTAATCAGCTTGCTGCGAAAACGGGATTTTTTCAGTCAGCAGTGATCGAAAGATGTCATCCCATTTCGATTGCTCGAGTTGGACACCCCCATTTCGGCTGTCGTATCGAGCGAATGCCTTCGAAGCCTCCGCCACGTCGTCCGGCAAGGGGTATTTTTCGACGGGCTCGGTCGCGTCCTCCTTAGACGCTTCAACATCAGTAATTCGATTGCTTTCGATGAACTCGCGAAGCGTGCCGCCCCTCGTTGGCGAATGGCCCGCTATACCCACCATCTCAACTAAAGCAGGGAGCGCCGTGACTGCAGCTCCGACAGTCACGAGCAACGCTATTGTGGCTGCAATGAGAAGAACAACTCTCAACGTCGCCAAATAGGCGACCTCTAAGCGAGTAAGCATTTACGACCCCCGTTTTGCCCAACTAGGTCCCGACAGACTTCATTGCTGGGATGATGATCATTTCAGTGTCAGCGCAAAGTCCGCGAGGGGGAATGCATCCGGATAATTCGGAACGACGATACTAAGACCTTTAGGGCCCTCCGCGAGATGTATGTGCCAATAGGCACCCGTGTCGCGAACCGTCTGATTGAGCTTCGGCAAGATTGGCACGAGAGCCTGTCGCGGAATCGCGAAGGCCTGATCGCGGTCAATGCAT
>Ga0268266_10000453_pt1 | contig 60062 bp, 61 predicted proteins | sample KBSS13metaG_FD_190356 | JGI IMG/M metagenome (GOLD analysis project Ga0268266, IMG submission 190356) | Switchgrass rhizosphere microbial communities from Kellogg Biological Station, Michigan, USA - KBS S1-3 metaG (SPAdes) (version 2) | ecosystem: Host-associated > Plants > Roots > Rhizosphere...
GGAGATCAGGTCCTCGATGGTGCCGATCTTGAGCCCATGCAGCTGAGCGAAGGAGATCAGGTCCGGCAGGCGGGCCATGCTGCCGTCGTCGTTCATGATCTCGCAGATCACCGCCGACGGGTTGAGCCCGGCCATGCGGGAAATGTCGACCGCCGCCTCGGTATGGCCTGTGCGCACCAAGACGCCGCCGTCGCGTGCCGCCAGCGGAAAGACATGGCCGGGCGTGACGATATCCCGGGCGTTCGATTCCGGATCGATGGCGACCTGGATCGTATGCGACCGGTCGGCGGCGGAGATTCCCGTCGTGACGCCGTCGCGCGCCTCGATCGAAATGGTAAAGGCGGTCCCGTGGCGCGACGCGTTCTGGCGCGACACCAGGGGCAGGCCCAGCGTCTCGACCCGATGGCGGTCCAGCGCCAGGCAGATCAGGCCGCGGCCAAAGCGGGCCATGAAATTGATCGCCTCGGGCGTCGCGTGCTCGGCCGGGATGATCAGGTCGCCCTCGTTCTCGCGATCCTCATCGTCGATCATGATGAAGATGCGGCCGGCCTTGGCCTCCTCGATCAACTCGGCGGTGGTCGAGATCGCGCTACTGTCGTCCGGCCAGGCGAAGCGTTTCGGCTGGATCCTCATGCCGCCCTCATCAGTTCGGGACGGATGAGCCGGGCGAGATAGCGCGCAACCAGATCGACTTCGAGATTTACTGCGGCACCCGGCTCCAAGGTCCCCAGGCTGGTGACCTCGAGCGTGTGCGGAATCAAATTCACGCCGAAATATCCTTCTTCTACTTCATTGACGGTCAGCGACACGCCGTCGACGGTGATCGAACCCTTGGGCGCCAGATATCCCGCAAGCGGGGCCGGCAATGCAAATGTGAAGCGGACGCTGGCGCCGTCGGGCCTGCGGTCGATCACATGCGACACGGCATCGACATGGCCGGAGACGATATGCCCACCCAGCTCATCCCCTGCCCTCAGCGGCCGCTCCAGGTTGATCCGCTGCCCGGCCTTCCAGCCGCCGAGCGTCGTGCGCGCCAGCGTCTCGTTCGACACATCGACGACGAAGCTGTCGGCGCCGCGCTCAATTACGGTGAGGCAGACGCCGGCGCAAGCGATCGAGGCGCCGATCGCGACGGTTTCCATCTCATAGGCGGTTGCAATCTCGAACCGCGTCGAGCCGGCTGCCGTCACGTTCCTGACGGTGCCGAGGTCGGTCACAATACCCGTGAACATTCAAATATATCCGATATTTCCCGCATAGCTGACATTTCATCCCTCACTTGTAAGCGACCCGCAAGACGGGCAGCCCGGTTCGTGACGGAATTCGTCCGGCTCAGTCGTTATTTTACTTGCTGTGGTTAAGATAATGGCGCTTCCACGGCGGTTCTTCATCAGCCGAACGGACGAGCCGTGCATGTCTTGGGCATATCCGCCCGGCCTGGGTGCGTTGACATCGCCGCGAGCAGACTTCTAAGGTGCGCGCCACCCCACTCCGCTGCCCGGCCGCCATCGGTTTTGACCGCGGAACCGCAACGAAATTATGGAACAGCCAATGAGGGTCCTCGTCCCCGTCAAGCGCGTCATCGATTACAACGTCAAGGTCCGGGTCAAGCCCGATGGGACCGGCGTCGATATGGCCAATGTCAAGATGTCGATGAATCCGTTCGACGAAATCGCCGTCGAAGAGGCGGTTCGCCTCAAGGAAGCCGGCAAGGCCGAAGAGGTCATCGCCGTTTCGATCGGCCCGGCGCAGGCCCAGGAAACCATCCGCACCGCGCTGGCGATCGGCGCCGACCGTGGCATCCTTGTGACCCAGGAAGGCGCCGAGCCGCTGGCCGTCGCCAAGATCCTGAAGGCGCTGGCCGAGAAGGAAGGCGTCCAGCTCGTCATCCTGGGCAAGCAGGCGATCGACGACGATTCGAACCAGACCGGCCAGATGCTGGCGGCGCTGCTCGGCTGGGGTCAGGCGACCTTCGCCTCGAAGGTCGAGCTCGGCGACGGCAAGGTCACTGTGACCCGCGAGGTCGATGGCGGTCTTGAGACCGACGAGATCAAGCTGCCGGCGATCATCACCACCGACCTTCGCCTTAACGAGCCGCGCTATGCCTCGCTGCCGAATATCATGAAAGCGAAGAAGAAGCAGCTGGACACGGTCACCGCCGCCGATCTGGGCGTCGACGCCGCCCCGCGCCTGAAGACCCTGAAGGTCGTCGAGCCGCCCAAGCGCGGCGCCGGCGTCAAGGTCGCGACGGTGCAGGAACTGGTCGACAAGCTGAAAAACGAAGCAAAGGTCATCTGAGCCATGGGCATTCTCGTTATCGCCGAACATGACAATCAGACGCTGAAGGCCGCGACGCGCAATGCCGTGACGGCCGCGACCAAGCTGGGCAGCGATGTCACCGTGCTGGTCGCCGGTGAGGGCGCGCAAGGCGTGGCCGATGCCGCGGCCAAGGTCGCCGGCGTCACCAAGGTCCTGCTGGCCGAGGCGCCGGAGCTGGCGCACGGCCTGCCCGAGAATCTGGCGCCGCTGGTCGCCGAACTGGGCGGGACTTACGAATATCTGCTGGCCACGGCGACCTCCGCCGGCAAAAGCCTGATGCCGCGCGTCGCCGCCCTGCTGGATGTCCAGCAGGTCAGCGAGATCATGAGCGTCGAAGGTCCCGACACCTTCACCCGCCCGATCTATGCCGGCAACGCCATCGCCACGGTCCAGTCGTCGGACAAGGTGAAGGTGCTGACAGTGCGCGGCACGGCGTTCGACGCCGCCCCGGCCGAAGGCGGCTCGGCCTCGGTCGAGAAGATCGCCTCCAAGGGCGATGCCGGCCTGTCGAAGTTCATCGGCCAGGAGCTGTCAAAGTCCGAGCGGCCCGAGCTGACCTCGGCCCGCCGGGTGATCTCGGGCGGCCGCGGCATGCAGAACGGCGAGAATTTCAAGCTGCTGGAAGCGGTCGCCGACAAGATCGGCGCGGCCATCGGTGCGTCGCGCGCCGCGGTCGATGCCGGCTTCGTGCCCAACGACTATCAGGTCGGCCAGACCGGCAAGATCGTCGCCCCCGACCTCTATATCGCTGTCGGCATTTCCGGTGCGATCCAGCATCTGGCCGGCATGAAGGATTCCAAGGTGATCGTCGCGATCAACAAGGATTCCGAGGCGCCGATCTTCTCCGTGGCCGATTACGGCCTCGTCGGCGACCTGTTCAAGATCATGCCCGAACTGGCCGAGGAACTCGGCAAAGCATAGCTACAGGCCTTGGGCGCGGGCCCGCTCTCCAGATCAAGTGCGGTAATGGAAATCAAAAAAGTCGGCGTTATCGGAGCGGGTCAGATGGGCACCGGCATCGCGCATGTCTGCGCGGTCGCCGGGCTCGACGTGGTGATCCAGGATCTGAATATCGACCAGTTGGACAAGTCCCTGGAGTCGATCGACCGCAACCTGGAGCGCCAGGTCGCCAAGCACAAGCTCAGCGCCGACGATCGCGACGGCGCGATGGCCCGTATCCGCACCACGCATGAGCTGTCGGACTTCGCCAGCTGCGATCTGGTGATCGAGGCGGCGACCGAGCAGGAAGAGACCAAGCGGGCGATCTTCAAGGCGCTGACGCCGCATCTCGCCCCCGAGACGCTGCTGGCCAGCAACACCTCCTCGATCTCGATCACAAGGCTGGCGGCGGCGACCGACCGGCCCGAGCGCTTCATCGGGATGCATTTCATGAATCCCGCGCCGGTGATGCAGCTGGTCGAGCTGATCCGGGGCATCGCCACCGATGACGCCACCTATGAGGCGATCCGGTCGCTGACCGAGGACAGGCTGGGCAAGACCATCGCCGTGTCCGAGGATTATCCGGCCTTCATCGTCAACCGCATCCTGATGCCGATGATCAACGAGGCGATCTATACGCTTTACGAGGGCGTCGGGTCGGTTGAGGCGATCGACATCGCCATGCATCTGGGCGTCAACCATCCGATGGGCCCGCTCGCCCTGGCCGACTTCATCGGCCTGGATACATGCCTGTCGATCATGCAGATGCTCTATGAGGGCCTGGCGGACTCCAAATACCGCCCCTGCCCGCTGCTGGTGAAATATGTCGAGGCCGGCTGGGTCGGCCGCAAAGTCGGGCGCGGCTTCTACGACTATCGCGGCGAAAAGCCGGTTCCGACACGCTGACCCAGAAACTCTCCGATCAGGGCGTTGACCTGGTCGGGGACTTCCTCCTGCACCCAGTGGGAGACGCCCGGAAGCCGGTGCAGCGTTAAATCCGTCACGTATTTTCCCGCATCCGCGATCGATGAGAAATCGAGCGCCACGTCGGCATCGCCCCAGATGACCAGGGTCGGCGTCTCGATGCCGGGGAATTTGCCGGCCAGCTCGGGCGGCACGCCGCCGCGCATCATGCCGCGATACCAGTTCAGCATCGCCGTCACCGCCCCCTGCCCCGTCGCCTTGTTGCGGTAGAAATCGATCATGCCGGCAGAGAATATCTTCTTCTTGCCGCCGGCCGAGACCATCAGCCGGCCGAGCGCCCAGGCGCGGTTTGCGCTGAGCAGCAGGTCGGGCAGCCAGGGTATCTGGAAAGCGACGATGTACCAGCCTTTGCGCATCTGCTTCCACTTTCGGTAGGCGATGGTGGCGCAGGCCGGATGCGGCGCGTTGAGGATGATCAACCCGTCGAGCGGCCGGATGCGGCGCGCGGCGAAGAACCAGGCCAGCAGCCCGCCCCAGTCATGGGCGATCAGCACGACCGAACGGGCCCCCGAAGCGTCGATGATCGCCGCAATGTCGCCGAGCAGCTTGTCGACCGTGTAATTGGCGGCGCCGATGGGGCGGGTAGTCTTGCCGTAGCCGCGCAAGGCAGGCGCCCAGGCGCGATAGCCCAGCGCCGCCAGCGCCGGCAGCTGCTCGCGCCAGCAGATCGGATGGGACGGAAAGCCGTGCAGGCACAGCGCCAGCCGGTCGCCCTCGCCGCATTCCAGCAGCTCGAACGACAGGCCGTTTGCCGACAGCGTGCGTTCAGTGATCGGGGATTGAGCCACTCTGCCTCCCGCCGAGCGGATGCCCTAAGCGGGTTCAGCCAGTTTCGACCGCCGCGCCGACCACAGCCACAGCACCAGGGCGCTGATCGTGAAGATGGCCGTGGCCCATATATCGGTGGAGCGTTCCAGGATAAACGAATTATAGGGCGGAACGACGTAATAGAGGATGCCGAGACCACCGATCGTGATGGTGAGCAGCCCGGTCCAGGCGCCGCCGAGATAGGTCGCGACCATGAAGGCCGGATAGGCGGTGATATAGGATAGCAGGCCCAGCCCTTCCCGCATCAGGATGCCGGCGCCGACTGCGCTGAGCGCGATGAAGATGCCGACGCAGGCCGTGATCGCCCGCGCCCAGTTGCGGCCCGGGGCGAAGGCGCGCACGGCATGGTCGTAGGCTGCCTTGGGCAGCCCGTACCAATAGCGGGCGATCATCATCAGGATGTTCTTGACCCCGTCGCCGAACCGCGTGTTCCGCAGCGCGACAGCCAGCATGACGGCGACAGCGAGGCCGCGCGGGCTCGGCCGGATCGTGATAAGCTCGTCCTTCGACGACACCTGGCAAGCGCTCTTAAATTGATGCGAGCCCATCACGAAGATCAGCTCCGAAGCGCCGCAGGCGATCAGTTGCTCGATCAGCTTGAAGTCATGAAACGCGGCCAGGCTGATCCCCGGAATGGCGGGATCGTTCATCTGATAGACCAGATAGGCGGTCTTGCCCTGGAGGAAACCGCGGCAGAGGCTAAGCAGTTGTCCGTCCGCATCGGTCACACGGGACTCGAAGCTGCTCGGCCGATGCGACAGCATCTGCTCGAAGATCGCGATACCGCCGACCGCCACCGGGAACGGCCGGTTGCGTTGCGCCAGCGCAGTGATTTCGTCATCGACCTCGAGCGCACGGCCGCGCTCGGCGAACGAAAATTCGAGGCCGAGCGCCTCGGCGCTGCGCGCGGTCTGGCGGATATTGCGGCGGGTGCGTCGCCCCAGCATGGCGAGGAAGGCATCGATGCTGGCGCCAAGCGGCAGCAGGTCGCGATGTTCCTGCTGGCCCTGGAAATACCAGACGCCGCGGCGGCTCCTGGCCTCACGCGACAGGGCCGACGGCTCCCTCTGGGAACGCACAATGGCGAAGCGCGCCACGTCGATATCGGCCTGGTGCATGAACTGTTCGATGGCGTTGGTCACGCCGCCGCCGGTGCCGCGGATCGACAATACCGCATCCGCCACCTTTGTGCCCCAGCGCCAGAGCCTGAGACCGAACCACCAGCCGGTGAACCCCGCCTGGATGCCGGCCTTGATCTCCCGCACCTGGGTGCCACCCGACAGGTTGGCAGCGATCCTGAGTCGTGACAGCGCGGCGCGCTCGGCGCCCGCCTCGATCTGCGCATTGCCCGAACGCCGGGCAGCAGGTTTTGACGTGTCCTCTTTCACTCTGGCTGGTCCATTTCGCTGCGACATAAGCAAGCGGGTCGTTCTCGACCTCTAGTGACACAATCGCCTGCCATGTCTAAATCCTGCGGCCTGCGCCGGGATAAGGGTAAAATTGATTCTTGCTGCATCCGTGTCAAATGCCCAAGAGTGACGAACCCATTCTGGCGTCTTAACAGGTAACGAATAAGATCGCCGGCTCGATCATAAGGGGAAACCTCGGTGTTACGATATCGCTTCGTTACGGTCGGCCTTTTGGCCGCGACGCTCGGCCTGTCTCCGCGACTGTCGGCCGAGCCGGTCATCACCGCGTCGGGTGACGTTCCGGCAAGCGAAATGGAAGCCGGCGGCAAGCTTTACGAGCAGCATTGCGCCGAGTGCCACGACCATCCGACCGGCCGGATTCCGCCGCGCAGCTTCATCTCGATGCTGCGCACGCCGGAAAGCATCATCAGCACGCTGACCAAGGGCGCCATGCGGACTGTGGCCAAGAACATGACGCCGCAGGAGATCCACGACGTCGCGGTCTATGTGACCCAGCGCGAGCCCGGCAAGGACCCGCTGCCCGATATGCACGCCAATATGTGCAAGGACGACGGCGGCCCGATCGATCTCGGCCAGCCGAGCTGGAACGGCTGGGGCAACACGGTCGAGAACACGCGTTTCCAGGCCGATCCGGGGCTTAACGCCGCGGATGTGCCGAAGCTGAAGGTCAAATGGGCCTTCGCCTATCCCGGCATTGCCTATGGCCAGCCGATTCTGGTCAGCGGCCGGGTCTTCATCGAGACGCGCGAAGGACAGGTTTTCTCGTTGGACGCCAAAACCGGCTGCACCCATTGGGTCTTTGACCTGGGCACCCCCGTCCGCACCGCCATCACCATCGGCCCGGTACCCGGCACCAAGGACAAGTTCGCCGCCTATTTCGGCGATGAGAAGGGCGCGGCCCATGCCGTCGACGCGATGACCGGCCAGAAGCTGTGGTCGACAGAGGTCGAGAAGCACCCGATGGCCCGCATCACCGGCGCGCCGAAGCTGTTCGAAGGCCGGCTCTATGTGCCGGAATCCTCGATGGAGGAAGTGTCGGGCGCGACGCCGACCTACCAGTGCTGCACCTTCCGCGGCAGCGTCTCGGCGCTGGATGCCAGGACCGGCAAGGTGATCTGGCAGACCTATACGATCGCGCAGAAGCCGAAGAAGACGCGCCTGAACGGTTCCGGCACCCAGATGTTCGGACCGGCCGGCGTCGCCATATGGGATTCGCCGACGATCGATCCCAAGCGGAAGCTGATCTATATCGGGACGGGCGATTCCTATACCGATTCCGAGGTCGATTCCTCCGACGCGGTGATGGCGCTGGACCTGAAGACCGGGAAGCGGAAATGGGTCAACCAGGTGCGCAAGCAGGATAACTGGCTGGTCGCCTGCCCCGAAACCACCACCGGCAACTGCCCCAAGCCGACCGGCCCGGACTACGATTTCGGCGCCTCCCCGATCCTCGCCAACCTGGCCGGCGGCAAGCAGGTGATCCTGGCCGGAGCGAAATCGAGCATCGCCTACGGCTTCGATCCTGCCCAGAACGGCAAGATGCTGTGGCAACGCAAGCTCGGCGCCGGCAGCAGCACCGGCGGCATCGAATGGGGTCCGGCGACCGATGGAACCAATGTCTATATCTCGATCGGCGACGCCAACGCGAAGGCGCCCGATTCGCCCGGCGGCGTCTTCGCCCTCAATGCCCTGACCGGCGAGATCGTCTGGCAGACGCCGGCGCCCGAGCCGGTGTGCAGCTGGGGCACGATCAATTGCTCGAAGGCCCAGCCCAGCGGCGTCACTGCCATTCCGGGGCTGGTCTTCGCCGGCTCATGGGACGGGCATCTGCGCGGCTATGACGCCAAGGACGGCAAGATCGTGTGGGACTTCGACACCGCCCAGACCTGGGACGGGGTGAACGGGATCAAGGTCAAGGGCGGCGCCATCGACATGGGCGGCCAGACCATCGCCGGCGGCATGCTGGCGGTGAATTCCGGTGTGACTCCCGTCCAGCGTCCAGGCAACGCCCTGCTGATGTTCACGGTTGACGGGAAATAGCGGCAGCCCGCTATTTCCCGCCGTTGGACCGCGCCGGCTAGAAGTAGAAGCCGGCCTTCAGCCGCACACGGAGGTTTTCGAAGTCGTCCGCGTTGGTGATGCCGTGAACGACGAAAGTCTCGTTCGCCGGGTTGTCGAAATCGTGCGCCATCGGCAGCTGGACCAGCGTGGTCAGGGTCGCGAAGAAGGACTGGCCGCCATAATGCAGGGTCGGGCCCAGATACCAGGCGACGTTGGTGCGATGATCGGTGGCGAATGGGCTCAGGCCCGCCCATTCGCGCTCGTTCTGCAACTCCAGCCCGGCGGCCCAGTTCTCGACGAAGCGATAGGATGCGGCGAGGCCGAAATTGACGTCGGTCTCCTTGTCCCAATGGTCGTGGAACTCGGTCGACATCGGGTCTTCGGCGGGATCGCCATGCAGATAGCGCCACTCATAACCGACGGTGATGTTGAAGGCGGTCACCAGCCGGTCGTCGAAGAAGTTCTTCTGCAGGATCAGCCGGTTCTCAAGCTCGACCGTGCGCGGGCCGACCGACGGCTCGATATAGAGCGCGGCGCCGATAGGATCGGTATAGGGGCTGAGGAACCGGTACAGCACCTCCACCGAAGCGCTCTCGAACCGGCCCTTTTCGAAGCGGGAGCTCGGATCGGCGTGATAGTCGGCGAAGATTTCCGGCGGTGAGGTCTCGTGACTCGGGGTATTGTGGTCGACGTCGGCCCAGGCGAAGTTGAGATAGCCGGAGATCTGCAGGTCGTCGTCGACGCCGTAGGACAGCTCAGTCCGGGACTGCAGCGCGTGGAACGTGCCCTGGGAGCGGCCCTCGCGCAGGGTCAACCACTGCTCAGCCTCCTTCTGGCCCTTGGGCAGCAGGTCGGTGGCATAGATGAAGCCGAAAAGCGGCTCATCGGCGCGGGCAGGATTGCCCACCAGCGTCCCGGCGATCAGTGCCGCTGACAGATACCTCAAATTGTTCATATTCGTTGATCCCTTGGCTTTTGCCGGGACGCTTATCGCGAATAAGAACAACTCTCAACATCACTTGCGGCGATGTTTATAACATTTCATCCTCTGCGACAGTTTGGCATAGGAATAATTGGCGCCCGAACAACGTTCGGCGGACTTTTACCGGCTGACTAGCGGCGCTCGGCCCAGAAGCGGTGCCACAGGAAGAAGCCGATGGCGGCCACTCCGACCACCCAATGGCTGACCGAGACGACATCGCGGAAACCGTCGTCGCCGGCGTAGTAGAGCAGATAGCCCGACAGGCCTAGGAAGCAGGCAAGCCCGAAGACGATGCCGCCGGACCAGCGCCGGCGCTCGCTGAACCAGCCATTGAGAATATGGACGCCCCATAGCAGCCCGAGACCGACCAGCGCGGCGAAGGCGAAGGCGCCGTGCAGCTTCAGCATCCACGGCTCGGCCGGATTGGTCTCGAAGCCGAACTCGCTCTTCTGCCGCAGGAAATAGTGCAACCCGAGCCACAGCACGCCCGACGCCCAGATGCCGATCCCGACGCTGTAGACGCCCCATTTGCGCAAGGGCGTCAGCCGGACCGGGCCGACGACATTGCGCCGGCGGTGCGGCTGCGGACGAAGCTTAACCGCGTGCGATGACTGTCGCATAGGTCGCAAGCAGTCGTTTGACGCCACCGGTGATGTGCTTCGACGACAGGGTCGCACCCGAGATGTTCTTGATGTCCTTGGTCAGGATCAACGCGTCGCCATTGCGCTTGCCGGTGAACTGGGCCCGCCAGGCCGGCTCGCGAACCTGGCCGCCATAGGATTCGCGATATTCCAGGATTTCGATGTCCTTGACCGTACCGTCGGCGTTGAGCGCCAGCGCGATCGGGATGAATTCATGCTTGCCGACTACCTCGTCGGCGATGAACCAGCCGCCGGTCGAGGCCTTCCAGATCTTGACGTCCTTGTTGCGGACATTCTCGTCGCTGAGCTTCTCAATCTCGTCCGCCTGCGCGCCAGTGAGCGTGCGGAAATCGGGCGTGAAGCTGGCGCCGGGGAACATCTGCGCCTGAGCCTGCTCGACGCTCATGAACACTTCGGCATGTGCGCCGGGCACGACGATCGCGGCGGGAGCCGCGATCGCCCACAACAAACGGGATTTCATCAAAATATCCGGATAGAACCCAATAACTGCGAGTTATTCGCATTAGCAGGGATCGACCGGCGCTTCAATCTGACCGTGCCGAAACCCGGAAATTATTTCGGCTGAACGGCCGGTCTAGATGCCTTTCAGATTAAACAGCTTCGCGATCTCCGCCCGGCTTTCCGGCGAATCCCAGTCGCGGTCGCCCTTCACCTTGCCGATCTCGTTGCCGTCCGCATCGATCAGCAGCGTGATCGGCAGGCCAGACGTCTCTTTCAGGGCCTTCCCGGTCGACATCGTCTTGTCGAGAAAGACCTGCAGGCCGGAGATATTGTGCTCCTTTAAGAACGGGTCGACGACGAACTTGCCGCCCCGGTCCTCCGAGATCGCAACCACGACGACGCCCGTATCCTTCAGCCGTTCGGACAGCTTCATCAGCGACGGCATTTCGGTGACGCACGGCCCGCACCAGGTCGCCCACAGATTGACGATCATTGGCTTGCCCTTATAGGCGCTGAGATCGGTCGGCTGCTCGTCGGCCAGCGACATCAATGTCAGCGCAGGGACTGGCTTGGCCGGCTTGGTCTCGATAAGTTGCCCGCCTTTGAACTCGCCCTCGGCAAAAGCTGGGGCGGACAGCAAAGCAAGAGCCAGGGCACCCGTGGCTAGGACCTTTGAATATGCTATCGATATGGCAGCCATGACCAAGTCTTCCTCCTCGAGCCCCGCGTCAAGCGGGGCGAACAGCCTGTGGGGCGGCCGCTTCAGCGCGGGGCCGTCCTCCATAATGCAGCGGATCAATGCATCAATAGGCTTCGACCGCAAGCTGTGGCAGGAGGATATCGCGGGGTCGCGCGCCCATGCCGCAATGCTGGCGGCGCAGGGGATCATCACGCCTGAGGATGCGCTGGCGATCACCGACGGGCTCTACACCATCGAGACTGAGATCGCCGAGGGGCGGCTCGTCTTCAAGAGCGAGCTCGAAGACATCCATATGAATGTCGAGGCGCGGCTGGCCGAGCTGATCGGCCCCGCCGCCGGCCGCCTGCACACTGCCCGCTCCCGCAACGACCAGGTCGCGACCGACTTCAAGCTGTGGGTCCGCAACGCGCTCACCCGTCTGGACGATGAGCTGAAGGCGCTGCAGGCGGCGTTGATCGCGCAGGCGGAGCAGCATGTCGAGACGATCATGCCGGGCTTCACCCATCTGCAGCTGGCCCAGCCGGTCACCTTCGGCCACCACCTGCTGGCCTATGTCGAGATGCTGGGCCGCGATCGCAGCCGGGTTGCCGATGCGATCCGGCGTGCCGAGGAGTGCCCGCTGGGCGCGGCTGCGCTCGCCGGCTCCCCCTACCCCATCGACCGGCAGCAGACCGCCAGGGCGCTGGGCTTTGCCCGGCCGGCGGCCAATTCGATCGATGCCGTGTCGGACCGTGACTTCGCGCTCGACTATCTGGCGACCGGCGCGATCCTGGCCGTCCATTTGTCGCGCTTCGCCGAGGAGCTGGTGCTGTGGTCCTCCGACCAGTTCGCCTTCGTGCGCCTGTCAGACGGCTTCACCACCGGCAGCTCGATCATGCCGCAGAAACGCAACCCCGACGCGGCCGAGCTGGTGCGGGCCAAGACCGGTCGCGTCATCGGCGACCTCAACACCCTGCTGATCGCGCTCAAGGGCCTGCCGCTGGCCTATTCCAAGGACATGCAGGAAGACAAGGAGCCGGTTTTCGACGCCGAGGACACGCTGGCGCTTGCACTGGCGGCGATGACCAATATGGTCGCCGATATGACGGTGAATACGGATGCGATGCGGCGGGCGACCGACCGCGGCTATGTGACGGCGACCGACCTGGCCGACTGGCTGGTCCGCACGCTGGGCCTGCCCTTCCGCGAAGCGCATCACGTGTCCGGCAGCCTGGTGAAGCAGGCCGAGAGCCGCGGCGTTCAGCTTTACGGGTTGACGCTGGCGGAAATGCAGGCGGTGCATCCCAAGATCGATAAACGGGTCTTCGGCGTGCTGACGGTCGAGGCCTCAGTCGCCAGCCGCACGAGCGAGGGCGGCACGGCCCCGGCGCGGGTGCGCGAGGCGGTCAACGCAGCCCGGTCCAGGTTCCTATGAGGGGCGAGGTTCCTATGAGAATTCTGACCTGCGTCCTGCTGGTCGCCGTCGCGCTGGGCATTTCCGGTTGCGGCAAGAAGGCTCGCTACCTGGATCCACCGGATGAGGCGTACAAACATCAGAAATATCCGGCGACCTATCCGCCGAAGGACACCCCAGGATCGCACTTGTGAGCGGATTTTCTTATCGAAACGGCATCCTCCATGCCGAGGGCGTCGCGCTGTCCAAGGTCGCCGCCGCGGTCGGCACGCCGACCTATGTCTATTCGGCGGCCGCGCTCGAGGCGAACTACCGCGCCTATGAGCAGGCCTTTGGCGGCCAGAGCCTCGGCATCCATTTTGCGCTGAAGGCCAACGGCAACCTGGCCGTCGTCGCCCTGCTGGGCAGCCTCGGCGCCGGCGCCGACATCGTTTCGCTGGGCGAGCTGAATCGCGCCCTGGCCGCCGGCATCCCGGCGTCGAAGATAGTCTTCTCCGGCGTCGGCAAGACGCGGGACGAGCTGGCGGCGGCGGTCAAGGCCGGGGTCGCGCAGATCAATGTCGAGTCCGAGCCCGAGCTGGACGCGCTGAGCGAAGTCGCCGCCGCGCTCGGCCGGCGGCAACGGATCGCGCTCCGCATCAATCCCGATGTCGATGCCCGCACGCACGAGAAGATTTCCACCGGCAAGCGCGGCGACAAGTTCGGCATCGCCTATTCCGAGGCGCTCAAGGTCTATCGCCGCGCCGCGACCCTGCCCGGCCTGGAGCCGGTCGGGCTGGCGCTGCATATCGGCTCGCAGCTGATCGACCTGGCCCCCTACAAGGCGGCCTATGCCAAGGTGGCCGAGCTGGTGCAGGAACTGCGCCGGGAAGGGCTGGAGGTCCAGGCGCTCGATCTCGGCGGCGGGATCGGCATTACCTATAAGGACGAGGTGCCGCCCTCGCTGGACGATTACGCCAATATCGTCTTCGACACGGTCGGCAATCTGGGCTGCCGGTTGGCGATCGAGCCGGGCCGCTCCATCGTCGCCACCGCCGGCGTGCTGCTCTCCCGCGTCGTCTATCGCAAGAGCGGCGGGGCAAACGACATCCTGATCATGGATGCCGGCATGAACGACCTGATGCGCCCCAGCATGTACAACGCCTACCACCCGATCCACCCGGTGATCCAGCCCGCGGCGGATGCGCCGCTAACGGCGATCGACGTGGTCGGGCCGGTCTGCGAGACAGGCGACACCTTCACCCGCGGCCGCATGCTGCCGCCGATCCAAGCCGACGATCTGGTGGTCTTCGGCGCGGCGGGGGCTTATTGTTCGAGCATGTCGTCGACATATAATGCTCGACCGCTGGCAGCCGAGGTCCTGGTGCAGGGCGACGACTTCGATGTCGTGCGGCCCCGCCAATCGATCGAGGCGATGTTCGCGGACGAACAGATACCGCGCTGGCTAAAAGAGCCGCTGGGGCTCACGCCGGCAGAACGGAAGCGTGCATGACGTGGGATCCGTCCCGTCTGACTGGTTCATCCTCTGTCGACAGGCGGATCGCCTGGTTCGCGGGCATCGCCCGCATCGTGCTGTGGCTCGAGAGCGCCGCGGCTTCTTTCTGGCCGACGGTGACGCTGATCGGCTTCTTCATCATCCTGGCGGTGTTCGGCATCCCGACAGCGCTGCCCGCCTGGCTGCATCTCATCTTCCTACTCGCCTATCTTGCCGTCATCGGCTTGGCCGTGCGCCATGGGCTCAGGCAATTCTCGGTCGCATCGCACAGCGCCGCCGAACGCAAGGTCGAGCGCGACAGCGCGCTCAGCCATCGTCCATTCGAAACTTTGGTCGACCGCCCCGCCGGCACTGACGGCGACGAAACCGCCGCCATGCTGTGGCGGCTGCACCAGCAGCGCCGGCGGGCCGAGATCGGCCGGTTGCGGGTCGCCCTGCCCCAGCCCGATCTGCCCGAGCGCGACCCCTGGGCGCTGCGCCTGCTGGTCGCGATCACGCTGATACTCGCCATCGCCATCGCCGGGCCGCGCACCGGGCGGCTGATCCTGGCGGCGCTGACGCCTGAATTCGGTACCGCGACCGCCGCCATCCCGGTCGAGGCCTGGGTCAAGCCGCCGGTCTATACGGGCCTGGCGCCGATCCTGCTCAAGAACGACAGCAAGGCGCGCGTCGCAGTGCCGACCGGCAGTACGCTGGAGGTCCATGTCACCGGCGGATCGAGCACGCCGCACCTCTTCCTGGGCGACGCCAAGGAGGACTTCAAGCATATCGAGGGCGGCGGCTTCGCCATCACCAAGGTGCTGAACGCCCCCGGCGACCTCAGCGTCCATCGCGGCTGGTTCTCCACCCTGTCGCAATGGCATATCGATATCATCCCCGACCAGCTGCCGGTGGTCGAATTCACCAATCCGCCCGCTGTGATGCAGTCCAGCGCGATCAAGTTCGACTATCACGCGACCGACGATTACGGCGTCGCCACGATCGCGCTCAAGGCGCGGCGCGTGCCCGGCCAGCCCGATGTGGTCGCCGATCCGATCGAGATCTCGCTCGCCTCGGGCCAGACCGAGAAGGAGCTGCGGGGCAGCAGCTTCCAGGACCTGACCGCCCATCCGTGGGCCGGCATGCAGGTGCTGGTCAAGCTGGTGGCGACCGATGTCGCCGGCCAGGCCGGGGAAAGCGCGGAGGCGATCTTCCGCCTGCCCGAGCGGCGCTTCATCAACGGGACGGCGATGGAGATCGTGAAGATCCGCAAGCATGTGATCTTCGACGACGCGCCGCGTTTCCGCTTGGCGCTGGAGCTGTTCAATATCGCCGAGAACCCGCAGACCTTCGGCGAGGATTTGAGCGTCTTCCTGGCGCTGAAGGCCGCCGCGACCGAGCTGCGCCGTGCGTCGCCCCACAACAACGATGCGACCGCCGACATCGAGGACCTGCTGTGGAACGCCGCGCTCAAGATCGAGGACGGCAACCGGCCCCAGGCTGACAAGGACCTGCGCGCTGCAGAGGAGGCGCTGGAGAAGGCGCTGAAGGACCCCAACACCCCCGCATCGGAAATCGCCCGGCTGACCCAGAACCTGAAGGACGCGATGAACCGCGACCTGAAGGCGATGGCCGAGAACCTGCAGAAGCAGATGCAGTCCGGCCAGAAGCAGGACGACATCGATCCCAACACGCCGACCATCGACCAGCATGAGCTGAACGAGCAGGTCGACAAGATGAACCAGATGGCCCAGGCCGGCTCCCGCGATGCCGCCCAGGACATGCTGGATTACATCAAGCAACTGCTCGAGAACATGAAGGCCGCCGGCGGCGGCAAGGGCAACGAGCAGGGCAAGAAGTCGCTGCAGGACCTGAAGGACCTGGCCAAGAAGCAGCGCGACCTGGAGAACGGCAACGACCCCAAGGCGGCCGAGCAGCAGGAGGCGCTGCGCAAGTCGCTGGGCGAGTCTGCCCGCCAGATCGGCGAGGCGATGGGCAACATCCCGCAGTCGCTGAGCGAGGCCGACAAGGCCATGCGCAACGCCGCCAAGGCGCTCCAGCGCGGCACCAAGGGCGGCGCCCAGGGCGACCAGGAGAATGCCGCCGGCAAGCTGGACGAGGCGGCGCAGGACCTGTCCGACCAGCTGTCGCAGCAACAGGGCAACGAAACCGTGATGAAGGGCGAAGGCCAGGGTAATCGGGACCCGCTGGGCCGGGCCCGCTTCGATACCGGCCGTAGCGTCCGTGTGCCGACCGACCGGGAGATGCAGCGTTCACGCGAGATCCTGGACGAACTGCGCAAACGGGCCGGCGAGCACGAACGGCCCCGGCAGGAACTCGACTATCTTAAGCGGCTCTTGCAACAATACTGACGTCCCAATTCCGCGTTCCCGCGAGTCGCGATGATCAGCTTCGACAATGTCGGCTTCCGGTATGGCGTCGGTCCCGAGATACTGCATGACGTCAGCGTCTCGATCGAGGCCGGCAGCTTTCATTTCCTGACCGGCGCGAGCGGCGCCGGCAAGACCACCCTCCTCAACATGATGCATCTGAGCCTGCGGCCGACGCGCGGCTTCCTGTCGATCTTCGGGCAGGATGTCGGCGCGCTGAAGCGCCGCCGAATGCCGGCGCTGCGCCGCCAGATCGGCATGGTGTTCCAGGATTTCCGGCTACTGGACCATATGTCGGTCTTCGACAATGTCGCCCTGCCCTTGCGGCTGGACGGCCAGAAGGAGCGCGAGATCCGCCGCGACGTCACTTCCATTCTGGAATGGGTCGGGCTGGGCGATGCGCTGCAGGCAAGCCCCCGGGCGCTGTCGGGCGGCGAGCAGCAGCGCGTCGCCATCGCCCGCGCCGTCGTCGGCCGCCCCGGTATCCTGCTTGCCGACGAACCGACCGGCAGCGTCGACGAGGCGATCGGCCAGCGCATATTGCGCCTGTTCGAGGAATTGCACCGGCTGGGCACCGCCATCGTCATCGCCACCCACAATCGCAGCCTGATCGAGCGCTTCCCCCATGCAAGGCTGGAGCTCAATGACGGGAATCTGGTCCGCCTGCCCGGTGGGCCCGCCCGCTCCGAGGTAAGCCCCCGCTCCGAGGTAAGCCAGTGAGCGGCATCCCATTCAAATCCGAACAGCGGACGATGCGCGCGCTCTCCGTGCTCGTCACCGGCCTGATGGTCGCGCTCGGCATCCTGGTGCTGGCCGGCGCGGCGACCCTGCGGCATGTCGATACCGCCTGGCGCCATGCCCTGTCCGACCGCTGGACGGTCGAGACCACCGCTGCCGACGCCAACCGCGCCGTCGCGGCGCTGAAGACCGCGCCCGGCGTCACCGAGGTCCGGATCGTTCCGGCGGACGAAATGCGGCACCTGCTCCAGCCCTGGCTGCACGACGCGGCGCTGACCGCCCAGCTGCCGTTGCCGACCCTGATCGACGTCATGATCGACAGGGACCGGCCGCCCTCCTCGACAGCCCTGGCGCAGCAGCTTACGGCGGCCGTGCCAGAGGCGAAGCTGGACGATCACGGCGCCTGGACCCGCGACCTGCTGCGCATCGCCGAGGCCGGCGAAGCCATCGGGCTGGCGGTGTTCGCAGCGATCGCGCTGACCGCAATCTTGACCATCGCCGCCACGGCGCGGGCGCGGCTGGCGATCAATCGCGACGAGATCGTGCTGCTGCACAGCCTGGGCGCCACAGACGGCTTCATCGCCGGGCAGTTCCAGGCCGGCGCCTTCCGCGCGACCGTGATCGGCGTCGTGATCGGCGCCATGCTGGCCGCCGCGGCCATCGTCGGCGTGATCAAGGGCGCGCCGCCGGTCATCCCCTTCGTGGCTGAGCTGCGGCTCGAGCCCATCGACTGGGCGGTGCTGGCCCTGGTGCCAGTGGGCGCGATCCTGCTGGCGATGCTGGTCACCCGATGGACCGCCTACGGCCTGGCGCGCCGGCTTCCATGAGCACGGGGTTCGGCTGGCGGATCGGCGGCTTTCTTCTGCGCGCATTCCTGATCGTCATCGCGGCAACCCTGCCCGTCGCGGTGGGATTCGTGCGCTTCGTCAATCACCTGCCGGAGCCGACGACCGACCAGTCGCAGACCGAAGCCATCGTCGTGCTGACCGGCGGGGGGGAGCGCATCTCCAGCGCCCTGTCGCTGCTGGAGGCCGGCAAGGCCGACCGGCTGTTCGTGTCCGGCGTGCATCCGGGCGTGGGCGTCGGCGAGCTTCTGAAGATCGACCGGACCCAGCCCAGCTCGGCCCATACCGACGCGACGCTGGCCGAACGGATCGACCTCGGCGACACGGCGGGCGACACGTTCGGCAACTCGGTCGAGAGCGTCGCCTGGATGCGGGCCAACAAGTTCAGGACTATGCGGCTGGTCACCGCCGACTATCACATGCCGCGGGCGCTGATCGAATTCAAAATGGAGGCGCCCGATCTCACCATCGTCCCCAACCCGATCCGCCCATCGCGCGCGCAAAATACGCCCTGGTGGCGCGGCCCTATGTTCGGATTGCTGCTGGGCGAGTATGGAAAGTATCTGATCGCCAAATGGCGCTACCTGTTCATCCATACGGTGGAAAACGCTTGATGAGGCGGTTGCGGAGTATTGCTTTCTCGATAGCGTTTCCCCTCTGGACCGGCATCTGCTGCATCGTACTGGCATTCGGCCCGCTGCTGCCGCGCAAGGGCGCACTGCAGATGGCGCTGTTCTGGGTGCGCTCCGTCGCCTGGGTCGAACGCACTGTGCTGGGGCTCGATTATCGGGTGATCGGCCGTGAGAACCTGCCCGCGCATGGCGCCTTCATCGTCGCCGCCAAGCACCAGTCGACCTTCGAGACGATGAAGCTGCACCTGCTCCTCAACGATCCGGCGATCGTGCTGAAGAAGGAGCTGCTGCGCATCCCGATCTGGGGTCCCTACCTGAGGCAGACCGGCATGATCCCGATCGACCGCAGCGCCGGCCGCAGGGCAGTCGGCATCATGCTGGAAGCCTCGGAGAAGGCCAAGGCGGAGGGCCGGCCGATCGTGATCTTCCCGCAGGGCACGCGCATTCCGGTCGGGGTCAAGCGCAACTACAAGGCCGGCGTCGCCGCGCTCTATGACGAGCTGAAGCTGCCGATCCTGCCGCTGGCGCTCAATTCCGGCCTGTTCTGGCCCAAGCACGGGATGAAGCACGGCGGCACCGTCACCTTCTCCTTCCTGCCGCCGATCGAGCCCGGACTGGAACCCGAATCGGCGCTTTCGCTGTTGGAGCAACGACTGGAAACCGAAACCGACCGCCTGGTCGCGGCCGAAGCACGGGAATTCGCACATTCGTAAGCAACGCGTCATCGCCGCCGCCGCGGGTCTCGCCATCGTCGCCTATTCGGGCTGGTGGTGGATTGCCGCACACACACTCTCCGCCCAGGTCAGCCAGTGGATCGCCGGCGAGCAGGCCAAGGGCGCGAAGATCACCCCGACCGAGATATCCATCGGCGGCTACCCCTTCGCCTTCTCCCTCAGGCTCAAGGACGTAAGCCTTGCCTGGCCGAACGGCTTCGGCTTTTCCAGCCAAAGCCTCAAGCTCCGCAACCGGCCCTGGGCGCTCCGCGCCTTCAGGGTCGACGCCACCGGCGGTTTTGAGATCGCCCTGCCGGCCGGCACGACCCGCCCGCCGCTGGTGTTCGACGGCCAGACGCTGAAGGGCCATGCCAGCTTCGGCGACACGGCGATGCCGCTGACAATGGACCTGATGGCCGACACGGTCAGTGCCTCGCACACCTCGGGGGAAAACACGCCGCCGAACCGGGAGATGACGGTCACGAACGTCGAGTTCGAGGGCACCCGCCCCACCGTCACACCCATGGCCGATACGGACGTTGCCTACGACCTGTCGCTCAAGCTGATCGGCGTGTCGGCAGAGGCGCTGGAAGGCAATCCGCTTGGCAGCAAGATCGACCAGACTACGCTGCATGTTCAGCTGCTGGGCAAGCCACCGGCGGTCTGGGACGATGCCGGCATCAAGGCCTGGCGCGAGGCGGGCGGCACAGTCAATCTCAACGCGCTGTCGCTGCAATGGGGGCAGCTCGGCCTGTCCGGCAACGGCACCCTGGCGCTGGACAAGGACATGCAGCCGGAGGGCGCCTTCACCGCCCATCTGACCGGCTATGAGCAGGCCATCGACAGCCTCGCCGCCGCCGGCTGGATCAAGCTCAGCGCCGCCAGCATCGCCAAGCTGGCGCTGGGCATCGCCTCCCACCCGGGGCCGGACGGAAAGCTCTCCGTCGATACGCCGCTGACCATCCAGAACCGCCACATCTCGGCGGGCGCGATCAAGCTCGGTCAGATGCCGGAATTGAAGCTCAACTGACGCGCTTAGTCCCGCGGCAGTCGCCGTAGAAGGTCATCACCCGGTCGCGATAATCCAACAAGACTTTCAGCTTCATCGCGGCCAAGAGCTTGTTGCCGAAGTCGGCGATTCGAACATCGACTACGCCTGTCACGGTCTCGAGTGTCGCCACCTGCCCCGCAGGCAGTGCGAAGGGACCGAACCCGACGGGAACCTTGAGCATATAGGTTTTCCCCTTTGCCTCGCCCCGCGCCCCGGTATAGGTCGCCTCGCCCATTTCGATGAGTGCGTCGCGCAGTCCCGGAAGCGCGAGCGCGGCTGGGTATAGCGCGATACCGCCGTTCGATCCGGTGTCGAGAGCGATCGGAGCGGAAATCGCGCCGAAATGGAAGACCGGCAGGATCGGAACGCTGTCATTCGGCGTGGATTCGAGCGCGATGCTCCAATGCTTGCGGCAGCTCAGCGCCATCGACAACGCATCCGCTGGCCGGTCCAGGATGCCGAAAGTATGGCGCGGATAGTCGATCAGCACGATCTTGTCGGTGAGGAAACTGTAGCCCAGCACCCCGTCAAGCGTATGACCGTAGCGTGCCGAGAGTGTTCCCATGTCCATCGCAGCAGCATCGATCGGATGGAAGAGCCGGCCCCCGATGGCGAGGGTATCGATCGTCGCCGGAAAGGCCTTCGCCTCCTTCGCATCGCCCATGCCGGCCGCCTCGCCGCCCGCCGCGCGGTCTATCGTGAGACCCAACGCCTCAGCCCGCTTCCGGTCGATGACCGAAGGATCGACGCCGGTGTCGAGCAGCATATAGAGCGGCGCGCCCCTGATCGTCACAGTCACGCCGATGGCGGCATGCGAAAAATCGAATGGCACACTCAGCGGTTCGGCGGATGCCGTATTGGATGACAGCAGGGTCGCCAGCGACGCGACAACGAGGCGGAAACTCATGCAGGCTCCGTCTAAGGGCGGAAAGGCTTCAGCCGCCACTGGTCGCGCCGGCGCCGCAGAGGGTGGCCTGGCCAGTTGCCGGGATCGGCGCGCAAAATCTCGAACAGCAGGATCGCGAGCAGCCACCAGCCCGGCTCCAGCACACCCCAGACGGCATCGATGAGCCGGCTCAGGAATGCGCCGACATCCGGCGAAACCCAATCCAGGCGCTGGGTGTCGAAATCCATCGGCTCCAGGGTGACAGCCTGCCGTTCGATATTCACCCCGGCATAATAGTCCTTGCCATAGAGGTCGCCGGGCATGAAGACGACCTCGCGCCAGGCTTCGTCGACCTTGGGCAGGCTTAGCATTGGCAAAGTGGGCGTGGACAGAGCGGGCGCCGCGTCGGCCCGCCAGTTCAGCCGGGCCTCTTGTACCGCCGTGGCGGCCTGGCGCTCGGCAAAGCGCGCCCGCCACCCCGGCCCCTCGCCACGCAAGCCTAGCCGGTCCATCTCCCACCAGGTGAAATAGCGCATGTCGTAGGAGTTGGTGCGCATCATAATGTCGTAGGCTTCGTCCGACACGCCGAGCTCACGGAAATAGACACGGAGATATTGCATCAGCCCGTCATATTTCGCCCGCGCTTCGGCATAGTTCATGTTGTGCCAGGCGACGAGCAGCGGCTTGTGAACCCCGATCGCCGCGCCCATCGGGGTATGAACCGCCCCGGCCATCAGGATGAACACACAGGCGCTCACACATTCCTGGGCCGGGTGAACCATCGTCATGGCCGCATGCCGATGTATCTCCCGTCCGATGCCGACCGCCTCGACGACATCGCCGCCGGGGGAATTGAGCTCCACGGTGATGAAAGGAATGCCGTTGATCCGCGCCTTTGCGGTCCGCTCGACACGCGCCAGCGCCGCCTCGAATCTCGGCAGGTCGCCTTTCGTAATCGCCGACTGGATACGGATCACTGCCGAACGTCCATCGGAGCCGTCATTGACGACGGTCACGCCTGCCAGGGCGGTGGGGCCGATCAGGACCGCGACAAATAGCGCGAAAAGCGCGCAGACGCCCCTAAGTCGACAGTTCATCCGCCCGGATGATGTCTGTTTTGGCAAAGTCATTGCCCTTAAACAGCAAATTGGCACCATGAATTTTGGCGCATGCATAAGCATAGCAGTCGCCCATATTGAGTCCAGCCGGATGGCGTCCCTTTCCAAACTGGGCATAGGCGTCCGTCGCGACCTCGAATTCCCGTTCCCCGATGGTTACGAACTTGAAATCGGCGGCGTCGATGAAACGGCTAACATGGGTCCGGGCCGAGGGGACGGAAAACATGTAGCTCCGGCACAGGCCAGCCACCGTCTCCCAGATCGATAGCGCCGAGCACAGCCGAACCTGATCCGCCTCCAGCAGATCCGAAAGACGGTCGGCGCCCGCTTCACCGGTGATAATAGCGATCAGCGCCGAGGCGTCGGCGAAGATCATCAGAGATCGCCCGACAGCTCATCGAAGAACGCCTTGTCCGCGACGTCCCCGGTCGCCGGGGGCAAAGGATGCGCGTTTCTCAGCGCTGCAAAACGGTCACGGAGCGGAACTGCCTCTTTCGCCCGGAGCAGTTCGGCTTCGACCGCGGAACGAACGGCATCCTGTTTCGTGAGACCACGGAGTTTTGCCAGCCGGTTGACCAGCTGGGTTGTGGTCTCGTCTTTGATGTAGAGCGGCATACCAGCCTCGCGATATCCAAATATCCCTTTATAGATATTGGATATCCCGCACATTGCAAGAACCTACCGCTCACGCCTGATGCGCGTCGATGATCCGGCGGCGGATTTCGCGGGTGCGGCTGAAGAGGTCGAACAGCGTGTCGCCCTCGGCGAAGCGGATCGCCCGCTGCAATGCCGTCAGGTCCTCGGTGAAGCGCTGGAGCATCTCCAGCACCGCCTCGCGGTTGTTGAGGAACACGTCGCGCCACATGGTCGGATCCGAGGCGGCGATGCGGGTGAAGTCGCGGAAGCCGGAGGCCGAGAACTTGATCACCTCGGCCTTGGCGTCCTCCTCCAGATTGGCGGCGGTGCCGACGATCGTATAGGCGATCAGGTGCGGAAGGTGGGAGGTGATGCCGAGCACCTTGTCGTGATGCGGCGCATCCATGATCTCGATCAGCGAGCCGCAGCCCGCCCACAGCTCGCCGAGCTTGCGCACGGCCGCCTCATCGGTTCCGGGCGGTGGGGTCATAATGAACCAGCGACCCTCGAACAATGTCTCGAAACCCGAGCCCGGTCCGGAATTCTCGGTGCCGGCGATGGGGTGGCCGGGAACCAGGTGGACGTTCTTGGGCAGCATCCCCGGCAGGTCACGCACAACCGGCCCCTTGACCGACCCGACATCGCTGACGATGGCGCCGGGCTTCAGGGCCGGGGCCATGCGCTTGACGATATCGGCATAGGCGCCCAGCGGCGCGGCGATGACCACAAGGTCGGCGTCGCGGGCCGCCGTCGCCGGATCGTCGGTCACCTCATTGGCGAGCGCCAATCGGTTGATCGTCGCACGTGCCTCCGCACTGCTGTCGCAGGCGACGATCGTGTGCGCCAGATCGTGCGCCCTGACCGCCCGCGCCAGCGACGAACCGATCAGGCCGAAGCCGATGATGGCGACGCGGTTGAAGATAGCTTTGCCGGTTTCCGGGCTGCTCATTGGTGCGGTTCGTTCTGAAAGAGGAAGGCCTCGATGCCGGAGACGAGCTGCATGATCTCGTCCTCGGTACCGACTGTGATGCGCAGGCAGTCCGGGAGGCCATAGCTGCCCATCTGGCGGATCAGCACCCCGCGCGATTTCAGGAACAGCCGCACCTGCTCGGCATCGTGCGGCTTGAACGAGACCAACAGGAAGTTACAAACGCTGGGATGGACCTTGAAGCCGAGCTTGGTCAGCCGCTCGGCCAGCCAGGGCCGCCAGCGGTCGTTATGGGATTTCGACTTTTTGAAATGCTCGGTGTCGGCTAGCGCGGCGATGCCCGCCTCCATCACCGGCGCGTTGACGTTGAAGGGCTGACGCACCCGGTTCAGCACGTCGGCGATGGCCGGCGGGCAATGGGCCCAGCCCAGCCGGGCGCTGCCCAGTGCGTAGATCTTCGAGAAGGTGTGGGTCACGACGACGTTCGGCCGGTCGTGCACGAATTCATGCCCGGCGCTGTAATCGTCGTGGCTGACATATTCGGCGTAAGCCGCGTCCAGCACCAGCAGCACCGTGTCGGGAATGCCGTCGAGCAGCCGCTCTATCTCGGTCTTCGGGATATAGGAGCCGGTCGGGTTGTTGGGGTTGGCGAGGAAGATCATCTTCGTCTTCGGCCCGACCTTGGCGAGCAGCGCATCGATGTCGGTCGTCAGGTGGGTTTCCGGCGCGGTCACCGGCGTGGCGCCGGCGCTGCGGGCGACGATCGGGTAGGCCAGGAAGCCGTGCTCGGAATAAAGCACCTCATCCCCCTCGCCCGCATAGCATTGGGCCAGAAGCGCGAACAGCTCGTCCGAGCCGGTGCCGCAGACGATATGCGCCGGGTCGAGATTGTGGTGCGCGCCGATGGCGTTGCGCAGCGCCGCCGCGCCGCCGTCGGGATAGCGGTGCAGATCGGCGGCCGCCCGAGCATAGGCTTCGGCCGCTTTGGGGCTTGGCCCCAGCGCATTCTCGTTCGAGGCCAGCCGCGCCGGCTTGTCGATGCCGGGAACCTTCGATTCGCCACCGACATAGGGAGAAATGCCGAGTATCCCCGGCTGGGGGGTTGGGCCTGCCATCTTCTTCTCTTGTAAACTACGTGCGCCCTAGGGTCGAACTCTTGGGTGACTAATTCTTGCCGGTCTTGCGTGAAATCACCAGTGGGTGGGCATAGCCGCCGATTACATGCGCATCCATCAGCGCCGGGCCGAGCCTGGCCGGCAATGCCGCCATCGCCGCATCGCTTTGCAGCACGCCGCCCGAGACCTCGAGAATATGGAAGCAGTTCTCGGGATCGAACTCCATCGTCGAGAGCGAGACCGCATCGATAAAGCCGGCCTCTGTCATGGCCGCCGTGATCCGGCTGCGGCTCGTCCGCTCGCCGAGGCGGAGCGCGACCAGGCTGGCCTCCGATTCGGACAGGTCGCGCGCCCACGCCGCCACAACCAACGCCTGCACGTTGTTATTGTGCTGCACGAACGGCAGGCGAGCGACGACCTGCGGCGTCTTCTTGTCGTTGGACATCAAGAGCGGCCACCAGGATTCGTGCTCGCCCTCGGCGGGCACCGGCAGAATGGCGACGTCGGCCGTGCCCTCAGCCACGGCGCGCACGCAGGCCGAGGCGCTGGGCATCGCATTCAGCGGGGTCATGCTGCCGAAATGGTCGCGCGCCACCGCACCCAGCCGATCGCCGCCCTCCGGCGCGCAGACGGCGGCCGAGAACGGCTGCTGCATATGGGTGAAGCCGCCCATCATCTCACGCCAAAGACACACCAGGGCTGGAAGTGGAAAGGCCCCCTGATGTTTTGCGGCGAGACGGCGTAGTATCGTCGCCTCCCTGCCGGGGCGCAGCGCGGGACCGGAACGCTTCTTGATCTTGCGGATGTCCTCGACGATTGTGCCTCGTTTCACGATCAGATCGTGAATTGCGGCGTCGATCGCGTCGATATCGTGGCGCAATAGGTCGAGACGTGGGTCGGGGGAAGACATTAGGTGATCTGTACTTAAGCGCCGCTGGGGCAATATAGGCTGTACGTGTGTAACCGCCGCCCTCGTGCGACGCAAAGGCAAAACAATGGTTATTCGATGAAGTCGGTGTCACTGGTCGCAAATTCTGGATTAGACACGAAGCCTGGGGCTGTTCGGTCGAAGCCTGTAGCCAGCAAGGTCATGACCCTGGCGGCCGAGCAGCCGATGCGGCTCGACAGCGGCGCGGCGCTGGGCCCTTTCACGGTCGCTTACGAGACATACGGAACGCTGAACGACGCCAAATCCAACGCGATCCTGGTCTGCCATGCGCTGACCGGCGATCAATATGCCGCAGGCACCAATCCAGTGAATGGCCGCCCCGGCTGGTGGTCGACGATGATCGGGCCGGGCAAGCCGGTCGATACCGACCGCTATTTCGTCATCTGCCCGAATGTGATCGGCGGCTGCATGGGCAGCTCGGGCCCACGCGAGATCGACCCCGCCACCGGCGAAGCATGGGGCCTCAAATTCCCGGTCATCACCATCGGCGACATGGTCCGCGCCCAGGCGCTGCTGCTCGACGCGTTGGGCATCGACAAATTGTTCGCCGTGATGGGCGGATCTATGGGCGGCATGCAGACACTGGCTTTCGCCGCCGCCTATCCTGATCGTGTCTTCGCCGCCCTGCCGATCGCGACCGCGGCGCGCCATTCGTCGCAAAACATCGCTTTCCACGAGGTCGGGCGCCAGGCGATCATGGCCGACCCCGAATGGTCGGGCGGCGCCTATCACGCGACCGAGCGCAACCCGTCGCGCGGCCTCGCCGTCGCGCGCATGGCGGCGCACATCACCTATCTGTCGGAAAGCGCGCTGCACCGGAAGTTCGGCCGCAACCTGCAGGACCGGATCGCCATCACCTACGGCTTCGACGCCGACTTCCAGGTGGAGAGCTATCTGCGCCACCAGGGCTCGACCTTCGTCGACCGGTTCGACGCCAACTCCTACCTCTATATCACCCGGGCGATGGATTATTTCGACCTGGCGGCGGAACATGGCGGCCAGCTGGCGAACGCGTTCGCTTCATCGCCGGTGCGTTTCCTGCTGGTCTCCTTCACCAGCGACTGGCTGTTCCCGACGCCGGAATCGCGCGCCATCGTCAAGGCGCTGGCCGCAGGCTCGGCCTCGGTTTCCTTCGTCGAGATCGAGACAGACAAGGGCCATGACGCCTTCCTGCTCGACGAGCCGGAGCTGCTCCGCATCGTCGAGGGCTTCCTCGAAGGCTGTGCCGAGCGCCATGGGCTGGCGCCACTGAGCCGCGTCCCGCCAACTGAGCGCAAGACCGTCCAGCCGCGCCGCGGCATCCGCGCCGACCTCAAGCTGATCGCCGACATGATCCAGCCGAACACCAGCGCGCTCGATGTCGGCTCGGGCGACGGCGAGCTGCTGGAGCATCTGGTCCATGACAAGGGCGTCGACGGCCGCGGGCTGGAGCTCGACGCCGACGGCGTCCATAAGTCGTTGGCCCACGGGCTGGCGGTGATCCAGGGCGACGCCAATACCGACCTCGCCGAATATGCCGACAACGCCTTCGACTATGTCATCCTGTCGAAGACCCTGCAGGCAATGACCGACCCGCGCGCAGTGCTGGAGCATCTGGTCCGCATCGGCCGGCATGCGGTCGTGTCTTTCGAGAATTACGGCCATTGGCGCACCCGCGCCTCACTGATGCTACGCGGCCGCTCCCCGATCGACCGCGACCGGCCGCAGCACTGGTGGGAAACCTCCAACATCCACCCCTGCACCATCGCCGACTTCCTGGACCTGACCGAGGCGCTGGATATAGAGATCGAGGAAACGGTGGTGCTCGGCCCGGCCGGCCGGGTGGTCAAGAGCACCCGCCCCGCTGCATCGGCCAACCTGTTCGGCGAGCAGGCGGTGTTCCTGCTGAAGCGAAGGTAGGTCTTGTAGGATGGGTACAGCAGAGCGAAACCCATCATCAAGCGCGTTGAACGATGGGTTTCGCTCTGCTCTACCCATCCTACGATTGAAATCTTCGAGATCGCCAAGCCTATGTTAACCAGAGCATCCTTCCTGCGCGCCCTGATGCTTCTGCCCCTGGCGCTTTACCTGCCCGGATCGGCGGCGGGCCAAGAATCGCAGCGACCGCAGATGGTGGTTGTGCTGGACGTGGGCAAGGTGGTCATCGAGCTCAGGCCGGACAAGGCGCCGCTCACCGTCGCGCGCATGCGCGAACTTGCAAATTCGGGCTTCTACGATGGCCTGACTGTCATACGTGTGGCGCCCGGTCATGTCGTGCAGGCCGGCGATCCGAAGTTCGACGGCACCGGCGGATCGGGTCAGACGATCAAAGCGGAGATCAGCGATCTGCTTCACGTTCGTGGCGCGGTCGGCATGGCCCGGGATGAAGATCCGGATTCGGCCGACAGCCAGTTCTATATCTGCCTCGCGAACCGGCCGCACCTCAACGGCCAATATACGGTCTTCGGACAGGTCGTGAGCGGGATGGAGGTGCTCGACAAGCTCGCGCCGGGCCACGGCCCGATGGGCTTCATCACCGACAAGATGGACCAGCCACGCATCGTTTCAGTCCGCGTGACCGGGTGACGCTGCTTAACTCTCAGGGTTTGCAATGACCAACTTAGTGGAAGCAGTCTCTATCGACTACGACCTCGGAAAACACGGATGGTCTAAATTCAAACTGTCGGTCGGCTCAGCATCCGTAACTGTCGGCCCATTTGGTTATTGCTCAGACGCTCTCGGCGATCTTGTACGTGCCGCACTGATGATTGGAACTTATGGGTTTGAAGCTGAGGTTTTTTTCGATGGCGAACCCAGGGAATGGCGCCTTCATGGCTGGAGCGTATTTCGATCCGGCTTGGTCGAATTGGACGGATTTTCGTCTACGCGTCCTTGACCAAGGCACCAAGGTATTTGAGGCCGAATGTTCGGCCGAAGCCTTCGTCCAAGCCGTGTTGAACGCTGCTCAAGGTATTTTGGATAAATACGGCATAGATGGGTATGACGAGATTTGGGGAGGACCGCGCGGGTTTCCTCTCCGAGCGCTTAGCGCGTTGAAGACTGCGGTATCGATTTCGGAGCCTAGAACCTCGTGGGCTTGTTCAACCAACGACGGGCCAGCATCATAAAGTGGGATAGCACAGCGTTTTTTCACCATTTCGATACATCCGTGAACACCGCTGTCCTAATCCGACCCTACACCTACTGCTAGTACCACGGCCATTTGAAACCGGCCGCATGCTTCATCAGCTCGATCCGCGTGCCGTCCGGATCGGCCAGGAAGATGATGTGGATGGCGTTTTCCGGCGTAGACTTGGTGCCTTCGATGATCGTGCCGCCGAAGCGCACCAGCCGGTCGGCAGCGGCGTCGAGATCGTCTACCGAGAAAGACAGATGCGTCAGCCCCATCTGGTTGCGACTGGCGGACGGCTTGCCGAACGGCGCCGGCGCCTTGAAGGCGAGAAGCTCGATCCGCAAGTCACCGCTATGCAGGAACTTTGAGATCAGGCGGACGTCGCCGCTCATCTCGGCAATCGGATAATCGACCTCGAAGGTCGGCCCGTCCTGGAAGCCGAGCCCGTCGCGATAGAACGTGAGCGACCTCTCCAGGTCGGACACGCAGATGCCGATATGGGACTGTTCGAATTTCACGGCTTCGACCTCCGAGGCGATGGCAGCCGGTCAGGCCGGCGGAGTCCATATTTCCGTGTTCGCGCCGTAACGATCAAGCACTCGGATCGCGCGCCGGCAGGCCCAGCCGCTCGATAACCTGCGCGACCGGCGTGCCGGCCGGAACGACGGCCCAGTCGTCAGGCGCCGCCGCGCGCACGGCAACCACCGCGCCCTTGGGACAGATGTCCAGGCAGTCGACTTCGATAACGCCGATCGGTCCTTTGCGGCCCTTCTTCCTTCCGCCGGTCGATCGGCGCAGGCTTTTGGCCAACGATTCCTCCCCCTTCTTGCCGAAGCCGCCATCCAGCCGCTTCGAACACTTCCGGCAGACAAGAACGATATCCTGCCAGGCCGATCGGACCTGTTTGATTGGCTTAATGCTGCTCACGATGTTTTGCCGATGGAAATTCAGGGGCGGGTGATCTTCCGAGGTGGGGTTCAAGTCAAGCCAGTCAACCTTCGACTGGCTTTTAAGCACGCCGATGTTCCTGTTTGACCGCTTGAAGAAAGGCCGCGATCTCCGAGGCAGACTTCAGATGATGAACTCGTTTGTGAGATCGCGCGTTGGCAACAAGCTGCCTGTATTTCGGCGTCAACAAACGGTGACAACGCCAGACATTCCTGTAGCTCTGCCAAGTGCTGGCCCATAAGGGGCTATGCTCAGGCCAACCCGGTGGATTCCTGAAAAGCCCCGAGGCAAGCCGGCTGGTAACCCACCGATAGTGGGTCACCAGGGGCAGGTCGATGTAAACCAGCGTGTCGGCCGCGGCGAACCTCTGCCAGGTTAAGGCCACGCTGCCAAAACCATCTATGATCCATTCATTCCGCTCGATGATTTTGGAATGAACTTTCAGATATTCGTCATCCGGAATCTTGCCGCCGTCCGTCTCTTCCGGCCAATATCTGCCTTTTCGGAACTGAAGCTTATCCAGGCAGTACAGAGGATGCCCTGTAGCCTCGGCCAGTTGCCTCGCGAGCCGGGATTTTCCGGCACCGGCATTGCCGAACACGGCAATTTTTCGCATTGGAAGCGCGTCGAGCGGGTGGGACGACATTGCGGTCTCCTTTGGTCGAATACCTAGGAGACAGGCAATAAAAACCCGCCTCCGAGGCGGGTTGCGAACGAACAAACGCGCGTTAACCCACCATCGAATGGATGGTGGTAATAATCAGCAAAGTGCGCGGGCAGTAACCGTTCATAAATCTGCGGTATCACGTCCTGGAGCGTTTGCCAACCAGCCAAAATTTGGACCTTTTGAGAGATGGCAGGCCGTGCAAAGGAATGCAGGAGAGACGAACGATGCGAGTCCGATTCCTATGACCGACAGCAGCCCGTCGACTGAAAATTGGACCAGCGGAGTCTGCGAAGCAAACGGCATCGACATCCACTATCTGAGAACGGGCGGAGACAAGCCCCCGTTGATTGCACTCCATGGATTGACCGGGAATGGAGCTTGCTGGGCGCCCTTGGCGCGCGCTCTCGAAAGCGACTACGACGTGGTGATGCCCGATGCCAGGGGGCACGGAAAGTCGAGCGCACCGCTGCATGGGTATATGTATCGCGACTACGCAAGCGACGTCATCGGCCTCATCGAAGCGCTGGGGCTTGCCGCGCCGGTTCTGCTCGGTCATTCGATGGGGGGCATGACCGCTTCCGTGGTGGCGAGCCAGCTCGGAACCGCCGTCCGCGGCGTCATCCTGGCCGACCCGACTTTCATAAGCCCTGAGTGGCAGCGTGAGGTTCAAGAGAGCGATGTCGTCGAGCAACATCGCCAGCTTCTCGGCTCTAACAAGAGTGACGTGCTCGCTCAGCTGCGGCTTCGCCACCCGCATCGTTCGTCTGAGATGGTCGAACTCATCGCCGATGCGAGGCTGCAGACCCGAATAGCTGCTTTCGAAGTCCTGACCCCGCCAAACCCTGACTATCGCGGGTTGGTGCGCAGCATTTGCACCCCGATCCTTCTAGTCATTGGCGGTAAGGGGGTCGTCTCCCTCGAAACGCGCAAGAACTGCAGACTCTTAATCGACGCCTTCAGTACGAACTCATACCGGATGTTGGCCACGGGCTTCCCTATGACCAACCGAACCGCTTGGCGGCGGCGGTCAAATCCTTTCTACGGTCGGTGGTCGCACCGTAGGGCTTCCTGCCTCAGATCGAATAGCCGCGGGTCGCGATGGCGCTGTCAGTATTGTCACGACCAGCAGTATCAGCAGTCCACCGCCAATGCCGGCAAAACGCTCGATCCCCGGCAGGATGCTGGCGGGTGGGCCGAAACCCTGCACCAGTGTTGAGATGAACACGACAGCGCCTTGCGTTCCGACATATCCGATCCCGTAAGGGCTGCCTTGCAGATATGCGGCGATCCACATCCCCACCGTCAGCAGCAGCAGCCAAGGCAGGAAATCCTCGACCGACAGTGCCAGGCACGCCAGTCCGGCAACTCCGCCCAGCAGACAGCCCAGCATGCGGTGCATCGCGCGCTCCGTGACCTTCCCTTGGTCTTTTGCGGCATCGTGGGACAGCGCGGGAACCGCCATGACTGCGGCCACGGTTATCCCGGTCTGTGAAAGGCTCGGCAGCTCCAGCCAGGTCCAGACCAACGGCACCATCATGACGCCGATTCCGGCGCGGAGCGCGTGCTGTACAACCGGCCATTGCGCACCGAGCAGATCCGACCAGCCCGGCGCATTCGGCGGTGAAACGGCTTGCGTATTGGGCGCCAGGACCAAGGCCACCAGGATCGCGGCCAGCGTGCCGATCGTCACCTCCGCCGTGCGACTGCCGGCGACGCTGACCGCCGAGAGCGGATCATCCACGGCGGCCAACAGCACCATATCGATGGTAACCGCGCCAAGCAGCCAGGCGTAGCCGCGCGGGCTGACCAGCAGGCCGGTCACGCCACAGGTGCTGGCGATCAGCAGGACCAGGCTCAGCGCGACGGGGTCCTCGACCAGCCATGGGCTCAGCAGCAGTCCTAATGCCGCGCCGATTGCCGTGCCCATGATGCGAAGCGCACCCCGTTGCAAAGAAGCCGGGGCGGTGGTCTGGGTCGAGACAAAAGCACTGATGGCGGCCCACCAGACCGCATCGACCCGCACGGCCAACGCCACCGTGGTCGCCAGCGCTACCGCCAGCGCCGTCATCCCGCAGTGCCGGCCCCGTTCGCCGGTCAGGCGCAATTCGGCAAGGTCCCGGCGTAGCGCGACAATCACGTCGTGTATGACCTGGCTCACCGGCGACACCGCGGCGGCCCGCTCGCTCACGGCAGAATCAGGACTCTGGCGTCCGCACCCATATAGAGCTTCAAGTCTTCCGCCCGATCGACCAGCGTCAGCGTGACGGGAAAGCGGCGTTGCAAACGGATCCAGTCGGTGGTGGGCGCGACATAAGGCAATAGCCGTCCTGGCGCCGGATCGCGGCTGATGCCCCGGGCGATGCTGGCAACCTTTGCCCGATGCAGGTGCCAGGGCTGAGAATCGAGCCACACCCAGGCGGTGTCGCCTGACGCGAATCCGCGGATAAAGCTCTGCTTGTAATTGGCGATAATCCGCCAGGCATGTGCATCGACGATGCCGATCAGCGGAATGTCAGCCTGCGCGGTGTCGCCGACGCGGACGGTCAGGTTTGTGACGGTTCCGGCGGTCGGGGCGATGAGCCGGGTTCGGGCAAGCTGCCACTCCGCAGTCGCCAAGGCCGCCACCGCCCGCGCCTGTGCGGCCTGATGCATGGCAGCGTCCGATTGGGCCTGCGCGACCGCTTCCCGCGCGGCGTTGAGCGCTGCGTCGGCCCGGCGCAGCACGTCGTTGGCCAGATCAAGGTCGGCGCGCGATGTGTACTGCGATTTCGCCAGCGCCATCTGCCTGTTCTGGGTGTCATGCGCATAGGCCGCCGCCGATGCGGCGCCGGTCAAGGCGTCCTTGGTGGAGGCGATCTTGTCCTGGTCCGCCGCCACCAGAGCGCGGGCTTCATCGACCTCGGCACGGCGCTGGTCGGCCGCCAGCTGGAACGGCGTGGGATCGATAGTGGCGAGCAGATCCCCCTCAACCACGCTTTGGTTGTCGACCACATGCACCCCGGTAATGCGTCCGGTAATCTGCGGCGCCAACGTTACGAGGTCCGATTGAACATACGCGTCCGCCGTATAGGCAACGACGGACGCAGTGAGCTCATACAGCGCGAAGACGCCAAGAATCGCCGCCAGGGCGATGCTGATCCGCCGTAGGCGCGTCACGTCTTCCGTAAGAATTGTGGCATGCGCACCGTCTCGCTTCCGGCCGTCGGCCGCTCGTCGAATCCCCAGCACCTTTGCGATGCAAAAGCTTCCACAATCGCGCGTCCCTGTCGACGAAAAGCCCCCAAACCATGCCAGATTTTATGGATAAGTGCGATTTCATCGCGATCTGGTGTCGCGGGCCGGACAGCGTCAGAATCTACGATGCAGCGGCGGCTTGGGCTTCCTGCCTCAGATCGAACAGCTGCGCGATCCCTGCGCGCTTGGCAATCAGATCGGCCAGCGTATAGCCGTCGAGCACCGCCATGAAGGCCGAGAGCGCCTCGGCCAGGGCGACGTTGAGTCCGCAGGCTGGGGCGATGAAGCAGCTTGGGCAATCGACGAGGTCGAACCCCTCCTCGGTATGGCGCACGACCTCGCCGATATTGATCGCCTCGGCCGGGCGTCCGAGCAGCAGCCCGCCGGCGCGACCGCGCACGGCGGTCACATAGCCGGCGTGGGAAAGGTCGTTGACCACCTTCATCAGATGGTTCTGCGAGATGCCATAGGTTCGCGCGATCTCGGCGATCGAACAGATCTTCTCAGGCCGCGTGCCCAGATAGAGCAGCACCCGCATCGCATAATCGGTGTATCGCGTCAGTCGCATGGTTTCAGGCGCATCGCGTCATTCGGTCCCAGGTCACGGCTAAAACATATATCTCGCTTGCATGTTTAACAACGGCAGCCTTATACATGCATTGGTAATACATGTTTACCGGAGTGCCCGATGAACGAGTTTGCGATAGTGACCGAGAGCGAGCTTGGCCGGCTGGTGGACCGCTTCTATGCCAAAGTCCGCGCCGACGAAATGCTGGGCTCGGTATTCAACCCGGCGGTCAGCGACTGGCCCGAGCATCTGGAGAAGCTGACCCACTTCTGGTCCTCGATCATGCTGACCAGCGGCAAGTATCACGGCAACCCGATGGCCGCGCACTACAAGCATTTGGCGAAGATCACGCCCGAGATGTTCACGCGCTGGCTCAAGCTGTGGGGCGAAACCACCGCCGAGGTCGTGCCGCAAGCGGCGCCGGAGCTTCAGGCCAAGGCGGCCCGCATCGCCGAAAGCCTCAAGCTCGCACTCTTCTTCCGCCTTCCCCCGGCACAGCGCCCCGCAACGGCGGCCTGAGCACCCTTCCCTTTCATCCTCAATCCATACTGGAGACGTTCATGACGACGCTCAGCGAGCGGACTATTGCCGTGGTCAAAGCGACCATCCCGGCGCTTGAGGCCCACGGCCAGGACATCACCAACGCAATGTATCGCCGGATCTTCGAGAATCCGGAGATCCACGACCTGTTCAACCATTCCCACCAGGGTGAAAGCCAACTCCAGCCGCGAGCGCTGACAGCGGCGATCCTGGCCTATGCGCGCAATATCGAGAACCCGGCCGCGCTGATGCCGCTAGTCGAGCGGATTTCGCAGAAGCATGTCGGCCTTCAGGTGCTGAACGACCATTATCCCCATGTCGCGACGGCGCTGCTGGCGGCGATCAAGGAGGTGCTGGGCGATGCCGCGACGGACGAGATCCTTGGCGCCTGGGGCGAGGCCTATTGGTTCCTGGCCAAGGTGCTGATCGGCCGCGAGAACGCGATCTATCGCGAGCAGGCCGCCGCGGTGGGTGGCTGGACCGGCTGGCGGCGCTTCAAGATCGACCGGGTCAGGCACGAGTGCGCGCTGATCACCTCCTTCGTGCTGCGCCCGCTCGACGGCGGCCCGGTCCTGCGGCACCGGCCGGGACAGTACCTGACCTTCCGGCTGGAGATTCCGGGCTTCGGCTCGGCCAGGCGCAACTACTCGATCTCGAGCGCGGCCAACGGCAGGACCTATCGCATCTCGGTCAAGCGCGAGCCGCAGGGTATCGTCTCCAATTGGCTGCACGACCACGCCGCTGTCGGCACCGTCCTGGAGGTTGCCCCGCCCGCCGGTGAGTTCTTCCTTGCCGAGAAGCCGGAGCGGCCGGTTGTGCTGCTGTCGGGCGGCGTCGGGCTGACGCCGATGGTGGCGATGCTGGAGACGATCGCCGCGCAGCATGCCGGCCTGCCCGTGCATTACATCCATGGCACGCTGGACGGCACGACCCACGCGATGGGCGACCATGTGAACGCGCTGGCCGCCGGCAATCCCAATATCCGGATCACGACCTTCTACCAGAGCCCACGCGCCGAGGATGCGGATCATGACAAGGCCGGGTTGATCGATGCGCAATGGCTCCACGAACATGCGCCGGCCAATGCGGACTTCTTCGTCTGCGGCCCGCGCCCATTCCTGCGCGCCTATGTCAGGGCGCTGACCCGCTCAGGCATCCCGCAGGACCGCATCCACTATGAGTTCTTCGGCCCCGCCGACGAGCTGCTGGCCGCGTAATCCTGCGGCGACCGGGGCGCGAGCCGGATACCTTTCGGCTCCGCCACCGGGCGCGGGAAGGCCAGGCGGCGGCGCGCCGGGACGGCTGGCGGGGTGACGGCATAGAGCTGCTTGGTCGCCTCGACCATGGTGACGCCGGCGAAGGTCGAGAACCAGCGGCCGCCGAGGCGTTCCCAGGCCGGGGCGGTCGACAGCCAGAAGCGGGAGCGGACCGGCGGGATATAGAGCGCCCCGGCGGTGCGTTCGGGCACGAACAAATTGTCGCGCAGCATGTGGTTGAGCTGGCTTGGCGAATACGGGCTGCCATGGCCGAAAGGCGTGCGCTCGGTCATCGACCACAGGCCCGAGCGGTTGGCGGCGATGATCATCATCCGTCCGCCGCCGGCCAGCACCCGCCAGATCTCGCGCAGCAGCTGCCGGCTGTTCTCGGTCGGCTCCAGCCCGTGGACGACCAGGACCCGGTCGAAGCTCAGATCGTCGAAGGGCAGGTTCGCCTCCTCCGAGAGCGCCGTCAGGCCCGGCCCTTCCGGCGGCCAGAAGATCACCCCCTGGGTCGCGGGCATGACCGCGATCACCCGGTCGGCCTCGCCGATGAAGGGGCGCAGATAAGGCGTGACATAGCCGAGCCCGAGCACCGACTGGCCAGTCAGGTCGGGCCAGAATTCGCGGATGCGCCGCTTGACCTGGCGCAGCGCCACCTGCCCCAGGCTGGTCTGGTAGAATTCCCTGAGATCGACGACGTCGCGGTGCATGTCTGTTCAGATAGGAAGCTAAAGCAGCGGCGGGAAGACGTGCAGCCCGTCCTCGCCGAGCGGCAGCTCATGCACGCCGACGGCCGCCTTGACCGGCAGGGCGCCGTAAAGATGCGGGAACAGTGCCCCGCCCCGCGCCTCTTCCCACTTCCAGGGGCCGGTCCCGGCCTCCGGTACCACGATCAGCAGCAGATCGACCTGACCGGCCCGGTGCCGCCGGGCGCTCTCGGCCACCTGGTCGGCGGTCGAGAAATGCATGAAGCCGTCGCGATGGTCGTCGGGCGAGCCATGATAGAGGCCGTCAGTCTCCGCCCGCTCCCAGTCGGCGCGATGGGCCATATGATAGAGGAAGTTCGTCACAGCAGATCCCTCAGCATCGCCACCAGCGGGATATCGGCCGGCGGCATTTCGTAATCGGCAAGCTGCGTCGCCCGCACCCAAGCCAGCGTCTGCCCCTCGAGCGGCCGGGCGATCCCCTGCCACACGCGGCAAAGATAGAGCGGCATCAGCAGATGGAAATCCTCATAAGCATGTGAGGCGAAAGTGAAGGGCGCCAGGCATTTGACGTCGGTGGTGACGTCCAGCTCCTCCTTCAGCTCCCGGATCAGCGCGGCCTCCGGGCTCTCGCCCGCATGCACCTTGCCGCCGGGAAATTCCCACATGCCGGCCAGATGCTTGCCCGGCGGGCGCTGAGCCAGCAGCACGCGCCCGTCAGCGTCGATCAGCGCGACAGCAGCGACCAGCACGATTTTCAGATCATCCACCATCAGCTCCGCCAGCCATTAACTGCGCCAAAACTTGCGCCACAGCACGAAGGCCTCGGTATCGACCCGGCCGCGCTCGACCGTGTCCTCGACCTGGCGCCCGATATGGGTCATCCCGGCCTTTTCCAGCACCCGCATCGAACGGTCATTGTCCGGCAGCGCGCTGGCATTGACCTCGTTCAGCTTCAGGATGTCGAAGGCGAAGCCGATCACCGCCTTCGCCGCCTCGGTCGCATAGCCCTGGCCCCAGAAGGCCTCGCCCAGCCAATAGCCCAGGGTGCCGGCGCGCGCGTCGCCCTCGATCGAGATATCCATGCAGCCCATTACCACATTGTCGTCGCGGCGAACGATCAGGTAGGGCCAGCCGACGCCGGCCGCGCGCTCCTGGACGGAGCGCGCGATCCAGGCCGCTGCATGCTCGGCGCGATAGGGAAAAGGCACACGCACCAGCCAGCTGGCGACGTTCCAATTCTCCATCAGGGCGGCAATCGGCTGAGCGTCGGCGGCGACGGGTGAGCGCAGCAGCAGGCGATCGGTGTCGATCCGGTGGCCGGCGACGACGCGAATCCGCGGCTTGATCAGGCCGAAAACACTCATAACACCGCCATCATCGCCCGGGAGCCGGGATCACCGCACCCAGAGTTAGCTGCGCCAAATCAGCTTCGATAGCTTCCATTGATATCGATGTAGCCATGGGTCAGGTCGCAGGTCCAGACCGTTGCCTTGCCCTTGCCGATATCGAGATCGACCTCGATGTCGATCTCCTTGCCCGTCATATGCTTGGCGACCGGCGTCTCGTCATAGCCCTCGACGATCTGGCCGCCCTGCGTGATCGGCACGCCGCCGATGGAGATACCCAGCCGGTCGCGGTCCGCCTTCTCGCCCGCCTTGCCGACCGCCATGACGATGCGGCCCCAATTGGCGTCCTCGCCGGCGATGGCGGTCTTGACCAACGGCGAGTTGGCGATGGCGAGCCCGACACGGCGCGCCGCCCCACCAGAGGCCGCGCCCTTCACCTTCACTGTGACGAATTTCGAGGCGCCCTCGCCGTCGCGCACGATCAGCTGTGCCAGTTCCACCATCGCGGATTCGACCGCCTTACGGAATTCCTTCAGATGCTTGTCGCCGAACTTTTCCACCTTCTTGTGCTTGGTCTGGCCGGTGGCGGCGAACAGCACCGTGTCGCTGGTCGAGGTGTCGCTGTCGACGGTGATCGAGTTGAAGGAGCGCTTGACCGCCCGCGTCACGATCTGCTGCAGCACGCCGGCCGGAATGGCGGCGTCGGTGAACAGGAAGGCCAGCATCGTCGCCATGTCGGGCGCGATCATGCCCGATCCCTTGGCGATGCCGTTGATCGTCACCTTGGTGCCGGCGATCGTCGCGCTGCGGGTCACCGCTTTGGCGAAGGTGTCGGTGGTGCGGATCGCCTCGGCGGCATCCTTCCAGCCGGTCGGCTTCACACCCTTGGCGATGCCCGGCAGCGCCGAGGCGATGGCGTCCGGCGGCAGCGGCTGGCCGATAACGCCGGTCGAGGCGATGAACACCTCACTCGGCTTGCAGCCCAATATGGCGACCGCGGCTTTCACCGTCGTCGCGACCGTGTGGTCGCCGGCCTTGCCGGTGAAAGCGTTGGAATTGCCCGAATTGACGACGATAGCCCGCGCCTTGCCGCCCTTCAGCGCGTCGCGGCACCAGTCGACCGGTGCGGACGAGCATAGAGAGCGGGTCAAGGCGCCGGCGATGGTCGTGCCCGGCGCCAGCTCAGCCAGCATCAGGTCGCGGCCGCCATTCTTCTTGAGGCCGATCGCGACCCCGCCGAGGCGCACCCCGGCGATCCGGGGCAATACCGGCTGGGACGCCGGCGCGAGCGGTGAAACCGGAAGCGCCGGCATGTAGGTACCTTACTTCTTGGCGGGCGCCGGGGGAGCGGCCGGCGTCGCCGGAGCGGGAGTCGGGGCCGGGGCAGCGGTGGCCGGAGCCGGCGGCGCGGCAGTAGCCGGGGCCGGAGCGGCAGCGGGAGCCTCCGCCGGCTTGTCGGCGACCGGTGTGCCGTCGGGATTGAAGCGCTCGATCTTGGCGGACTTGTGCATGTCCTCCGTGACCTTGCCCATCTCATCCTGCAGCACGATCTTGGTCAGCTGCGGCTTCACCTGATCCAGAGCCGGCAGCGGCTGGGTGCGCTTGTCCAGCACCTGGATAACGTGCCAGCCATACTGGGAATGGACCGGCGCGTCGGAGAACTTGCCCTTGTCCATCTTGAAGGCCGCGTCGGCGAATTCCGGGACCATCTTGTCCTTGGTGAAATAGCCGAGATCGCCGCCGCTCTCGCCCGAACCCGGATCGGTCGACTTCTCCTTGGCCAGCTTCTCGAAATCGCCGCCCTTTTTCAGCTGGGCGATGATGTCCTTGGCCTCGGCCTCGGTCTTCACCAGGATGTGGCGGGCATGGACCTCTTCAGGCGGGGTCGCCTGCTTGGCCAGCTCGTCATACTTGGCCTGCAGCACGGCATCGGTGATCTTGGCGCGCGCCTGCTTCTCGACATAGGAGTCGGCGATCATCGCTTCCTGCGCCGTGCGCATGCGCTGCGAGAACACCGGGTCGGAGGAGAAATTGGCGGCCGTCGCCTTCTCGTTGCCCAACTTGACGTCGATCAGCCGGTCGACGACGCGCGACTGCAGGTCGGTCGGGGACATCTGCTGCTTCGTCTGGTCCGGAATGTCGGCGATGAAGGCATCGACCTCCGACTGGTAGATCGGCTGGCCGTCCACCTTGGCGACGACGGGGCTCTTGGTCGGGGCGGCTGGGCTCATCGCCATGCCGGGCGCGGCCGGCGCCATGGCGGGGGCTGAGGCGCCGCCGCCCTGGTGGCCGGCGGCGTAATAGCCGGCCGCGCCGGCGGCAGCGGCGGCAATGATAGCGACGATCGCGACTGTGGAGGAGGAAGCCATGATTAGGTTAGACGCTCCGAAACGGGATAAGGCCGAAACAGGACAAAACAGACCTACGGCAGCGCCGCAAGCCCAGAATCCCAAAGGTGGCGCATACTACACGTCATCAAGCGGCTTACAAGCACGGGTTTTGGCCTATTTCCTTTTGTCGCGAACCCCAAGGTCACTAGCCTCTTCCTTGGCCCAGTTCGTTGACAGTGCTGGGCTGCGCCCTTATCTGACGGTCATTCAGAACTCTTGTTATGCGGGCGCCGGAAAGACGGGCCCAGACGAGGATTTCCATGTTCGCTGCGGTCGCCCGCAAGCTTTTCGGAAGCGCCAACGACCGAGTGGTCGGAAGCATGCGTTCCAACGTGCAGAAAACCAACGCGCTGGAGCCGAAATACCAGCCGCTCTCCGACGAGGAGCTACGCGCCCAGACGCTGGTGCTGCGCGGCCGCCTCGACCAGGGCGAAACGCTGGACGACATCCTGCCCGATGCCTTCGCCGTGGTCCGCGAGGCGGCCAAGCGCACGCTGGGCCAGCGCCACTTCGACACCCAGCTGATGGGCGGCATGGTGCTTCACAGCGGCAAGATCGCCGAGATGAAGACCGGTGAAGGCAAGACGCTGGTCGCCACCCTCGCCGTCTATCTCAACGCGCTGTCCGGCAAGGGCGTCCACGTCGTCACCGTCAACGACTATCTGGCCCAGCGCGACAGCGGCTGGATGGGCCAGGTCTATCGCTTCCTCGGCCTGACCGTCGGCTGCATCGTCAACGGACTTGATGACGACGAGCGGCGCCAGGCCTATGCCGCCGACGTCACCTACGGCACCAACAACGAATTCGGCTTCGACTATCTGCGCGACAATATGAAGTACCGGCTGGAGGAGATGGTCCAGCGGCCCTTCAGCTACGCCATCGTCGACGAGGTGGACTCGATCCTGATCGACGAGGCGCGCACGCCGCTGATCATTTCAGGCCCGTCGCAGGATTCGTCGGAGCTCTACCAGCGTGTCGACGCACTGATCCCGTCGCTGGCCGACGACGATTACGACAAGGACGAGAAGCACAAGACCGTCGCGTTCAACGAGGCCGGCACCGAGAAGATCGAGGAGCTGATGCGCGGGGCCGGGCTGCTCGAGACAGGCACGCTCTACGACATTCATAATGTGAGCCTGGTCCACCACGTGAACTCGGCTTTGCGGGCTCATAAGCTGTTCACCCGCGACGTCGACTATATCGTCAAGGACGGCAAGGTCGTCATCATCGACGAGTTCACCGGCCGCATGATGACGGGCCGGCGTTATTCCGAGGGCCTACACCAGGCGCTGGAAGCCAAGGAACATGTGACGATCGAGAAAGAGAACCAAACTCTCGCCTCGATCACCTTCCAGAATTATTTCCGCATGTATCCGAAGCTGGCCGGCATGACCGGCACGGCGATGACGGAAGCGGGCGAATTCTCCGAGATCTACAAGCTCGACGTCGTCGAGATGCCGACCAACCGCCCTGTCTCGCGCCTGGATGAGGATGACGAGGTCTATCGCACCGCCGCCGAGAAGAACGCCGCGATCGTCACGCTGATCGAGGAGGCGCAGCAGCGCCAGCAGCCGGTCCTGGTCGGCACCGTGTCGATCGAGAAATCCGAGCATCTGTCCGAGCTGCTCAAGAAGAAGAACATCAAGCACGCGGTGCTGAACGCCCGCTATCACGAGCAGGAAGCGACCATCGTCGCCCAGGCCGGCCGGCCTGGCGCGGTGACCATCGCCACCAACATGGCCGGCCGCGGCACCGACATCCAGCTGGGCGGCAACCTGGAAATGCGCATCCGCGACGAGGCGGACCAGCTGGAGGGCGAGGCGCGCGACAAGAAGATCGCCGCGCTGAAGGCCGAGATCGAGACCGCGCGCGACGTGGTGAAGGAGGCCGGCGGCCTCTATGTCGTCGGTACCGAGCGCCATGAATCGCGGCGCATCGACAACCAGCTGCGCGGCCGCTCGGGCCGCCAGGGCGACCCCGGCAATTCCAAGTTCTTCCTGTCGCTGGAAGACGACCTGATGCGCATCTACGGCATGCAGCGCATGGACGGGGTGCTGCAGAAGCTGGGCATCCAGGAGGGTGAGGCGATCATCCATCCCTGGATCAACAAAGCCTTGGAGCGCGCCCAGAAGAAGGTCGAGCAGCAGCACTTCGAGATTCGCAAGAATCTGCTGAAATACGACGACGTGATGAACGATCAGCGCAAGGTCATCTATGAACAGCGCAAGGAAGTCATGGGCGACGACGTGGTCGACCCGATCGTCGAGGATATGCGCCACGACGTGATCGAGCGCATCGTCCGCCGCAACCTGCCCCCCAACTCTTATGCCGAGCAGTGGAACACGGTGGGCCTCAAGGACGAGATCCAGAACCTGCTCGGTATCGAGGTGCCGATCGACGAGTGGACCCAGGAGGCCGGCATCGGCGACGAGACGGTCCTGGAGCGGATCACCGAGCTTTCCGACGCCAAGGCGGCGGGGAAGATCGAGACCTACGGCGCCGACATCATGAACCAGGTCGAGCGCACGCTGCTGCTGCAGCTGCTCGACCAGTCCTGGAAAGAGCATCTGCTGGCGCTGGACCACCTGCGCCAGGGCATCAACCTGCGCGCCTACGGCCAGCGCGACCCGCTGAACGAATATAAGCGCGAGGCCTTCCAGCTGTTCTCGGACATGCTGGACGACGTGCGCGAGCAGATCACGCGCTATATCTCGAACATCGAGTTCCGGATGGAGGAGGAAATTCCGCCCCCGCCCCAGCTCCAGCCGTTCGAGATGCACGAGACCCGCCGCGACCCGGCGCTGGACATGCAGCCCGGATTCCTCTCCACCGAGCAGGCCGGCTTCGCCCCGGCCCCGGGCGGCGTCGCCCTCGCCGACGACCAGTTCGCCGGCGTCTCCCGCAACGCCCCCTGCCCTTGCGGCAGCGGCAAGAAGTTCAAGCACTGCCACGGCGCGACGGTTTAAAACGTAGGATAGGTAGAGCGTAAGCGAAACCCATCATCAAAGGCCGAAGACGAAACACCAAGGCACCAAGACGCCAAGGGCACCCAGAAGAAACCGGATTTCCGGCTTTAACTTGGTGTCCTTGGTGTCTCAAATTATCGATGGGTTTCGCTATATGATCGACTGTCACGACATGACGGGCGCAGCCCGTAGATTGAATGCCTTTAGATAAGATCGACGTCGTCCTTCCGCCGTTTACCGATTCGACCTTCGACACACTTGAAAAAGCCTTCGCTGGCGGGAAAGCCATTACACACGAGCGAGTTAACGCTCAGGTGTCGTCCCGGTTCGGGTCCGTCATCCATTCGGCGACCTGGAGCGACACCGCTGTCCACCTCCACCTCGACGATGGCAAGACGCTCAGCTTCCAGTGTGTGCAAAATTACGTTCACATCACTCTGGACGATCCGCCAGCCGACATATTTCCCGGTTTGCCGGAACGGGTCCTGCTTCGCCTCGCAGGCCAGACATGGGAGTGGGAAAGAGCCGGCCTGATAACCGCTTTGGCCGGACGCAAGCTCCATCATATAGAGGCGACGGAATCGACCTATTTCCTTTACGTCAAAGGGCTCGAGATTCTGGTTCTCTATCCTGATCGACGGCCTGACTGACCGTCCTTTTCTGTATTGGAGCCTGACCGACTGAATCTGCGACGGCGTGATCGCGTAGGTCGGATTAGCGCAGCGTAATCCGACACCCGGTCGCCCCGCCGGTCCGTCGGATTACGCTTCGCTAATCCGACCTACGCTTCTAGAATCCTCCCAAACACATGATTTGGGAGGATCGCGCCGATGACCAACCGTGCCTGGATTTTCGAGCATCCTCCGGTTGGGGACGATTTCGACGGCGCACTCAAATTCCGCGATTGGCCGATGCCCGTGCCGGCCGAGGGCCAGGTGCTGGTCAGGAACCTCTATCTCTCGCTCGATCCAGCCAACCGGCGCTGGATGGCGGGACCGACCTACATGCCGCGGATTCCGACCGGTGCGCCGATGTGGGGTTTCGTCATCGGCGAAGTGCTGGACTCCAAGGCCGCCGGCTTCGCACCCGGCGATATCGTCGGCGGGGTCGGCACCTGGGCGGAGTATTCGACGCTGTCGACCGATGGGCTGGACAAGATCCCCGACATGGGTGGCCTGCCGCTCCACACCGCGATGGGGCTATTCCGCGGACCGGGCGGCACCGCCTATGTCGGGGTGGTCGATATCGGGCAGCTCAAAGCCGGCGACACCTTCGTCGTGTCGGGCGCGGCGGGATCGGTCGGGTCATTGGCCGGGCAGATCGCCAAGATATTGGGCGCCACCGCGATCGGCATCGCCGGCTCGGCCGAGAAATGCGCCTGGCTGACCGGGGAGCTCGGCTTCGACCATGCCATCGATTATCGCCATGAGGATGTCGAGGCGCGGCTGCGCGCCCTCGCGCCCAAGGGGGTCAATGTCTATTTCGAGAATGTCGGCGGCGCGGTGGGCAATGCCGTGGCCGCCAACATGGCCAAGTTCGGCCGGGTCGCGGTCTGCGGGCTCACCGCGCAGTACAATGAGGAGCGCGCGCCCATCGGCCTCGACATCATGCCCCTGCTGCTCCAGGGCTGCACGATGCAGTGCTTCATCCTCTACGACTATCTCGACCGCCTGCCCGAAGCGACGGCGAGGCTGGCCGAGTGGTACGGCGCCGGCCGGCTGAAATACCACCCGGACATCAGGGACGGGCTGGAGAGCGCGCTCGAAGCCTTCAAATCGCTGTTCCAGCCCGGCGCCGCCCACAAGGGCAAGCTGATGGTCCGGGTTGATCCCGCGGCAAACTGACTGGCCTACTGCCTCTCCCACACCTCGTGGGCTTCCATCATCGTCTTCTGCCCCTTGCCCTTGAACCGGGCGGTGCAGTTCATCCGCTTGCCGTCGGCGGTGAAGACGCATTTGTCGGTGCCGCTCGAGCCATCGGGGCCGGTCCATTTGTCGTGGAAGCCGTCCTTGTCGTGATAGACGCGGGTCACCTGCCCGCTGCTCATCGTGATCGGCTTGCCGCCATAAACGCCGTCGAACGAGGCGCTGATCGCCTTGCCGCCGACCGTCAGACTATCGGAATAGGCCAGATTGGTCCCATCGTCCTTGGTGACGGTGATGACATGGTCCTTCATCTCCGGCAGGCCGGGCGGATAGTGGGATTCGGCCTCGTTCAGCTTCCACTCGCCCTGATAGGACGGATAGTCGGCGGCCTGAGCCATGCCGGCGACGGATGCTGCGGCCAGCAGAATGGCGGCGGCGGATGCGATACGCTTCATGGAATCCTCCCCTTCTATTTCGTTCGCATGGTTTAGCAGAGAAAGCGCCTGCGGCGAAGGATTTAGAGCATCCGATTTAAATCAACCTAACCAATTCAAAACTCTCGCAGGGTCCCCCGGTTCGGGTGTTAGATACAGGCCATAACACAGGGGAACGATAAAATGGCCGAAACGGCGGGGATCGACAGCGATGCCATAAGGCAGGTGCAGGAATATATCAGACGGGAGTTCAACGCCCTGCTGCGGCCGCTGACGCATCCGGTCTACCACTATACCGACGGCGCCGCTGCGATCGCGATCCTGGAGGATGCCAAGCTGCGCGCCACCAACATCCTGTATCTGGATGACGGGCGCGACATGGCCCACAGCGTCGAGTTCTTCCGCGAGGCGCTGGCGATCCGCGAACGGCGGCATGCGAGCGCCGTGACCGGCGAGCTGTCGGCACTGATCCGGCAATATCTGTCGGAGGTCGGCAGCTATGTTCCGCCCGACATCTGGATCGCGACCTTCTCGAGCGAGCGCGACAGCGCCCGTCAGTGGGATAAGATCAATGGCTGCGGCCATGCCGTCGCGGTGGGCTTCAGCGCCAACGGCATCATGCGCGGCGCGGAAACCGGCGGCGCCCTGCTCGCCCCCTGCTGCTATGACGACGACGCCAAGATCGCGATCATGACCCGCGGGCTGGAAGTCGCCGAGCGGTTGTACGAGAAGCGCCGCGACGCCTTCGCCAGGTCGTCGGGCGCCGGGGTCGCACTGGTGCGCTATGTGCTGCGCGAGCTGGCGCTGTTCGGCGCGCTGATGAAGCGGTCCGAGCTCAGGCACGAAGACGAGTGGCGGGTGATCCTCTGCAACCCCAGCCAGACCGCCGTCGGCGCCCGCCGCATCCACGCCATCGCCAAGCCGGATTATACCTCGCTCTATATCGACCTGGAGATCGCCGACGCCACGGACCGGCTGCCGCTCTGCGAAATCCTGGTCGGGCCGGGACCGCATCAGCAGATGACTGCGCGCGCCTTCTGGACGTTACTATATAAACATGGCTATGAGCGCGCGGACGTCGTGCAGTCGGCGTTGACCGCACACAAATCGCTGGGGATCGTTCGATGAAATTCTGGCTTTCGCTCGTCTCGGTCATGGAAGTCGACCAGCTGATCCCGATCGCCCAATACGCGGAGGAGCTGGGCTTCGGCGGCATCACCTGCGCCGACCATCTGGTGATGCCGACCACGATCAAGAGCAAGTATCCCTACACGGCCGACGGCGAGGTGTTCTGGCCGGAGACGACTCCCTGGCCCGACCCCTGGGTGACCCTGGCGACGATGGGCGCCCATACGTCGAAGATCCAGATGATGACCAACATCTATCTGGCCGCGTTGCGCGACCCGTTCACCGCCGCCAAGTCGGTCGCTACCGCCGCGGTGTTCAACGAGGGCCGCATCGCCTGCGGCGTCGCCTCGGGCTGGATCAAGGAGGAGTACGAGCTGGCGGGGGTGGATTTCTATACCCGCGGCCACCGGCTGGACGAACTGCTGCTGGTGATGCGCAAGCTGTGGACCGGCGAGAATGTCAGCCATCGCGGCGAGTTCTTCCATTTCGACGCCCGCATGCTGCCGGCCCCGCAAAAGCCGGTGCCGATCTGGTGCGGCGGCGGCTCCAAGCCCGCGATCCGCCGCGCCGCGATGAATGACGGCTGGCTCCCGCTCCAGATGACGTTGGCGCAGGCGACCGAGGCCGCAGCCCATATCCGCGGCATACGCAGCGATGCCGGCCTGTCGTTGGACAACTTCACGATCTGCATTCCCCCGGCCGAACCGGTCACGGACAACTTCATCGGCGGTCTGAACAAGATCGGGATCGATGACCTGATCGCCATCGGCCCGTGGATCCCCACGCCGTTCGAGGCGGTTAAGATGACCGATCCGGGTGACGATTTCAGCCAGCTCGAGGTCAAGAAGAAGGCGATGCGGCGCTACGCCGAAACCTATATCGCGAAGTATGCGTGAGGTCCCGCTAAGGCGGTGACCCAAAGCTATGAAGTCAACGCCAAGGCGCCAAGCAACGCCAAGGGCGCCAAGAAAAATTCGATCTTATCTTGGCGTTCTTCCTTGGCGTCTTGGCGGTTCAACTCCTGGACTCCGCCTCGCGCAAAAATGAAGGTCTGACCAATGCGTGTTTTGAGAACGCCCGACGCGTGCTTCGCCAACCTGCCCGACTATCCGTTCGCGCCGCATTACGCGGAGATCGCGGACGAGCGGTTTGGTAGCCTGCGCATGCATTTCGTCGATGAGGGGCCGCGCGATGCCCCCGTCGCCCTGATGCTGCACGGCGAACCGACCTGGTCGTTCCTCTATCGCAAGATGATCCCGGTCGTGGTTGCCGCCGGCTATCGCGCGGTGGCGCCTGACATGATCGGCTTCGGCCGCTCGGACAAGCCGGCCAGCCGGGCCGACTACACTTATCAGCGCCTCGTCGATCAGCTGAAGGCCTTCATTACCGGCCAGGACCTGAAGCACATGACCCTGGTCTGCCAGGACTGGGGCGGCCCGATCGGCCTTCGGGTGCTGAGCGAGCTCACCGACCGGTTCGACGCGGTGCTGGCGACCAATACGCTGATCCCCAACTTCGAGCCGCCGCCCCGGGGCGTCGCCGGCTGGCCGGGCAAGCAGATCGAGGATTGGGCGGCGCTGTGCCGAACCTCCGACGATCTGCCGATCTCCGAGATCGTGTCGGGCGTCGGCGTCGACCGGCTGCCAGATGCCGTCCGCGCCGCCTATGACGCCCCCTTTCCCGACGCCTCGTACAAAGCCGGGACCTTGCAGATCACTTGCTGTATCCCGATCGAGGAGACGATGCCCGGCATCGCCGAGAACCGGAAGGCCTGGGAGGTGATCGAGAAATTCGACCGGCCGTTCCTGACCGCCTTCAGCGACCGCGACCCCTCGACCAAGGGCTGGGAAGCGATTTTCCGCGGCCGCGTCCCTGGCGCGAAGGGCCAGCCGCATGTCGAGATCGCCAATGCCGGCCATTTCGTCCAGGAGGAACAGGGCCCCGAGCTCGCCCGGGTGCTGGTTGATTTGATGGGTCGGCTTTACCGGTAACTGCAAAGCGGAGTCTTCCCGCTTTCCCTCTCGCGCAAACAGGTCCAAGCTGCGGACGCGGGAGAGGGAATATGGCCGATATCGTCCTGATCAATCCTCGCTTTACGGCGTCCTACTGGGGCCTGGAGCACGCCCTGCCGCTGATGGGGAAGAAGGCAAACCTTCCGCCGGCTGGCCTCCTGCTGCTGGCGGCCCTGACCCCCGGCCATCACCAGGTGACAATTATCGACGAGAACGTGGCGCCCATCGATTTCGAGCGGTGCGCCCGGGCGGACCTCGTCGGATTGACCGGGATGATCGTCCAGCGTCATCGCATGCGCGAAATCCTGACCGGCCTGAAATCGCGCGGGGTCGCGACCGTCATCGGCGGCCCCTGGGTCAGCGTCGACGAAGGTTATTTCGGCGCGCTGGCCGACCACGTCTTCGTCGGCGAGGCCGAGGAGACCTGGCCCCGTTTCCTCGAAGACTGGGAAAACGGCCAGCCGGCGAAACGTTACGAACAGGCCGATCGCACCGACATGAGCACCGTGCCGCCGCCCCGGCTCGACCTCATCGATCTCGCCGACTACGCGTTCGGCAGCGTCCAATTCACTCGCGGCTGTCCTTTCACCTGCGAATTCTGCGACATCATCGTCATCTTCGGGCGGCGGCCGCGCCTGAAGACATCGCCGCAGATCGTCGCCGAGCTGGAGGCGCTCCGCCGCCGCGGCGCCGAGGTGGTGTTCATCGTCGATGACAATCTGATCGGCAACAAGAAGGCGATCAAGGAGGTCCTGCGCGACGTCATAGACTGGCAACGCCGGCACAACTATCCGCTCACCTTCTTCACCGAGGCTTCGCTCGATCTCGCCGACGACGAGGAACTGATGCAGCTTCTGGTGGCGGCGAATGTCGTGCATGTCTTCGTCGGGATCGAAACCCCCAACGAGGCGTCGCTGAAAGAGACGAAGAAGCTGCAGAACATCCGCAAAGGCGGAACGCTCGTCGACAAGGTCCATCGTATTCAGGAGGCCGGCCTCGAGGTCTGGAGCGGGATGATGCTGGGGTTCGACAATGATGACGGGTCGATCTTCGAGGCCCAGCGCAGCTTCACCACGGATGCGCGAATCGTCAGCTCTATGATCGGAATGGTCTATGCCATCCCGAACACGCCGCTGCACGCGCGTCTGGCGAAAGAGGACAGGCTGGATCCGTCCGACGACCCGGCCTTCGGCACCAATGTGATCCCCGCTCAACTGGACCGTGCGACGCTGCGCAGCGGGTACCTGCAGGTGCTAACGGACCTGCACGAGCCCAACGCCTTCTTCGACCGGCTGGATTCGCTCTATCTCAACGGCCCACTCGCCCACGACCACGGCCGAACGGCGCGCCTTGGGCGGATGTCGTGGAGACGCTCGGTTGAAACAGTCAGGCTGGTGACGCGGGCCATCCTGCTGCTGTCGAGGATTGTCCTCCTGGTTCCGGATGCGGGATTGAGAGGCATCTATGTCAGGCGTTTCCTCCAGGTCCTGCGGCTGAGGCCGATCCCCGCAATCCTGTTCGTGTACGCTCTGCGCGCAGCCATGCATTACCACGGCTGGAAACTGGCCCGCATCATGGCCGATCCCGCGGGCCGGGTCGTCAATTCCTACTGAACGCCGGTGACGTCAACGCGGAGCGCAGCGACACGCCATCAGGCAGATATAGACATGACCTTTCTGAGAGCCGTTTCGTAATGGACAGCCAGATCTTCGAGCGCCTTCACGCAGTCTCCCGAAAAGCATGATCCGTGCATGACGGCCAATCGTTGCGGCACAACTGCTTGGAGGCGGCGGATGGTGGGAGCCGTCGCCGGCGTCAACGATGTCGCTCCAAATGCCTCTTCGGCCTGTATCGCAGCGGGTACAATGTCGTTTTCCGTGATCGCTGCTCCGTCACCGAGCTGCGTGAACAGGTCGCCGCAGAACAACGTCGCGGTCACCTCCTCGAATATCAGCCCCGACTCCCATGCGTGCGGTACGTGGGGCGTGTCGATGTATCGAATGCGCCTTCCACCAAGGTCGATCACGTCTCCGTCGAGGACCACACGCGGCAGGCGATCGGCCAAATCGTTCAATGATACGAGGCAGGCGGTCTGCCCGTGGAAGACTTGCGCCTCGGGGGCGGCGGCAAGCCACTGGTTCATCGCACCGCACTCGTCGGATTCGATATGACCGAACGAGATCCAACGCAGACGGGATAACGGAATGACCGTCGCCATCGCCTCGGAAACCTCCCGAAATAGATGGCGAGGACCGCAGTGAAACAGCACCGGCTGATCGGCGTCGATGAGATACTGATTGAACGTAAAGCCAGCGGGTGGGGCGATCCCCGGTACGAATTTCGAGAACCGATAGATTCGATCGGCAATTTCGGTGATCCGCACGTCCATGACACCCCTCCCTCCCACCAAGGTTAAGTTTACGTGGGCATAACATCGCCAACCGGCTAGTTCTGAAGCCTATTCTCTTCAATATTACTACATCGATAACCAAATAGATTAACCTGATATTGCTCCACACAAGCATTGGCTCCGCGCTGCGCGGTACGTTAAGCTCGCTAATCTCATATCCTCGTGTGAGATCACTACAAAGAGCTTCACGCGGATGGGTCAGGTCGCCGAGGGTCTCGCCTCACTGCCGGAGAAAGTGCCTGTCAAGCGCCGCCACATCGCGGCCGCGACCATCGGCAACGCGCTCGAATTCTACGATTTCCTCATTTACACCTTCTTTTCGATCCAGATCGGTCACGCCTTCTTTCCGGCGCAAAGCGCTTACGGCAGCCTGATGCTGTCGTTGGCGACCTTCGGGGCTGGCTTCGTCACCCGGCCCATAGGCGCCGTGGTCATCGGCAATTATGCCGACCGCGCAGGCAGGCGACCGGCAATGATGCTCTGCTTCGTGCTCATCGGCTGTGCGGTCGTCGGCATGGCAGTGATACCCACCTATGCATCGATCGGTGTAGCCGCGCCAATTTTGGCCGTCATCGCCCGGATGGTACAGGGCTTTTCTCTCGGCGGAGAGATCGGCTCTACGACCGCATACCTGATGGAATCCGCCCCGCCACACCGGCGCGGCTTCAACGTCTCCTGGCAGAGTGCCAGCCAAAACATGGCTTTGATTGCCGGCGGATCGGTCGGCGTGCTGTTGACCACGCTTCTGCCGCCGGCCGCGCTGGATGCCTATGGTTGGCGGATCGCCTTCCTGTTTGGCGCGGTCACGGTCCCTTTTGGCTTCTGGATGCGCCGAAATCTGCCGGAGACGATCGAAAAGCCGGCGCCTCTCGGTCTTACGGACGTTCACGCGCCGACACGCCTAAGTCTGGCGCGCGCGCATTGGCGGGTTATCGTCCTGGGGCTGACGGTTCTCGCGTCCGGTACGATCACAGTTTACATTTTCAACTATACGGTCACTTACGCCCAAGCGACATTGCATATGTCGGCGCTCGTCGGCTTCGTCGCCGCGACCGGCGGTTACATACTCGGCATCCCTGTCACCTTGCTTGGCGGTTTTCTGTCCGATCGGCATGGCCGCTGGCCGATCAACGTCTGGGGTCATTTTGCCTTTATTCTAATGATTTACCCGGCTTTTTCCTGGGGCATCTCCGCGGGCTCGGAATTCGCCTTCATTGTTGCGATGGCTCTTCTCGGTGGCGCCGCAAAATTCTGCAACGGATCGATCTATGCCGCCTTGGTTGAAAGCCTTCCCAGCACGATCCGCTGCAGTTGCTTCGGCACGGTCTATTCCCTGTCGATCGCCGTGTTCGGCGGCACCACCCAATTGATTGTCACTTGGCTCATACACATTACGGGAAGCCCCATGGCCCCTGCCTGGTACATGATCGCCGCTGCGTCGCTGGCGCAGATGGCGCTGATGCTGTTGAAGGAAAGCGCACCAGTGCGGAATCGGCTCGTCCCCGCGCCGGCTGCAGCCTGATAGGTTCTTTACGAACAGCCCCAAAAACCTTTACGCTTTCTTTACGCGGTACGTGGCCGTTCGACCTATCGCCTTTACATCCGGCGCGCCTATCGTCCCGCCGTTCGCCTCCCGGAGAGTTTGATGCTCGACGTCGCCTATCTCGCGGGCCTGTTGATCTCATTCGGTTTGTTCTACGGCTTTACCTATGTCTGCAGCCGGCTGTAACGAAGCCCCCTGTAACGGAGCCCTTGGCCCATGAGTTTCGATATCGTGGTCGGCGGCGTCACGTTCCTGGGCCTGTTGGCCTATCTGATGTTCGTCCTGGTCCATTCCGAGCGGTTCTAAACCGCTGATTGCCCGTCGACGAGAGACCGTTCGTGCACACGACCGACTATCTGCAGTTCGCGCTCTACGCGGCCATCATCCTGGCCACGACCCAGCCGCTCGGCCGCTATATGCAGGCGGTGTTCAGCGGCGAGAGAACCTTCCTGTCCCGTATCCTTCGCCCGGTCGAGCGGCTGATCTATCTCGCCTGCGGCATCGACGAGAATGCGGAGCAGGGCTGGAAGAGATATGCCGGCAACCTGCTGCTGTTCGCGCTGCTCGGCACGGTCCTGACCTATGCCATCCTGCGGCTGCAGGGGCTACTGCCGCTGAACCCCCTGGGCCTCCCGGCCGTGGCGCCGGACCTGGCGATGAACACGGCGGTCAGCTTCAGCACGCACACCAACTGGCAGGCCTATAGCGGCGAGAACACGCTGAGCTATCTCAGCCAGATGACCTCGCTCACGGTGAGCAACTTTCTGGCCGCCGCCAGCGGGCTGGCAGTCGCCGTCGCCCTGATCCGGGGGCTGACCCGCAAGTCGGTCAAGACGATCGGCAATTTCTATGTCGACCTGACCCGTGCCATCCTCTACCTGCTGCTGCCGATCTCGATCGTCGCGGCGCTGATCCTGGTGTGGCAGGGCGTGCCGCAGACCCTGGGCGGGCCGGTCGAAGCCCACACGATCGAGGGCGCGACGCAAAGCATTGCGCTGGGGCCGATCGCCTCGCAGGAAGCGATCAAGGTGCTGGGCACCAACGGCGGCGGCTTCTTCAATGCCAACAGCGCCCACCCGTTCGAGAACCCGACCCCGCTCTCCAACTTCTTCGCGGACCTGCTGATCTTCCTGATCCCGGCCGCGCTGGTGGATACGTTCGGGCGGATGATCGGGCGGCGCAAGCAGGCCTATGCGGTGTTCGGAGCGATGGGCCTGATGTTCGTCTTCGGCCTCGCTGCGTGCTATTTCGCCGAGATCTCGCCCAACCCGGCGCTGACCCAGATCGCCGGCTACAGCGCCGACCAGGGCAATATGGAGGGCAAGGAGGTGCGCTTCGGCGTCGCCGATTCCGTGCTGTGGGCGGTCACCGCGACCGATACTTCCGCCGGCGCCACCAACTCCATGCATGACAGCTACATGCCGCTGGGCGGGATGATTCCGCTGTTCAACATCATGCTGGGCTGCGTCACCTTCGGTGGCGTCGGCTCGGGCCTCTACGGTATCCTGCTGCATGTCATCCTGGCGGTGTTCATCGCCGGGCTGATGGTCGGGCGAACGCCGGAATATGTCGGCAAGAAGATCGAATCGCGGGAGGTGAAGCTCGCCATCTTCGCCCTGCTGGCGACGACGGTCGGCACGCTGATCCTGTCCTCCATCGCCGCGATCACGCCCTTGGGCGTCGCCGGCCTGGGCAATGACGGGCCGCATGGCCTGACAGAGATCCTCTATGCCTTCGCCTCGGGCAACGCCAATAACGGATCGTCCTTCGCGGGGCTCGACGACAACAATGTCTTCTACAATGTCGCCATGGCCGCGACGATGCTGATCGGCCGCTTCATCGTCATCATCCCGATCCTCGCCATCGCCGGCAGCTTCGCCGCCAAGAAGACGGTGCCGCCCTCCTACGGCGCCTTCCCGACCGATACCGGCATGTTCGTCGCCCTGCTGATCGGCACGGTCGTGATCATCGGCGGGCTGACCTTCTTCCCATCCCTCGCTTTGGGACCGATCGTCGAACATTACGCCTTGAAGGCCGGGGACAGATTTTGAGCAGACCCGCCAACATAAACCAGACACGCGGCCTCGACCTGCTGGATAGGCGCCTGACCGTGGCCGCCGGGGTCGAGGCATTCCGCAAGCTCAGCCCCGTCACCCTGTTCCGCAACCCGATCATCTTCGTGACCGAGGTGGTGGCCCTGGTCGCGACGATCCTGGGCATCCATCAGGGCGTGGTCACCGGCGGCGAGCATACCGCCGTCATCGCCCAGATCTGCGTCTGGCTGTGGTTCACCGTGCTGTTCGCCAATTACGCCGAGGCATTGGCCGAGGCGCGCGGCAAGGCTTTCGCCGAATCGCTCCGCCGTACCCAGGCCGACACCAAGGCGCACCGGCTGATCTCCGAGTATGGCAACGAGACCGAGGACGTGCCCTCCAGCACGCTGCGCGAGGGCGATATCGTCATCGTCTCGGCCGGCGAGATCATCCCCGGCGACGGCGACGTGGTCGAGGGCATCGCCTCCATCGACGAATCGGCGATCACCGGTGAATCGGCGTCGGTCATCCGCGAATCCGGCAGCGACCGTTCCGGCGTCACCGGCGGCACGCGCGTGGTATCGGACATGATCAAGGTCCGCATCACCGCCAAGGCCGGCCACAGCTTCCTCGACCGCATGATCCGGCTGGTCGAGGGCGCCGAGCGGCAGAAGACGCCGAACGAGATCGCGCTCACCATCGTGCTGGTCGGCCTCACCATCATCTTCCTGGTCGTCACCGCCAGCCTCGAACTCTTTGCGGCTTATTCAGGGGCGACCATCCCCATGGTCTTCCTGATCGCGCTGCTGGTGACCCTGATCCCGACCACCATCGGCGGCCTGCTATCGGCCATCGGCATCGCCGGCATGGACCGGTTGGTGCGCAGCAATGTCGTCGCCAAGTCGGGCCGGGCGGTCGAGGCGGCCGGCGATGTCGACGTGCTGCTGCTCGACAAGACCGGCACCATCACCTTCGGCAACCGCATGGCCGACGATTTCATTCCCGCCCCGGGCGTCTCCGTCGCCGACTTGGTGCAGGCCGCGCTGCTGGCCTCGCTGTCGGACGAGACGCCGGAGGGCAAGTCGATCGTCCGGCTGGCGGGCGAACGCTACAACATGGTTGCCGACGGCTCGGAGGTCGAGCGGTCAATCGAGTTCTCCGCCTTCACCCGCATGAGCGGCGCCGACCTGGTCGGCGGCGAGCAGGTGCGCAAGGGGGCGGTCGACGCCATCGTCGCCTATATCGTCGGCGACCCCGGCGCCCGCGCCCGTTCGTCAGCGCCCGATGTCGCCCAGTCGGTCGAGCGCATCTCCAAGGCCGGCGGCACGCCGCTGGCGGTGGCGCGCGGTGGCCGGCTGCTCGGCCTCATCCATCTGAAGGACATCATCAAGCCCGGCATCCGTGAGCGTTTCGGCATGCTGCGCCAGATGGGCATCCGCACGGTGATGCTGACCGGCGACAACCCGCTGACCGCCGCCACCATCGCCGCCGAGGCCGGCGTCGACGACTATATGGCCGAGGCGACGCCGGAGAAGAAGCTGGAGCTGATCCGCGCCGAGCAGAAGCAGGGCCGGCTCGTGGCGATGTGCGGTGACGGCTCGAACGATGCCCCAGCGCTAGCCCAAGCCGATGTCGGCGTCGCCATGAACAGCGGCACGCCGGCGGCCAAGGAGGCCGGCAACCTGATCGACCTGGACAGCGACCCGACGAAGCTGATCGAGGTGGTGCTGGTGGGCAAGCAGCTGCTGATCAGCCGCGGCTCGCTGACCACCTTCTCGATCGCCAACGACATAGCGAAATATTTCGCCATCATCCCGGCCCTGTTCATCGGCGTCTATCCGCAGCTTCAGGCGCTGAACATCATGCGGCTGGGCAGCCCGCAGAGTGCGATCCTGTCGGCGATCATCTTCAACGCGGTGATCATCATCGCCCTGATCCCACTGGCCTTACGCGGCGTCAACTACAAGCCGGCCAGCGCCTCGGCACTGCTCAGGCGCAACCTGATGGTGTTCGGGCTGGGTGGCATCCTGGTGCCCTTCGCCGCCATCAAGGCGATCGATTTCCTGATCAATCTTCTGGGAATCGTCTGAGATGGCCTCCGCGTTCCGCGCCGCGATCACGATGCTGGTCCTGATGACGATCGTGCTGGGCATCGCCTACCCGCTCGCCGTCACCGGCATCGCGCAGCTGGTCTTCCCGCATCAGGCCAATGGCAGCCTGGTCCGGCAGGGCGACACGGTGGTCGGCTCCAGCCTGCTCGGCCAGTATTTCTCCAAGCCCGAATATTTCCACCCGCGTCCGTCGGCGGCAAAGGCACCCGACGGTGTCGGCTCCGGCTACGATCCGATGAATTCCGGCGGCACCAACCTGGCCCCCTCCAGCCAGAAGCTGGTCGATTCGGTCACGGCCGCCGTGCAGGCCAACCAGCCGGACAATCCCGATGGGCCGGTCCCCGGCGACCTGGTCACGGCATCGGCCAGCGGACTCGATCCCGACATCACCCCGGCGGCAGCGGAATTCCAAATTCCGCGCGTCGCCAAGGCCCGCAGCCTGGCCGAAGACAAGGTCAGAGCGCTGGTGAAAGAGTGCACAAAGGGGAGGACCTTTGGCCTTCTCGGAGAGCCCAGGGTCAATGTATTGAAATTAAATATGTTATTGGATTCATCCACAGAAAAATGACCTTTATCACGGAAGTTTCACAGGAACTGGTCTTGATCTACGCCGTCTCATAAGGCAGGCTTAATAAAAGCACAGATTCAAACTGTAAGGATGAACCTGTTGTACAGTAGAACTATCCTCGCCGCCCTCACGGCGAGCGCTCTCGTCACAGCCCCACTTAATTCCGTCCTCGCCGGGGCCTGCGACACCAAGCAAGATCTTCCGCGCGATACCATGACCGCCAGCTGGTACGGCAAGGAGCATCGTGGCCGCCGTACGTCGAGCGGTGAGGTGTTCGACGAGAAAAAGCTGACCGCGGCCCACTCGTCCCTACCGCTCAACACCGTCGTCGAGGTCACCAACCTGGCGAACGGCAAGAAGGTGCAGGTCAAGGTCAATGACCGCGGCATGCCCAACAGCGGCGAGATCGACCTGTCGCTCGCCGCGGCCAAGGCGATCGGAATGGTCGAATGCGGATTGGCGCTGGTCGTGCTATCGGTAGTGCCGAATCCGGCGAAGGGGAAGTAATCAAGCCGCTCACCGGACTCTCAGTCCGTATTCAACGAGCGAGCTTTCCATGAAATTGCTGGGTCAGGGTCTCCACTGGGACGAAGTTAAGGTCGGCGATCAGTTCAAGACCTTCGGGCGCACCATCACCGAAGCCGACATCGTCAACTTCATCAACTGCACCGGCTTCCTGGAAGTCCTGTTCACCGACGCCGAGTTCCGCGCCGAGCATTCCGCCATCGCAGGCCGCGTCGTTCCCGCCGCCCTGGTCTATTCGATCGCCGAGGGCATGCTGATGGTCGGCCTGATCCAGGGCGTCGGCCTCGCCTTCCTCAATATGGAGCTCGACGTCAAAGGCCCGGTCGTGGCCGGCGACACCGTCCATGTCGAGGTGACGGTCACCGAAGTCCGCCCCACCAGCAAGGGCCGCGGCCTGGTCCGCACCCGCAACGAAATCAAGAATCAGCGCGGCGAAACGGTGATCGTCTATACCCCGCTGCGCCTGGTCAAAGGCAGCAAACCCGCCGCCTAAGTTATCCGCGGCTGCGGCGTTCCTTCCGATTGCCGCACTTATGCCTTCCTTATATGCTGTAAACGTCTGAAAGAACTCCGCAAATTGTTTGGAATTACGCGGAGTCGCCGGGAGTTGTTTATGGTCAGGAAGTTAGTGGCGCTGCCGTTCCTCATGGCGTGCCTGGTAGCGGCAGCGGCGTTTGCCGAAACTCCGGCCCAGAAGGCGGACACGCCAGCCAAGCCGGAGGCGCCAGCAAAGGCAGTAGCGCCCGACGTCCTGGTCGTCGGCGACTCCCAGGCCCAGGGCGTCGCCGGGGCGCTGATCCGGCGTTATCTGCGCAGCAAGGACTTCCACGTCATCGACAGGAGCAAGATCGGCACCGGCCTTACCTCCAAGTCCACCTATGATTGGGATGCGGTGGTCGCCGGGTTGGCGACGACTGAGCATGCCAAGGTGGCGGTGGTGATGTTCGGCGCCAACGACCGGCCGCCGGTCCGGATCAAAGGCGTCGTCGATCCCGCTTTGTCGGAGAAGTTCAGCAAGAGCTATGGCGCGCGGGTCGAGAAGATCGTCAAGTCGCTGCGCGATGCCAAGATCGATGTCGTCTGGCTGGGCGACCCGGTGGTGAAGGATGCGGACTACAGCGCCGACATGCAGATGCTGAACCAGGTGATGGAGCCTGCGGCCGAGAAGGAAGGCGCCCAATGGGTCTCGCTGTGGGATCTGGGCGTCGATCCCGACGGCAGCTATGACGCCTTCGGCAAGGCGCTGGACGGGCAGACCAAGCGGCTGCGCGCCGATGACGGCGTCCATTTCACGCCCAGCGGCTATGATCTGATCGCCGCCCGCCTCGACCCGATCCTGAAGACCCTGACCACCGCCCAGCCCGTGGCCTCCACCCCGGCCCCTGCTCCGCCTCCCGGCGCCAAGGCCTCCGCCGATGCGCCACCCGTCGTCCAGCCCGCCGCCGCGATCACGCAATGAAGTTGAAATCACTCCTGGCCGGG
>Ga0268266_10000456_pt1 | contig 59714 bp, 41 predicted proteins | sample KBSS13metaG_FD_190356 | JGI IMG/M metagenome (GOLD analysis project Ga0268266, IMG submission 190356) | Switchgrass rhizosphere microbial communities from Kellogg Biological Station, Michigan, USA - KBS S1-3 metaG (SPAdes) (version 2) | ecosystem: Host-associated > Plants > Roots > Rhizosphere...
GGTGTCCCCGGTGAAGGAATATACGCCACTAGCATTCGCCGTAACCGTAGCGGTGGCAGCTCCAGTCAATTTTACGGTTGCACTGGCGCCGCCGGCTCCGCTAACCGTGCCACTAATCGTATAAGTTTGTGCCGTAGAGCTGAAGTTCGCAGAAGCATTAGCACCATTCACCGTGACACCTTGGCTGACAGGCGAGAACGTATAGCCGGCGTTGCTCGGGGTGACGGTATAAGAGCCGTTTGAAAGTCCTGTGAACGTGTACACACCAGAAGAGTTCGCGGTCACCGTAGCGGTAGAAGTCCCGCTCAAAGATACTGAAGCGTTCGCTCCCCCTGCCCCACTGATCGTACCGCTGATGGTATAGGTCTGCTGACTTGCGAAGGCCAAAGCAAGGGCATGACCATTATTGATGGTAAAGGTCTGACTGGCTGGGCTATAGCTGTAGCCGTTTGAGGTACTCGGCGTTATGGTATAGGTTCCATTCGCCAAACCAGAGATGCTGAATTTTCCGGAGGCATCGGCGGTGATCGTAGCCGTGCGAGCTCCACTTAAGTTTAGAGTGGCACCGGGACCACCCCCTCCGGTAACGCTTCCCGTGGCGCTGTAGGTTGTTGTGGGGATATAGATAACATCAACCCAGTAGTTTGCCGCGTTGAAGGTGGCAGTAGGAAAGGTACTGGTTTGAGAGTAGACGTAAATGCCATTTGAACCGGCGATGCCATCCTGCAGAGCATGGAGAGGCGGAGTGTCTACCCCTGCTGAAGCGAAGAACTGAGAATCTCCTGAATAATGTCCAACGGGAGCAAAGTAGGATCCAACGTATGGAGTATTTGCCACCACAGGAACAGGACTGCTAAACATCATCTGTTGCCATCCCGAAGCCGTCTCGTTGCTGAAATCCGCTGTGCCCAGCAGAGTTCCAGAATTCGACCAGAGATTTCCTTTATGCGTCCCCGTGTTGGCGGGCCCCTTATAGAATCGGATGCCGGCTATATATCCATCTGCATCCGCTCGGAAGACTAGCCCTGCTTCGGTCGAATGAGTGTCACCTGGATCGACGTTTGTGGGCGTTGCAGAGGGTTGCCAGATCGTGTCACATGGGCAATTAGCCGGAACAGCCAGATTTGCGTTGGTGACATTCGCTCCGAAAACGGTGACCGCCAAGCTCGCCGGGTTGAAAACCAAACCGACACGTGATGGAGTTACGGTGTAGGAGCCGTTGATGAGGCCGCCGAAACTATAATTTCCAGAGCCGTCCGCCGTAGTCGTTGCATGGCCTGCGCCTGCAAGAGTTACTGTGGCCCCCGCACCGCCGGCGATCACACCACCGATCGAATACGTCATACTCGACCCGGTGAAGTTTACCGAAGAGACATTGGCTCCATTTACCGTCACGTTCTGGCTTGAGGGATTGATTGTGAACCCTACTGCACCGGGAGTAACGGTATATGAACCGTTAAGCAGACCGCTGAAGGTGTAGTTTCCAGAGCTGTCAGTCGTCGTTGTGGCGTTCGCAGTTCCCGAAAGTACGACCGAATCCCCCGATACCCCGGTGATCGTTCCCGATATCGAATAAGTCGATTGCTGGGTCGTGAAGTTGACACCGAAGACGTGTCCGCCGGTAATTGTGACGTTTTGACTCGCGGGACTGAAAGTTGCGCCGCTGGTGCCCCCAGGTGTGACGGTATAGGTTCCATTGGCGAGGCTATTGAAACGGTAGTTCCCTGTCGCATCAGCAACCGTGGTTGACGTGCCATTTGGACCGCTCAAGGTAAGGGTCGTACCAGCTGCTCCTGCCCCCCCAATAGCACCGCTTATCGAGAATGTCGTCGCACGAGCATAAACCACATCGACCCAATAGCTGGTGGCGTTATAACCGCCGGTCGGGAATGTACTTGTCGGAGAGTAGGAGAATACTCCGTTCGGGCTGCTAGCGGAATTGATCGGAGCGTGAAGCGGAGGGCTATCTACGCCTGCGGTGTCGAAAAGTACGTTGGTAACCGAATAATGGCCCTGTGGACCGAAGTAGGACGCGATGTAAGGTGCGTTCGCGGAGACAGGAATCGGACTGGCAAACATGATCTGCTGCCATCCAGTCCCGCTTTCTGCAGTAAATGCGCTGGAAGCAAGGAGACTTCCAGATGTGGCGGACCAGAGATTTCCGATATGGCTGCCGCCATTCGCTGCGGCTTTATAGAAACGGACACCGAGAATGTATCCGTCATAATCGGCCTGGAATCTGACTCCTGTCTCTATCGCCGTTCCATCTCCTGAATCAACGACCGCGGGAGAGGCAGTAGGCTGCCAGATTGTGTTGCATGGGCAAAGGCTCGATCCAACGAAATTGACAGCGGTTACGTCGGAGCTGCCGACAGCAACATTCTGCATCGCAGGTGAGAACGCAGCATTCGTATTGCTTGGTATTACGGCATAGGAGCCCGCATTGACGGTATTGAATGCGTAATTCCCTGAAGAATCGGCAGTTGTTGTGAACGTTGCCGAATTGCTCGTCAGAGTAACAGTGGCTCCCGCACCTCCAGGCCCCGTTACGGTTCCGCTGACTGCATGAGAAGCGTCGGGGACGAAGAGGATATCGACCCAATAATTCGTCGCAGAATAGGTACCCGTCGGGAAACCACCACTGGACGAATAGAGATAAATTCCATTTGACGAGCTAGAGGTATTGGCTAGAGCTTGCAACGGCGGGCTATTTGTCCCACTCGCCGCAAAGTAATTTGTGTCTGCAGAGTAATGTCCGTTGGGAGCAAAATAGGACGCTACATAGGTGACATTAGGTGTAAGAGAGATCGGAGTGGAGAAGATGATCTGCTGCCATCCGGATGCAGTCTCTCCCGTAAATGTAGCCGTCGCGAGCAGAGTTCCTGTACTCGACCAGAGGTGGCCCACGTGTGTGCCCGTATTTGTGCTCGCTTTATAAAAGCGCAGACCATAGACGACGCCCGGCTCGGAAGTGGTGAATTTGACCCCAACTTCAACCGGAGTACCGTCATTGCTGTCCACTAATGATGGGACCGTCGAGGACGACCAGATGGAGAGACAGTTGCAGGTCTGTGCTTGGAAGTTCACTCCCGTAGCGCCGGCTCCCGATAGAGTGACCGATTTCACGCCCGGAGTGAAGATGATTCCTGACTTCGAAGGTTCTACAGTGTAAGTTCCGCCGAGCAATCCGGTAAAGGAGTAATTTCCGGATGAATCCGTGGTCGTGGCAGCGTTCGCCGGCCCACTTAGGTTTACAGTTGCGCCGGCCGCGCCCGTCCCCGTGATCGTGCCTGAAATTGTCTGAGGATTGGTTACCGTTGCGGTAAAGTTTGCGCCGGTCACTGAAGTGCTATTGATCGTGACCTGAAGACTTCCCGGATTGAACGTGACCCCCGGATTACTCGGTGTAACCGTATACGATCCGTTCACTAGTCCATTGAAGCTATAGTTTCCCGATGGGTCTGCCGTTGTTGAAGCGTTTGTCGCTCCAGTCAGGGTCAGTGTGGCGCCACCGCCGCTCGCTCCACTGATCGTTCCGGAGATGTTGTAAGTATTGGAAGATGTGAAGACAACATCAACCCAATAATTGGCCGATTGGGAACTCGAAGTGGGGAATCCACCCGCCGAACCATAGGTGAAGACACCATTTGATCCATCCACACCATCTGCCAACGCATGAAGCGGAGGATTATTGACTCCTGCTTGAGCGAAGAAATTCGGATCGACAGAATAATGGCCAGATGGCGCGAAATACGAAACAACATAAGTATTGTTGGCGACAACCGGGATGGCACTGGGGAAGTTTACCTGTTGCCATCCGGAACCACTCTCTCCGCTAAAGGTCGCAGTCCCGAGCAGCGTTCCATTGCTGGACCAGATGTGCCCGATATGCGTTCCCGTGTTTGTCGATGCCTTATAAAAACGGACCCCCAGTATTGATCCATTCGAATCCGCTCGAAACTTCAAGCCTACTTCGACTGCATTCCCGTCACCGCTGTCAATCGTTTGGGGGGTAATGGGCGAGGTCCAGACACTGCAAGGACATGTTTGCGGGAGAACTGTCAGGTTGATCCCGTGTGCAGACTCGAGATTCACGCTGTCATCAACGGCGCGGCTCATCAAGGTAGTGGGACCGGTTGCGCTCGGAATCCAGACATAGCTCCAGGCAGAACGTCCAGTTGCGGGATGCCATGTAGCTCCACCATCCCCTGAAACCTCAACAGCGCCCACCGCACCTCCACCGGCATCCGTCGCATTTCCAGTCACTGTTACCGCGCTTCCGGTGTTTATGCTGGTGCTTGGTGTCGGGTAGGTGATCACTGAGGTCGGAGGTGCCGAATCAGTCGATGCGGTAGCGGGCACAATGCCCGACTGCAATGTTGCAGGCTGGGCTCCCATGTCAGCGAGCAGATTCACCGTCGCTTGCTGTGCGTTTCGATCGGGTGCGGGTATATCGAATGGGAATGGGTTATCGTGGTTAGAATTCAATGCCCAAGACCAATCGATGGTCCCGGCACTGAAGACCAGTGCTCCACTCGGAGCCCGGTACAACGTCATATGATGGGTTGCTGTACCCGCGCCGTATGTCGCACCGGCATCTAACAAGAGGTCTGAGGTAAGTGTATGTGTGGTCGTAGAGAGATGTAAAAGTCCCGCAGGCCTATATCCGTTATCTATGTCCTCATCCCATTCATAGCCCAGAGTTCCCATTGGGAGGGTGTATGTTTGATTGGCCGCAAGACTCGCAACCGAAGAATTCCGCCAGAACCGCATCTTTCCGTCGGCAGCAGGAACCTGAATCTGCAAACTCCCATCATTATCGGGGCCGGTCCCATTGACCATGAACAATGAGCCCATGAGCTGGTTCTCTGGGATACCTCCGTCCGCAGGTGGACTCAAACTGGAATCTCTCCAGGTGCCAGTCCAAGTTGGCGTCGGGTCGATCTTCGCAAAAGCCAGCGTCTCTTTGTAGCAGACGAGCGTTCGATTGGGAGTGTTGGAGCCGTCAATGCTATTCTCCCAGCGAGTCTTCCAGAACATCTGATTACCACCAAAGAACGCCAGATTCACGCCCGCATCCCGCGCCGCTTGTACATTCGCGCGATGCGGACCGGACCAGTATTCATCATGGCCGGTATCCATATACATTTTGTGGTTCTTGATCAAACTCCCATATCGAGCCGCATCAACGCCCGTAAAATAAGTGACATCGTAGCCATTCTGCTCAAGCCACTGAATCATGGCGAACTCAGGCCCGAAGATATAGGTATCGTTCTCTTGCTGGAAGTTCCTCGTATAAAACGGCCGGTTATAACTCACCTTGAGTGAACGATTGGCGAGATCCCAGATCGGAGTTGCCTGGCTATACACACTTCCCAAGCCGTAATAGTTGTAAGCTTCCCAGGTCTCATCGGCAGTCTGAAACAAAATGGCCGAATTGCTCGAATCATTGCGGACAATAAAAATGATATGGCTGTCTGCCCCTGTATCCTGCCGGATCAAATGAGCAAAATAGACTCCCGAAGTGGCGGTCGCAGGAACCGGCCACGAGGCAGATACTGCCCAGGTACCGCAATCTATTAGGCCTACAGTTGTATCTTTCGCGCAAGGAGGCTGGGTTTGCGGCAAGGTCGCAGACGGTCGGATGGTAGTAACCTTATGTGCACCCATCCCCCCGTAGTATCCCATTCGGTAGATGTCGATGGTGTACGCCGAGGCGTTGGTGTCGATCTTGAAGTAGACGGTACTGCCACGGTTCACACTAATATCGGTTGCGAACCCCTGAATCGACGGATCCCCTGCGAAGCCATTTTTTACGTCCCATTCTGAGTCCGGGCTTCCAGGTAAACAATTTTCCGCGACGATTGCGTTCGCGGGATTGCTACATTGCGCATTCGCTCGTCCTGAGAGGATTAAAAGTGCCAATAACATCACTCCGAGGACATACTGGAATCCTTTTGAGGAACAAAATCTGGGTAGACTTAGGACACGATTTGTGGATTCGGTTTTGATGGCGCACATCCCAACACTGAGTTGAACGATCTAGATGCATCTATAAGTCCAAAGCCGCAACGCTCGAAACGAAGCCCTTGGAGAGCGTCGTTCCGAAGCATAATCGGGACGCGGCGAACGAGACGGAACTGGCTTAAGCCATATAAACCACGGATTATAAGTATCCTTACTCCGCGGGCTTAGAGCAGAAACCACCCTCCACCTTAAGCAGACTTTGCGTCAAGAGCAGTCTCGGAATAAACAAAATTTGTAAAGAAATATGCAAGATTGTTGTCTCACTCTGCTACATAAAGGCGACGATGTACCGAAACGCCTTGAGTGAGTCCCCGCTCCCCCCGGGTAAGCGCGTAAGCAGATCTGTAGAACGCAGCCGACAAGGCTCGCAGAGAATTGCATACAGTTGACAAACGTGCAGCCGGAATCACTGCTTCCATTCAATTCGGCAGGTACAGCCTCATATCTTTTTTCTCCAACCTGATGGATTTGCTACGGATCCGGTGTTGGAACAAGAATTGCAATGCTCTGGTGGGAGACATCTGAGATTCCTTTCAGATACCTACCAGCAGACCAAAGTAGATCTTCGTGACTGACGTCTGCAAATAATGATGGCTGAGAGCCTTGTAATAAATATCGACCACCCTGACAGGTCGGGATGGATTGGGGAAAATATGCTGTCGACATCGTCAGATAGGCTGATGAACGAATTCAATCTAAAAAGCACACACAGTCCATCGCTCCAAAGACAGCAGCGACGGGTCTGCATGCTTGCTTACGCCTTCTATGAAACAGACACGAGAATTCTTCAGTATGCCGCATCCCTTGTGGAGCGAGGGGACATCGTTGATGTTATTGCATTGAAACGAGACCCCGATCTACCAGATTATGAAAAGATCGGTGGCGCGAATCTCTACCGAATTCAGGGCCGGGTTGTGAACGAGAAAGGCATTCTCACCTACGTTAGTCGTATCACGCGATTTGCCTTACGTTCGGCTCTATTTCTCTTTCGAAAGCACAAGGAACATCCTTACGATCTGATCCATGTCCACAATGTCCCTGATCTACTGGTATTTTCGGCGATCTATCCCAAATTGAGAGGAACGCGAATCGTCCTCGACATTCACGATCTGCTGCCCGAATTTTATGCCAGTAAATTTAACATCAGCCATGACGCTCTGGTTTTTAAGGCGCTTGTATTTTCAGAGCGTTGCTGCTCCGCATTTGCAAATCACGTCATAATCGCCAATCACCTTTGGCGACATCGTCTTGTGTCTCGCTCGTCTCCTGCAGCAAAGTGCAGTGTAGTTCGTAATCGCCCCGACCTGAGTATTTTCAGAAAACAAGAAGCTCCTACTAAGAAAAACGACAAATTTATTCTGACGTATCCGGGCTCTCTAAACTGGCATCAGGGGCTTGATGTTGCCATTCGTGCATTCGCAATCATTGCGGACCGGATACCAGAGGCGGAATTTCACATCTACGGAGAGGGCTCGGCGAAGGCGTCACTGATCAGTTTGGTAAATGAGCTTTCCATGCAGAAGCGAATCTTCTTTTACAACTTCTTGCCCAGCCGCGAGATCGCCAAAGTGATGGCGGGAACCGACCTGGCCATTGAACCCAAGCGGGCGAATTCAAAGTTCGGGAATGAGGCATTAAGCACCAAGATCCTGGAGTTCATGTCACTGGGTGTACCCGTCATCGCTTCTAAAACAAAGATTCACGCTTATTATTACGACGAGTCGATCATCCAGTACTACGACAATGACGACGAAGTTCAGCTTGCTGAGCAGATTCTGAGGCTCAAAAATAATCCTGAGCTGCGACGATCCCTAGCACTAAATGCGATGAAATACCTCGAAGAGAATACGTGGGACGCTCGCAAGCACGAATATCTTCAGCTCATCGATTCCCTCATAAACCCGAATCTCCAGGTTGCTTTAGTTCTGTAAACAAATATGGAACGCTATGTAATTATGACGGCCGCGCACAATGAGGCTAAGCTCATTGGCACCACGATTGAGTCCATGTTGGCTCAAACCGTGCGCCCAGTTTTATGGGTTATCGTTAGTGATCGTTCGACGGACGATACAGACGAAATCGTCGCCCGATATTGCTCTGAGCATAGTTTTATGCGTCTCATCCATCTCGACGACGACATCGCTCGAGGAACTACAGCAAAAGTCAACGCGCTGCGAAATGCATATGATGAGATGTTGCACTGCGATTACGATTTCATAGGAAATGTCGATGCTGACGTATCTTTCGATAGCGGGTACTTCGAGCGTCTTCTTTACCACTTTCGCCTAAACCCCTCCCTCGGAATCTCCGGCGGCCAAATCTACGAGGTCCAAAAGGGAACCTTCCAGCCTCGTCGATCGAATTCGATCACATCGGTTGCACATGCCGCACAACTGGTGCGGAGGCAATGCTTTTACGAGATCAGTGGCTATATAGCCTTGGAGCATGGCGGAGAGGATTGGTACGCCGAAATACGCGCACGCAGCCGAGGATGGCAGGTTAGAGCGTTTCCAGAATTGAAAATAATGCACCATCGGCCAACCGGAGGCGCTGATTCTTTGCTACGACATCGTTTTCGCGAAGGGAAGATGGACTTTTCTGTTGGAAGCCATCCTGCTTTTGAGATTGTTAAGTGCGCACGCAGATTCCCAGAACACCCGGTTGGCATAGGATCAATCGCGCGATTCGCGGGCTTTCTGTCTTCTTATCTCAGCTCAGACATACCTTTAGTGCCTCAGCAGACAATCAGTTTCCTTCGAGAAGAACAGATGAATAAGCTAAAAAAATTTATTTGTCGGCAACCGTACTAACCAGAGGAGCAATTTGTGACATTGCAGCAAATAGATCCGTTGGTTGACCCAAGATGGCCGGAATTTGTTCTCCGCCATCCGCAATCATCTATCTTTCATACCAGGGATTGGTTGGCGGCGTTGCATCAGACTTATGGCTATCAGCCGATTGCATTCACTGATGCCAACGGAACAGATCTCGACAATGCTCTTGTGTTCTGCAAAATTAAAAGCTCTCTGACTGGAAAGCGCTTGGTTTCGCTTCCTTTTTCGGATCACTGCCAGCCCCTGGCAGATCAAGATTCGATCCGCGCCATTGTCCACAATCTCCAGTCGCACCCGTTGTCGCGAGGGATGAAATATATAGAATTTAGGCCTCTGGTGAAAGATGGCCTCTCTGGTATTGATAGTTTATCCGACACGGAACAGTTTTGCTTCCATTCGATCGATCTTCGTAACGACATCGAGGTCCTTTACCGCGATATGCATCACAGCTGCATCCGTCGCAAAATCAAGCGGGCTGAGAAGGAGGAGCTGACATACGAGCAAGGAGCATCCCAGGCTCTAATCAGAAAATTTCGTCACCTTTTCTTACTCACCCGTCGCCGGCACAGATTGCCTCCCCCTCCGGCAGCGTGGTTCAACAACCTCGCACATTTTCTGGGTGAAAAGTTGAAGATTCATATCGTGTCGAGGGGCGACACACCAATCGCCAGCATTCTTACGTTGACCCACAAGAACGTGATTGTTTATAAGTACGGTTGCTCTGACTCTTCATTCAGCAATATGGGTGGTACACCGTACCTTTTCTGGACGGTCATACAACAAGCAAAAGCAGCCGGTTTGCAAGAGTTCGACCTAGGACGTTCAGACTATAAAGATGATGGGCTCATCGCGTTCAAGGGACATCTAGGGGCGACTGCAACGAACTTAACTTACCTCCGAAGCTCACCACTCAAGCCTAGACGCTCAGCTTCAACATCCGGAACTGCATCCTTGATGCGGTATACGATCTCGCGATTGCCAGACCCTCTGCTGGCAGGGATTGGGAACATACTTTACCGACATATGGGATAGCTCGCTCAATGAACCAAGCATTTATCAGACACTTTCGCTGCCCTGAATCCCTGGTCAAACTGAAACTCCTCACCGATCAAGTCGAGATCAAAGAGGGTTATTTCAAATTCGGCCCCGACATCATCTGCTACGGTCAATCTCCACTGGCATCTGATCGTCCCGAGTCTCGACTTTCGGACGCTCTAGATTCATCTCAGACGGATGGAGATACTTGCCGCCTTCCTTTCAATCCGACGGAGGTTGCTGAGAACCTGAGGCTAGAGCGATACGAAAAGAGGGTCGAAAGCTCTCGCTGGAAAGACGCCGTTCGCGCGACATATTACACCCTTCGCCCAGCATTTCCTGTTGCTTTCCGAAGGCATCTGCAACGCTTCTGGTTGAGAGATTGGGAGAAGAGGATATTCCCCCGATGGCCCGTCGATCGAAGTGTCGATCAGATGTTTGAAAAAGTTATGTATCTGGCGACTCAGGCGCAGCCTGGTCTAGAGATTCCCTTTATCTGGTTTTGGCCCGAAGGACGAACTAGTTGCGCCGTAATGACTCATGACGTAGAGTCCGCTTCTGGCCTGGGGTTCATCTCCCATTTGATGGACATGAATGACTCCTTTTCGATCAAAAGTTCCTTTCAGCTTATTCCGGATGCACGATATGTAGTGACCCAAGAAATATTGGCTTCAGTCCGAGGAAGAGGTTTCGAGGCCAATGTCCACGATTTAAAGCATGACGGTCACCTCTATGACAGCCATGACAAATTCAAGCGATCCGCTAAAAAGATCAATACTTTTGTCGATCAATTTGGGAGCAAGGGTTTTCGCTCAGGAGCCCTGTACCGGAATCAAGCCTGGTATAGCGAATTCCAATTCGCTTATGACATGTCAGTACCGAATGTCGCTCATCTGGATCCACAGCGCGGGGGCTGTTGTACCGTCATGCCCTATTTCGTGGACGATATTCTCGAGATTCCGGTGACGATGACCCAAGATCACACGCTTTTTAATATTTTGGAGAGTTACTCTCTGGATCTGTGGCAAGAACAGATGGACTTGATCATGAAGCAACACGGTCTGATCTCATTCATAGTTCACCCTGACTACATTCAAACCTCAAGAGCTCGGGATACCTATATCCAGCTCCTCTCTTACTTATCCGAGGTGCGCTCTCAAAAGGGGTTATGGATTGCGCTGCCAGGAGACGTCAATACATGGTGGAGACAGCGAGATAATATGCAAATTGTGCAAAGAAATGGACAATGGAAGATAGAGGGTGCTGGCTCCGATAAAGCGAGGATCGCATATGCAACAATTCGGGACAATTCGCTAAGTTACCGCATTGCAGAAGCTAGCTAAGCAAATTCTTGCATCCTGATGAGACGAGCCACGGTTCTGTACTTTTATCCTGCATTAAATAGATGAACCACCTATACCTTTCTAATCTTGGTAATCTAAGATGGATAACGGCGATTTCAACCCCCTCCCCTTATGCAATGAGGTCGTCACACGGAGATCAAAATAGTCATGCAAAAACTAGTTGTAGCAGTCTTGTTGTTTCTAGGGACCACAACTGTCATGCATAGTTTAAGTGCTTGCCATGCGGTCGGCGCAACGGCTGCTGGAGATGGATCAGGATCAAGCTGGTCTAATCGTATGAAGAACCTTCCCGCTACTTTAGTCCGGGGAGATACTTACTATCTGGCTGACGGCGATTACGGAAAATACACCTTCAAGACTGTAAACTCAGGTACAACAAGAATTACGGTCAAAAAAGCACAAGCGTATGACTATGGGCGATCTTCGGATGGCTGCTCCAACGATATATCCGCAGGTTGGGACCAAGGCTCGATGGGTTCTGGCCAGGCTAACTGGGGAGAATTCTACGGAAGCGGCAGCGTACCCCAGCCGGGCTATCTTACACTCGACGGAAATGGAAGATCCACGATCCCTGGTTGTGGAATATCTCCCACAACGTTAACCTCCGCCTCTGACTGCGGGCTCAAGATTACAGCAAGTATTGGGCAGGACAGTGATTTCGACATTGGACAAAACAACAACGACGGACAGCATCGTTCACCATCATGGACAATCAAATATGTTGAAGTCCAAGGGGGCGGTGATGCTAACAACGGGGCACAGTCGGAAGAGGAGATACGCTGCCGTGGAGCATGTGACAATTTTTTAGTGGATCACGTCTACTTTCACGATACTGGATGCGACTTCTTTAAAATTCCGTGGACAACCTCTTTTATTGTTCAAAACAGCTATATTAAGCAAAACAAGTCGTCGGCTACCTGTCATGGTCAGCTATGGTATAGCGAGGTCGAGGTTTCAAACGTTGATTTCCATAGCAATGTAATCCAGGATATTCAGGGTACCGGCTTGTGGGTTTGCCTTACTGGATGCCAAGCAAGTAATTTCTCGATTTATAACAATGTCATCTGGCGTCCGTCCGGCAGCAATCGGCCTGGTCCCTCGAATGGAATCCTTTCTTGTATCAATCCTGGGAACAGATGCACGAACTGGTCGTTTATCGGAAACAACGTTATCAACTACACGGCAGATTATGCAGGAGCCCTCGGAACGCACTGTGACGGAAATCCGAGTACATTCATTTGGCAAAACAATCTGTTCTACGGAATAACGCCCGCCGACCGAATAGACTTTCAAACGTGTGGCGGATCTCTAACCGAGGGGAACAATAGCTATCTAAACTCCGGGACTCCCAAATCAGGAACCAACTCTTCAGATATCGTTGTTCCAACCGGAGCCCCCAATCCCTTTACGGACTGGCCAAACACCGTTTTCACACTAGCCAGCCAGAATGCAGATTGGACGGGGGGCCAGGCTCTCAATGCTCCTTACAATATTGATTTCGTGGGAAGTCCTCGTCCGGGGGCCGATGGCGTTTGGAACCGCGGGGCTTTTCAATTTTTGGGAAGCGGGTCGTCAGGTCCAACGCCTCCAACCAATCTCAAAGGGGTGGTCCGCCCCTGATCCATGGAATGGCATCAAAGTTGCATGTAAAGCGGGTGGCGCTATGCGCTGCCCGTTCACGCTTAACGGCAATGGAGAAGAAGTTGGCGAGACCAATGGATGTCACAACCCTGGAGAAAGAAATAGACAGAAGGTCCAACGATCTACAAACTCAACCGACCGTCGACGTTGTAATTCCCTGCTACAACTATGGGAAATTTCTAAATTCCTGCGTAGCGAGCGTGATAACGCAACAAGGAGTGAGCGCTCGGGCAATCATAATTGACGATGCCTCTACCGACGACAGTTCGGCGGTTGGTCAAGAGCTCTCGACTCGTCATCACCACGTAGAGTTCTATAGACATTCCAAAAATAGGGGACACATCGCAACCTATAATGAAGGATTGCTTGAATATTCCACCGCAGATTATGTCGTTCTCCTTTCCGCCGACGACATATTAGCACCGGGATCATTGGGAAGAGCAGTCAGCATCATGGAGTCCGATGAGTCCATAGGAATGGTCTACGGGCGGACGATCCACTTCCAAAACGAAAGCGAGCTTCCGAAATCCGTTGAAGCTACTACCATCTTCGATAGATTCACCGGAACCGACTGGATCGATAAGCGTCTGCGCGCTGGCTATAACGTAATCACCTCACCAGAGGTGGTGGTTCGAGGCAGCATTCAAAGGAAAATTGGTGGATACCGCCCGGAGTTGCCTCACAGCGGAGACCTTGAGATGTGGTTACGGGTTGCTGCGGTATCGAACGTCGCTTATGTTCGTGGCATACAGGCGTATTACCGGGTACATTCCTCCAGCATGCAACGGACGACCTATAAGAGTAGCTTCGTCGATGTCGTGCATCGCAAAGCCGCATTCGATTGGTTCTTCGAGCATCATCCAAATTATCCGCATATTCAAAAGCGACACGAGACAGTGAACCTCACTCTAGCGCGCGAAGCGTTGTGGGATGCGTGCCGAGCCTACGATCACAATTGCACTGAGTCAGCGCGGGTCGAAGAACTGATCCAATTCGCTTTGGATTCTTCCTCCGAGTCTCGATCTTCGTCCGAGTACTCTGCCCTTAAAAGGCGTCAGCTCCTTGGGGCGCCGTTCTGCAATCGGACCCAAATATTTATTGTTCCCGCGTCCATTCGATGGATGGGTCGCAAGTTAAAGAAGAAACGCATGCTGCAATACGGAGTATGAATATCAAACGGGCTTCCAATCAGATTGGCCGGCGATCTCGTCAGCTCCGACGGTTTCTTTCCGGGAGAGAAACACCAAAGATCGTCGACCTTATGCGGACAGCGGCTGCTGATTACATCAGGCCGAAGCATGTTCCTCTGCCAGTTGGGCGTGATCAGGTATTGGCAGCCGATCTATCTCGTTCTGTTCAAAATACGATCCCTGAAATCCACGCCGGAGACCCGCTGTATCTCAATTGGGTAATGATTCCGCCAAGCCCGGGTTCAGGAGGGCACACAACGATTTTTCGTATCATTCGTTATCTCGAATCGCACGGTTATATCAACCGGGTATATTTTTACAACTTATATAACAGCGATCATCAATACTACGAATCGATTCTTCGTGACTACTATGGCTTCCATGGCTACGTGGCCGAACTTGGATCTGACATGGAGGATGCCCATGGGGTCATCGCTACCGCCTGGTCCACCGCGTATCCCGTCTTCAACTCGCATTGTCACGGTAAACGTTTCTACTTTGTACAGGACTACGAGCCATCCTTCCATTCGGTTGGTGCAGCCAGCCTGCTTGCCGAAAATACCTATCGGATGGGCTTCCATGCGATTACAGCCGGCAAATGGCTTGCTCAAAAGCTAACTACTGATTTCGGAATGTCGGCCGATTCTTTTGATTTCTGTTGCGATACAGCGACCTATCGTCGATCCCAAAATTCAACTCGTTCCGGACTTGTATTCTATGCCCGACCAGAGGCTAGTCGCCGCGGCTTTGAGCTGGGCCTTATGGCAATGGAAATCTTTGCGGCTCGACGACCCGACATCGATCTTCACTTCTATGGCGACAGAATGGGGCGGCTCCCATTTCGTTTCATCGATCACGGACACATTTCACCAGACAGGCTCAATCAAATCTACAATCAGTGTTATGCAGGTTTGTCCCTCTCGCTGACAAATGTATCTCTCGTTCCTCATGAGATGCTTGCGGCCGGTTGCATACCCGTAGTCAACGATGCAGACCACAATCGAATTGTTCTCGACAATTCCTTTGTGCGATATGCGGCTCCCTACCCCCACGCCCTCGCAAATGAGTTGGAAGCAATTGTGACAGATCCGAACTTCGAATTGCTTTCGAAGGCCGCAGCTTCGAGTGTTCATGGAAGTACATGGGATCACGCGGGCGATGCGGTAGATGCTATTCTCCGGCGCGCACTTGCTGACCCTAAATGTAAACAGAACCTTTCAGTATAGGAAGGTCAGCGCTTCTTATCTACACGTGAAGATGGGTATCAACAAGCTGACCATCCACAAGCTCCATCGGGGATGATGCCAAACTGGATGAACCATCCCCTAGGTGGTGTTTCGGGCGGCTTCCATTTCTCTTCTTTTCCAAGGCGATCCGCTTTCGTCGCCGCGCGATTCCGGGCAGACTTATCGACATCGAGATCAGAATCCAGTTCACGTAACCCTGTTGACCCCAGCTATAAGCACCCACACTCAACATGAGGAAATAAAATCCCGTGAAGCATATGAAGAGAACTCCACTGAGGGTGCTCTCCGGTTTCGGCAATCTCCAGTAGTTTCTAAAAGCGAGGAAGAGGGGCCAAAACAGCAATGCGCCAATCAAAATCAGGCCGACATAACCCGTTTCATAGAGAAACGCAGCCCAATTGTCATCGCAGGTATACCATCTCCGCCGCTCGCCCAGGAAGTTAACCTCAAGCCCGAGCTCCCGAAACGTACCCAGACCGTACCCTAAAAGCATGCGGCCGGGTTCCTTCTGTACAGCATCAGTTATGGAGTCTGTTAAGGCATGGCGATAGAGATATGACGTCCCAACTGGCTGGTTTGGATCAGTACTAGCTTGATAAAGAGCATCGATGGACTTCCATACTCCGGGCCGTGCAACTAAAACAAGCAACGCCAGAACAGAAGCTGTAATTAGGTATTTTCGTATATTCTTTTTGATCATCAAAAACATCAGAAACGAACAAAGGATCGTGGCGAGCCACGGTCCCCTGCTTTGCGTCTTGTAGATCGACCAGAACATCAGGATCAGGCTCACCCACAAAAAAATTCGACGCCTACCCCTTGCCCAATACGCCAGCAGATACAAGCTTAGGATGATGCTAATCGCGAGAGCATCTCCAAACAAAATGGGATGCGGAAATGTAGCTCTCACTCGTAGTCCCCTGCCGAGCTCAGAGTATAGAGGATCCAGTCCGCCGTTGTAGGTGATCCAATTACTCTTTGGGAAAATCCTCAGCACACTCCAGGATGCATAAACCTCAAATATCGAAAGTACGCAGCATATCCCGATCGCCATCGTGATCGCAAAAAGCATTTTATGAATTGTCTCTATGCTGGACACGATACGAACAAGGAGGCAGTACATCAGATAAAACTCAATCAGCTGCGCCAACAGTTGCTTGATGCTTGTCACGAAGGACAACGAATAGACCGTGGAGCACAACGCCCACGCTACATGCATATACATTAGATTGGTGAGAGGAAGCTTATCTCGCGAGCGCTTTTCCTTCTTGAAGAGAAAGAGCGCAAGCAATGTCAACAGCGATACCCTCATAATATTGAGATCGAAGAGGCCTGGGATGACAAGCTTCGCCTCGAGAGGCATCAATGTTAGAAAAAAGCAAAAAAGAGGCAAGGCATTTTCAAGCCGTCGCTTTGCGGAAGCGACCAGAGTGATAACGATTATCGCCTGTATGAATATGACAATAAGCATCTCTAAACCTGCGTCATCTCTTTGAAAACATCGGTCACCATTTACTCATATCGACTGCCCAGCGAAGGATAGAGGACCATTTATTCGCTCTTCTTGAAAATGGCCGATAACCATCTTTGCAAATTGTGATTGGAGAACTCAGAACAATTACCGCCATCCTTATAGCCGAAATCAGAACAGTGCTCGTCCTGTACATCAGTGCATACCCGCGACCACGGTGCAGTTCGAAGAATTTCGCGAGCGATTCCCGCTGCATCACAGAACTGAAATTACTTTCGGAATGGGAAGAGCTGCTTCCGCCTCCATGATGCACAATCACTGCTTCGGGAACATAGTAGATCTTAGCTCCCGTATTGTTGACTTTGATACAAAGATCCATATCCTCCGCGTACATAAAGTAGTCGGCTGTGAAACAGCCAATCCGATCCAAGATCTCTCGCTTGGCTAACATGCACGCACCCGAAATGGCCTCTACTTGCGATACCTTTTGGCCCCCTGCATAAAGCGGGCGCATGCCCCAGATAGACCAACTAGGAAAATGGCTACGTAAATAATTTGAGGCCAGAGCCTGATTCGTTATCGAGGGAAGCGCGGTGATACAGGTAGTTTGCAAGGTGTCGTCAGAGTTAAGCAATTTGGCCCCAACCATCCCCGCATCAGGAATCGTTTGAAGGGTGTCCATAAGCGTCTGAAGCGCGCGCCCTTGAATTTCTGTATCAGGATTCAAAAATAAGATATTTTGACCCCGACTCTTGTTGTATGCGAGATTGTTGGCGCGCGCGAAGCCTAGATTTTCATCACTTTGGATAAAGACAACATCTGCAAATTGCGACTCAAGCATCTCTCTGGAGCCATCGTAAGAAGCGTTATCAATAACGATGATCTCGTAATCTAGGCAGTTGCAATTAGCGTGGATACTCTTAAGGCAATTCTCCAGAAACTCTCTAGATTTCCAATTCACAATCACAATGGAAAGTTCGATAGGCCGCTTCATAACTGGATACACCCTCGCAAAAATAAACTCACTGAAACCGCGCCATTTTTCTCACCTTTACAACCACAGGCCCTAGATGTCCCACAAGACGGCCGAGAAAATTGTTGTCCTCTGCCGAAACCAGGCTCATCAACATCCAAACGGAATATATGCTGCTAACGACTACGGCGACCGCACCAACGCAGAACGCGGGAACTGACGTAAGCCAGTAGGAACTGGCAAAAATGATCGAGATTAGGGGCAAATAAAGTAACAAGATGCGTACGTTTTCGGTAGACCACCTAAAGTCGGTGAGGCGACGAGCGACGATATACATCATCAGGCCGTGGAAGACGTACGATCCAAAGAATGCCATACCAGCACCGGCCAGGCCGAAATCAGTTACACACAACCATGCGAGAAAGAGGCTGACTACAGCCCAGGCAGCTTCGCACGCAAAAAACAACTTCTGCCTTGCTTTCGCTATGACTATAAACCCCATTGGCCAAGTTACGACTTGCAGCACGGCCCCCAAGCTTAACCATCGAAGTATCACGACGGCCTCGATAAACTTGGCGCTGTAAAAGATGTTAAGTACCAGTGGGGCAAACGTGAGAGTTGCCAACACGCCGGGGCCAGCGAGAAGAATTCCGATTTCTGTCTGTTCGTTCACGAGCCTATTGCATTCGTCATTATTGTTCGCGGCAGCAGTGAGCCTCGGGTAAAAATCGGCCCCCATTGCCTGAAGGATAAAGCTGACGTACAGACCACCAAGCGTCCAGGCAGATTGATACAGACCTGTCGCTTCGAAACCAATCTTGCGCAAGATTGTCAGGCGGACGACATAGGCTACACCCATGGTCATCAGGCCGCTCGACATAAATGCTATTCCCAGCTTCAGCAGGCCATTTGTCTCCTGCAACACAGCTGAAGTATTCAAGTCGAATGCTGCGATCTTTATTTTCCTGCTGTACCACCACGATGCGAGCAACGTCATCATTGCGACTGCGATCAGTGCAGGTACGACGCCCCTTTCGTGAAAAAAATAAACCAGAGGAATGCTGAATAAAGTTGCCGAAATTGCGCCAAATGTATTCATTCTCGCCAGATCGGCAATTCTTCTGGTCCCTTGAATAAGCGCACCCTGCCCCGCAGAGACCAACATAAAAAAAACGGCGATCGAAAGAAGAGCTATCTGTGAAGCGTTTTGGCGATTCCCAAACGTTACCGCGGAAACTTGCTTAGAAAATACAATTAGAAAAGCAGCGCCAAGGCATCCCAGGACGATTGAAACGATTCGCAAGACAACTGCCGTCCTCGCAACACGCTTCTCTTCTCCGGAACTGACCGCTTCCGCGATCTGGCGAACCCCACTGCTATTCACTCCCATGCCGGCGAGAGTCTGGGTAATGTTTGCGACTGAATTATAGATTCCGAATAGACCAAAGCCCGCAGGACCTAACAGCATCGCCATGGCTTTCGTGCGAACGATTCCAATTCCGATGTTTATTAGAGAAGATCCTCCAACAAGTGCTGAGGATTTCAGAATCTCTCTATGAGTACCTTTCTTTCGCGACGTCCGCGGGGTCTCTCCGATAACTTCCGGTAAAGTTTGATCTGTCGAATCGGTGCATGGAATAGTAGTAGCCATCAAATTGTTCCGGATCGGTCTCGCGACGAATCAGCAGGCTCCACGACCAGAAAGTATTGCGGAAGGCGTTTGCAACAGAATCTTGAGATCCACCCATATCGATCGCTCAATTGCATATCGAATGTCCATACGTACCATTTCATCAAATGTCGTACGGGATCTTCCTTCGACCTGCCACAGACCGGTCAATCCGGGCTTTAGCTCAAGCACCCGACGTTTATGCCAGGTTTGGTAGCGCTCAAATTCATACGGAAGTGGTGGGCGCGGCCCAACAAGCGACATGTCATTCTTAAGTATGTTTACAAATTGAGGAAGTTCATCCAGGCTGCTCTTCCTAAGAAATCGGCCTAAAGGCGTGATTCTCGGATCATTGACAATCTTGTAAACACCCTTCGATTCATTGAGCTTGCCTGATATCAGCTTTGCGACATACTCCTGATGGATTTTCGGGTCGTTACCCGTATACATCGTTCGAAATTTATAAAAGTTGAACTCTTTGCCATAGAGGCCAACTCTTTTCTGGCAAAACAGCATAGGACCACGGGAGGTCAATTTTACAAGCAGACCGATAAACACAAAAATTGGCATAAACAGGGTCAGCGCAAAAATGCTGCCCGCGATATCAAGAGCTCTCTTGAGAGCGTGACCGGAAGAATACTTCGACCGATGTTTTCGCGAGATGTCGGGATAATGAATGTGATAGTCGTTATTTTCAGAAGACTTCCCTATTTCTTGGGGGAATAGGCGAAACTGAAACGAAATTTTTTGAAAGCTTGCCGCCGAAACTGCCTCTTGAACAACCATCACGAGCTTTTTTGCGATTGTCTCGGTCGTCATGGAATTCGTTTCGCCAAGCTCTGTCATCAGAAGGCCTAGCGTCGTGCCAGTCTGATACCAACCTAGAATGTCAGTCTCACGCGTGACGCTCGACAGAGCCGCAACCGAATGATCGAGCAAACTACCGTCTGAATTGAAATCTTCACAGCTAATTAGGACAAGCATGAACTGCCTGCCGGAGCGTTCTGTTCTGCGCCGTTCAAGTCGAAGCATCCTGACGAAGGTTGCTTCCGAGATTACGGGATTGTCCAGAAGCGAATCGAAGTCATCGTCCAGAACCTTTTCGGGAGAAGAGTCATCTGCCCACGTAAGAAGTGCCGATTTATGAATAGCCATCTAGAATTCCTTGGTTTATACGAAATGACTTAACCGCTGTTGTTTATGGTCGTGTCGGTTTCTCAGAACGAACGCTACTCGCAAATTGGAATCGCCCATTTTGGGATTCAGAGCATCGAATCCAGTATTGTGCGCCGCTATGAAATCCGCAGAAAACACAGGCGGAGTCATCGCATGGAAGGCTGGCAATACGGTTCATTTCTTTCTCCTAACCAGAATCTGAAACAGCCGCTCTATAACTACTCCAAGGGGACCACGCAATCGATATGCTTATGTAAAATCAGCGCAATCACACTTAGTTAAGCAATTCAAATGCCAGCTTAGTTTTGGCTATCTTCTGGGGCGAACCGCGCGCAACCTATGCACTTTATTGCAACCACACAGCCTCTAACCAACCGATTTATACCGCCGGCTCTCGGCGACCGCTGTTGCGAGTAAAAGAACGAGGCACGGAATGTTAAGATCACGTTCCGTCGCATAGATTGCCAGCTATTCAGTTCGCTTCAACGCCTATTTGGATTGGACAGTTTCAGTCGGCGGTCTGAAGGAAGAGGTGGCTTCTCCCGAAAGCTACCAGTAGATTGCAAACTATATGCACAAGCTCAGCATTTCCTGCCGCGAGGGTAGCGCTGGAGTTCTTCAGACCCGCGCTTCGGGGCCGAATAGATCGAGAATTGACAGGATAGAGATCAAACGACGACACGTCTAATCTTTGCGAGATCCGTAGTATCCGTAGTAAGCGCTGCCGTTGATGAGAGCATCGTTCATCACTACTCCCCAAAGCTTCGGTCCAATGGCCTCCATTGCAGGAGCGAGCATGTCTTTCTCGGTCTTTCCGTTTCGAACTACTAGAATCGCCCCGTTAACATAAGGAATCACCTCAGAGACGTCTGCCATAGGGATCACCGGGGCAAAATCTAAAACAACCCATTGAAATCTGGCGCGAAGATCGGCCAGCATCGAGGGCAGAGCTGGAGAATAGAGAAGATGTCCGGGCGAAGTCATGCGTTCTTTGAGACCTAAAACATGTAAGGGATTATCGCTAATCCTGCAGATCACATCATGAATCTCTGCCTTGGACTCGAGTACCTCTCTCACACCGCCACCCTCAAACTTATAACCCAAAGTTCGCGAGACCCCAGGCGCTCTGAAATCCAGATCGACAAGACAAGCCGGATGATTCGCTTCTGCAAGAGCCCACGCGAGATTTACCGAGGTGAGCGTCTTCCCATCTCCAGGATTCGGGCTCGTAATTAGTACAACGCCGCCTTGCGGATAAAGTGTGCACAAACGTCGTCGAAGCAACCTGTATCCTTCAACAGCAAGCCCCGTGGGCTCCGTTAAAAACACCAGGCGTGAACTGCGATCGGGCTGAATCGTGACCCGTTTTTCTGGCAATGGAAACTTCCGAGCTGCGGTACGGGTAGAGATATTTAGTCCAAGAATTGTGCTCATACGATTGGCCTAACCCTGAAAAGAAAAATTATGAGTGCGGTAAAGGTAATCACAATCAGAAGGCAAATTTGAGCCGCCCTCAACTTCGCTCGACGAACATCTACCCCATTCATAATGGGCGGTATCGTTCCAAGTAGGGGGACTTTGGGCGGCAGCAACGCTTTCAGCTGCCCTTCACTCTTAACCACACCACTTAGAGCCTCTATGAGAATTGTGATTCCAACAGGAAAAAGAAAGGCCGCAAGGATGGAGCCGGCAAAGAAGGGTATCCTCTTTGGCCGAATTGGTTTCTCCGGCGTCTTAGCTGGATCAAGGATCGTGAATCGCTCTGCCTGCTGCTTTCGTTCTAATTGTTCCGACATGCCGGCAGAAAGTGTTTTGTCGAGGAGAGATTGATAGTTCTGCCGCGAAACCTCATAGTTGCGTGACAGCTCCGTAAGATGTGTTTCAAGAACGGGTACCGAGTCAACCTTCCCTTGAAATGCTTGGATCTGCTGCTGCAGTTTAGCCTGTAAGTCGTGATGGCGCTGCAACTCTTTCTCTATCAGTCCGAGACGTAGTTTGGTATTGGAATCAACCGGCTCTCCCGAACTCCCTGCAGATTCAGGCGTAGTGGCAAGACGAGCATCCACCACCTTCAACTGTTCTGTTACCGTAACCACATCCGGATATTGGTCGGTAAACTGTCGCTTCAGATTCCAGCGTTCTGTCTCCAATCTCCTCTTCTCTTGTAGAAGTCGGTCGCGATCGGATAAGGGAGCTTCACGCGGATCCATGGACTTTGCCTGACCCAACAGAATCCTTTCCTGATCGAGTCTGCTGATAGCGTCCGCATTGGATTCACTCTCTGCCTGCAAACGAGAGAGCGCCTGTAGATTTCCGGTCAATGCGTCTGGCGTCGCGCCTGCGTGCTGCATGCGATATGCCTGGAGCGCAGCCTCTTGCTCTTCGAGACTTCTTTTGGCCTGATCGAGTTCACCGGAAAGAAATCGAGTCGTGCCTAGCGCTTGTTGCTCCCGAGCTTTGAGATTCCATGCGATGAAACTTGAGGCCAGCTGGTTCGTAATGGACGCAACCTGAGCGCGATCTGTGCTTTCGTACGTAATACTGAAACTGCTCAGTCCCTGTTCCGCTTCTGGACTTGCCTTGATTTCGATCTTTGTCTTCGATCGCATATAGTCCAGAACTTCTTCCCTCGAAGCCTTTTTCCGCATCTCCGGATAGAGATTGTTTTTGTCGATGATCTCCTGCAAACGGCTGGCGCTGAGGACCTGCTGCGTGAGGGTATTCATCCTTGCATTAGGATCTGCAGTGATCGTCGATGCAACGTATCGTTCCGGAATCTTTTGCGGGTCTACGAGAACAGTCGTCGTGGCGGAGTAAACATTCGGCAACAGAGATGTTCCCACAATCCCCATGGCCAGAATGGCGAGGCTGGACGCGATCACCAGATGAATCTGTCGCCGCAACGCGGCAAAGCACTGTTTTATGGTGAGCGATGACCGGGGTGAATCAAAATCCTCTTCCTGAATCATGGCCTCAGTAGTTCCCTTGTTGAAAGATTTGTCCCGCGTTATGTGTCCAAGTAATCGAAACCTGCGCTAGATTCCGGTTATAGCTGCTGGTCCCGGTCTCGGTTATATAGCCCCGATAGCTGTACGAAACCCCGATTCCATGTTGCAGTCGGAAGCTATAGCTTGCGCCCCAGAATTTGCCGCGATAAGAGCTGACGGCCGTAAGGGAGTCGCTGCTGACATATCCCGCGTCCACACCGACCACGCCAATCCTTGTCACCTGATACTGATATCCTCCGGAGACGCTACGCTGCCACAATCCGGGACCTAAATAGGACACTGTAGGCAGATAGTCCGATAAAAGATAAACTTGTGATTTTCGTGACGTCCTCGAACTGAATGCAAGGCTATAAGTAAATCCTAGTTGCTTTTGATTTGTGCAGGCCTGCGTACTGAACTGAGGCCCCGCACTGAACGAAAAAAAGGTTCTTTCCTTCGGTTGCCATTTAAGCCCAGCTCCGGCACCGTAACTATCGCAGGTGAGATCTCCGTAGAAATGCGAGAACTGCCCGTAACTGATGAGACTGAGCGCGGGCGAGAGATCTCGTACATATTTAAGTTTTGTGGCTGCGACGCTTCCCTGCTGGTCAAAACCAGTGATGCGACTGAAGGAGTTCGATCCGCTTATGACAATAGTTTCCCTCTCCGACTTCCTGTAGCTCAGGTCGACGGCTCCAACGATGTAAGTAACGTCTCCCGCATTGGATAGGTAGGAAGCTGATCCCGGTCCCGATCCTGCAATCTCGCCGACGGCCTCCGTCTGTTGCGCGGAAAGGAATCGCGTGCCATTGGGACCATAGCTTCCTGATCCATTTATTTCCGCCTTCCACCGGTCGCTAAGGTTGGCAATAAACGAACCCGACATTCGATGCAGGGTTTGTCTCGCGTAGAGATTGGACATATACCCAAGAATGGTCGGCTGATACTGAACTAAATATTGATTCTTCGGCGAGGCGCCACGGAATCCGATATATGGGCTTACGCTATAGACGCCCGAAGATCCACCACCTGTGGCATTACTGGGATTGCTATCCCACCCTCCACCAACGGTTGAAGAAATCAGCAGGTGTTTGTCCACTTCATTCATCGAAATCAAGCCCGTCCCGTTCAAAGCCGCGGTGTACTGCGGTTCCGAGCTTCCACCACGCGATGCAGTCGAGCTATCGTCAGCAGTCGATGCCACCACATTCATAGTCGATGTATCGGCGTCATTGTTGTTTCCCCGATCGCCGGAACTCTGGGCTAACAATGTTCCGGAACACAACCCGGCAAACATTGCGATCACACAACGAAGATGGTTGGATCTCTTCATCATCTTCCCTAAGGCACAATTACGGTGTCGCCAGGCTGGAGACTGATATTCTGCTTCGGATCACCATGCACGGCATTGTTGTAGTTGAATTTCAGCCGCTGGACGCTGCCACCGACATTACGAAGAACCACGATATCTTTCCGGTTGGCGAACGTAGTTAACCCACCTGCCTGTGCAATCAATTGCAAGACGGTGATTGGAACTATCAGTGGATAGCCTCCCGGTTTCCCCACCTGGCCTGTCATGAACACCTGCCGGCTCCGAATATCCACCACACTCACAGTCACCGGAGCGCTCACCACATACGACGCAAGCTTTGACTTAAGCTCCTGAGCCAGTTGGTTGGCCGTCATTCCCGCTACATGGACATCGCCCAGCAACGGTAGAGAGATGAATCCGTCCGGTCCAATCGTTACCGTCTGCGTTAAATCAATGTTCTTCCAGACGTTGATACGAATAATGTCCGCAGGTCCCAGTATCAACTGCGAACTCACCGAAGGAACAGGAAGTGCACTTGTTGAAGTCGAGGTGCTCGCCGAGCCGGTATCTGAACTCGGCTGAATGGCAGCTACATTTTGCCCGTAACTATTGGTCGACCAAGATATAGCTAGGCCCAGTGTTGCAAACCGTAATATGAAATTAGAAGTACGCATCGTAGCTCCGCACTGATGTCAGAGCAAATAAAGGGCCAAAAAAACCTTTGATTCGCGGTATCTTTTTTTACACATACGCAGAATCTTGCCCAAAAGTCAGAGCGGGTATGCAGATGGTTTGCAGAACATTGCGCACTTTGCAAATTTCGACACCAGCGCAAAACTCTCCGAAGGCGACGGAGCCCAGTCCCACCCTTTCAAATAAAGGTGAACCAGGCCGCCAAAGATCTCCCGGTCCGAAACTCCCTGCTCAGTCGCCATCCGTTGGGAGCCATTCTAAGGAATCGTGATCGTCAGCTGATTGGAGGGTCCGCTTTCCTGTCCGCTGGCATCCACCGATCGGACGACATAGAGGTAAGTCGTCCCAGTCGCAACCGCGCTGTCAACATAAGCCGCAGTTGTAACAAGGGATGGATTGATCAGGCTGAGAGATCCACTACTCCCGACCGACCGATAAACGTTATACCCAGTGACCCGAATCGGTGAATTGACTGGCGCATCCCAACTCAGATCAACCTCATGAGCTGCCGCTGCTCCCGTACCGCTCAACGAAACGGCCGACGGATTCCCGCTGGTCGAATTGCTGCTAATTGTGATCTGTCCCGATTGCGCTCCAGCAGTTGTTGGCGAAAACCGTAGCTGTAGCGTCAACGACTCCGTCGGATTCAATGTTATCGGGAAGCTTCCTCCAATCAACGCGAATCCACTTCCCGAGACAGCCGCTGAATTCACCGTCAGAGGAGAAGTTCCGGTTGAAGTCAGCGTCAGGGTCTTCGTCGCCGAGGCATCCACTGCAATGCTGCCGAAGTTTAGATTTCCAGGGCTTACCGACAATTGAGGATTCTCAGCTACACCGGTACCGCTGAGATCAACGATGGAGGTACTACCGTTTGCCGAATTGCTATGAATCGTCACTCGCCCAGCAGCCGAACCCGCCGACATAGGACTGAACTCCACCTGCAGCGTCATCGACTGCGCAGGATTCAGGCTTATTGGAAAATGCGGAGCAAGCAAAGTAAATCCAGTCCCACTAGTGCCTGCTGAGTCTATGACTATCGGAGAAGTTCCCGTCGAAGTCAGGACCAGAGTTTTCGTCACCACTGTATTGACCGCCACGCTTCCAAAACTCAGACTTGCCGTGCTTATAGTGAGCTGTGGGTTTGGCGCCGGATTACCGGTCCCGCTCAAAGAAACTGCCGTGGGACTTCCGGCTGACGAGTTGCTGCTAATGAGCAACTGTTCACTCGATCTACCGGTCGACGTCGGGCTGAATTGCACTTGTAGCGTAATCGATTGCGTCGGGGCCAATGTCACGGGCAGAGTCCCAACAACGGCGAAGCTAGTTCCCGAAACTGTCGCCGAATTGACAGTGACTGGTGCGGTTCCCGTTGAAGTCAACGTTAGCGACTGCGCGGTCGAGGTGTTCACGGTCACGTTGCCAAAGCTCAGACTTCCGGTGCTCACCGCCAATTGAGGACTCGGTGCCGAAAGGCCCGTCCCGTTCAACTCTATTTCGGTTGTACTCGCGGTTGACGAGTCACTATTAATCGTCAACGCTCCGGTGGCTCTCCCTGCCGTCGTCGGATTGAATTGCAAATGCAACGTCAACGATTGTGTTGGGGCGAGTGTTACCGGCAGACTGCTATCGACCAGGATGAAACCAGTACCTCTGACTGTCGCCGAATTCACTGTCACCGGCGCGGTTCCCGTTGAAGTCAACGTTAGTGACTGCGCCGTCGAGGTGTCCACCGTTACGCTCCCAAAGCTCAGACTCCCCGCGCTCACCGTCAGCTGAGGGCTTGGTGCTGCAATACTCACCCCGCCTAGAGCAACCTCGGTCGTGCTTCCGGTTGACGAGTCGCTGTTGATCGTCAACGTCCCGTTGGCTCTTCCTACCGTCGTGGGATTGAACTGCACATGCAACGTCAATGATTGGGTTGGGGCGAGCGTTACCGGCAGACTGCCATTGACCACGGCGAAACCAGTACCTCTGACTGTTGCCGAATTGACTGTCACCGGCGCAGTTCCGGTCGAAGTCAGTGTCAGAGACTGCGCGGTCGACGTATCCACCGCTACGCTCCCAAAGCTCAGGCTCCCCACGCTCACTGTCAGCTGAGGACTTGGTGCTGCAATACTCACCCCGCCTAGAGCAACCTCGGCCGTGCTCCCCGTCGACGAGTCGCTGCTAATCGTCAACGTTCCATTGGCTCTCCCTACTGTCGTGGGATTGAATTGCACATGCAACGTCAATGATTGGGTCGGAGAGAGTGTTACCGGCAAGGTGTTGTCGGCTAGAGCGAAGCCAGCTCCTGCGATTACAGCAGAGTTTACGGTCACAGGCGCAGTTCCTGTCGAGGTCAGTGTTAATGACTGCACGGTCGACGTATCTATCGTTACGTTTCCAAAGCTCAGGCTTCCGGTGCTCACCGTCAGCTGAGGACTTGGCGCGGCAACACTCACCCCGCTCAGAGCAACTTCTGTCGTGCTTCCGGTTGCCGAATTGCTGGCAATCGTCACCTTTCCATCGGAAGCCCCTACCTTTGTGGGATTGAATTGCACGTGCAACGTCAACGATTGTGTTGGGGCGAGCGTTACCGGCAGACTGCCTCCCGTAAGCACAAAGCCCGCACCCGAGATGGAGGCTGAATTTACGATGACTGGCGCGGTTCCCGTCGAAGTCAATGTTACCGACTGCGCAGTCGAAGTATTCACTGTTACGTTATCAAAGCTAAGCCTCCCTGCACTCACCATCAGTTGAGGGCTCGGCGCGGCAATGCCCGCTCCGGTTAACAGAACTTCCGTGTTGCCGTCCACCGCTGAATTACTGGCGATAACCAGCCGTCCGTTGGCAGTACCTATTGTCTTAGGATTGAACTGCACCCGCAGAGTCAGCGACTGCATCGGATTCAACGTTACCGGGAAACTTGCTCCGGAGATAGAAAAGCCGTCTCCAGTCAGTGCAACGGAATGGATGGTCACAGCATCGGTTCCGACTGAGCTAAGAGTTAGCGACTGCATCGTTGTGCTATTTACTGTCACATTGCCAAAACTGACACTAGAGGCACTCAAAACTAGTTGTGGAGTTGCGGGTGCAGTGGTCGTTCCGCTCAGCACAACGATGGAGTCCCCTGCCGAAGAGTCGCTCTCAATAAGCAATTTTCCATTGGCGGAGCCTGCCGCTGAGGGATTGAACCGTACTTGCAGTGTTAATGACTGCCCGGGTGCCAGAGTCGAGGGCAAAGCTCCGCCGGCAAGACTAAAACCCGCCCCAGTAACTATAGCTGCGTGTAGATTGACGGGTGCTGTTCCCGTGGAGCTCAAGAGGATCGGTTTCGTCGCCTCCGTATCCAGAGAAACTCCGCCAAAGCTGAGGCTGTCAGTGCTAACCGTCAACTGAGGACTAAGCTGAGAACCGGACACTGCTGTACCTTTTCCATTTAAGGCAACCACCATCTCGTCGCTCGACGACTCGTTGCCGATATTGATTTGACCGCTGGCTACACCAATGCTTTTTGGAGTAAACAGAACCTGTATCGCGATCGACTGACCAGGATTCAATGTCGCTGGCAGTGGACTTCCAACAATGGCAAAGCCTGTACCGGTGATTGTGGCTGGATTAACGGTTACCGGCAACTTCCCCGAATATGTCAGGGTTACTGTCTGCGTAGAGGAGCTATTGACGGCAACATCGCCAAAGTTAAGTTGGTTAGTATCTAGCGAAAGTTGCGCAGTTGCTTGCTGGTTGCCACGTCCTCGTCCGTGGGCAGATAGTTGCCCAAGCGGCTTTGAAGCACCTATCAAGGTAATCTGCCCCGAATAGTCAGAGGCGGCGCTAGGTAGAAACTCGATAGAGAAAATATGGCTGCTTCCGGGAGCAATGCTTAGTGGAAACTTTTCAGAACTGCCGATGGAGAATGCAGGAGAAGAGAGATTAAGTTTGTATATATCGAGAGCTATCGGATTTAGGTTCGAAACCGTGATATGGCTATACGCCTTCTGGCCTACAACCACATCTCCAAAATCTAGCGTTCCAGGCGAGACTAGAACTGCATCAGGTGAAGGAGCGACGATACCGGCACCGCATCCGGCTAGTAGAAGCAACAAACAAACTAAGGATAGAGATAGAAATGAGACTTGATTGAGATAAGAAAACTTCCTAACTGGAGCGCTACAAAAAAACAGTCTACGACTGGATGAGGAGCCGTTCCTTCTCATGCAAAAATGACCTCTTCACGCAAGAACTTTCACAAGGGGAGAGGCAGAAAAGAAAAATATAGTTGAAATGAAAAACGAGATGCTTTGTCTTACAGGGAGTAAGAGCTATTATCTGTAGCTTATTTTTTCCTGATTTCTGTTATATCAAAGCTGACGAAGTACGAAAACAAATACTATACGAGTCTGACTTCTAGGCTCCTGATCTATAACTTCCCAATCCAACTTACCCGTTCGCCATGCGTAGCCGCGAAGAAGGTTCGTGGCTGACGACTTCAAATTTTTAAAATTTGGGTAATTAAGTCGTAACCGCTGATATATCAAGCTTTCCCGACCCCTCAGGGACAGGTGAGAGAGCGCCCAAAGATTTCGCCACTGTAAGGCTCGCTGATAGAGCGCTTGGATGGTCTTCAACGTTTTGGAACATCAGAAATCCGAGGTCTACAGGCCTTTAGTTTGAACATGAATCCCGTAGTTATCCTTCTGAAAGATGTTGCGAATCCTGAAAACGGACGGTTCTTGAAAACTTCCGCGAAACCGACTTCCCGAGAGTCAAAATTATCGGTGATGCTTTGATTTGTCATCCGCCTTTTTGCTCGTTTCCGAGTTGCCGCTCCTTTTCTTATTTTTCGCGTCAATACTTTTTTGTTCGGCCTCGACTGCTGCTCTGTATCGCGCAAGCGCATTCTCAAGATGTAACCGCATCGCCGCCGAAGATGCACGCGGATTGCGCCTTTTGATCGCTTGAACTATACGAACATGCTCTTCGAGCGACAAAGGAATCGCATTCGGGAGAGGTAAAACTCTTGATAGAGTGTTCATTAGCTGTCCGCGGATCATCGATACGAGATCGTAGAGCAACGTATTTTCAGATGCCTTCGCCAACGTAACATGGAACTCCAGGTCGAGTTTTGCGAATCGCTCTTCGTTGGCGATGGCGATCTCCATCTTCCTCAATAGCCCCTGAAGTGTCTGAAGGTCCGACTCAAGCCCCTTATTTGCCACTTGAGCCACGGCAACACTTTCCAGAGCGATGCGAACCATCATTAGATTCTCTATGTCGTGCAACTCAGTCACTAGCCGCCACTGCACCAGAGTTCGTAAAAATTTTTCACCGTCGGGTGCCACGGAAGTTCCTTCCGCCGCGCGCGCATTGAGGACCCCTACGATTGACAGACATCTAAGGGCCTCTCGAACCGAAGAACGTCCCGCACCGAACTTTTGGCAGAGTTCGCGTTCGGGTGGAAGACGAGACCCAGGCTTGAGATCGCCGTTTGCAATAAGACCGATGAGCTGCTGGACGATGTCGTCGCTGATCGTTCTCTTCGACACTCGCCGAATTTTCGAATCGGTTAAGCTAGTACTCGTTTCTCTGCTAGTTTTCATTTGAATTTGAGTCTATCGTTTCATTTGCCACGCTAAACTTGCTGTCAACCTTCATACGAACCAGGTCGGATGTGTCAAAGTGCTCCATACTCGCGCAACGCCTCCTTAGCTCCCGCAATGTTCGTCAGTCTCATCTCCGCGTATTTACGCGACAGTACGACTCCGGGAGCGCCTGCGTTGAGGGCAGCTAGGGTTGCCGCCTTAACATCTGATGGCTGTGTTCTCTTCTCATTCAGCCCGGTCGGAATGTCAATATCGATGCCGGGATAAATGGGGATGGCATTCTCGACATCGGCGATGGCTCGTCGAGTCTCGACTCCTACTGACTCACCGGATAGACCGGCTGTAGGCAGCTTTTCCAAGCTTGGTTCTCCTTGCAAACCCATTAGCTCGTAGTGCATCTCCAGGACCTGTTCTGGGGTTGAATCTCGAAAGATAGTTGACTGTACATTATGAATATATTGCGCCAGTCGAGGTCCCCCACAGTTGTTATAGGGAGAGGGCTTTAAAAAGTCAGAAATATGGGCCAGACGCGCATAGTTCGTGTCGGCGCTATAGAACGGACTCATCGTCACCAGATGCATGATGTGCCAGCCCACCTGTGCCCGTGGGGAGATCGCTTTGGCTGTTCCATAAATGAGGGCATAGACCTCTTCCTGACTGGTGTACCAGAAACGCTCCCACGCCAGGGATCTCTGGATACTCCAAAAAGACCCTCTAGAGTGACACGAAGGTACCATCTGAACTTTTTCGGCTGACTTACGGTCTTGATCACCCAGTGGTCCAAAGCTATATAGCCCTCGCGAGCACGCACACCGTCAATGCCTTGTTCTCGAGCCTTCCGAACACAATGTTCGCAAAAGCAGGAAATCGAAGTGATTAACTGCTTGGCTTTCCCTGAGGACTGGCAGGCAGCGCCAAGCATCGTGCTGAAGTCGCCATTGATGGCTGCTGCAGTCGGTAGATATCCTTTGAGTTGCGGAGGTGCCGTCCGCTCGCGTGTTGCCTGGAACCCGGAGAACAGGAAGAGCTTTTCGTGGACCAGTGGAGCACCGATAGTAGCCCCCGAAGTACTTCTGGCGCATGTCCACTCGAGCATAGTTGGAATCGATGACAGTATTCAACGCACCGAGCATAAGGTCGGCTAGGGGGTCTCCACTACGCGAACCATTGAAGTTGAATTCTCCATTTGCATATTGGAGATTATTTTCGTCCATTTGTCCTGTTATCCATTCAGCACCGAAACTCAGGTGATGACGTCCCTTGGTGAAATCGAGATCGTCAGCGAGTTGCCATTGATTCCGGATGAAGCTGGCTGGTGCGTTTGAACCTCCGCCGACCGTGAAGTAGTTTGTGACAGCCAGATCGGTGAAGTCATCGACTGGGTTATACATGTTTACGCCAAGCGTCGTTGGACTAGGCATTCCGATAGATTGCGCGCGATTGACTGCGAGGCGGACGAAGCCAAGGTGAAATGAGTTGAATAGCGACGATGTAATGGAGAAAGCGTTACCAAGAACGATGGACTGTGCGCACTGCTGAAGGCCTGCACGAGTGGTGACGAGCAGATTCTTTGAGACGTCGACTGCCGGGTTGCTGTAGTCGTCGATAAAGTAACGCCCGAAAAAGGTATTTCTCTGATTCTGCACCCAATCGAGGCAGCCCACATATTGATTTTCGTCGTTCGGATTTGGAATTGCGTAAGTGACAAGGCCACACGGATCGGTCGCAACCGGGAGACCTTTGAGTAATGCAAGAGCCGGACTGTTGAAAGCTTCATAGCCTCGATGTTTTTGGGATTTTTCGTCGGTACGTTTGGGTGCGGATCTCTGGCGCTGATCGTTTCGGCCGTCGTGCGGTTTTTACGTACTCGTTGCGGTTCTATACCACCGCAAACCTGATCATAGCCTTTCAGACCACAGCCCCTGGACTGAACTTCTGGGGTTTCATGGCAGGTCTAGGCATTGGTGTGGAGTTGGTGACCATCGGTACGTATATTTCAGAACTTGTACCCAAGCAGATTCGCGGACGAGCCTTTGCGTGCGAGCAGGCGGTAGGCTTTATGTCCGTCCCCATAGTGGTGCTCCTGTCGTATCTTCTTGTGCCTCACAGACTCTTGTGAGCGATGCGACGTTCAAAGCTACGAATAGAGCATCTGACGCAACTCGCGTAGTGACTTCTTCGAATGCCACCTACGCTCTCTCCGTTACCCGTAGGCACGTATTCGCTGGAGGTGACAAAAGCGGGCCTCAAGACACTCACTCGCTCCGGCATTGTCATCGACATCCACGCAGCTCTCACCCTCGATCTCGAACTGACCTTAGGTGATACGAGCGAGAAAGTTGAAGTGACCGACACTCCGCCAGTCATTGATACCGAGAATCAAGAAATTGGTAACCTTCGCTTGCCTTGAGCAGATTCAGAATCTCCCAATCATCGTTGCGCGAGCAACTGCCGGTTCGGTGACCTTGATGGATACGGACTGCCGGAGATGCTGGTCGTTCAAAACATCCAGACTATTTCGCGTGACGCTTTCGACGCCACCAGTTGCATGACTGCGGTCAAGATGGACGGAACAGTTCTGTGGCAATCAGGCAAGTCGGACCCCCGCAATGGCTGGCTGACGAATGATACTCCAGTACAGATTCACGACGTGGACGGCGACGGCAACGCAGAAGTTGTGTGCATTCGAAATTTTTAGATTCAGATCCACGATGGCCGAACGGGGAAGATAAAACAAAAGACATGGACTCCTAAGTCACCTAAACTGCCTAAAAATCTGCCAATCCAAGGTCAAGTTCCCTACGACCTAGTATTTGGTGATGCCCTGTTCTTCGTCAACGTATCAGGCAATCGAGACCGACGAGACATCCTGATCAAAGATCGCTACTGGAACTTCTGGATTTACAACAACAAACTTGAACTCCTCTGGAAAGGGACAGGTCAGACGGGACACGGTCCTTATCCGATTGATGTAAACGGATTTGATCGAATTGCGATTGGTTATGCCATGTGGGATCACACAGGCAAGCAGCTTTGGAGCCATGACCGCGATATCCACGACCAAGCAGATTCGATCGCAGTCGTGAACCTCACTGACAAGTCAACCGCTCCGTTGCTACTACACAGGTAGCGATGAAGGATTGATCATCTGCGATGCTGCCACCGGCGATATCGTAAAGCACACGATGATCGGACACGCGCAGACTTCAAGTGTAGGTAAATATCGTCATGATCTGCCAGGACGGCAGATCATGACAATCAACTTCCACTCCAATGTCGGCATTATGTATCTCTTTGATGCGGATGGAAACATCCTTCAGTCCGCTGAGCTGGTTCACAATGGCAGCAAATTGTTGCCTGTCAACTGGCTTTTCAACGGTCAGGAGTTCGCACTCATTTCCACCGATCCAAAGTATGGAGGTATGCTCGATGGTCACTTTCGCCGGACAGTGATGTTCCCGGATGATGGCCATCCGGATCTTGCCTACTACGTGCTGGATGTGAACGAAGATGGACGCGATGAAGTGGTTACGTGGGGAGACGACAGCGTATGGATCTATGGTGCGGACGCTCCCGCGCCGAAAGGTCGATTCTACTCTTCGGTGAAAAACCCTCTTTATAACTGGTCAAATTACATGTCGGTCGTTTCGTCACCACTATGGAGGAATTCGAAGGGCTAACGTTTTTCCGCCTATTCTTCCCTTTGCGAAAGGTGGTTACAGGAAAACGAACCCGTGGCTTACTCGCACGGCAACGGCTGCGCCCAGTTACGACTAGGCGGCAATGGGGAGATCGAGCGCAGTAAAGCTCAACCAAAGATCCGACTTCCGCGGGGGATCCTTTTATTCATTTTCGGAAAGCACGCTTTGAAAGTGACGATGAAGACAGCGCAACCTCCTAATGGAGTCTTATTCCGCCTGAGACTATTCTCGGTGCCCCAAGAGTCACCAGAGGTGTTCTCCCCGCCTCAACTCTCTCGTTCGCCACATTCTGGACGGAGCTCCACACCGTCAGCCACGACAAGAACCGATGCTCAACATAGAGATCGACTTGAGCGAACCCTGCCAGACGATACTGGTTTGAGGAATCATCAAACTGCTGTCCACTCGTCCGAAGATACACCCCAAAAACTCCCCACCGCTCTCGCTCCATCCGAGCTTCCAGAGATCCAGAGTTCCTGGGAACCTGTGCCGTCCACTTTCCTACCAATGTGGGATCGGCTTGAAACTTCGTCACCGTCGAATCAGCATACTGGTATCCAGCCTTTAGTATCAGAAACTTCATTGGGTGCATCTCCGTCTCAACAGTTACCCCCTTACTTGTCAGCTGTCCGAGGTTCTGCCGCATCAGTGTCGAGCTCGTCGGCGTGGAATTGATGGTCACTGCCGCGACCGGCCGATTGACCTCCGTCCAAAAGTAGCTCGTTCGCACCGATCCTACTCTCTGGATGTGGACGAGCCCTCCGGCCTCCCATCCTGTAGCTCTCTCTGACCGCAATGCAGGATTTGCGAGGGTGAGCTGCTGTCCTACCTGGCTGGTTCGGTAGAGCTCATTCAACGAAGGGCCGCGGAAAGCACGAAATACCGATCCTGTCAGAGAGATGCCCCCACGAAACTGCTTCACCACACCGAGCCTGGGATCGAAGATCGTCTCAGCAATCTCGGGCAAGACAGGTGCCGGCGTCGCACCAGCCTGTTTTGCGTCGAAGCTTGCAAAATGATCGACGCGCGATGAGAGCGTTACTGACCAGCTACTCGGCTGCCACAAGGCTTCCCCATAAACACCACCGTCTCGTTGTCGAGCACTTGTGCTCACGGTCGGTTGGAGCACGCCATTCGATACCGGTGTCTCCGCGTCTGTCCCCCGCGTATCGAGAACGTCTGTTCCTGCCACAACTGTCACCGGACCAAACGCTCGTGCCCATTGTGCTGCTCCGCCCAGCTGGGTCGAAGGCACCTGCTGCAAACGTGTGAGCCTCTCCGTCGCACGATCGGCAGCGACCGACGAAAAGCTTTGCCTGTACCCCTCATTCATTCCATGCAAACGCAAAAGAAACCGTCCCGCTGCGGAGTCGTTCCAATCTGCGCCTACCGCATATCTCCATAAGCGAGCCGCATTCGTCGTCGCCGGCGTTCCGTTGCTGCGAGCTTCGTTCAAAAGATTTCCCCGCAAGAAAACTGCACCGCCTGAACCTAGGCCGTGCCGCACTTCCAGCCGGCCGCTCTGGGAGTGCACATTTGCGGGGATATCTACGGGACCGCGAGCCTCAGGCGCCGTCAACACGTACCCACCCGTGCGAAAAAGCGTCGTTGCACCCAACCCGCTCCATCTCCTGGCCGACCCGGCCAGGAGTCCACTCACGATAGATGTGTTCTCCTGCGCTCCCGTGAGGTTGAGTGCATATTGCAGAGTCTCACCTGGTGAGACTGGCATCACATCGATCACGCCCCCAATCGCACTCGAGCCATAAAGGTCCGAAGCGCCTCCACGCATCACCTCGACTTCGCGAATAGCGAGCTCCGGGATCTCGTTCCAGTGAATCCAGCCTCCAAATGGATCATTGAAAGGGACCTGGTCGCTAAGGACCAGGGTTCTACTCGCCGCCGTCGAACCTAGTCCACGTAGTGAAGTCCCTTGGCTCGTTGGGTTCGCTACCCAAGAACTCGTCCTGCGGAACAGCTGAAATCCTGCTACTTGACGTAATCGATCGTCCAGTGAAAAGCCGGGAATCTCTTTGAGTTCGCCACCTGCCAATGTCCGCACGCTGTTCGCACTCGCATCCAGGGCCAATGGGATCCGGGCCGCCGTCACCTCCACGGTACTTTCAACGGAATCCAGCTTTAGAACTACGTCTAATTCATCGCTATTTCCTGCCAACTGACGGACTGCCCAAAAATGTTCATGAGAGACCTCGACAATGCTCTGCGAGTCTTCAACCTTGACCGTCACACATCCAGAAGCATCACCCTCGAAACGTTGATTGCCGACAGTCGCGATAGCACCGGCAACCGCAATTCCCTTTTCGTCGCGAGCGCATATCTTCACTGTTCGACCGGCCGCTAACACCGGAATGCCCAGCAGGCACAACACGGCGAGCCAGTGTGAACGTCGGCTAAAGACTCTCATTCTAACTATCGTAGCTGCTATGCCTAATTCAATATCTTTAAGTTTGCTTGTGAGACGATTCAGGGCTACTCATAAAGCGCTTGGCTGAGGCGAGAAGTTGAAAATTTATTGCTTCCTCCCCCTGCAGCGTTTGCCATTTCTGAAGCACAAGCTACTGGTGTATGTGCAAAACTGACTTGCGATGAACACTTTACGTTTGCTTCTGGAAATTGTTGTGACTTTTACTAGTGTCGGCATTTTTATCTTTAGGCTTGCCCGCAAGAGATCTTGGGAAATTACAAGTACCAGCAAAAGAAATAGAACCTCGAAGAGCATTCCCAAGGGCACAAACTACTGCAGTTTTGCGTAAGACCATCAGCTTCGAGGCGCCCGATCCTTCCACTGACCCCAGCATGGATACTCCGTGGCACTAAGAAGCGTTTCACATTTTAGAGATGGATCGTTGAAACTTTGCCTCGTTTTAGACATCATCAAGCTCAACTCTCAACGCTTCCGAGAATCGGTGATCACGGATCCCGAAGCAATCACCGTTCGTTAAGGCCACGTGTTCCGCAGAGGTTGTTAGCGTCTGTCCCTGCAGAACAGGTAAATCTCACCGGAATTCCACGATTGTCCACCTTTCTCTGAAGATTTGAGGAAGCGGTGTCAAACGCTACCATTTAGAAGGGATTTAGTGGTGGCCCGGGCAGGAGTCCAACCTGCGACCTTCGCGTTAGGAGCGCGTTCAATAGGGGTTTGCATGAAATTCGCATAGGAGCATAATTCGCCTATAAGAATCATATTTACAGCTACTTACAGAGCTATGCTGAATTTTTGTTGTCGCATTCGCGCTGCACGAAACTCACTTTAAAGCATCCCAAGAAAATTATGATGGCGATGCGTGAGACAAAGGGGGCGTCGCGGCAAGAAGATCAAAACCGCAGAAGATTCGTGGGGTGTACTGGCACGACGATCGCAATGCTTGAGGTGCACAGTGTCGAACAAACGGCAAGCTAGTTCGGAAGGTTTTCGGACCCAACCCAGCAGACCGACAAGAGGCTATCGCATGGTTGAAGGACACCGGATCCCTCAAGCGCAAAGAAGGGACTAACGCCCTACCTTAAACGCAACGAAACCCATTCTTACCAGAGCGGAGAAGCAGGCACTGCGGGAGAAGAAGGCCAACGCCGTGACCGTCGGGGAGCTTGGCGATGATCTCAAGAACTACATCGCCAAGCATCCCGCTCAATACAAGGATCAGGTCAATCCACCAAGGCGTCTGGCCCGGATCAAGGCAGGCCTCGGAGATCGATACGCTGCGGGCCTCAAGCCGCGCGAGATTGAATCTTGGCTTGATGGACTCACCAATGGTCACATTCAAAAAAGCTAAGGACAAAGGAAAGTCGCTCGTTGGCGCTTTCGTCAACAGATATCGAGTTATGCTTAGCGCTGCGTACAAGCGGCATTAGGAATGAGAAGGTCGCTGACAATCCGGTCAAGAGCGTCTCAGCGCAAACTCAAGAATGGCGTAATCCGCTGGCTCAAGCTGGAAGAGGAGACGGCCGTCCTCCTAGCCTTTCAGAAGCGTATCGAGGACTGCGACCAAGCCGATCACCTTCAGGAGGGAAAATGGGAATGTCATCATCTGTGCGAGTTCGTCATATCCCCGCAAACTGGAATGCGCCGAGGAGAGCAGTACGGGTTGACCTGGGCGGAGGTTAACTTCAAACGCCAACAGATCCACGTCAAAGAATTGAAAAACCGCACCGAACGCTATATCCCAATCCTTCCCTGTGTCGTTCAGTCATTCCGAACGCTAAAAATAATGGAACTCCAGCGGAAGGATCGGAGGAAGGGCGAACCAAATCAATCCCCGGAAGACTCCTGCTTCGCTCTAGCAGATCCTAAGAGTGGGCTGCTGTTTTGAAGGAGGCGAAGGTAAAGAACTATCGCTGGCATGATAACCAGCACTCCTTCTGTTCACGACTAGTCCAAGCTGGGAAGAGCCTAAAGGTTGTTCAGGAGCTAGCTGGTCACCGGGATATCAAGGTGACAGCACGATATGCCCACCTCGATCATCAGTCCAAACGAGCCGCGATGGAAGATGCCTTCGCCGCCTGACCCGTCCCACGATGCAGCGACGGTGATCTCTGTAGTACCATTGCATAGCAGCAGTCTGCTCCGATCGTAGCTATTCTTTCAGCTTTCGGGATCTGCAATTATCTAGACCCTACCTTCCCAGAATCTGTTGGTGTGTGCAAAGGTACGCACATATGGCAGATGCGTGTGGCCCATTACGACGACGTTGGCCCCGGACAAACCGGAACATCGCTTCAACGTCCTCTTCAGGATGATCCTGGTAGATGTATTCATCCAGACAGCGAATGCTCGCGTGCACGAATTGCAGGCGTAACGATTGACGCTCTCCAAACGAAAGCTGCAGGTGCCTTGGTAAGCTTGCCAAATACGCTTTGCTGGCTGCGGTGACTGCGTTTCTTGACCATTCGATCGCACAGATTCTTGCAGCTCGCTCCTCCGGTCCATGCCTTTCGAGAGAGGTCACTTCGAGATCAAAGGCGATCCGCTCATCGTGATTTCCCATCAAGGTACAAATTCCGCGCGATCGAACGACTTCTATAACCCCGTTTGGCCATGGAGCAAAATCGACAAGATCGCCTAGGCACAAGACCATATCCGGTTTCAAGGAATCGATAGCTTGCAAAACAGCTTCGAGCGCTGGCAAATTTGCATGCACGTCGCTGAAAACGGCAATCCGGTACGACTGCGGAATAGTGGCCTCCGAGCTTCGCGCACGTTGCAACAAACAATATCAGCAGCGCTGAACTTTCCAAAGCTTGAAAACATCGTGATAGGTCGCTCTGCAGCGACAAACATGAGGCGCATCGCCTTCGCAAACAGACTACCTACAACTTTTGTGAGATGTGGTTGACCGTATTAACAGCCTTCAATCAATTGACCCCAATTTACACGAATCACACTCAGTCTTCTGGAGATAGCTGTTTTCATGATCAACGTTCGGGCTAATTGCACCGCCGAGAAAGAATTCAGATCCGTCGAGGACACCTTACGGCATTACAGACGCTTCTGGTTGAGATTGGTATGCCCTGTCCTCGTTGGATTCACTCCGCTTTCCAGCATTAATGCCCAGGCACAAAGATTAGTGCGCGACGGGCAATCCATGTCTGGCGTAACGGATGTAACCGGCGGCGCCAAGGTGTTCCTAGAGAACGACGATGTTGCGATGTTGCAAATCAAGCAGGACGGGAGCACCGTAACTACTTCTGTGGTCTCGTTCGACACCAGCGACTCCAAACTCTCCCATGACCCGCATACATCCACCATCAATCAATTCGAGACAAAGGGAAATTTCGACCCCCAAAAGGGTGTGATTGCGTCCCAGGCCGTTGGAAGAATGTACGACACGAGGAGCGATCTTGTCGCCATTGTGAATGCTGTTGACGACGGTGCTCCTCACTGGTCTTTCACTCTCTTCGATCCGCTTACGAAGTTCACCTCCAGCGGAACCATCAACAGCGCAGCCGGGGTATACGGCACAGTCTCGACCCAGGCTGCTATGGGCGATTTCAACGGCGATGGCCTCGCCGATCCCCTGATGTTTTATTCCTCCGTGGATACAGCTCACGGCACCCAATGGGGGATGCGGATCCTCACGGCAGCAGACCCAAAGAAGGAGGAAGCTCCTGTTCAAGGGCCGGAATTTGCATCTGGGGATGCAAACACCTTACCGGTGACCGGCAGTATCGTAGTCGGCGACTTCAACAACGACGGCAGGGATGAGATTGCGGTTCTGCGAAAGGACCTGAGGACCATCGTCTTCTACACGGTCGACCCCAAAGCCCTCACCATCTCGGAGGCCAGAACGCTGAAACTGCCCGTGACCATGAGGACCGGACAGGTAGCGCTGGCAGCAGGAAGATTCCGCAGCCAAGACCCGGCGCCTACGAACGCTGATCTCGTCGTATTTGGGCAGATTGATGATTCCCACCCCGGCTACAGTGTGATTCCTGTTCGAATCACTCCAAATGCGGATGGAACCTTTTCTCCGAATGTGGTGGGAGATTCCTTTTTCCGCTTCACCGATTATCACGGCGCATCCGGCGCACTGGCCCAGGCGGCTTCGCTGGTGTACTGGCCACAGCAGATCTATCAGCAGCTGGTTCTTGGCATAACGACGGAGGATGGAGCAAGCTTTGTTGAGATCGGAAGTTTCACCCAGGATGATACTCTGGCTACCTTTAATTGGGAGTCGGAGACGAAGCGAGACCACGAAGGTGCTTCCTTTACCTATCTTCAAAATATCTGGGTAGGGAATTTCGATAATAAAGGTTCAGACGGCACACACAACCCTGGCTTGCAGATCGAAACCTATGAAACTGTCCTAGATTTTCTGAATCCTGCAGGGGGAGCCCACGTCATGATCTTTGATGTTGTTGTTCCTGCCCCCCCGAATCCAGTTGTGACGAAACCGGGCAACTGGCTGAAGGAAAAGAGTAATAACACCTCGAATATCCCTCTGGTCTCCGGTCTAAACCAAGAACCCACCATGAACGTCGTGGTGCCGGGCGATTTTCAAGGGCGCTCTCTCCGGCTCGGGTCACCGACCGTCGTGAGGATCAAATCCCAGATTCAGCCTGACCTTGTGCTGGCCATTCCGCCCATGCATGTGGACTGGATCGCGCCCAACGCAGACATTACCAACTTAAATCAGCCCGGCTGTACGGATCCCGCAATTCCCTGCGTCATGAATCTTTCCGTCCTGCCGTCGCTGCCTCCATCTGTGCAGGCCAATGGCTTCTCCACCAGTTTTGTCTTCGCCTCCAGCGCCAACAGCACTGCCAAGCATTCCAGCACGACAAGCTGGGGGGTTTCCGTGAAGGAGACCGCGGAGACTAAGGCGACCTTCGGGGACGGTATTACCGAGGGAAACCTCGACATTAAAAACACGGCGAAATATGCGCACGACAATACTGTCAAAAAGAGCTTCGATACTTATAAGGGCAGAAGCGATATGCTGCGTGCGACGACAGGTTTCGCCGATCATATCTTCTTCACCCAAAGAGGAATGAACGTCTATTACTATCCTGTTCTCGGTTGCGAATCCGATGGATCCAATTGCACCATCAACAATCAGAAACTTCCTCTCTATGTTGAGTTCTCCGTTCCTGATGAAATCTCTCATTCTGATGTAGATGGAAGCACGCTGGAGTGGTACCAGCCAGTACACGAACCAGGCAATATCCTCTCTTACCCCTGGAGCCTTACCCAACTGGAAAATCAGTTCGGCGACAAAGTCGATGCGCTTACGACGACACCACAATGCATGGCAACGGATACTTCGACACAGACAGCAACGACCCAGTGGAGCCAGGGCTCCAGCGAGAGTAACAGCAATGGATCCACAAATTCGTTTTCCGATGAGCTTTCCATGAGCTACTCGGTGAGCGCCGGCGTCGAGGGCATCGATGCGGCCAGTTTCTCGGCGGGACTCGATATCGCAGGAAGCACATCGTTGAACACGCTCAACGAATCGATCTCTTCTATGAGCTCCTCCAAAGGCATTACCATCAATAAACCTGTGTTCGGATATTCATCCGATTGCTGCAACTATGCCTTTGGCCAGTACATCTTCGGCTTGAAGAATACGAAGCATCCAGCGTCGGAAGAGGCCTGCAAGACCGGGCAGAATCCGGAAAAAGACAATTGCGTGGCGCTGGACGACCCGGAAGGCAATGCCATCAACATTGCGAGCACAGGGCCCCTTTTTACGGGCTATATCGCGAATCCGCTGGATAGCAGCAATAGCGACCTGGGATGCGCCGGAAAACCCAACTGGTGGACAGACGAATATAACAAGCCCGACATCGCCTTAAACCATCCACAACGCTGGTACTGGAATATCAGCAAGCAAACAGTATTTTTCAATCCCCCCGATCAGACGGGCAAGATAGCCATTCTGGATCAACCGTTCTATGCGATGAAAGGGTTCTTTATCACCCAGAAAAGCGCTCCGGGTGGTCCAAACCTTGGAGAAGCGACTGCCGGAGATCAGCTGACTCTGAGCGCGCGCGTTTACAACTACAGCGTGGTGAGCACGACTGGATCGGTCCACGTTCGGTTTTATGGTCAACGTTACTGCAGCTCGGGCGGCACAGAAGCAAGCTGCATCAACGGGAGCAGCCCTTGCACCGCAGGCGCTTTGTGTGGAGACAGCTTCTTTATTGGTGAAAGCCAGATCCAGGCCATCTCCGGCTTCAAAGCCAATGGAGGCAACGATCCAAACTGGAAGTTGACCAGTGTCGATTTCGACACGAGCAACTATGCACGATCGAACCTTGTCTTCTGGGTAGTGGCCTGGATGGAAGATGGCAGTGGAAAGCTGGTGCCGGAGATGCCGGGCCATGGCCTGAAGAGCAATCCGGCGGCGAATTTGCGCCAGATCCTCGATGTTCCGATCGAAGACTACAGCAACAATGTCGGAATGTATGGGGTGAACCAGCAGTTTTATGTGCTGCCCAAAACCACTTCGCTCGCGGCAGAACAATCCGGGGGCAAACTGCAGAGCATCGCTCTTACAGTGGATCCTAAGGCTCCATTGGGTCTGAGAGCAAAGATAGTAGCCAATCTGAAAGCAGCCGGAGCCTCGGTAGATAACGTCAATATTGCTTACTTCGATGGCGATCCCGCAAAAGGAGGGGTCCTCCTCGACGTCCAGAAGATCGCAAATATCGAGTCGGGCGAGCAGCATTATCATCGCTCCTTCTTTGTCCCACAATCGTGCGGAACCCATACTCTGTACGCCTCTGCATGGACTGCGAACTCGCCTGACGTGCAAGCAAGTGCCTCAACCACCGTGGGCGCTTCCTCTCAAGAATATGGCCAGTCCCTGATCGACTCTACGCAATCCGCCAAGTTGATCGAAGCGCAATCGCGAAGCCAACTGGTCGATCTTCTGAACGCCGCCATGAAGGGTTTCCAACAGGGAAATACGCAAACAGCACAGCTGGCATTGAGCAGGTACATACAACAACTGACTGTCGCCGGCGCTGACTCTACAAAAACGGGCCAATTGATCGGCCAGGCAAATACATTGTTGGGTTGCACCCCTATTGGCTTCCTGCTGACGGCGTTGTCTTCTTCGGCTGAAATCAATGCCGGAGACACCGCCTCTTATCAATTGGCGCTTACACCTACAGGAGGATTTCAGGGGCCTGTTTCCCTGGCCTGCAACGGATTGCCCAAAGGAGCGAACTGCTCCATTTCGACGCAGACCATCACTCTGGATGGCAAGAGCCAGTCCCGGTTGACCGTCCAGGTCACCACGACTGACAGAACCGCGACTGCGGGAGTTGGAAGAGGGACAAGCGCGGACAGGCACAGTTGGAAGTGGATTTCGATCCTTCTTCTCAACGTGTTTTCCATCGTTATTCTTCAGCAGGCGAGCCTGAAGAGAAATTCGCTGCGGTTGTTCCTTATGTTCTTCGTCGTGAGCGGGCTTATCGGATGCGGAGGCAGCGGTTCAGGAGGAAGCACTCCGACAGGGCGATATGCGGTAACAGTACAGGCAACCAGTGGAAACACAAGCCAGAACGCTCAGCTTGCGCTAGTCGTAAAGTAAATATTCGGGGGGGGACGCATCATCGGATACCGTTCCGCGATGGGCACTGCGCTTGCGCGTAAGAGTTAGGCCTCGATGGCAACCGAGGAAACCAACGGCTCGGATAGGTTCGGTTATGGACTGTATTCGATACATGGTCGATGGCGACGGAGTAAGTACGTTTCGCACGATCACGAGAGAGTTGATGGAACTTTCGGACTGGTTAGTAGCCGAAGGCGTTACCCATGTCGGGATGGAGGCGACCGATGAATTAACACCAGCGCCCAGAAGCTGCGCAGGACTTCAGTTAAGAGGCGACTAAGCAAAGCAATGCTGCTAGATTGTGCCAAGCAAGACACGAATACCATGACCAATTTTGTGAGCCTAGATATGAAGCTTTCCATTACAGTGTTTGACTCTCACGAGGTGATGGATGGATGCTTCAGTGTGGGCGAGTGCAGATGAAGATACGTTTGCGTCATCCTTCGCGCTGGAAAATAAGTGTCACTACACGCTAATGGGTGTGGAAGTGCACGCTGGCATTGCAGAGGCGCATTCTGTTGGCGCCATTTTCCGAGCCTTAGAGTTGCGTGCATCCTGCTTCGCACAAAAACGCCGGCTTCTGTTCCATTACCGCGAACTGGCTTGATAATGCGAGGGCTCGCATGAATGGGAGCCATCTCCTGGCCAAGGTACAGCTTTCGCGCTGTGCCTTCTCTCCTTCGGACTGCTTCTGGGCTTGGATTAGCGAGATTCATTTTGCTGCAAATAAATAGGCAGGATCTAAGGTCCTATGTACATTCGGGGGCTCTTGCTCTCATCAACTTGTGTTAGTACAAACGACGATAGTCTTTGCGGTTCGGTAAGGGTATGTAGTTAGCTCTGAACTAGGCTTGAAGACTAAGAGATATCGAAGAAGGAGCTGTCCACTCAGGCCCACGAACTACACCGGCCTAGGTTCCAATCCGTTACGAATGGGAATGAAGCCCGCAGACAACGACACCGATCACCAATTGCTTGAGTCGCTACTGAGACCATTTATCGCTTACGACGGGCAGCGGCTGGAGGCTGACAAGTTCCACGCTTGACCAATTGCGTGGGAACAATAATCTTTGGATAGTGGTGCCCTGGATTATGGACCTTATCGATCGCCATCTCAGCTAAACGATCTCCAATCATCTCAGCCTCAACGCGCACGGTCGTCAAACCCAGTCCTTTGTAAGGGCCGCGCTGGTCATCGAATCCAATGATACTGACCCGCTCAGGTACGCTGATCGCCTCTTGCTGAAGATACTCCCAGCAGCCATAGGCGATCTCATCCGTTCCCGCGAAGATGGCCGTGAGTGGTGGTTTCTTCTTCAAAATCGACGCGGTACAGCGGAAGCCGTTGATGAAACGGTCGTCGGAGATGGCCGCAGTCTGCGCTTTGGGCGCTAGATTATTGCTTTCCATAGCGAGACGATATCCCTGGTAGCGTTGATTGAACCATGGAAGCGAGGTATCGCCGATGTACCAGATATCGCGGTGCCCCATCTCTATGAGATAGCGCGTCGCCTCCTGAGCAGCGACGACATCATCGAAACCTACTTGATCAACGACAGGATTGGTATCTTCCGCCACTAGATTATTGGCCAACACGACGTAAGGAATTCCACGAACCTCCAATGCCTCGATCAAATTTGGATAGTTCGTTCCGGCAAGAACCACGCACTCTGCCATGCCATGTGCGCGCACAGCGGGCGGCAGCGGAATGCTTTGCGCCGACAGATCAGGACCGTAGGAGAGCTTGGAGAAGAGGACGTAGAAATCTTTGGTGTCGCAATACCGGCTTACACCTTCGAGGATGCGGGAATGAAACGGATCGTGAAGATCGCGATTGCTCAAAATGAAAGATAGTACCGGAGTAATATTTTTCGCTAGATTTTGCGCTCTACGATTGGTCCTGTAATCCAGTTGCTCTATCGCTGCCTCGATTTTGGCTCGGACCTTGGGTTTCACGCTTGCACGACCGTTCAGCACGTTCGACACGCTGCCAACCGATACGCCTGCAAGTGCGGCGACGTCTTTTATGGTTGCGGTCTCGCCTATGCGTCCGTTTTTGAACTTATTCATATTTTTCTGTAATTTCATTTTTCGTGTGCAATCTTATCGTATTTGGGTGCCGACACGGTCCGAAATCATCCGCGCCGTCCTGTCATTTCAGGCCCTGAGTAACGTCTTTCTTCCTTTTGATTCCGGTCTAGCCGTAGCAATGCATCGCTGAGGAAAATGCTTGACAGGATAAGCCGCGATAGACGAATATTCACCAGTCCTAAATGAATCGGTTCATATTTAGTTCATTATCCTTTCGATTCAAACGTTCCTTCGGATAGTTGCTAATGAAAGCGTTCAGGAGGCCTCCTCGTGTTTGTGTCTAACCATCTTAAGCCGTTCTCAATACGAATTGAGATCAGACTCTTCGTACTGATGCTCGCAATGACCACGCAATTTTTCAACTCCGCTACGGCGGAAGGGCAGGTTCTATATGGGCAACTTGTGGGCAACATCATAGACAGCGGCGGTGGCAGTGTTTCTGGGGCCCAGGTCGAAGCAAAGAACACCGGTACGGGGATCTCTGCCACTGCAACGACGGATCCGTCAGGCCACTTTCTCTTCTCGACGCTCACCGCTGGTTCGTACACCGTCACGGTATCGGCGTCGACATTTCGAGGAGTCAGTTCGCAGGGAATTCTCATCCAACCCAACACTGAACGACGTGTCGATTTCACGCTGGAGCCGTCTTCCGTCAGCGAGTCGGTGACAATCCTGGCCGCCCCTCCCCTTCTCCAGACAGACCAGGCCAGCGTGTCATCCCAACTCGAATCCGCTCAGCTTGTAGATCTGCCTGGAGGCCCTGGGCCCGGTATGCGAAACATCCAGAGCCTGTACACGCTGGTCCCCGGATTCTCGCCTCCTGTGCTCGGCCACTCAGAGTCGGGTACGCCATCAGACACACTCGTATCAAACGTCAATGGCGTCTCCAATACAAATAACAACACGCGTATCGACGGAGCTAGCTCGATCTATGCATGGGTTCCTGATGTCGCGGCGTATATTCCCTCGACTGAAGCCATTCAATCTGTCGACATCGTGACCAACAGCTTCGATGCCGAGCAGGGACTTGCCGCCGGCGCTATCGTGAATATCTCAACCAAGTCCGGCACCAACCAGTTTCACGGCAACGCATGGGAGTACAACACCATCAGCGCGCTGGCCGCACGCAACTACTTCCTGCCGAAAACGCAGAAGAACGTGCCGAAATACATCCTCAACCAATTCGGCGCAAACTTTGGCGGACCGATCATCCACAACCGCGCATTTTTCTTCGCAAATTGGGAGCGATCGCGACGCTCTCAAAATCAAAGCGGCTTTCAGACAGTTCCCACTGTGGCGATGCGTAACGGCAACTTTCAGGGCACCGGTGCGACCATCTACGATCCCGCCACCGGAAACCCGGATGGATCGGGGCGCCAGCCGTTTCCAAACAACATCATTCCAGCGTCACGCATCGCATATGCCACGTCTCAGATGATGTCGATTCTTCCCCAACCGAATGTTGCGACTTCGGCACTTTCAGCAAACTACTTCACCAGCGCGAGTGGTCAGTACACCCGCGACATCATCGACAGCCGGGTTGATTACAAAGTATCGAACCGCGCGACCCTATTTGGCAGGTACGGAATTCAGAAGTCGTCTCTCTTCGATCCCCAGCCCCTTGGAAAGGCAGGTGGAACACCGGTAGATGGTGGACAGCCGGGCAACGCACCCAGCATCTTTCAGGCTGTAGGCATAGGCGGAACCTATGCCTTCTCAGAGACGCTCCTGGCCGATGCCAACTTCGGCTTCTCCCGTATCGGCCTCTCGACGGCAAACACCGATCTCGATCAGAACTACGGTCTTACTTTCCTGCAAATTCCCGGAACGAACGGGTCCGATCCCCTGCAGGCAGGATTCCCTGCTTTTCTGATCAGCGGTCTGTCTTCGCTTGGAAATCCTTCTTCGCCCAATCCGCAGCTTTATCACGACAACACTTACACGACCGCAGCGAACCTGAGTTGGATTCGTCATGCGCACTCTCTACGGTTCGGAATGGAGTTTCAACGGTATGAACTGAACCATTTCCAACCTCAAAACACCTATGGTCCTCGCGGTGGTTTCACTTTTACTGGAGGACTCACCTCCTTGAAGGGTGGCGCAGCAACCAACTCGTACAACGCATATGCGGATTTTCTGCTCGGCCTGCCGCAGGCGATGGGGAAAGACACACAGTTCCTAAATCCCGGAACTTTACGCGAATCTGTCTGGGCCTTCTATGCACGAGACCAGTGGCAGATCAGTCACACTATTACGTTGAACTATGGAGTCCGGTACGAGCGGTACCCATTCGCCACACGCGACGACTTCGGCGGAAACGCCTATAACCCTCTGGATGGCAACGTCTACCTGGGGGGCCTCGGTACTGCACCGAAGAGCGCCGGCGTCGACGCTGGCAAAGGCAACTTCGCACCCCGTTTCGGACTAACCTACCGTATTGGAGATAAGACTGTCGTGCGAGCGGGTTACGGCATCACCGTAAATCCCGACAGCTTCCGCAACATGCTCGTAGCCTATCCGGCGGTAATCTCGCAGTCGTATACCGGTAGCAGTTCCTATGCCGCTGCAGGAAGTCTCGCAACCGGCATCCCAGCCGCAAACTTCCCGGATATCAGCTCTGGCATTCTCAAGCTACCCTTGACCCTGACGACCACAACGTATCCCAGGAACTATCGACGTGGTTATATCGAGTCATACAACCTCGCGATTCAGCGGGATATCTTCTCGGGAATGACACTCCAGGCGACTTACGTGGGAACGCTGGCGATTCGCGAGATTGTAGCGCTGAATCTTAACGCAGCCGCTCCGGGCAGTGGGACTGCCGGCGGGGCGCTGTACCAGTCCTTAGGCACCACGGCAAGCATCCTTCAGGAAACCCCAATGGGCACGGCAAACTATAACGGTCTTCAGATCATAGCCAAAAAACGATTTGGAAACGGGAGCATGATAGGCGCCAACTATACCTATTCACGAACCATCAACAACTATGCGGATAACTCCGATGCATCACCTCTCGTGAGTTATTTCCCTGCTTACAGCAAAAACCGAGGGGTTGCAGGCTTCGATCTCACTCACAACTTTGTAGCCTATGGGAACACGCCCCTACCCTTCGGCAAAGGACAACCCTTCCTGACACATGGTGTAGCAAATGTGCTGCTGGGAGGATGGCAGATCAACAATCTCCTGATACGAACAAGCGGCACACCGATAACGATCACATCGTCGGCATCTTCTCTCAATGCTCCCGGAAACAGCCAGTTTGCAAATCAGCTTGTTTCGCACGTCAATATCCTCGGTGGCCACGACGCAACACATTCATATTTCGATCCGACAGCTTTCAGCCCGGTAACCACTGCATCTTTTGGAACGGCATCCAAAGGTTCAGTCCGCGGCCCTGGCTTCTTCAACTGGAACTTCGGTCTTTCACGCGGCTTCCGTTTTTCTGAACGCTACGAGGTCCAAGTGAGGGGTGAGGCATTCAACCTGACGAACACTCCACGGTTCGGAAATCCCGGATCTAACGTATCAAATGTCACGACTTCCAATGGTGTACAGAATCTGAACGGGTTCTCTGTCATCACCTCAGCGTCGAATCAAAGAACCATGCGCCTCTCAGCTCGCTTCACCTTCTAGGATTCATTGCATGAAAACAAAATTGCTCTCATCGCTCATCTGTCTAGCTTTATCTCTCAATCTTCGCGCGGAGAGTCTGCCGAAGCTGTTTCTTGTGGGAGACAGTATCTCTATCTATTACACGCCGTACCTTGAAACTGACTTATCCGGCAATTACAGCTTCAGTCGCAAGACCTCACGGGCTGTTGAAAGCATCAAGGATCAACTCAGTGATCCCAACGTGCAAGGCGGCAACTCGCGAATGGTGCTGGATTACCTCGAAAAGCGTTACGCGGAGACCAACTTTGCGCCCGACATTGTTCTAATCAACTGTGGCTTGCATGACATCAAGAGAATTCCCCAGACGGATGCCATCGCCATTGATTCCACCGAGTACCGCGCAAATCTTGAAAAGATGACCGCGCTCATCCGTAAGCACCACGGAACGATCATTTGGATCAGCACCACGCCTGTCGATGACAAAAGGCACAATGAATTATCGAAAGAGTTCTATCGTTACAACCGTGACGTTGTGAAATATAACGAGATCGCAAGGGGTGTCTTCACTCGGGCCAACGCGCCCATCATCGATCTTTACACCTTCACGAAGCAACTTGGCCCAGACCACTACATCGACCATGTGCATTGGGACGAAAGTACGAGAGTACAACAAGCAGCATACATTGCAGGTTTTCTAGCGGCTCTGCGTGCCTCGCCCCATCGGTAACTGCGTTCCTATCGATCGTCCGGGCATTCGCATAATCGCCCAATCAAACGGGAATACACTTCTTTTCATCATGAAAATTGCCGCTCTACTTGTCGCTCTCAGTGTTCTCGCCTATCCCCAGGCGAAGAGATCTCCATCAGCGGTGGGCACCGCGATCCCTGGAGACGCTAAAGAAACGATCCTTCTCTGGCCAAATGGAGCCCCTGAAGCGATCGGCGACACATTCGACGATCAGCCCAAACTCTGGTGCTATCCCGCTTCCGGTCCCGGCCCTCATACAGCCGTAGTCGTGATACCCGGTGGGGGATATAACCATCTTGTCACGGAACAGGAAGGAGCTTTGGAAGCTCGTTGGCTCAATACCCTCGGGATCTCCGCGTACATCCTGCAATACCGCCTAGGTCCTCGCTATTTGTACCCAATCCCCCAGATAGATGGCCAGAGAGCTGTGCGCTACGTTCGTGCGCATGCAAAAGACTGGCTTTTGAATCCGGAAGCGATTGGCGTTTGGGGCTTCTCTGCCGGGGGCCATCTCGCAGGCTTTCTGGCAACCGCCCACCCCCGTGGTTCTCCCGAACTGCCGTTAGGCGCAGTCGCGAAGAACACTCAGAACGGTGACACGATCGACCATGTTTCCGCCCGCCCCGACTTCGCCATTTTGAGCTACGCTCGCGTGGCGGTCACGCGTGAGATTCCGGGCTCTTGGTCGATCCCCGCTCTCACCGGACCCGATCCCAGCGACGAACTCAACCGCGACATCTCCCCCGTTGACCATGTCAGCAAGAGCACCAGTCCAAGCTTCATCTATGCCACGGAGTTCGATGAGAAAGTAAATAGCATGAACGCCACGGCATTTTTCAATGCGCTCCGCCGTGCCGAGGTTCCCGCCGAACTCCACGTCTTCGAGCGCGGACCGCATGGCACACATATGGGAACCGACCAGCCCAACTATCCTGAACTCAGGGTCTTCCCTCTTCTGCTGGAAAATTGGCTGCACGTACACAACTTTCTGGCTGCGAGACCATGAGATCTACACAAAGCAGATTACATCGAAGTGCCGATACCGGCGCGTCTGTGATAGGAATGCCTCGCGGCGCCTGTAAGTCCATTTGAGAAAAACTAGAAGGATCTCTAAAGAATGGATCCGACGACGAATTTCGTCGACATGGTTATTCGAAGGTAGTACTAGCCTTGTTGTGAAGGGAGTGACGAATCCCCGAGTGGCTGATCAAACGGAACAAACCACCTAGATATTGACTTTTGAGAATGGAAGAATTGCCAATGCGTTATCAGGTCGGCTTCGGCAGTATATCTACCTGGCTGGACGGCGAGTCATACCTGCGGAGGTATTTCTACTCCGTTCGTAGGGCTTGCATGGGCTCAACGCTGGAAGCGCGGCGGGCAGGCAGGGCGCTGGCTACGAAGGCGCTAAAGATGAGGACTCCGCAGGCGGCGAGGATGGTGCGGATGTCGTAGCCGTTCACTTGGTAGAGCTGTGACTGGAGAAGGCGTCCGGCGAGGAGGGCGGCAGGGATGCCAAGGAGGAGGCCGATGGCGATCTGGGTGGTGGCTCCGTGGAGGATGAGGCGGACTACGCTGGCGCGGTCGGCACCGAGCGCCATGCGGAGACCAATTTCGGGTATGCGGCGGGCGACGCCGTAGGCGGTTACTCCGTAGAGGCCAATGGAGGCGAGGATGAGCGCGACGGCACCGAAGATGGCGGTGAGGCGGACGACGAGGGTCTGGCGTGTGAAGTAGTTGCTGACTTGCTCGTCGTAGGTGACGAGGTAAGAGATGGCGGAAATTAGTAACTCTCTACGCAACCGGTAGCCTTTCGCTCTAAATGCTCGACATGCATAATCATACTGCTCGAGGGCTAAGAGCCTTAGATTCTGATCATCACCAGCTGGAAGCGCGTCGTGCTCCTAATGTGCTCGCCGACCTTAGCTGGGATTAGTAACAACAAGTCGGCTTGTCGGAAGTGATCCGGGCCCGGGGTGCGGTCGGCGAGTTTCGCAACAGCCTCTTACCTCCTTGCTGTAATTTCTTTACGAACCTCGGCCAGCGGAGCCTTCGCATCCAGCTCGACCCCATCATCATTCACACGACGTACTCCCAGTTCCTTCCACAGCCCGGGCAGGTCCACCGTCACCGGCGAAGTACTCCACTTCGCGTACATCTCACTCAACACGTGCGTCCCTGTCGCCTTATCCCCTACCTCAAACGCCCGTGCAATCGGCCAGTCGTGGTCGATCGTTCCGCCTGCATCCACAATCGCCCGCAGAGCATCCTGCAATCCTTTCTTGTTCTTAGTTTGTTTCCGAATCTCGACATCGGCCACCAGGCAGAAGAGCGCTCCACCCCAATACGTTCTTCCCCACGTATGCGTCCGATCCAGCCCCTCGTCGCCGGACTCCGGCTCCCCCTTCGGCATCCCGTCCACCATGTCTCTCCAGGCGGTCTCGGCTCGCAGCTGACCCGCCTGTACACGCGCAATCGGCTCCACATAACTTGCCAGCCCCTCCTCCATCCAATGGCTCTCATCCGGGAGGTTAGGAAACGCCATGTGTGTAAGCTCGTGGGTCATCATCCAGTCTTCAGCCAGCTCTTTGGCCGTCGTCTGCTGTCCCACGCTGATTCGAGTGAATCCAGGAAAGCCACCCATATCTCCCCAGGTCGTCCCATGAAAGACTCCGTGCCGTCCTTCGACCGGAATGATCAGAATCCGCGCTCTCGTAATAGGAAATCTGCCGTAGTAAACCGTCAGAGCGTTAGCTGCATCCTTGATCCGGGTCGTAACGGCCTTCGTTCCCAAATCAAGCGGGCCTTCCCCAAAATCGACCTGGATCGCAGCCCCGCCCTCCGCTACCGTGTCGGACGACGTAACTTTTACCTGCCTGCGAAACTGATACGCCTGCCCCGCCACCGCGAGCAAAGCCACAACCACTCCCGCCCGCCAAAGCCATCTCTGGACCATGTGAAGGATGCCTCCCCTGTTCGACTACTCCCAAACCGAATGGATACAAACCTTCGCACACTCGACGTGCCCCCGTCCTTGCACCATCTCAACCAGGTTCCGAAGCGGCTCACTGAAAGCCACGTACCGGAGCAGCCCTATCTACCGCCACTTGTGTTCGCCCCCACAGTGTCATTCCGAGCGAAGGCCCGCAGGGCCGCTAGCCTGCCCTGAGCGAGACGGAGGCGAGTCGAACGGGAGGAACCCTGCATTTGCCTAAGGCGCCACGAATGTCTGGGTCAACTGAACACATACCGTCGAGAAAATAAGCTGTCAAGTCCTATTCCTCATAAACTCCACAAATCAAGGCACTTCCATCCTGCCGAATAACCGCGTCAACTCGATATAATAGAAATAGGACGATAGAAACCGGGAGAATAGAACGAGATCCTAGCCTGTTAACTTAATGGTGATCACAAGCTAACCTCTTTCCTTCCAAGATTTTGCACAATATGTATGGGGGAGGGGTATCCCGCCCCGCATGCTAGAATCTTTTGGTCGCAATCACCCTGCAAACCTGCAGGCGTAACATATCAAACCTGAGGTAGTACATGTCCGGCCACTCAAAATGGGCGACAATCAAGCATAAGAAGGGCGCCCTCGACGCCAAACGCGGAAAGATCTTCACCCGCCTGATCAAGGAAATCACCATCGCCGCCAAACTCGGCGGAGGCGACCCCGACGGAAACCCCCGTCTGCGCGGAGCCGTCCTCGCAGCCAAAGCCGAGAACATGCCCTCGGACAACATCAAGCGCGCCATTCAGCGCGGCACCGGCGAGCTCGAAGGCGTCTCCTACGAGGAGATCACCTATGAAGGCTATGGCCCCGGTGGCGTCGCCATCATCGTCGATGTCCTCACCGATAACAAGAATCGCGCCGTAAGCGAAATTCGCCACGCCTTCTCGAAGAACGGTGGAAACCTCGGTGCCGATGGTGCAGTCGCCTGGATGTTTACTACCAAGGGAGTCATCGTCGTCTCGAAGGAGAACGCATCCGAAGAGAAGCTCACTGAGATCGTCCTCGATGCCGGAGCCGAGGATCTCGCCGACGAGGGCGAAGTCTGGGAGATCCTGACGGACCCCAAGGACTTCGAGGCTGTCTCCAACGCCATCAAGGCCGCAGGCATTACACCAGAGAGTGCTGAGGTCACCAAGATCGCTTCGACCTACACCAAACTCGAGGGATCACAGGCCAATGCAATGATCCGGCTCCTAGAGACTCTTGAAGATCTCGACGACACGCAAAACGTCTACTCGAACTTCGACATGGACGAAGCTCCTGTCACCAGCTGATCCCGGCGGTTTACCTGTCTTTCAGGGCCGCCAGAAATGGCGGCCTTTCTTCTGTAGCTGCATCCATACTTTGTACGACCTTTGAACGGAGTCCCCCGGAGTGACCAGCATCATTCGACGCGTCTCAGCCCTCTGCACGATTTCTCTGGCAGCTCTTCTTTCCGCGCCCCTGGCCGCCGCGCAGGCAAAACCCGCCGCAACCACCGCCTTCACCCCCACGCACCGCCCTCTGGACCTCGGCGTCCTCGCCCAGGGAGGCGTCGGAGTCACTGACGACCGAAGCGACTTCAAGTTCTTCATGGTTGGCGGGCACGCTGGGAAGGTCCTCACCCCCGACGTCGGCCCGGGCATCCTGCACGGCAACTTCGAATACGCCATCGAAATCTTCCCCTTCTGGCAGTCCTACACTCCACGCTTCGAGCGCCGAACGTGCACCTCGCCAGGCGTCTGCTCCGATCCCTATGAAACCGGAGGGACCTACACCGGCGTATCCATCACCCCTATCCTCCTCCGATGGAACTTCACCGGCTCAGGCCACCGCAAGATGGTTCCCTGGGCCCAGGGAGGAGGCGGGGTCATCTGGACGAATCACAAGTATCCCGCCGTCGGCGGAGGGCCGATCTACGATCAGTTCACCAACGGATCCTCTGCCAACACCAGCGTCTGGAACTTTACCCCGCAGTTTGGAGCCGGCCTCCACTACTTCCTCAGGCCAAACCGCTCCATCGACTTTGGAGCCAACGCTATCCACATCTCTTCAGCGTCGCTTGGAGATAAAAACCCGGGAATCAATGCAAGCATACAATTCACTGTCGGTTACTCCTGGTGGAAGTAACGTCGGCGAAAATGGGCCCTAGAGTTTGGAATCATGAATCCTGAAGCAATCATCGAATGCGTCCCTAACTATTCGGAAGGAACCGACCTCTCTAAGGTCAGCCAGATCGTGCGTGCGATGCAGGTTCCGGGCGTCAGTCTTCTGGACTGGTCGCTCGATCTTGCTCATAATCGATCCGTCGTCACGATCGCCGGTCCGGCCGAACCCGTAGTTGAATCCGTCGTTCGCGGTGCAGGCAAGGCCGCCGAGATCATCGACCTCACACGACAGACTGGCGTGCATCCCCGCATCGGCGCCGCCGATGTGATCCCTTTCATTCCCGTGCGCGCAGCATCGCTGGCAGACTGCGCCCTGGTGGCGCGTCAGGCCGGATTGCATCTCTGGCGCCGGTACGGTATCCCGGTCTACTTTTATGGAGCCTCTGCCGCGCGGCCAGACCGGGTTCAGTTGGAAGATGTGCGTCGAGGACAATTCGAAGGACTCCGTGATGCCGTTCGTCGGGACGTCGCTCGACGACCCGACGTCGGTGGCCCTGAGCTTCACGAGACGGCAGGAGCTTCTGTCGTGGGAGCTCGCAGCTTCCTGATCGCCTACAACGTGCACCTGCGCCAGCCTGACATTACGGCCGCTCGCGCCATAGCTCGCGATATCCGTGCTTCCAACGGCGGTCTGCATGGGGTCAAGGCTCTCGGCGTTCTTGCGAATGATCGCGCCCAGGTGAGCATGAACATCACAGACCATGTCACTACACCAATGACGAAGGTTTACAGGCGCCTGAAAGAGCTGGCCACACGCTATGGTGCGGAGTTGGATGACAGCGAGCTTATTGGATTGATTCCGGAGGTTGCATTCGAGGATGGAGCCGAATGGATTGCTCAGATCCCTGACTTCGATCCAGCCCTCAAGGTCGTCGAGCGCCGCCTCAAGAATCCACTTGAGTGGCCCACAGATTAATCGTGCAATCCGAATTTCAGTCTTTGGACAGAACTCCGCTGCCCGTCGCGGTAAGGTTCTTCCATCCGGTCTTGCTCATCTTCAGCTTTTGACCGTCAGCCAGCACGACGAAATACTCCGTCTCACCATCGCGGTGGATCTCACGTACCTGGTCGATCCGAACCACGATCGAGCGATGAATCCTCACGAACCGGCTCGGATTGAGCATCTTCTCCAGCTGCTTCATGCTTTCACGCAGCATGTATCTCCTGTTTCCCACATGCAGGCAGGCATAATAGTCCGCTGCTTCGATCCACTGGATGTCATCGACCGGAACGATCACCTCTTTCGTCCCGTCCCGCACGAGAAATCGCTCTAAATAGCCCTTCTCTTTATCGATCACACCACGCAGAGCTCCCAGGACTTCGGATAAGTGCTCCTGAGTCAGAAAGGCTGCGTTCTCCGCGATCCTTCTCTTGACGCGTCCAAGGGTGTCGCACAAGCGTGATGGCTCGATAGGCTTCATCAGGTAATCGACCGCCTGCACGCCAAAAGCCTGTACGGCGAACTCATGATGGGCCGTTACGAAAACGGTTGGAGGCATGTGGGTCACTCCAACGGACTCGATAACCTCGAAACCACCCATGCCCGGCATCTGAATATCGAGAAACAAAAGATCTGGTGGAGAGGATCGCAGACGCTGGACAGCTTCGTTTCCATTTCTACATTCGGAGACGATATCGATCTGTGAATCTTCACACAGCAAGAGCCTCAATCGGTCGCGTGCCAGCGGCTCATCGTCTACGATCATGGTCTTCAACTTCATACCGTTCGTCGCTCATAGGGGATTTGAATCCTGACCTCATATCCTCCGGATTCCGGCTCGGTGACTGTAAAGTCATATGCTCCAGGATAGAAGTGCAAAAGCCTCTCCTGTGTATTTCGCATTCCTATTCCGTATCCATTCTTCGCGGCTACCGGCCCCTTGGTGCCAGGACCGTTGTCGCGGACACAGAGGCTTAATCTATCCCCTATACGAGTGACCGAGGTTTCGAGAACACCAGTTCCTTCGATACGCGAAATTCCATGGCAGACAGCGTTTTCAATAATCGGTTGCAGCAGGAAGCAAGGAACCATTCCTTCGAGCGCCTCCGGGGTTATATCAATCTTGACGCGAAGACGGTCGGCAAACCTGACCTGCTGAATGGCCAGATAGCTCTCGACGATCTCCAGTTCTTGTGCGAACGGGATTTTTTCGGGAGTTCCTCGCTGAAGCGTCTTTCTCAAGATGGTGTTCAGATGGGCGAGGGTCTCAACAGCCTTCTCATTTCGGTTGAGCTCGACCAGAGTGGTCACGGCGTTCAAGGTGTTAAAGAGAAAGTGCGGCTCCATCTGCATCTGCAGCGCTTTCAATTGCGCTTGCGAGAGTTGCTTCTCCAGCTCGAGTGAACGCATTGCATCCCGGTGTGCCTTCGATTGCATGTGCAACAGTCCGGAGAACCCGAGCACGAAGCCATATAACAGCAGCTCGAAGCCGAAACGCATAATGTTCATGTAGTCCAGGGGCGTCCAATCATTGCTCCAATGCCTACTGGAATATCTCGTCAGCCACTCCAGTATCTTCAGATGTGTGACCGCCAGAAGGCATCCCAGCACGAGATGGAAGATCGCATTTGGGATTGACCAGGAAAGTATGGCGGGCCATTGTTGCGCGAGCCACCATAGTGCCACCGCGACGACGCCCCACCACACCCAGAACACAGCGCCGAACAAGAGCACGGGAAGGAGAGGCGAACCTGCGTGCGTCGCGGCAAGGTATCCGTGACATACACCTGCCGTCAACAAGGCCATGAGTACGGAGGCGGCAAAGGCTACGATGGTTCCCCGCAGATGCAGAGAACCGAGCCTGTCACTCTGCTGAATTGCCTGAGTTCCGACCTTAGCTGTCTTTGGCGCTTTTCTCATTGGAGACTCTCCGCAGTTATGGTACAGCCGCTCGCGACTGTCAGATACGGGAAGGAACATCGGGAGTTCATGCACTTAGAATCCCGTATAGGGGACCTGATCTCCATCGGTTTGCAGCGAGGGGATATTACTTTGCAGCAGAACCTAGAGGATTCGCAGCGATGTAACACAAAAATGGGACCTTTTGGGTTCCGTAACGTCCAAATGCCAGGATGTTTAGGCTTGTCTCACATCCCCAAATCAAGAAGAATAGAAAGGT
>Ga0268266_10000457_pt1 | contig 59586 bp, 48 predicted proteins | sample KBSS13metaG_FD_190356 | JGI IMG/M metagenome (GOLD analysis project Ga0268266, IMG submission 190356) | Switchgrass rhizosphere microbial communities from Kellogg Biological Station, Michigan, USA - KBS S1-3 metaG (SPAdes) (version 2) | ecosystem: Host-associated > Plants > Roots > Rhizosphere...
CGAGGGATCAAGTCCCGGATGACTCGGAAGACTGGTCGCCCCGCCCGCGGTCGCCATCAGCGAGAGGAGGGCGGCGGCGACCGTCATTTTCCGCTGCAGACATTCTGCTCGTTGGTGGCGAGGAACGGATTGAACGGGCAGCCGACATAGCGCAGCCGCACGCCGCCGCCCGACGCGCCGGACACCGGCACCACGATCTGGTCGGAGCGGATCGCCACCGGCGCCTGGTTGATCGCCGGCACGCGTTGCGAGGCGTTGTGCAGGCCGAGGAAGCTGATCATGTCGTCCTGGTCGATGCCGTCGCCGGAGACGCCGATGCCGCCGACGAGGACGTTGCCGCGATAGATCGGCACCGAGCCGGGGAAGATCTGGATGCCGTTGCCGACGCGGCCCGGATTGGGATTGCCGGTGCAGGTCTGCGGCGTGTCCATCGGATTGCCGAGGATGAACAGGACATGCTGGAGCACGTTGCCGACGATCAACGCGGATTGAAGTCCGGTCGAGAAGGGATTGAATTCATTGATCGGCTGCGAGAAGGGACCGGGCGGGCGGCCAAGCTCGCCGTCTGGAAAATAAGGCCGCGAGATATTGCCGTTGGCGCGGTCCGAGAAGGCATTCTGGCCGGTGAGCGCCGCCGGATTGGCGAAGAATGTCCGCGCCGCGGCGACCCGGCTCGACACGTCCACATTGCTGTTGCCGAGAAGCTCGGCGGCGGCGAACGGCGCCGAGAAGAACATCGCCGTGCGCGCCTTCTGCAGCGAGACGTCGGTGCCGAAGATCGGCGCATCGGGCGAGCGGACGATGCCGAGTGCGCGGCCGTTGGTGTCGACCACCGAGATCGTCACTTGCGCCCGGCTGTCGAGCGGCCGGCGGATCTGGGCCCGCGCCGCGGTCATGATCTTGAACGCCTCCTCGAGGAGGGCGCGCACCTCGGCGGCGCTCAGCGCGTTGCCGCCGTCGGTGCCGGCGATGATCGGATAGCGATTGGTGCCGGAGCCGTCGGACAGGACGAAGGCGTCGGGATTGCCGAACTCGGCAGGCGTCGCGGCGCGGATGCCCGAGGCCTCGCTGCCGTAGGCGCGGCCGGCGACGATGCCGCCGAGAGCGTCATAATAGCCGCGCACCGTCGTCAGCGCGCCCATGGTGAGCACGGTCGCAAAGCTCGGCGCGCCCGCGGGATTGGTGCGCAGGTCGTTCGTCGTGACGTCGCTGAATCGCAGCGTGGTGCCGTCGACGCTGACCCGGTCGGCGGTGATGTCGCTCGACGCGGCAAAGCCCTGGGTGGCGGCGAGGGCGATCGCCTCCTCGGCATCCTGGTCCACGTCCTGGATTTCGGGATCGAAGCCGTAAATGCCGTCGGCCATCACGCCGACGCCGCCGACGACGACTCCGTTCTTGTAGAGCGGAAAGCCGCCGGGATCGGCCGAAAGCCCCAAAGGCGAGCGCTTCGGGCCGATGAAGCTGTTCGGCAACGCATTGCCGTTGAAGCGCGCGGAGAGATCCGAACAGGGCAGCTGGCTGAACTGCACGCCGAACAGCGGCCCGCTCTCCAGGCCGGCGGCGGCCGCCGAGGGCGGGAAATGCTGCTGGACGATCTGGCTCGCGGTGCGGGTCGAGAAGGCATTGCCGGAGGAGGAGAGATAGGCGCCGGTCACCGCCTTGGCGATCGCGCCGGCCACGGCGCCGGGCACATTGACCCCCTGCAGATCGTGCATGCTTCCGTTCGGCCCCGTCGGCACGCGCAATTGCTGGTTGGCGCCGGTCATCGAGAAGACCGCGAGCACATTGCCGACCCGATCGACCACCGCGAAATTGCCGGGCAGGTTGCGGGCCTGCGCTTCGGCCACGCCCTGGGCGATGATCCGCTGGACGTCGGCCGGGGTCAGAGCCTCCTGGGCGGGGACGGTGTATAAAGTGGGCTGGCTCGGCGTCGGCGGTCCGGGCGCCGGCCCGGCCGTGCTGGTACCACCGCCTCCGCCGCCGCCGCAGGAGGCGAGGAGGAGGGCGGCAATGGCGACACAGGACGTCTTACGCTTCATCGCAACCTTCTGATCGCCGCCGCCGCCCGGCCGAGGCTCGTCCTGAACCCGGCGGGATTATAGTCGTTGGGGTCATGGACCGCGCGGTAGGCGGCGTTGATGTCTGCCCGGATGCCGCTCGCCTGTCCGGCAGAGACATTGCCCTGGTTGACCAGGGCCGAAAGCAATGTGTCGGTCGCCATCACCGCCTGCACGCTGCCGGCATAATCGGTGAACCGATCGCGCAGCGCGGCCGAGGTGATCGCGTCGATGATCGCGAAGGTCTGGGCCGGTCCCATTTGCGCGCCAGAAAAGGCGTCGGCAAGCGCACGGGCGCTGGTGCGCAACGCCTGGGCGGCGGCGACGGCGCTGGCGCGGTCGCGGCCGACCGCGGCGTGGAAGGCCCGGCTGTCCCGCTCGAATCGGGTGGCGAGCCCGGGCGCGATCACCCGCGCCGCCGCCGAGAGCATGATCATGTTCTCGTCGTTGAACGGCGGCATGCCGGACGGGATCGGCCGCCCCGGATTTGCCGTCGCCGCCGGCCGGTAGCGCGGATCGTCGGAGATCTGGCGATGGCAGGAGTGGCAATCGAAGAAATAGAATTCCGGGAACATGCCTTCGGTGCCGCGCGCCGTGGTGAACAGGGTGAGCGCCCGATCGAGCGCCATCGCCTGGCCGATCGCCCAGACCTGGGTCGAGCTGCCGCGGCCCTTGCGCTGGTTATAGTCGTCGTCGAAATTGTAATGCTGCTGGAGCGTCGAGAAGAGATCGAGCTCAAAGCTGATTCGGGGATGGCCGGCGGCCATGATCCGATGGGTGACGAACTGGCCCTCGCCGGCGGCGCCGAAATGGCAGTCGAGGCACTGGCTGGCGCGGGCGCGCGGATTGTCGAGCGGCACCAGGCCGCGAGAGACATTGTCGGCATGGGTGCCGCCGACCGCATAATGGGTGTGGAGCCAGCCCGAAGCCGGGCCGTGGCAGGATTCGCAGCCGACGCCGTCCGAGGTCTGGAAGCGGATGCCGCGCGGCCCGGCCGGCGTGGCGTGGCAGCCGAGGCACATCGGCGCGCTGCTCGGATCGCCGATGCCGAGCCGCCGTCCGATCTGCTGCGAGCGATCCTCGCGCAGCACGGCCCAGGCCCGGCTGTGCGCGCCGGCGGCGGTGGCCGGATCCTGCCAGAGGCGCAATTCGTCCTGGCGGACGACGGCGCCGTCCGCCTCGCTGCGGCCGTGGCAGGTGGTGCCGCCGCAGGTTGCGACGCCGACATAAGTGGCGCCGGAGACCCGCGCACTCTGGGCGGTGGCGCGGCCCCCGATCGGCCAGAGCGCAAGGCACAGGATCAGCGCTGCCAGGATGCCGAAGGCGCCCAGACCAATCGCGACGTTGCGGCTGCCCCCCATCTATCCTCCATACCGTCGTTTAACGGGCTCAGAAGTGCCTTCGACTATGGGGCGAACGCCTTGCCCTTGCAACCCGCAAAGACCGCTGGACGTGCTGATGACAGCCGAAACAAAGCCCGATAGAGTTATCGCCGAAGGGGCGGCCCGCGGCGGCCGGTCGCGGCCGGTTTTCCGCGAGCCCCAGCCTGGCGTCTCGGCCCTCATGATCGGAGCTCACGCGAATGACGAAAGCCTCGGACCTGTTCATCCAGTGCCTCGAAGAAGAGGGTGTCGAATATATATTCGGCGTGCCGGGCGAGGAAAATCTCGATTTCCTCGACAGTCTTTCCCGTTCCAACAAGATCAGCCTTATCCTCACGCGCCATGAGCAGGGCGCCGGATTCATGGCCGCGACTTATGGCCGTCATACCGGCAAGACCGGCGTCTGCGTCGCGACGCTTGGCCCCGGCGCCACCAACTTCGTCACTGCCGCCGCTTATGCGCAGCTCGGCGGCATGCCGATCCTGATGGTGACCGGCCAGAAGCCGATCAAGAAGTCCAAACAGGGCCGTTTCCAGATCATCGACGTGGTCGAAATGATGGGCCCGGTCACCAAATTCACCCATCAGCTCGCCAGCTCGGACAATATTCCCAGCCGAATCCGCGAGGCCTTCCGCCTCGCCGAGGAGGAGAAGCCCGGCGCCACCCATATCGAATTTCCCGAGGATATCGCCGAGGAGCAGACCGATTCGACGCCGCTCAAGCGCAGCCTCGTGCGCCGGCCGAACGCGGACGCCAAGGCGGTCCGCGCCGCGGTCGAGAAGCTCGAAGGCGCGCGTTCGCCGATCCTCGTCATCGGCGCCGGCGCCAACCGCAAGATGACCAGCCGGACCCTGCTCCAGTTCATCGAGAAGACCGGAATCCCGTTCATCACCACCCAATTGGGCAAGGGCGTGATCGACGAGACCCACCCCAAATTCCTTGGCTGCGCGGCGTTGTCGTCCGGCGATTTCTGCCACAAGGCGATCGAGGCGGCGGACGTCATCGTCAATATCGGCCATGACGTGATCGAGAAGCCGCCCTTCTTCATGCAGCGGGGCGGCACCGAGGTGATCCACGTCTCGACCAACACCGCTTCCGTCGATCCGGTCTATTTCCCGCAGATCGAGGTGATCGGCGACATCGCCAATGCGATCTGGCAGATCAAGGAGGACATCGTCCCCTCGGCCACCTGGAATTGCGATCGGATGATGAAGGCGCGCGCGGCCGAGATCGCGCATTCGGCGAGCCTGTGCGGCGAGGAGCGCTTTCCGATCTTCCCGCCCTGCCTGGTCGAGCGGGTCCGCGAGGCGATGCCGGCCGACGGCATCATCTGCCTCGACAACGGCGTCTACAAGATCTGGTTCGCGCGCAATTACCTGGCGCGCGAGCCCAACACCGTATTGCTGGACAATGCACTTGCGACGATGGGCGCCGGCCTGCCCTCGGCGATGGCGTCGAAGATGGTCCATCCCGATCGCAAGGTGATGGCGATCTGCGGCGACGGCGGCTTCATGATGAACAGCCAGGAGATGGAGACGGCGGTCCGGCTCAAGCTCGACATCACCATCCTGATCCTGCGCGACGACGCCTACGGCATGATCCGCTGGAAGCAGGCGAACATGGGTTTCGCGGATTTCGGGCTGACCTACGGCAATCCCGACTTCGTCGCTTATGCCAACAGCTACGGCGCCATCGGCCACCGCGTCGAGACGGCAGCGGACCTCCCCAGGCTGCTCGAGGAGTGCCTCAATACGCCCGGCGTCCACCTGATCGATTGCCCGATCGATTATTCCGAGAACGACCGCATCCTCAACAAGGACATCAAGGAGCTGAGCGCGAAGCTATGAGCGCCGGCCTCGAGACGGTGCTTCGCCGCTTCGATGCGCCCGACGAGGTGCGCGAATTCAGCAAGGGCCGGTTCGAGCTCGTCACCCTCGGCGGAATGACGATCGGCCGCGCGACCTACCAGCCCGGCTGGCGCTGGTCCGTGGATGTCGGCGCCGCTACGGGCGAGAGCCTGTGCCAGGTCGAGCATGTCGGCATGGTGGTTTCGGGCTGCGCGACAGCGGCGATGGCGGACGGGACGATCCACGAGATGTGCGCCGGCGATCTGTTCTATGCGCCGCCGGGCCATGACAGCTGGGTGGTCGGGGAGGAGCCCTATGTATCGCTCCATTTCCTCGGCGCGGCGGATTATGCGGCCGGTGAAAAGGCATAGCTGTAGCGTCTGTTCGTCATTCCAGCGAAAGCTGGAATCTCTTTTCTCTTTGGAGAAGGCAGGGAGATCCCAGCTTTCGCTGGGATGACGGGGAGGGGCGGGGCCCCTTTTCCTTGAGACACGAAGGTGAGAAAATGGTGAAGCTGAAGGACGTCTACCCGCTCTATCTCAACAACAAGGCGGAGCAGCCCAATACCGACCTCGAGGTGACCGACAAGTTCACCGGCAAGGTCGCCTTCCGTTGCGCGCAGGCGGATGCGAAGACGATCGATGCCGGCATCCAGGGCGCGGTCGACGCGGCCGAGCCGATGGCGCGGATGCCGAGCTATGCCCGCCAGGCGGTGCTCCAGCATTGCGTCGACCGGTTCAAGGAGCGCTTCGACGAGCTCGCTTATGCGCTTTGCGTCGAGGCGGGGAAGCCGATCAAGGACAGCGAAGGCGAGGTCACTCGCCTGATCGATACTTTCCGCATCGCTGCCGAGGAAAGCGTGCGGATGACCGGCGAGGTCCAGCCGCTCGACATCAGCCCGCGCGCCAAAGGCTATCAGGGGATGTGGAGGCGGGTGCCGATCGGCCCGTGCAGCTTCATCTCGCCATTCAATTTCCCGCTCAACCTCGCCGCGCACAAGATCGCACCGGCGCTGGCGGTCGGCTGCTCCTTCGTGATGAAGCCGGCCTCGCGCACGCCATTGGGCGCGATCATCATGGGCGAGGTGCTGGCCGAGACCGATCTGCCCATAGGCGCCTTCTCGATCCTCCCCGCCCACCGCGAGGGTGCGGATCTGTTCACCACCGATGAACGGCTGAAACTGCTGAGCTTCACCGGCTCGCCGGGGGTCGGCTGGGACCTCAAGGCGCGGGCCGGCAAGAAGAAGGTGGTGCTCGAGCTTGGCGGCAATGCCGCGGTCATCATCGACAAGGACGCCGATCTCGCCGACGCGCTGGAGCGCACGATCTTCGGCGCCTTCTACCAGTCCGGCCAGAGCTGCATCGGCGTCCAGCGCATCCTGATCCACGATGATGTCTACGATGAATTCCGCGACATGCTGGTCCGCAAGACCAGGAGCCTGGTGGCCGGCGATCCCAAGGACCGCAACACCTTCATCGGCCCGATGATCGACGTGAAGGAAGCGCAGCGGCTCGATTACTGGATCCAGGAGGCGGTCGAAAAGGGTGCGACTTTGCTCTGCGGCGGCAAGCGCGACGGCGCGATGCTCGAGGCGACCCTGCTCGAGGACGTCGATCCGGCGACCAAGCTCAACCGCGAGGAGGCGTTCGGCCCGGTCGCCATCCTGATCCGCTTCGGCGACTTCAATCAGGCCCTCGACATCGTCAACGACAGCAAGTTCGGCCTCCAGGCCGGCATCTTCACCCGCGATCTCTTCCAGATGTTCGACGCCTGGGACCGGCTCGACGTCGGCGGCGTGATCATCAACGACGTGCCAAGCTACCGCGTCGACAATATGCCCTATGGCGGCGTCAAGGATTCAGGCCTCGGCCGCGAGGGCATTCGCTTCGCGATGGAGGACATGACAGAGATACGGAATCTCGTCATCCGTCGGCGCGCCGACGATGGGCCGGCGAAGAAGCATACGGGCGCTTAAGCGAAGATCGCGGCGGGAGGTCTGCCGGGATGCTGAAGCGAAGCGTGATACTTTTGATGGCTGGCTCGGTCGGCTGCGGCCCGGCGGAACGGGTAGCCCAGGGCGCCCTCCCGGATGTTTTCTGGTTGTGCGATCGGCCGCTCCCGCATTCACTCACCATTGAGCTCGATTACCACAATCTCAGAGCCCAATATTGGGATGTGGGCGGCGACATAAACACCTGTGGGGACGCCTCGGACTGCATCAGCTTTCCGATCGTATTTTCGGTTCCGCCGCGCCTGCCGGAAACCGATGAAACCATTCGCTGGTCGATTGCCGGCCACAGTTTTTCCATGACACGGGTCGCAGGTTCGCAGGAGGATTACGCCATTGCCGTAACCGGCGATCGAAGGCGGGGAGGAGGGGCGTTTCGAGGTGAGAACATCCAGATCAGGTATGATGTACGGCGTGGCATAACGAGCTATCGCAGCGAAGGAGACGAGAGGATGTGGTCGACCTGCCGGGGACGGCTGACGTTCGAAGATTTGCGTCGCCTCCGGCCCCTCCTGGTTCCGGAGTTCCGGCATAACCCTGACATGCGACCGGGTCCGCCTGGCAACATTGACGACAATTTTCAACTCGACGCCAATATGACCCTCGGCCCGAATCCGGCCTGATCACAAAGCTCTAACGGACTGGCGCCGGCTGCCCGCTCTGGGCAGGGGCCGGTTGGTCGGGCTGGGCCGGCCGGTCGGGCGCGTCGGGCGGGTTGGCCATCAGGTCGAAATATTCGACCCGTGCCCGCGGCGAGCGGACCGCGATGCGGGTTGCGGTGCCGGTATTGTGCAGCTCCGACGTGTAGGTGTAGCGCTCGAGCCGATAAGTGGCGCGGTCGGCCCGCGAATAGAGCCGGCCGCGAATGGCGCGCAGCAGCGGCGCCGACCAGCCTGTGCCGCCGACGCCCTGGCGCAGGATCTGCAAATCGTCGACACGGCCGTCAGGCTGGACCCAGAAGCCGACGTCGATCCATTTGCGATCCATATTCTCGACCAGCCGCTCGTCCAGATTGTCGGTGTACAGGCCGCGCGAATAAAGCGCGTCGGCGCGCGCATTGTCGCTGAATCCGTGCATCTGCTGGACGAGTTGGTAGCGCGGCTGGAAGAGCAGCATCCGCCGCGCATTGTTGTCGCGGGTCATCTCGGCGATCAACGCATTGGCCCGCACATCATCGCCTTCGGTGCCGTAGATGCGGATCAGGGCGGCCCGCGCGCCATAGGCGATCAGCCGCCGGCCGGGATCGGTCCAGCGGGACATTTCGATCAGCCGCCTTTTTGCCGGACCAAAGGGGGCGACCAGATAATCGAGCATCAGCCCGCGCAGCTCGGCGATCGCCGCGACGTCCTCGCGGCCGGCGGCTTGGGCGGATTCCTGCAGGCGGCGAAGCTCGCCCCGCGCCCGCTCTGGGCGGCCGGTGTCGATCAGATATTCGGAGATTTCGAGCCGGGCGGTGAAATGCCGGTGGTCCTCCTGGGGGATGCCGGCGCGCAGCGACGACAGGATCCGGTAGACTGAAAAATGGGCTTCGCGGTCGCGGCCGAGATGCCGCTCCACCCTGGTGTCGGCCCGATACAGGTCGGACACCGGCTCCGGAAACGAAGCGGCCTGTCGGTGATTGCGGCCGATCGAGGCGCGAATCGTGCGGCGGGCCTCATCATAATCGCCCGACACGAACTGGCCCTCGGCAAGGGTAAGGGTGGCGTCGATATCCTCGTTGACCGGGCAATGGCGCGCCAGGCATTCGGCCAGCGCGCGGCGAAAATCTGCGAGCCTTTCGCCGGTGACGACGATCGTCTGCTCCGGCGCGGGCTCGGTGGCGGCCTGAGCCGGGGCCTGGGCCGGAAGGGCGGCGACCGATACGAAAAGTGACGGCAATAACAGGAACATGGCTGCTGCTCCTCACCTGGATGAATCCAACGCGTCCCGACGAGCCTAACCTGCGCCGCCGCTGCTGGCAAATGCCTCGCAGGGTTACCGGCAGACGATGCGCGTCCGGTCAGCCCGGCGGATGCCCCGCCGCCTCGATGATCGTGCGGTTGCTGGCCCGAAGCTTGGCCTTGAGCACGGTGGCGAAGCCGTGCTCGATGGCGCGGCGGATATCGTCATGGGCCTCGACATAGGGTCTCAGATCGTCGGCGGGGGCACACCAGAATCGGGCCGCGCCGTTGAGGGTGACGGTCGCGCTCGCGGTTTCGCCGGACAGGACGGTGAGCTCGCCGATCAGGTCGCCGGGACGGCACAATCCGACAAGGCTTCCCATCGAGATCACCCGCGCCTCGCCCTCGGCGAGGTAATAGAGATGGTCGACGACTTCGCCCTCGCGGGTCAGCACGTCGCCCGCCTTGCCGCTGAGCCAAAGCCCCTGATCGATCAAATGCCGCGCCCGGCTCCTCGGCAATTCGGGGAACAGCCGGTCCAGCATTGCCTGCTCCTCCGGGGTGAACCGGACGCTGCGATTCTCCCAGTACCGGCGACCGATCATCGCCAGGCAGGCGGCGAGCAGCAGGATCGCCCACACCAGGCTCACCCGGTCCCGCACCAGATAAGCGTGACCGATCGCCGCTGCCGCCGCGGCCGCGATCAGCACCCGCATCTGGTTCGGCTTCGGCAACAATACGGCCACGATCAGCAGCAGAAAGCCGAGCTCGAGGATCAAGGTCTTAGGCGCGAGCATCCGGGCCCTCCACCAGGGTCCGCACTCGGGACCGGAGACCGCGAAGCGGCGGGCTGTCCTTTGCCGCCTGGACTGCGTCGCGTCGTCGGTCACGATGAATCTTCATCGCTCCCCTCCTAGCTCCTTGCCAGACAACCAATGCCAGCCCGTCACGACCGCCTCCGGTCCCGAGTGCGGACCCATGGCTCATCATGCGCCAGGCGCGCGGAGGCGAAAAGGGGGTCAGCCAGCCGACAGATCGGGCTGGCTCTCGACCAGCACATCGAGCTGGCCCTGGCAGCCATTGGCGATCAAGGCCTCGGCGACGTGCTGGAGATCGACCGGTTCCTGCCCGAGGGTCTTGAACGTCAGCTCGGTCGGCACCGCGACCCCGCTCTGGACCACGCTGAAGGTCGAATTGTTCGCGATCGGCAGCGCCGCCGGCCATGCCACGGTCGACTGCCCGGCCGCCCAGCGCACGTTGCGCGGCGGCGCGCCGGCGCCGGTGATGGTCAGCGTGGCGGCCTGCGTCGCGTCCGCCCGCCACAGCATGACGCGGTTCGCGTTCGGCAAGCAGAAGGTGCCCCCCTGGGTCACGTCGACATGCCAGATGGTCGGGCTGTGCGGGACGATGCCGGCGCCGCGCACGGCGCCGATACGGGCGCGCTGGCCGTCGGCGGCGGCGAAGGTACGCTGTCCCGCCTGCACGGCCGCGCCCGGCGAGAAGGAGCCGGGGCCGCGGAAGGTGCGGGTGCCGCCGGCGCCGAGCACGATGACGGCGTCGCCGGCGCGAAGATTGAGCCGCGCATTGTCGGGCAGCGAGCGGCCGGCCGGATAGGCGGAGGCAGATGGCCCGGTCGAGCGCACGACGAGAACGTTGGCGGCAGCCGGTATCGCCGCCGCGGCAAGCAGGGCGACGACAGCGGCGCGCCCGAAAGAGCTATTTAGACCCCAGTACAAAATGACCTCCCGATCCAACCTCGCGGATCCTATAGACGAAATATTGCAGGGCCGCATCCTCCTTGTGGGCGGCCGCGATCTCCTCCAGCCTGGCCAGAGCGGCGGCGTCGCCGTCGTCGAAGGCGCGCCAGAAATCGTTCAATTGCCCGCGCAGCGCCGGGTCCATGTCGGGCACCGGCTCCCAGACCTCGACCGGCGTGGCGCGTCCGCTGAGCACGATCCGGCCCATCGGGCGGAACACGTCGAGCGTGGTTTCGCGCTTCGCCTCGTCGCTGACCAGCATCGTGGTCTTCAGCGCCTTGTTCGCCGATTCAAGCCGCGCGGCGCAGTTCATCGCATCGCCGAGCGCGGTATACTGGATGCGGCCTTCGCCGCCGAAATTGCCGACCACCGCCTCGCCGCGGTGGAGGCCGACGCGGGTCACGCCGATCGGCGGCACGTCGTCGCCGGCGGTCCGGCGGAATTCCTCGCCGCACCGATACATTTCCATGCCGGCGCGAAGCGCCCGATCGGCATCGTCCGGCCGCGCGATCGGCGCGCCCCAGAAGGTGACCAGCGCGTCGCCGACGAACTTGTCGAGCGTGCCGCCATGCTTGAGGACGATGTCGCTCATCAGGTCGAGATAGCGATTGAGCAACCGCGAAAGCGTCGCCGGCGTGATCGCGTGGCTGAGCTTGGTGAAGCCCTCCAGATCGGTGAACAAGGCATAGATCTGGGTCTGCTCGCCGTGGAGCGAGATGCGGTCGGGATCGCGCATGATCTCGAGCGCGACGTCGGACGGGAGATATTTGCCAAGCGCGGATTGCGCGAAACGGCGCTGCTCCGAGCCGACCGCGCGCGCCGCCGCGCCGACTCCCACGAAGGCGAACAGCCAGCCGACCGTCCATCCGACGGCGGGCAGGTTGATCGTGTCGATGCGCATGGCCTGGAGCTGGAAGGGGAGCCAGACGACCAAAGCGAGCTGCAGGGTCAGAGCTAGGATCAGCCGCCAGCCGCGCAGCTCGAAGGCGCTGGTCAGCGCGCCAACGGCCACGAAAACGACCGCCGCGGCCCACAGGACCCAGCCCGGAATCTCGGTCGGAGTGCGCCCGTCGAGTTGCTGCGCAAGCATCTGCGCATGGATTTCGAGCCCCTTCATCGTGCGGCCGTTGGGGTATAGCTGACTGGTCGTGAAGCGGGTTATCGGGGTGTTGAACTCGTCAAGGTCGTGGATATTGCCGCCGATCAGGACATAGCGGCCCTCGATCATCGGCCGCAGCGCATCGCCCATCTGTGCGACGAACTGGATCGGAAGGTTGGTGAAGACCGGCACCTCGTCATTCTCGGCGGTGCCCGGGATCCTGTAATCGATGCTGCGTGCGTAGCGGGCGAATTCCGGATGGTCGCGCGTCATGGCGTTGGCGAGCAGTGGCGGCAAGCCGGCCCGGTCGCGCGGCCAGCGCCGCATGTAGCCGTCATTGTCCGCCCCGATCCTGATACTGGCGGCGCGCACCGGGCCGGCGCCGGCCCGACGGATGAAATCGCGCAGGAACTGTTCCTGCTCGAGGTCGATCTGATCGTTCGAGCTTGCCTGCGCGAAGGCGAGCCAAGTCGGCGTGTGCATGGCCCGGAAGGTCCGGAGCAGCTCTTCGTCCTCGGCCTGCGGCTGGTCGAACAAGATATCGATTCCGATCGCGCGCGGGTTCATCGCGTCTATCGTCGCCAGCGCCTGGGCGAGCATGTGGCGGTCGAGTGGAGAGCGCTTGCCGAGGGCTCGGAGCGTCTGGTCATCATAGGTGATGAGGACGATGCGATCGTCCTGCTGCAACACGGCATCCGCGGTGCGGTAGAAGCGTAAGTCGTAGAGCACACTTTCGACGTCGCTCACCAGCGGTATGCTGTAATTGAAACGCGCCACGTACAGGCCAAGGGCGAGGAGCAGGACCGTGGCGAGCAAGCGCACCGGGCCGATCTGCCCGATCGACCGTTTCAGCCTCTTCGGCAAATTGCCGTTTTCCCGCCCGGCCATCCGATCCCCCGCAAGCTCGTCAGACGGGCAGGTTAGGGGGAAAGGCGGCGGCTGAACAGGGTCAGGCTGCGCCCGCCTTGACCGCCTGCGCCCAGCCAAGCTCGGCGAGCGGCTCGAGCCTTTTCACCATCTCGCCGGCATGTTCCGACGACGCAGTGCCGCGGACCATCCGGCCCTTGATGCCGTGGACGATGCCGGCCAGGCGGAACAGGTTGAACGCCATGTAGAAATCCATGTCGGCAATGCCGTCGCGCCCGGTCCTGCGGCAATAAGCGGCGACGTAATCGGCCTCGCCTGGGATGTTGAGGGCGGCGAGGTCGCGGCCGCCCAGCGCGTCGGGCATCCGGTACATCATGAGATGGTAGGAGAAATCGGCGAGCGGGTGGCCGAGCGTCGACAGCTCCCAGTCGAGCACGGCGAGGACGCGCGGCTCCGTGGGGTGGAACACCATATTGTCGCAGCGGAAATCGCCATGGATGATCCGCGCCTGCGGCTCGTCGGGCGGGATGTTCGCCGGCAGCCAATCGACCAGCCGGTCCATCGCGGCGAGGCGGCCGGCCTCCACATCCTCATGATATTGTTTCGACCAGCGGCCGATCTGGCGGGCGAAATAATTGCCCGGCTTGCCATAGTCGCCGAGACCCGCCGCTTCGGGATCCACGCCGTGCAGCGCCGCGATGGTCGTGTTCATCGCGTCGAAATAAGCGGGGCGCTCCTCGCGGCCGACCTCGGGGAAGGCCGGGTCCCAGAAGATCCGACCCTCGACCATCTCCATCACGTAGAAAGGCGTGCCGATCACGGCTTCGTCGAGGCACAGGCCGTAACTGCGCGCCACCGGGAAGCCCTGGGCCGCAAGCGCCGTGATCACTCGATATTCGCGGTCGACAGCGTGCGCGCCCGGCAGCAATTTGCCCGGCGGCTTGCGGCGCATGACGTAGGAACGTGCAGGCGTTACCAATTTGTAGGTCGGGTTGGATTGCCCGCCCTTGAATTGCTCCACGATCAGCGGCCCGGCAAAGCCCTCGACCTCGCGCGCCATCCATGCCTCGAGCGCCGCGGGATCGAAGCGATGGGCGTCGCGGACTGCCCCGGTGCCGCTATTCTGTGTGCTCCTGTCCATCACCGCCTAGATGCACCAGCGCCGCGCAAGGTGCGAGTTGATTTTTTTCGCGGGCTAACTTATTGAGTTAACAGGAGTTTAAAAAATATCGTAAATTATTTGCTAACCATGCGACATGTTTCGGCAAAGGCGGGGACTATGATTACCGGAAAGATATGGGGGTCGTCCCGGTTGGGCAGCCAGATCGTTTCCCGAGGGTATTTTGTCCCGGGTCGAACTGGAAGCAAAAAGACGACCGGCGGCTTTTGGCCGAGCCGCAGACCGCCAGCACTTTCCTCCTTGTCGGGTCACCGGCAATCAGAGGGGAATTACGATGACGAAGAAGATCGCAATCGCGAACGTTCCGGAGCTGACCACGAGCGTCGGCATGCACGGCTCGGTGAAGCAGAAGGAGGTCGGTGGACCGATCTGTTTCGCCATCGTCGTCGCCGCCATCATGGCGCTCTGAAGAGTTCGCGTTCGGTTGAGGGCGGGGAGGCTTCGGCCTCTCCGCCCTTTTCCTTGCCCGGAAAACGGGGACTGGTTTCATGATCGCAAGCGAAGCGCTCGCCGCCTGGCTCGCCGATCCCGAGGCCCAGAGGCGCTCCTACCAGGGCGTCGACGATTGCGTGCGCAGGTGGAGCAGCCACAGGCTGATGACCGAGACCGAGCGCGCGCTCGTCTCGCTCGAGGAACGGACACCCGAAGCGGTGCTCGGCGTCGCGCGCGCCTTCATGGACCGCGCCGAAGACCTCGATGCGCTGATGGCAGAATTGCTATCGTCCAGCGCCGCCGATCCTTTCTTCCGGCCGCCTTTCCAGCCGATGTCGAGCGACATCCACAACGCCTTCCTTCTCTACCACCATCCCGACCTTTCGATCGGCCTCGGCGTGAGCGGCGTCGACATGCTCGCGGCCAAGAAATCCGGTCCGCGCGGCGCGACCTCGATCGGCTTTACCGGGGTCACCACCCTGTATCGCTATCTGCGCGCCGGCGGAGCGACGCTTTCCTTCTGGGAAGCGCCGCCGATCACCGAGATGTTCGATTCATCCCGCGCCGGCGCCGCGCGCCTGGTCGGCCGGCGCCGGATCGAGGATGGCGAGGAAATCGTCATCGACGGCCGCCACCAGAGCTTCGTCATCGATCACGCGGTCAGCGACATCATCTTCTTCCAGGCGCTGGTCCGGGTCGACGCGGCGCCGGTCGCCGCCGAATATGACAGCAAATCGCTGTCCCTGATCGGCGCGAGCAGCACCGACGAGACCAGCTCGCGCGTGCAGATGATGGTGACCCTGCTGCGGACGATGGAGCGCGAGGACGCGGTGCCGCTGATCGTCGAGGCGCTGGACAGCCCGCATTTCTACACGCGCTGGCATATCATGCGCGAACTGCTCGCGCTCGACGCCGATGCCGCCTTGCCGCATCTTCGCCGCATGGCCGAGGCGGACCCGCATCCCGAAGTGCGCGCCACGGCGCTGCAGACGCTCCAGCTCTTCTTCGCCGACGAGCCCGCGCCCGCCGGAGACGTCCAGTGCCTCGGCTGATCCATGCCCCCTCCGACGAGAAGCTGGAGCTCGCCGAACTGGTCGAGATGCTCGAGACGAGCGATTTCGATCCCGCCGACGAGGACAATTTCGCCTCCTGGGGGCCGCAGCTCAAGAAGCTCGCCAATGACCGCTCCTTTCTCGGCGACCTGATCGTCAAGGAGCTCAAGCAGCGCTGCGAGGGGCAGCTGCGCGACAACCAGTACAACCCCCAGGTCTTCATGCTCCACGGTGCGGTCGGCCGGTACATCATCCGCGCCAATTTCTGGCCGGCGCTGAAGGACAGCGTCGTGCGCCACAGCGGCAGCGACCCGTTCTTCTACAATGTCGCCCACGATCACAATTTCTCCTTCCTCACCGTCGGCTATCTCGGCCCCGGCTATTGGAGCGACTATTACGAATATGAATATGGCGACGTGGTCGGCTTCCCCGGCGAGGAGGTGAACCTCAAGTTCATCGAGAAGGCGCGGCTCGAGCAGGGCAAGGTCCTGCTCTATCGCGCCCACAAGGACGTCCATCTCCAATTGCCGGCCGACGCCATGTCGGTCTCGCTCAACATCGTCGAAACCTCGCATAGCACGACCTTCCGGGACCAATATCGGTTCGATCTCGCGAACAGCCGCGTCGAGGGCATCATGACCCGGATGTCGCTGGAGCCCATGCTTGCGCTCGCCGCCCATTTCGGCGGCGAGGACGGGCTCGATCTGCTCGCCAATTTCGCCAAGGCGCACCCGAGCGACCGCATCCGCTGGTGCGCGTTGCGCGCCCGCGCCGCCGCCTCGGGCTCGCTCGACGAGCGCATCGCGATCTACGAAGAAGGCGCCCGCACCGACAGCCTGCTGGTCGCCGCGATGGCCAGGCGCGAGGCCGCCAGGATCGAAAATGGCCGCGCCTGGATCGACGGCGCGCCGCTCGATGCTGCGCAGCAATCGGCCGCCTAGAAGCGTCCAAGCTTCCGTTTCCTTTTTGCCGTTTTTCTGCTATGAAAGTGCCGGTGGGCTATGGTGAGGGAGACCGACTATGGCTGTTCGGAACATTGTCCTCGTTACCCTGCTTGCCGCGTGCGCCGTGCCCGCTTCGGCGAGCGTCATGGTGATCGGCAGCAGCGATGCCCGGCTCTGCTATGAAGCTGCGGATTCGCCGATGTTGCCCCAGGTCCGCGACCTCAGGCGATGCGACGATGCGCTGACCGCGGGCAGCCTCTCCAATTACGAACTGGTCGCCACGCACGTCAATCGCGGCATCCTGCGGCTGCGCCGCGGCGCGATCGACGATTCGATCGCCGATTTCGACGCGGCGATGGCGCTCGATCCGAACCAGCCCGAAGCCTATCTCAACAAGGGCGCGGCGCTGATCCGGCGGGAGAATCCGACCGAGGCAGCGCAGTTGTTCACCGTCGCGCTCGAGCACAACACGCAACGGCCGGCGGTCGCCCATTATGGGCGCGCGGTGGCCAACGAAGCGCTCGGCAACGTTCGCGAGGCCTATCAGGATTATCAGAGGGCAAGCCAGCTTGCGCCCGACTGGGCAGCGCCGCGTGACGATCTGCAGCGTTTCCGGGTCGTGCAGCGCTGAAGGAAGGCCGAGGCGCTCTTCCGCGTTGAACCAGACCGGCATTCGTCGGTTGTCCTGTCGAGCCTTTGACAGGAGAATCGACGATGACCTTCACGCTTCCCGCCCTACCGTTCGCCAAGGATGCGCTCGGCGATTTCATGTCGGCCGAGACGCTCGATTTTCATCACGGCAAGCATCACAAGGCCTATGTCGACAAGACCAACGCTCTGGCCGAGGAGACCGGGCTCGAGGGCCGCGCGCTCAGCGAGGTGATCCGCGCCGCGAAAGAGAAGGGGGCCAAGGGCCTGTTCAACAACAGCGCCCAGCTGTGGAACCACAGCTTCTTCTGGCAATGCCTGGCGCCCCCCGAGGGGCAGAAGCCCACGGGCAAGCTCGCTGCCCTGATCGAGGATGGCTTCGGCGATCTCGATACCATGCTGGCCAAGCTGAAGGAGGAAGCTGTCGGTCATTTCGCCAGCGGCTGGGCCTGGCTGGTGCTCGACGGCGACGCGCTCAAGATCACCTCGCTGCACGATGCCGATACGCCGGTCGTTTATGACGGGATGAAGCCTCTGCTCACGCTCGATGTGTGGGAGCATGCTTATTATATCGACTATCGCAACGAGCGCCCCAAGTTTGCGGAGAGTGTCCTCGGCAATATCGTCAATTGGGAGTTCGTCGGCAGGAATCTGGACGGTGACGGGGTGTCCCGCGCGGATCAGGGCGCGAAGACTCTGACCGAGGCCTGACCCCAGGTTCGCTGGATATTGGCGCAGGGCCTGTTTGGCGTAGAATAGTATCTTGCCTGTCGCCAAGCCTCCGACCCCTCGCCAGGATCCGGCGCCGATATCCAATGAGGAAGCTGTTCTCATAAAAACGCCCGTCGAACGCTTTTTTGGCAGTGGAGCGGTCGTCCGAAACTACGGCCCGAATCCCGAAAGCCTTCGGCTTCATGTCGAATGCGACGAAGACTCAGGCCTCAAAATGTACGAGTGCCTTGGAGTGCTTATGGCTCGGATCGACCGGGCGCAGGTGGCCATGGTCACCACAAAGCGCGGGACGCGCGTCTCGGGTGATGCGAAGATCGCCTATCGTCAAGGCGTGATACTCTAGCTTCGCCTCCCGCTCAGCTCTTCAGCCGGTATCCCGTCCTGAACATCCAGGTGATGACGACGAGGCACAAAGCGAGGAAGCCCGCCGTCGCTGCAATGCTGATCTCCACGCCGACGTCGGAGGTTCCGAAGAAACTCCAGCGGAATCCGCTGATCAGATAGACGATCGGGTTGAAGTGGGTGATCGTCCGCCACGGCTCGCCGAGCATGTCGATCGAGTAGAAGGCGCCGCCCAGGAAGGTGAGCGGCGTCACGATCAGCATCGGGATGAACTGGATCTGCTCGAAATTCTGGCCCCAAATGCCGATGATGAAGCCGAACAGGCAGAAGGTCACCGCGATCAGGATCAGGAAGGTCGCCATCCAGAAGGGATGGACGATCTGGAGCGGCACGAAGCAGGCGGCGGTGGCGAGGATGACCAGCCCGAGGACAATCGACTTGGTCGCCGCCGCGCCGACATAGCCAAGCACCGTTTCGAAGGGCGAGATCGGCGCCGAGAGCAATTCGTAGATCGTGCCGGTGAACTTGGGGAAGAAGATGCCGAAGCTCGCATTGAAGATGCTCTGCGTGAACAAGGAGAGCATGATCAGCCCGGGTACGATGAAGGCGCCATAGGGAACGCCGCCGATCTCGGTCATCCGCGAGCCGATCGCCGCGCCGAACACGATGAAGTAAAGCGAGGTGGTGATCACCGGCGTGATCAGGCTCTGCCAGAGCGTGCGGATCGCCCGCGCCATCTCGAACCTGTAGATCGCCCAGACGCCGTGGATGTTCACCCACCCCTCCCTTTGTCATGGACCAGGCTGACGAAGATGTCCTCGAGCGAGCTCTGCCTCGTATGGAGGTCCTTGAAGCCGATGCCGGCGTCGCTCATCGCCCGGAGCAAGGAGGGCACGCCGGTCTTCTCGGCGGTGGCGTCGAACCCATAGACCAGCTCGTGGCCGTCAGCCCTCAACGCCAGATCCCAGCCGGCGAGCGCGGCCGGGATCGTCTCCATGACCTCGCTAAGGTTAAGCGTGAGCTCCTTCTTGCCGAGCTTCTTCATCAGGCTGGCTTTTTCCTCGACCAGGATCAGCTCGCCCTTGTTGATGACGCCGACCCGGTCGGCCATCTCCTCGGCTTCCTCGATATAATGGGTGGTGAGGATGATGGTGACACCGCTGTCGCGCAGTCCGCGCACCAGATTCCACATGTCGCGGCGAAGCTCGACGTCGACGCCCGCGGTCGGCTCGTCGAGGAAGAGGATATCGGGCTCGTGGCTCAGCGCCTTGGCGATCATCACCCGGCGCTTCATGCCGCCGGACAGCTCGCGGATCTTCGCCTTGCGCTTGTCCCAGAGGGACAGCTCCTTGAGGATCTTCTCGATATGGGCGGGATTGGGCGCGCAGCCGAACAGGCCGCGGCTGAAGCTCACCGTCGCCCACACCGATTCGAAGGCGTCGGTGGTGATCTCCTGCGGCACCAGCCCGATGCTGCGCCGGGTGAAGCGATAGTCGCGAATGATGTCGCGGCCCTCGACCGTGACCGTGCCGGTCGAGGGCGTGACGATGCCGCACACGATGCTGATCAAGGTCGTCTTGCCGGCGCCGTTCGGGCCCAGCAAGGCGAAGATCTCGCCCTTCGCGATGTCGAGGTCGACCGTCTTCAGCGCCTGCAGCCCGGTCTGGTAGGTCTTGCTCAGCCCCTTGATGGCGATCACGGGTGCAATGCTCGCCATCTATTCGACCGGCTCGAATGGCGGATCCTTGGCGGCCTCGTCGAGGGTGAGGCCGTGGCGGATCAGCATCGGAATGTTGCAGGCGATGAAGACGAAGGTCGCCGGAATGAACAGCCACAGCTTCGAGGAAAGCCAGAAGCTCGTGCTGGTCGTGCGCCAGATCGCTTCGTTCGCCGCCGCCATGACGACGAACAATATGATCCAGTTGCGGGTCAGCAGAAACCAGCCGCGGTCGGTAAGGCCGGGATAGGCCGTGCCGAGGACCATCTTCAGCAAATTGCGCCCGGTGCGCAGGCCGAAGCCGAGCAAGGCGGCGACCGTAAGATAATAGAGGGTCGGCTTGATCTTGATGAACCATTCCTGGTGCAGCCAGAGCGTGAGCCCGCCGAGCACCAGCACCATCAGCCCGGAAAACCACAGCAAAGGCGAGATGCGGCCGTAGCGTATCTGCGAGATCAGCATCGAGACCAGCATTGCGACCATGAAAATGCCGGTGGCGGCGAACACCTTGAGCGCATCCGGCACCGGCGCGAATGCATTGGCGAGGAAGAAGACGACCAGCGGCCCGTAATCGATCGCCAGGCTGGCGCCGGTGCTTGGTACGGGTTTCTTCGGTGCGGCGGGTTCGTTGCTCATGCCGCCACGCCCGCGATCGCACGCGCCGCCTCGGCGGCATCGAACGGCCTGAGATCGTCCATTCCCTCGCCGACGCCGATGGCGTGGATGGGAAGGCCATATGTGTCGGCGGCGGCGACCAGCACGCCGCCGCGCGCCGTGCCGTCGAGCTTGGTCATCACCAGCCCGGTGACGCCGGCCACCTCGCGGAACACCTCGATCTGCGAAAGCGTGTTCTGGCCGATCGTCGCGTCGAGCACGAGCACGACGTCGTGCGGCGCGGCCGGATTGAGGCGGCCGAGGGTGCGGCGGATCTTGGCAAGCTCGTCCATCAAATCCTTCTTGTTCTGCAGCCGCCCGGCAGTGTCGACGATAAGCACGTCGATCCCTTCGGCGGTGGCTTTCTTGACCCCGTCATAGACGATCGCCGAACTGTCCGAGCCTTCCGGCCCGGAAATGATCGGCACGCCGGCGCGATCGGCCCAGATGCGCAATTGCTCGATCGCCGCCGCCCGGAACGTATCGCCGGCCACGAGCAGCACCGAATAATCCTGTTCGACGAACAGATGGGCGAGCTTGGCGATGGTCGTCGTCTTGCCCGACCCGTTGACGCCGACGACCAGGATCACCTGGGGCCGCGGGAAAGCGTCGATCTCCAGCGGCTCGGCGACCGGCTTCAGGATCTTCTCGAGCTCCTGCGCGACGACGTCGCGGATCGCCGCCTCGCTTATGCCGCGCTCGAAACGTTCCTCGGCCAGCCTTGCGCGCACCTTGGCGGCGGTGCGCGGCCCGAGGTCGGAAGCGACCAGGGCCTCCTCGATATCGTCGAGCGTCGCCTCGTCCAATGCGGATTTGGTCAGCAGCCCGGTGAGGTTGTCGCCGAGCCGGTCCGAGGTCTTGCGGAAGCCCAGGCGCATGCGCTCGTACCAGCTGGTCTCGCTCACGCGGGGACTCCGATCAGCATGTCGCCGTCGACCCTGGCAACGCGAACATCCACCAGCGCGCCGGCTTTTGCGCCGTCAACCCGAACCGGAGCGAAATTCTCGGCATGTCCCGAGCCGTCCGCGCGCTCGACCAGAACCTTCTGGCGCGTCTCGACCAGCCCCGCGAGCCACCCCGCCTTGCGGCGCGCGCAAGCCTCGCGGAGGCGGCGGGCGCGGGCCTTGGCGATCGGGGGTGGGACCTGGGGCATGCGGGCGGCGGGCGTGCCATTTTTAGGCGAGAAGGGGAAGATGTGGCCCATCACGATGTCGCATTCCTCCACGAGCCGAAGGCTGTTCTCCGCCATTTCGTCGCTTTCGGTCGGGAAGCCGGCGATGAGGTCGGCGCCGATGGCGATGCCGGGCCGTTTCGCCTTGAGCCGGGCGACGGTCTCGACCGCGTCGGCGCGGCTGTGCCGGCGCTTCATCCGCTTCAGCACCATGTCGTCGCCGGCCTGAAAGCTCATGTGGAGGTGCGGCATGAAGCGCGGCTCGCCCGTGGCGAGATCGAACAATCTGTCGTCCATCTCGATGCAGTCGAGCGACGACAGGCGAAGGCGCGACAGCGCCGGAACGTGGCGCAGGATTCTCTCGATCAACTGGCCAAGGGTCGGCGCGCCGGGCAGGTCCGGTCCGTAGCTGGTCACGTCGACGCCGGTCAGCACCACCTCCTGGCAGCCCTGATCGACCAGCGCCCTGATCCGCTCGACCACGAGCCCGGCGGGCACCGAACGGCTGTTCCCGCGTCCATAGGGAATGATGCAGAAGGTGCAGCGATGGTCGCAGCCATTCTGCACCTCGACGAACGCCCGCGACCGCTCGGCGAAACCGGCAGCCAGATGCGGGGCGGTCTCGCGCACCGCCATGATGTCGGAAACGCGGACGTCAGGCTCCAGAATTTCAAATCCCAATTTCCGTTCGGGCTGAGCCTGTCGAAGCCCTCCCTTTCCCTCCTGCTCACCAGCAAGAAGAAAGAAATGGCCTTCGACAGGCTCAGGCCGAACGGAGGAACGGAAATTTTCCGCCAACCACTTCTCTCTATTCCCGAGCACGCGCGCCACCTCGGGCATCGCCGCGAACATCGCGGGCTCCACCTGCGCCGCGCAACCCGTCACGTAGATCCGCGCGTCCGGCCGCGCCCGCTTCGCCTTGCGGATCGCCTGGCGGGTCTGCCGCACCGCTTCGTTGGTGACCGCGCAGCTGTTGACGATGACGAGGTCGTCCGCGTCGCCGGCAAGCATACGCATCGCCTCGCTCTCGGCGGCGTTGAGGCGGCAGCCCAGGGTGATGATCTGCGGCCCGCCCATCAGTCGATCTCGCCGGTGAAGACGTGGGTGGCGGGGCCGGTCATCCGGACCGGATCGCCCTGCTCCCACGCGATCGTCAGCGATCCGCCGGGCAGGCGCACCTCGACCGGGCTCTCGACGATGCGCTGCTTGATCGCCGCCACCGCGGTCGCGCAGGCGCCGGTGCCGCAGGCCTGGGTCAGGCCCGCGCCGCGCTCCCAGACGCGGAGCCGGATCGCCTCGCCTTCGAAGGACGCGACGTTGACGTTGATCTTCTCCGGAAAGAGCGGATCGTTCTCGATCAGCGGCCCCAGCCGCGCCAGATCGACCTTGTCGGCGTCGCCGACGAAGAACACGACATGGGGGTTGCCGACCCTGACCGCGAACGGCTCCTGCAATTCCTCCCAGCCCACCGGCATCGCCGCCGTGTCCATCGCATAAGCGAGGGGAATCTCGTCCCAGCCGAACAGGGGCGGGCCCATGTCGACCCCGCCCGCCTCGCCGACGAGGATGCCGCCTTTGGTCTCGATCCGGGCCTTGCCGCCCTCCAGCTTGACCACGCAGCGCGTCGCATTGCCGCAGGCCTCGACCTCGCTGCCGTCGGCGTTCCAGATCCGCATCCGCACATCCGCGATGTCCGAGGGCTCGAGCAGGATCACCTGGTCGCAGCCGATGCCAGTGTGCCGGTCGGCGATCGCGCGCGCCCGGTCCGAATCCATCGTCACGGGGCCCGCGCGGGTGTCGAAAATGGCGAAGTCGTTGCCGAGGCCGTGCATCTTGTGGAAGCGGGTCATGTCGAGCCGCGATCTAGGGGGCGGGAGGGCGTAAGTCCACGTCCCGCTCGGCTTGACAGGTGCAACAACATGTGACCATATGGTCACATGTATGCAATAGCCTCCAGCACCGAGCCGAGTCCGGACCTCTGGCAGGCGCTCGCCGACCCGACCCGGCGAGCCTTGATCGATCGGCTCGCCACCGGCGCCAAGACGACCTCCCAGCTGTGCGAGCATATGCCGATGACCCGCTTCGGGGTGATGAAGCATCTCGGCATCCTCGAGCGCGCCGGCCTGGTCGTCGCGCGGCGCCACGGGCGGCTGCGGCTCAACCATCTCAATGCGGCGCCGCTTCATGCGCTCCAGGCGCGCTGGCTTTCGCCGCGGGCCGCGGCCTTCGCCGGCGCAATCGCGGATTTTTCCCAAAAGGTGGAAGGGCAGACCATGACCGAAACGAATTCAGCGGATCAGACCGGCGTTGTCGATGTCGCGCTCGAATGGCCCGTGGCGGCGCCGGTGCAGAAGGTCTGGGACGCCCTGTTCAACGCGCCCGGCAGCTGGTGGCCCGCCGAGCATCGGCTCTACGGCGCGGAGTCGACCATGTCGTTCGCGCCGCGTCTGGGCGCGGAGCTGCGCGAAGAGAGGGGCGGACAGGGCCTCGTCTGGTACAATGTGACCGCGCTCGATCCTCTGCGCTCGGTGGACATGATCGGTCATCTCGCGGCCCGCTTCGGCGGCCCCGCCACCTCGCTCCTCCATATCGAAATCGCGCCCGGCGCCGAAGAGGGGACCAGCGTGCTGAAGCTGACCGATTCGGTGTTCGGCCGCATCGGGCCGGGCTTGCGCGCATCATTGACCGAAGGCTGGCAGGCCATCGTCGGCACCGGCCTCGTTGCCTCTGTTCAACGCTAGGCCGCGCACCGGATCGGCGCGACCGGCTTCGCGCCCGGTCTTCGTCATGCCTTGGCCTGCATAGATTCGCACATGTCGGCCTTGCCTTGACCTGCCTTATTGATTTGCTCCCGGCGGCTTCATAGGGTCCGGCCCGTCAACCGGGGGATTCATGGCCATCGAAGAGAGGATCGGCGCGCCGGTCGGGCGGAGGGGTCGGGATCATTCGCTGCTCGCGCTCGTCCTGGGCTTCCTCCTCCTCGTCGGCGCGGTGGCCGGTACGATCTGGCTGACCGCTCGGCAGCAATCCGCCTTCGCCCTGGTCAGCCACACTCTGGTCGTCGAAAACGATCTGTCGCTGATCCTGTCGCGTCTGCAGGACGCCGAGACCTCCGGACGCGGCTTCGCCCTCACCGGACGCGAGGCGTTCCTTGCGCCTTACGCCGCCGCCCATGCCAATCTGCCCGGCGACATCGCCCGCCTTCGCGCCGACGTGGCCGACAATCCAAGGCAGGTCGCGGCCGGGGCGCGTCTACAGGCTGTCGCGATGGCCCGCCTCGCGCACTCGCAGCTGACCATATCTGAATATCGCCGCAATGCGCGCCTGCCGCCCGAGCATTTCGAGCGCGGCCGCGCTTTGATGGACGAGGCGCGCGGGATCGTCGCCGGGATGAAGATGGAGGAATCGCGGCTGCTCGCATTGCGAACTGCCAACGCCGATCGCGTCACCGGCTTCGTCACCGCCAGCCTGTTCGTCAGTTTCCTGCTCGTCGTCGCGCTCGCCCTCTTCGCTTTCGTCAGCATGCGCCGCCGCCTCGCCGAATCGCTCGCTTCGGCCGAGGCGCTGGCGGACGCGAACCGGCGGCTGGTCGAGGAGGCGCAGAATCGCGAGGCCGCCGAATCGCGCATCCGCCAGCTCCAGAAGGTCGAAGCGATCGGTCAGCTCACCGGCGGGATCGCGCACGATTTCAACAACATGCTCGCGGTCGTCATTGGTTCGCTCGATCTCGCTCAGCAACGGCTGGAGCAGGGAGCGACCAGCCGCGCGGTCAGGAACGTCGAAGCCGCGATGGACGCCGCCCGCCGCGCCGCGCAACTGACCGCGCGCCTGCTTGCTTTCGCCCGCCAGCAGGCGCTCGCCCCGCAGCAGGTCGACACCAACAAGCTGGTCGGCGGCATGTCGGAGATGTTGAGGCGCACGATTGGCGAGCAATTGCGCGTCGAAACCGTGCTCGCCGGCGGCCTCTGGCCGACCTTCGCCGATCCCGGCCAGCTCGAAAATGCGATCGTGAACCTGTGCGTCAACGCACGCGATGCCATGCCTGACGGGGGCAAGCTCACCATCGAGACTTCGAACGCCCATCTCGACGATGCCTATGCGGCGGCAAATGCGGACGTGGTCCCCGGCCAATATGTCATGGTGTCGCTGACCGACACCGGCAGCGGCATGGCGCCCGAAGTGATCGAGCGGGCCTTCGATCCGTTTTTCACCACCAAGGCGGTCGGCCAGGGGACGGGCCTCGGGCTCAGCCAGGTCTTCGGTTTCGTCAAGCAATCGCACGGCCACCTCAAAATATATTCCGAGCCCGGTCACGGCACCACCGTGAAAATCTACTTGCCGCGCTTCACCGGAGCGGCGGAGGCGATGCCGGCCGACGACATGGATGGCGCAAGGGCCGAGCCGCCGCGCGCCGCCGGCGAGACGATCCTCGTCGTCGAGGATGACGAGCTGGTGCGTCAGGTCTCGGTCGAGGCGCTGCGCGACCTGGGCTACAATGTGCTGCAGGCGGAACAGGGGGAACAGGCGCTCGCGGTGTTGGCGGGGCAGCAGGATATCGACCTGCTGTTCACCGACGTCGTCATGCCCGGCATGAACGGCCGTCAGCTCGCGGAGAAGGCCCGCGCGGCTCATCCCACGCTCAAGGTCCTCTACACGACCGGCTACACGCGCAACGCGATCGTCCATAACGGCATGCTCGACGCCGACGTCGCCTTCATCGCCAAGCCGTTCACTGTGGACCAGCTTGCCCGCAAGGTGCGGCGCGTGCTCGAGGATGGGGCGTAGGGCAGAATTCATCGCGGTTAAAAATCGCTCTTCGTCATCCCCGCGGAAGCGGGAATCTCGCTTTTCCGCGACCGCTGGAATGAAAGAAGCGGGATTCCCGCTTCCGCGGGAATGACGGGAAGGACTGGACCGAACCCCGACCTACGCCGTCGCCGGCGCCGTCGAGCGGCCGGTGCGCTCCAATTTGCCCCAGCCGACCCAATGGCCGCGCAGCGCCGCCGACACCGCCTTGATCACCACCCAGTACATGAGCTGACGGTAGACGAAGCGCTGGGCGATCATCAGGAAGGCCGGGAAGCGCTTCTCGCGCCGGTCCATGCGGAACGCGATCCAGCCGCACAGAAGGTCCACCGTCACGAACAGCAGCCAGTAGAAGGCCATCCAGCCGAGGTCGCTATGGGTCTGCGCCCAGCCATGTTGCTGCACCCGGCCCCAGGTCATGACGATGCTGAAGACCAAGGCGAGATCGATCATCGGCGAGACCAAAGAGAAGATGATCTGGAACAGCCAGGCCTGCGGTATGCCGATCCAGGCGAGACCGCGCGGCCGGCCGTCGCGCAAAGCCCGGCGATGCTTCCACAAACATTGCAGCGTGCCGAACGACCAGCGAAAACGCTGCCGGGCGAGAGCCCGAAAGCCCTGCGGCGCTTCGGTCCAGGCCACGGCGTCGGGATCGTTGGCGACGCGCCAGCCGGCGCGCTGGATGGCGATGGTGAGATCCTGGTCCTCGGCGAGCGTGTCGACCGGAAAGCCGCCGACATCGTCGAGCGCGTTCCGCCGCCAGGCGCCGACCGCGCCCGGCACCACCATGATCGCGCCGAGACCGGCGAGCGCGCGGCGCTCCAGATTCTGCGCGGTGACATATTCGATCGCCTGCCAGCGGGTGACGAGATCCACCCGGTTGCCGACCTTGGCGTTGCCGGCGACCGCCCCGATCCCGGGATCGCCGAACCAGCGCGCGAGGTTTGCGATGGTGTCGGACTCGAACTGGGTGTCGGCATCGAGCGCGACCACGATCGCGCCGCGCGCCAGCGCGAGCCCCTGGTTCAGCGCCCGCGCCTTGCCGCCATTGGCCAAAGTGAGGAGCTTTACCCGGCCCTCGGCGGCGAAGACCCTGGCGGTGATCGCGCTGGTGGCGTCGCTCGAACCGTCGTCGATCACGATCACCTCGATCGCGGCGTCCCTGCTGGCCAGCACGCGGCGCACCGATTCCTCGATCACCCGCGCCTCGTTGAAGGCCGGGATCAGAACCGAGATCAAGGCGCCGGGCACGGCCGGCGGCGGTTCGGCGGGCTGGCTGCGCAGCGCCAGGCCGGTGAGGCTGAGCGAGCGCAGCAGGCCGAGCATGATCGCAATGCCGAACAAGGCCGAGAGCAGGACGCTCGAAGCCGCGAGCAGCATGAAGATGGCGACGTCGGCGCGCACCGCGAGCAGGTCACTGCCCTCGATCCGCGGCATCACCTGCGCGTCGGTGAGGCCGGCAAGCGCCGCGGTCGGCACGAAGCGGAAGCCGCGGGCACGCAACGCGTCGATGATCCGCGGCAGCGCCGCCAGCGTCTGCGCGCGGTCGCCGCCGCCGTCGTGGAGCAGGACGATCTGGCCGGAGCGCTCCGCATTGCCCGCCATCACCGCGTTCACCGCATTGGCGACGATCGCGTCGACTCCCGGCTGTTGCCAGTCCTCGGTGTCCACGTGGAGCCCGACATTGAGATAGCCGCTCTGCTGCGCGACCAGAGCGGGCTGCAGCTCGTCGCCCGTGGTCGGCTCGGCATCGCCGAAATAGGGCGCGCGGAACAGGCGCATGCCGCGCCCGGTATAGGCTTCGACCAGCCGCTCGGTCGCATTCATCTCCAGCCGCGCCTCGCCGTCGGAGAGGGTCGCGAAATTGGGGTGGGTATAGCTGTGATTGCCGAGTTCGTGGCCCTCGTCGACGATCCGGTTGAGGAGGCGCGGATGGGCGAGCGCATTCTCGCCGACGACGAAGAAGGTCGCCGGCACATGCTTCTCGCGCAGCACGTCCAGGATTCGAGGCGTCCAGTCCGGATCGGGCCCGTCGTCGAAGGTGAGCGACACCAGACCCGGCCGGAAGCCGGTCCGCCGCACCACGTAAGGCGAGGGCAAGGCGGAATAATTTTCGCCGCGAATCAGCCCGAGCCGGTCGGTCGCTATGGCGCGCGCGCCGTCGGTGGGCGTGGCTTCGATCCGCAATAGCTCGCCCGAGCCTTCGACGTCGGCCGGGCCAGGTGAGGTCAGGACTGCGAGATTGGGCGGTCGGCCTTGGGCGAAGCCGGCGAAATCGGCCCAGATTCCCGGATCCTCGCTGCCCAGCCGCCACAGGGAAACGCCGGCGACTCCTTCGACATTGGCGGCGCGAAGCTCGTTCCAGGCGCTCGCGGCGTCGAGGAACCAGACATGGTGGGTTTGGCCGTCATCCTCGTCATAATCGAAGGTGGCATTGCCGCTGGCCGGATCGAAGCGCGGCATCGCTTCGCTCTCCCGCGCCGTCAGCCAGGCTTCCTCGACGGTGAGCGCTTCGGCCGGCCGGCCGGCCGACCAATTGTAGCCGTAATTGGCGATGGTCGCGACCGCCTTGTCCGCCCCGACCGCGCGCACCGCCTGCTGCAGGCGGCGGACATACCAGGCCTGCGAAGCGATCGGCCCGGCATCGCCATCCCCCCAATGCTCGTCGTAGAGCATCAGGAAGATCTTGTCGGCGACATGGGAATAGGCGGCGAGGTTCCAGTCCGGATCGCCGACTGGCGCCGCCATCGACACCGTCCAGCCGCGGGCATCGAAGCGGCGATTGGCCTCGGCCAGGAAGCGCAGATAGTCGCGATGCGCCGAGGCCGGCAGCTCCTCGAAGTCGAACACGATGCCGGCGCCGTGCCACGCCGCCACCATCGCCTCGAGCCGGTCGAGCAGACGGGCGCTGGCGGCCGGGTCGCGCAGCAGCGCGGCGAGGCCGGGGCCGTCCCAGCGGTCGTTGCTTGCGTTCTGCACCAGTGGAAGGACCAGGGGGCGGTGCTGGGCGCCTGCGATGATCGCGTCGAATTGCGGGTCGGGCTGGGTGTCGAGCCGGTGCAGTGGGCCGGTGACGAAGGCCGCCGCCGGGATCACCCAGTCGAGCGCATCGACATGGGCTGCGAGCGAGGCGCGGCTGGCCTCGTCCCAGGGAACGTAGAAGGCGCTGACCACCTGCCGGCCGGTGGCGCCGTTTTTCGGAGACGGCGGCAGCCAGCGCCGGCCGAAGACCGCGCCGGCCGCCCGCCCGCCTGCGCCGGCGATGCGGTCGACCAGCCCGTGCAGTCGCGCCTGTTCCATGCGCAGCGGCAGCGGCCCCGGTATCGGCACCTCGATGATGGTGAATGCGAGGATCGCGAAGGCAGCCAGAACGATCAGCGCCAGTGCTGTCAGCGAACGTCCCGTCCACCGTCCGCGGCGTCCCGTCGGATCCAGAAATACCGGCTTGGCCACTGTCTCGAGTCCCTGGCCGCGCCCTATGTGGGCCGCCTCGCGCGACAGTGACGTCCCGGGCCGCGCAAACCCGCAATATATCCATATTCATGCGACCCAGGCGAGGCTTCGACGCACTCGGTCAGGCGGCGGCCAGCGCCTCGCGGACGCGGGCATAGGCCGCCTCGCAGGGCTGATCGAGGTCGAGCAGACGGAGCGTGCCGTTGAGCGTCAGCGCACAATGGCCGTGGACGCCGGCAAGGAGGGAGGGGGTGAGCCGGCCGGCGGCTTCGGCCTTGTCGGGCGGCAGAGCGGCGGCGACCTCCGCGATGACGATGGCCGTGAGGGCCTCGACCTTCGCCGAATAAGGTTCGGGCATCGGCTCGCCCTCTGGAAGGCGGTGATCGTAAAGCGCGGCCCAGGCGTGGCGGTTGACGATCGCGAATTCGAAATAGGCTTCGACCAGCGCCCGCAGCCGATCGCCCTTGCTGTGCTCGAGGCGCAGGATGAGATAATCCCGCCACAGATCGAGGGTCATCCCATTGATCGCCAGCATCAGTTGATCGAGGCTGCCGAAGACGTTGTACAAGGTGCCGATCGAATAGCCGACCCGCTTCGCCACCTCCCGCGCCGAGAAATGGAAGAAGCCCACCTCCGCCAGCTGGCGATGCCCCTCGACCACGATCATCGCGCGCAGCTGCTCTCGCGTGTGGTCCGATCTCCGCCCCATGGCCGCCACCTTAATTGAACAGTGTTTACTTTTAACTGATCATTGTTCAATATCCTGCCGACTCGGACGATGCAATGGTCGATGGACAAGATTGGCAATGGATAGGAAAGCAGGCGCGATGATTGGTGAGGCGAGCGAGCGCAGGTCGGGGGCGGGGATCGGATTCCGGCTGGCCGGCACCGGCGTGGCCCTGCCGCGGCGGCACGTTCCATCGGCTGAAGTCGACGCGTTGATCGGTCGGCCGTCGGGCTGGACGGAAGCGAATTTCGCAATCGCCGAGCGGCGTTGGGCGGGCCCGGACGAAACCAGCTCTGTCATGGGCGCAGAAGCCGCACAGGCCGCGCTCGACGAGGCCGGCCTCGTGGCTGAGGACATGGATGTGCTGGTCGGTGCCTGCGCGGTGATGGAGCAGCCCATTCCGGGGACGGCGGCCCTGATCCAGCGCCGCCTCGGCCTCGGCGGCAGCGGCAGGCCGGCCTTCGACGTCAACGCCACCTGCCTCTCCTTCCTGGTCGCGCTGGACACCGTGCTCACCGGGTTCGCGCTCGGCCGCTGGCGGCGGGCCCTGATCGTGTCCGCCGACATCGCCTCGGCGGCGCTCGACTTTTCGGATCCCGAGGCCTCGGTGATCTTCGGCGACGGCGCGGCTGCGGTGGTCGTCGAGGCGGACGGACCGCACGCGCTGCTCGCCTTTCGCCTGGCGACCTATGGCGACGGCGCTGACCTCTGCCGGCTCGAGTCCGGGGGAACGCGACTGCGCCCGCACGAGGATATGGAAGCGTTCGTTGCGGGCAGCCGCTTCGCGATGGACGGGACGGGTGTCTTCCGGGCGACCGCCAGACGCTTTCCCGCCTTCCTGAAATCCCTGCTGGACGCGGGCTCGCTCACATCCGGGGATGTCGACCTGGTCGTTCCGCATCAGGCCAGCGCCGCCGCGCTCGAGCATCTCAAGCGCGCCATTCCGGACGGTCACGCGCGCACTGTCGATATCTTCCGGAACAACGGCAACCAGATCGCCGCGAGCATGCCCCATGCCCTGCACCGGGCGCGCGCCGAGGGGCGGCTCGCCGATGGCAGCCATGCGCTGCTGATCGGAAGCTCCGCGGGAATCTCGCTTGGCGGCGCGGTCATCCACTGGTGAAGCGGCGCGCCCTGGTCACCGGCGCCACGGGCGGCCTGGGCCGCACACTGGTCCCGGCCTTGCTCGACGCGGGCTATCAGGTGACCGCGACCGGTCGCAATGCGGCCATCGGCGCCGCGCTCGAGGTCGACGGCGCCGCATTCATCGCCGCCGATCTTTGCGACGCCTCGGCGGACGTGTTGCGGGGAGGGGCGGACGTGGTCTTCCATCTCGCCGCCTTGTCCTCGCCCTGGGGACGGCGAAGCGACTTCGCCGCGATCAATGTCGGCGCGACGCGGCGCCTGCTCGACGGCGCCCGCAGCAGCGGATGCGGGACATTCATCTACGCCTCGACTCCGTCCATCTATGTCGAACCGCGCGACCGGCTTGCGCTGACCGAGCAGGATCCGCCGGCGCGGCGCTTCGCCAATCATTATGCGGCGACCAAATATGAAGCGGAACGCCTCGTGCTTGCCGCCAATGACGAGGATTTCCGCACGATGGCGATCCGGCCGCGTGCCGTCGTCGGTCCGGATGACGATGTCCTGCTGCCGCGTCTGATCCGGGCGTCGCGCGGCGGGCGCATGCCGGTTCCGAACGGCGGCAATGCCCTGATCGAGCTGACCGACGTGCGCGACGCCGCCGCCGCCTTCATCGCCGCCGATGGAGCGCGCGAGCAGGCCGGCGGGCGGGCGTTCAACGTCTCGGGCGGCCAACCGCGCCGGCTGCGCGACCTGCTCCAGCTCATCTTCGCCGCGATCGGGTCGGCGCCGCGCCTGGTCAGCCTCCCGGCCGGCCCGGCCATGGCGGCGGCCTGGCTGGCCGAGCGCGTGGCAGCGATGCTGCCCGGGCGGCCGGAACCGCCGGCGACCCGCTATACGATCATGGCGCTCGGCTTTTCGCAGACCTTCGATCTGACGGCGGCGCGGCAATGGCTCGACTGGACGCCGAAGTTCAGCCCGGAGGAAGCGATCGCGTTCGCGCTCCAGCGGCGGCCGCCCGATGATTGAGCTCGACGTCAGCGCGATCCGGGTCGGGCATTGCCTCCATCCCCAGATCATGTCGATCCGCGACGGCAGCCTCAGGCCCGCGATCTTCCCGGCCCTGGCGATGCTGATGGTCCACCCGGTGGAAGGGCCGATCCTGTTCGACACCGGTTACGATCCGGCCTTCTTCGAGGCGACGCGGCCCTTTCCCGAGCGCATCTACCGGTGGCTGACGCCGGTGACCTTGAAGCCGGGAGAGGAGCTCGGCGCGCAATTGGCCAGGCGCGGCATAGAGCCGGCGGATGTGCGGCACGTGATGCTTTCCCATTTCCACGCCGATCACATGGCCGGGCTCCACATCTTCCCCAGGGCGGCGATCCATTGCGCCAAGGTCGGGCTCGATGCGGCGTGCGGCGCCGGCCGGCTTGCCGGCGTGCGCAAGGGCATATTGCGGGGGTTGTTTCCGGCCGACATCCAGAACCGCGCGCGCTTCTTCGAGGACGCGTCGCGCGTCGCCCTGCCGGCCGACCTGGCGCCGTTCGAAGAAGCGGCCGACCTGCTCGGCGACGGATCGATCCTGGCGGTCATGTTGCCCGGCCATTGTCCGGGCCATTGGGGGCTGGCGGTGAGAGATGCCGCGCATGGTCTGCATCTGATGGTCGGGGATGCCGCCTGGTCGAGCGACGCCATCCGCCGCAACATGCCGCCGCCCGCAATCGCCAGCGGATTTCTGGGCGACACACGCAAGGGACGCGAGACGCTGGCCCGGCTCCATGCCTTGTGGCGGCGCAATCCGGACATCAGGCTGACCCCGTGCCATTGCCCCGAGCGCGCCGCGGATGCGGCGCCGGCGCCATGACCGGTCCGGTCCTGATCACGGGAGCCCGCGCGCCGGTCGCCGTGGACCTGGCCAGGGCCTTCGCGGCGGCCGGCCATGACATCCATCTCGCCGATTCGGTGACGCCCTGGGCGGCGCGCTGGTCGCGCGCGGGGCGCGGGCGCGTCCATCTTTTGCCGCCGGCCCGATTCCGGTTCGAGGCCTATGCGGCGGCGCTCGCGGACTGGGTCGCCCGCTACGATCCGATGCTGATCGTGCCGACGTGCGAGGAGGTCTTCTTCGTTGCCGCTGCGGCGGCGCGCGGCGGCTTTGCGGGCCGCGTGTTCGCGCCGCCGCTCGATGACCTGCGCCGGCTCCATTCCAAGCTGCTGTTTCCGGCCCTGGCCCGGTCGATCGGCGTGGCCGCTGCGGAGACTTGGCCGATCAACGGCATGGCGGATGTTGAGGCGCTGGGCATACCGTCCGATCAATTGGTGCTGAAGCCCGAATATTCCCGCTTCGGCACCGAGACCCTGGTCCGCCCCTGCGCGGCCGCCCTGCGCGGATTTTCCCCTGCGCCGGGGCGAACCTGGGTCGCCCAGCGCTTTCTCGCCGGCGAGGAAATCTGCCTTTGGTCGGCGTCGCGGGACGGCCGGATTGTCGCTTCGGCGGCTTATCGGCCGCTCTGGCGTCACCGCCGCGCCGCGGCTTTCGCCTTCGAAAGGATCGACCTGCCGGCGGCCGAGCAGGTGGCGGCGCGGGTGGCCGGGGCGACCGGCATGACCGGTCACCTCAGCTTCGATCTGATCGTGACTCCGGAAGGCGAAGCGGTGCCGATCGAATGCAATCCGAGAGCGGTCAGCGGGCTTCACCTGTTCGATGGCGCTCCGGATCTGGCGCGGGCGATGACCGGCGACGGGCCGCCTGTCCGCCCGTCCGCTTCGCTGCGCTATCTTGCGCCCGCGATGATCCTGCTCGGGCCGCTGGCGGGGCGCTGGCGTGCCTTGGCCGCGGACTGGCGGCGCGGCGGCGATGCGCTGGGACGGCCGGGCGATCGCGGCCCGGCCTTCGGCGCGCTGATCGACGCCGGCCGCTTCGCCCTGGCCGGCCTGGCGGCGCGGCACAGTCCGACCGATCAGACCACCGTCGACATCGAATGGAATGGCGAGCCGCTGTGACGGAGGTGACTGTCTTCGATCCGGCGACCGCCCCCACCGATGCATGGCCTGACGGCGATGTTTCCATGCGACGCTATGTCGAGGGCATTGCCGCGGGCGGGGTCGCGCAGATGGTGTCCAATGTCCGGACATGCTGGCGCGCGCTTCGCTCCGGAAACCGTCTGCTTCCGCTGACCATCAATGATGGCGAGGTCGGCGATTGCTACGTCTGCCTGCCGCACAGCGCCTATATCCTTTACGCGCGCCAGGAATTGAAGCTGGTCGACGTCGGTGTGCTCGCACCCGTGATCCGCCTGCTGATCGCCTTGTTCGACAAGGTGCTGCGCGCGGCGAAGATCAACCGGATCGTCCATGTCGACAATATGCTGCTGTCGACGAACCTCCACGGCGACTGGAACGGCGAGGACCTGCCCGCAATTCGGAATGCGTTGGTCGCGCTCTACCCGGATCATATCATCGCCATCCGCTCGGTCGATACCTGGTCCTGCCCCGAGCTGCTCGCCGCATGCAAGCGCGACCAGTGGCTGCTTATGGCCAGCCGCCAGATCTGGGTGACCGAGGACATGGCGCGCGACTGGCGGCCGCGCAACGGGACCCAGAACGACCGACGCCTGCTCGCTCGCTCGGGGCTCGCCATCGACGAACTGACGGAGATGACCCAGGATGATGCGCGGCGAATCGCGGCGCTGTATCACCTCCTCTATGTCGGCAAATATTCTCCATTGAATCCGGTCTTCACGCCGGCATGGATCGCAATGACTCACCGCGAGGGCATCATCCGTTACCGCGGCGCCCGCGATGCGGACGGGCAATTGATGGCGGTCGCCGGGTCGCTCGTGCGCGGCGGCGTGCTGACCGCGCCGATCGTCGGATACGACACGGCGCGACCGCAGGCGGAGGGCCTCTATCGCATTGCCGTGTGGCTGTTCAGCGAGGAAGCGGCGGCCGGCGGGCTCCGGCTCAACGGCTCGGCCGGCGCCGCCGGCTTCAAGCGGCTGCGCGGCGCGAAAGGCGTCATCGAATATAGCGCGCTCTACATGCGCCATCTGTCGATCCGGCGCCGGCTTGCGCTTGTCCTGGCCGCGGGCCTGATCGAGCATTTCGCCGTGCCGATGATGCGAAGGCGCCAGCTGTGAGCGAGGCCTGGCCGAGCGCGATCGCACGCGGCTGGCATCCATTGGCCTTGCTGGACGAGCTTCGCTCCGGTCCGGTCGCCGCCACGCTGATGGGCGTGAAGCTGGTCCTGTTCGCCGCCAAGACGGGACCGGTCGTTCTCCTCGACCGCTGTCCCCACCGCGCAATGCCGCTGTCCAAAGGACGAGTAGCGGACGGGGCGATCGCCTGCCCCTATCATGGCTGGCGTTTCGCAGAGGGCGGGCGCTGCGTGCAGGTGCCGGGTACCGACGCCGTGCCGACCGCTGCCGCCACGGCGCTGCCGGTGCGGGTCGAAGCAGGATTGATCTGGACATCGCTCGCGGACGTGCCGGGCGAGTTTCCCGGCCTGCCGCCCGAAATGACGGATGGCGGCCTCGACACCTTCTGGTGGGCGCCGCCGGCTTCGGCGGCGCGATTGCTCGACGCGATCGAAAACCACCTGGATCCAGCCCATCCGCATTACCTTCATCCCTGGATCGTCCGTTCGCCGGCGAAAAGACGCGAGGTCCGGGTGCGGGTCCGTCTTGGGCCCCACGGCGGCGAGGCGATCTATGAAGAGGACAGCCGCGCAAGCGGTCTGATGCCGCGTCTAATGGAAGGCCGCAGGCTGAGGAGCATCGGCCGCTATTTCGCGCCGACCATCGGCCAGGTCGCGTTCGAGGGCGTGAAGGGCATGACCCTCGCCATCTCCGTCATCTTCTCGCCCGAGGATATCGATCGCACCCGTCCGTTCGCCCATTTCGCCACGCCGAAAGGATGGCTGCCGCGCTGGTTCAAGCGGCTGGCCCTGATCGGCTTCCACGTTCCGGTCCTGCGCCAGGACCGGGCCGCGCTTGCAACCCAGGCGGGCAATATCGCCCGCTTCGGCGGGGCCGATTTCGCGATCGGGCCGCTCGATTTCCTCGGCCCGACCATCTGGCGGCTGGCCAACGGCAAGGTGCAGGAGGTCGAAGAGCGCGAGGAGATCGTTTGGCTATAGGGGTATCGCTCAGGGCCGCCATTCACGGCGCACGCGCCTGAGCTTGCGGTCGAATGGCGTGTCGAGCCCGCGTTTCACCGCAATCTCGATCTCGGCAAGACCGAGTCGGGCGAACAGGGCTGCGGCCGAACGCCGGACCCGTTCGTCCACCGCCGGGTCCAGCGCGGGGTCGAGCGAGACCATGATGGCGGCCGGGCCGGTCTGGACGATGCGGAAGTCGGTGATCGACCGGTCGGCGTCGACGACGGCGTTACGCAGTATGTCGGGCGTTATCATCCGAAGCGCGCCGCCCGGAGCGGCAAGCTCGAACAGATCGTCCTGGCGGCCCTCGATGCGCGCGACCGCCTGGAGCGGCGAGCCGCAAGGGCAGGGCGCATCGGAGAGCTCGAGCAGGTCGTTCATGCGGTAGCGGGCCATCACCTGCGCCTTGCGCGTGAAATCGGTGATCAACGGGCTGCGCAGCCGGCCCGTGCCGATCGACTCCCATTCGAAGGCGACCGCATCTTCGGCAAGGTGCAGTGTCCCGTGGCGGCAGCCGACACCGAACAGGCCCTCGGTGGCCATGTAGATTTCGCGCACGCGCCGCCCGGTCGCGCTCTCTATCGCCGCGCGGTCGAGAGGATCGAGCACCTCCGCGCCGCTGAAAATGTGAGCGGCGCCGAGCCGGCCGCCTTCCGCCAGGCTGCGGAGCACCTTTGGTGGAGCAACAATCGTATCGGGCGCGAAGTCGGCGAGCCGGTCCGCCCATGACTCGACTCCGAGGGCGAGGTCGAAGAAGCCGAGAGCGATCCGGCTGCCGGTCGAGGCGGATTTGTAGAGGCTGGACAGGCCGGGCATGGCGAGGGCGACACGGTGCCGCCGCCAGAGGGCGTCGGGCAGGGTCTTGGCGACGATCGTCCCCAGCCAGACGAAGCGTTCCGCATCGGAGATCACGTAATAGCCGCGGTTGCCGCTGGTTCCCGTGCTCTGGCCGATGACGTAGCCGTCGAGACGATCCTCGCCGGCGGCAAGCGCCGCGCGGACGCGCTCCGCGGTCAGCCCGGCGCGATTGAGCTTCTCGAAATTGGCGAGCAGGCGCGTCTTGTCCATCACCGGCAGGTCGGCGAAGCGCCCTATGCCGAGATCGCGATAGTAGGGCGATGGCGCGATCGTCTCGCGCATCATCCGCGCCAGCCGCCGCTTGTGGAGACGCTCGATGTCCGCGCGTGTGCGCAGCCGCCATTGCAGCCATCGGGTGCGCGCGAAGGCGCCGGCCGCGGCAAGCATGTTGAGGCGGGGGGCAGGGCTGGGCAATCGAACTCCTGGTGCCTCGGGGCGTGCCGCCTAAGTGGCGTCGACGGCGGGCGTCGGCAATGGCGAAGGCCGTTGCGCTCCCGCGGCCTTGCCTTTTGCCGGCAGCGCCTCTATCTGCGCGACATCCCGATTACGGGTGAGTTTCGAAGCGTCATCGACGCACGCTGGCCGGCGAGGTTTCGCCCGCCGGCGATTTTTCGTTGGACGGTCCCGCGAGGCGGCCGGGAGAAGAGCATGTTCGAGAGCCTGAGCGATCGTCTGAGCGGAGTCTTCGACCGCCTGCGCGGCCGCGGTGCGCTCAACGAAGCCGACGTGCGCGGCGCGATGCGCGAGGTCCGTATCGCCCTGCTCGAGGCCGATGTCGCCTTGCCGGTGGTGCGCGAATTCGTCGATCGCGCCACCGAGCAGGCGGTGGGCCAGCAGGTCCTGCGCTCGGTCACGCCGGGCCAGCAGGTCGTCAAGATCGTCCACGACGCTTTGGTCGAGATGCTCGGCGCGGAGGAGGCCGGGCTCGATCTCGCCGTCACCCCACCGGCCGTGATCATGATGGTCGGCCTGCAGGGCTCGGGCAAGACGACCAGCACGGCCAAGCTCGCCAAGAGGCTGACCGAGAAGGACCGCAAGAAGGTCCTGATGGCGTCGCTCGACGTCGCCCGTCCGGCCGCGCAGGAGCAGCTCGCCGTGCTCGGCCGCCAGGCGGACGTGGCGACACTCCCGGTCGTCGCCGGGCAGGCGCCGGTCGACATCGCCCGGCGCGCGCTCAATGCCGCCCGCCTGCAGGGCTATGACGTGCTGATGCTCGACACCGCGGGCCGCCTTCATGTCGATCAGGCCTTGATGGACGAGATGAAGGCCGTCGCCGAGGTCTCCCGGCCGAACGAGGTCCTCCTCGTCGCGGACGCGATGACCGGGCAGGACGCGGTCAACGTCGCCAAGAGCTTCACCGACCAGGTCGATCTGACCGGCGTCATCCTCACCCGCATGGACGGCGATGCCCGCGGCGGCGCGGCGCTGTCGATGCGTGCCGTCACCGGCAAGCCGATCAAGTTCGCCGGCACCGGCGAGGCGATCGACAAGCTCGAGCCTTTCCATCCCGAGCGGGTCGCCGGCCGCATCCTCGGCATGGGCGACGTGGTGTCGCTGGTCGAGCGGGCGCAGGAGACGATCAAGGCCGACGAGGCCGAGGCGCTGGCGCGCAAGATGGCCAAGGGTCAGTTCGATCTCAACGACCTGCGCGGCCAGCTCCAGCAGATGCAGCGTATGGGTGGCCTCGGCGCGCTCGCCGGCATGATGCCGGGCCTCGGCAAGATGAAGACCCAGATCAACGAGAGCGGGGTGCTCGAGGGCAATGTGCTCGGCCGCCTCGATGCGATCATCAGCTCGATGACTCCGAAGGAGCGCTCCAAGCCGGAGCTGCTGAACGCCAAGCGCAAGATCCGCGTCGCCAACGGCTCGGGCACCACCGTCCAGGAGGTGAACAAGCTGCTCAAGATGCACCAGGAAATGGCCAATGCGATGAAGAAGATCCGCAAGATGGGCGGGCTCGGCAAGTTGGGCGCATTGTTCGGCGGCGGCGGCGGTGGCGGCGGCATGGGCGGGCTCGGCGGCATGGGCGGACCGGGCGGCATGCCCCCGCTCGGCGGCCCTCCGGGATTCCCGGGAAATTTCAGGAAATGATTTCGATCTCTCAGAAAAGGATGAGTTAAATGGCAGTTGCAATCAGGCTTTCCCGGGGCGGCGCGAAGAAGCGGCCTTATTACAAGATCGTCGTGGCCGACGCGCGCAACGCGCGTGACGGCAAGTTCATCGAGCGCATCGGCAGCTACAATCCGCTCGCGCCGAAGGACAGCCCCGACCGGGTGAAGCTCGACGCCGAGCGCGCCAGGCATTGGCTGTCGGTCGGCGCCCAGCCGTCGGATCGCGTGCTGCGCTTCCTCGATGCCGCCGGCATCGTCGAGCGTCCGGCCCGCAACAACCCGAACAAGGGTGAGCCGGGCGAGAAGGCCAAGGAGCGCGTCGAGGAGCGTGCCAAGAAGGAGGCCGAGGCCGCAGCCGCGCCCGCCGAGGAAGCTGCTGCTCCGGAAGCCGAAGCGCCGGCCGCCGAAGAGGCTGCTCCGGCCGAGGAAGCCGTCTCCGACGAGGCTGCTGCTCCGGAAGCCGAAGCTCCGGCCGAGGAGGCTGCTGCTCCGGAAGCCGAAGCACCTGCCGCCGAGGAGGCCGCCCCAGCCGAGGCTCCGGCCGAAGACGCCGTTGCTGAAGAGGCGGCCCCGGCCGCTGACGAGCCGGCCGCCGAAGAGTCCGTGGCCGAGGAAGCTGCTCCGGCCGACGATGCCGCCAATGAGGGCGAGTCGGCCGAGGCGCCGGCCGAAGGCGCCGACGAGGCCGCTCCAGAAGAGGGCGCCGAGAAGGCCGAGAAGGCCGAATAGAGCTTGGCTGAATCACAGGTCACCCTCGCCGCTGTCGCCGGCGCGCACGGCATCGGCGGCGAGGTGCGCCTGAAATTGTTCGCGCAAGGCGTGGACAGCCTGAAAGGGCACAAGCAGTTCGTTGCCGGCGAGCGCACCTTGACGCTTCTGTCGGTCAAGCCCGGCGGCATTGGCGCCATCGCCCGCTTTGCCGGAATCGGCGACCGCGCCGCCGCCGAGGCGTTGCGCGGCACCCTGCTGACCGTGCCCCGCTCGGCGCTCCCGCCGCTCGAAGAGGGCGAATATTATCACGCGGACCTGATCGGGCTGCCCTGCGTCACGGCCACCGGCCGGATTCTGGGCAAGGCGGTGATGGTCGAGAATTTCGGGGCGGGCGACATCGTCGAAATCGAGCGCGCCGACGGCAAGCGCTTCATGGTCCCGGTCAATCCGGCCATCGAGATCGAGCCGGACCGCCTGGTTGTGGACGAGGCGTTCGCCGAATAAACTTGCGCTCCGCTATGCGTCAGGGGAGCGAGTCGTGGGCGTGACGGCCAATCGGCGTGAGCTGTTGCGGGGCGCAGGCGCCTTTGCCCTGGCGGGCGCACTCGGCGGCTGCGACGCCTTCGCCCAAAGCCAGAATCGGCCCAACATCGTCTTCATCCTCGCCGACGATCTCGGTTATGCCGATCTGAGCTGCTACGGCCGGCGCGACTATCAGACGCCTCACCTCGACGCTCTGGCCGCCGGCGGAGTCCGCCTGACCCAGGGTTATGCCAATAGCTGCGTTTGCTCGGCGACGCGGACCGCCTTGATCACCGGCCGCTACCAGCAGCGCCTGCCGATCGGCCTGGAAGAGCCGATCAACCAGCCGGTGCCGGGCCAGGATTTTCGCCTGCCGCCGGGCCATCCGACCTTGCCGTCGCTGCTGAAGCAGAGGGGCTATCGCACGGCTTTGGTCGGCAAATGGCATCTCGGCTTCAATCCCGCCGCCGGGCCGCTCGATTACGGCTATGATCATTTCTTCGGCTATCCCGGCGGCGGCACCAATTATTACCAGCAGCCGGGCGGCGGCACGCCGCAGACTCCCGATGCCTTGTTCGACGACCGCAATCCGGTCCGCCGCGCCGGCTATCTCACCGACATTCTCGGGGACGAGGCTGTGCGCTGGATCGGGGGAGGGCAGGGGCCGTTCTTCCTCAGCCTTCATTTCAGCGCGCCGCACGCGCCATGGATCGCCCCCGGCGACGAGGCCGCGGCCGCGACCTGGACCGACACGTTCGACCGCAATCGCGGCAGCCTGGCGATCTACGCCCAGATGGTGATGGCGCTCGACGAGAATGTCGGGAAGGTGCTGACCGCGATCGACCGGCTCGGCCTTGGCAGCAATAGTCTGGTGATCTTCACCAGCGACAATGGCGGCGATCGCTTCTCCGAAATGTGGCCGTTCACAGGTTCAAAGGGCGAGCTGCTGGAAGGCGGCATTCGCGTGCCGCTGATCGCGCGCTGGCCGGCCATGCTGCCGGTCGGCGCCATCTCGCCGCAGGTGATGACCTCCATGGATTTCCTGCCGACCCTGCTCGCGGCGGCGGGGGGCGCGGCGGATCCCGCCTTTCCCTCGGACGGCGAGAATTTGCTGCCGGTCCTGACGGGCCTGGCCGCCCCGCACGCGCGCCGGCTCTTCTGGCGGCATCGGACCGCCGACCAGGCGGCGGTGCGCGACGGCGACTGGAAATATCTGCGCCTGGGCGCGAAGGAGCATCTTTTCGATCTCTCCCGCGACCAGCGCGAGCGCGCCGACAGGATCGGCGAACAGCCCCAGCGCCTTGCCGCGCTCAAGGCCTCCTATGCGGCGTGGAACGCGACCATGCTTCCTTATCCGGCGACCAGCTACAGTTACGACGTCAAGGAAATCGACGCCGATCGTTATTAGGACATGCTCTCACGCTTGAACGGCGCTGCCCGGGCGAGGTCGTTGCGGATCGCGACGGCGGCGACGCCGCCCTCGCCCATGGCGTGGCTGATCTGGTCGAGCCCGAGGACGACGTCGCCGGCCGCATAAGCGCCGGGAACGTTGGTGCGCTGGTGCGAGTCGACGATGATGCAGCCGGTCTCCTTGCTGAGCGCCACCCCGATCTGGCTGGCAAGCTCGCTGTGCACGTCGGACCCGAGCGCCGGATAGACGCTGTCGAACGTGTGGTGGCCATATGCCGTCTCGACGACGATCGACTCGTCGAGCGCCGCGACTGCCTGGCAGGGCCCGTCGACCAGATGGATGCCGAGATCGCGCAGCCTGGCCTGGTCCTCGGCGTCCAGATCATGGCCGCAATCCGGGGCGATCAGGGTGATGTCGGCGGTGTAGCCGCGCAGGAAGACCGCCTCGGCGACGCCGGCCGAGCCGCTGCCGATCACCCCGACCTTACGGTCGGTCACCTCATAGCCGTCGCAGATCGGGCAATAGCGGATCAGGCCGCGGGCGAGCGCTTCGGCGTGCAGATCCTCGTCCATCGGCGGCCGCCGGTTGGTCACGCCGGTGGCAAGCAGGACGGTGCGCGCCGTCGCGGAGCCCGATCCCCATTCGGCGTTGAAGCCGCCTTCGATGCGGTCGAGCCGCGTGACCCGCCCTGTCTCCAGGCCAGCGCCATATTTGTGCGCCTGCGCCTTCATCCGCGCGATCAGATCCTCGCCGGAAATGCCTTCGGGATAGCCGGCATGATTGCGGGTGCACGGGATCAGCGACGCGCGGCTGTTGCCGGCGTCGACCATCTTCAGCTTGAGATGGAAGCGCGCGAGATAAATGGCGGCGGTCAGCCCAGCCGGGCCGGCGCCGACGATCAGGCAGTCGAGTTCGGGTTCGTTCATCACCCTCCAGCGCCGTGTCTTGACGATTGTTCCGCCTGCCGTGCACGCCTATTCCCGACGCGCCACCGGAGGAGCCCGATATGATGCGACCATGGATTGCCGCGCTGATCTTGGCCAGCCTCCCCGTACAGGTTCATGGCCAGGCGGCAATCCCGCCCGCGCAGGCCACGCTCGCCGACCGGATCGATGCGATCTCGCCAGCACTGGATCGTTTTTTCGAGGCGTACCGGACGGAACAGCACGTGCCGGGCCTCGTCTATGGCATCGTCGCCGACGGCCGCCTCGCTTATGTGCAGACGATCGGTAGCCTGACCCAGGATCCTTATCGGATCGTCACTCCGGACAGCCTGTTCCGCATCGCCTCCATGTCCAAGGCCTTCACCGCGCTCGCCATATTGAAGCTGCGGGACGAGGGGCGGCTGCAGCTGGACGCGCTCGCCGAGACCTATGTGCCGGAAATGCGGAGCTGGCGCTACCCGACCAGCGACAGCCCGCGCATCCGGGTGCGCGACCTGCTTTCCCATGTCGGCGGCTTCGTCACCGACGATCCCTGGGGCGACCGTCAGACGCCGCTTCCCGACGCCGAATTCACCGCCATGCTGCGCCATGGCGTCCCCTTCACCCGGGCGCCGCAGAGCCAGTTCGAATATTCGAATCTCGGCTACGCCCTGCTCGGGCGGATCATCAGCAACGTCTCGGGGCGGCCCTACAAGGATTATATCGAGCAGGAGATCATGCGCCCGCTCGGCATGACCTCCACCGGCTACGATATTTTCGCAGCGCCGCGGGAACGCCGCGCGCTCGGCTATCGGTGGGAGAATGACGCCTTCGCCCTCGAGCCGGACATGGCCCACGGCGCGTTCGGCGCCATGGGCGGCGTGCAGACCAGCGCGCGGGACTATGCCCGCTGGGTCGCCTTCCTGCTTTCCGCCTGGCCGGCCCGCGATGGGCCGGAGCAGGGGCCGGTCCGCCGTTCGAGCGTGCGCGAGATGTCCCAGGGTCTCAACTTCCCCGCGGTCGCCACCCGGCCCGGCCAGCCCCAATCCTGCCCACAGGCGCAGACCTACGGCATGGGCTTCCGGGTCGCGCAGGATTGCGACCTCGGCCTCACCTTGGCCCATGGCGGCGGCTATCCCGGCTACGGTTCCTATCTGTTGCTGTTGCCCGAGCGCGGCATCGGCATCTTCGCCTTCGCCAATCGCACTTATGCCGGCCCGTCGCCGCCGGTCTGGGCCGCGGCGCTCGAGCTGCAGCGCCAGGGCCTGATCCCCGCACGGACCCTGCCGGTCAGCCCTGCTTTGGCCGCCACCTACGCCGCCACCGGCGCGATGTGGCAGGCGGGCAGCCTGGCGCCGGGCCAAAGCCGGCTGGCGATGAACTTCCTCATGGACCGCAGCGTGGAGAATTGGGCGGCGGAATTCGCCCGGCTGAAGGCGCAAACCGGCTCATGCCGAAGCGATGCCCCGATCAATGCGACCGGCGCGCTCGCCGGCAGCTTCACCTGGGCCTGCGAGCGCGGCACGATCCAGGGCCAGCTGCTGCTCGCGCCGACCGATCCGCCCACCATCCAGGCTCTGCGCCTGCGGGTCGTGCCGGCCCAATGAGCTGGGCCGCGACCATCCTGACACTCTACCCGGAAATGTTTCCCGGGCCGCTCGGCATGAGCCTTGCGGGGCGGGCAATGGGGGAGGGGATCTGGTCGCTGAATGTGGTCCAGATCCGTGACTTTGCCATCGACAGGCACAAGTCCGTTGACGACACGCCGGCCGGCGGCGGGGCGGGGATGGTAATGCGCGCGGATATATTGGCCGCGGCACTCGACAGCGTGCCGGATGACCGGCCGAAGCTGGTGATGAGCCCGCGCGGGCAGGTCCTGACGCAGGCCATGGTGCGGACACTCAGCACTGGCCCCGGCGTCACCATATTGTGCGGCCGGTTCGAGGGGATCGACGAGCGTTTGTTCGAGGCGCGACCGATCATTCCCGTCTCGGTCGGCGACTATGTGCTGTCGGGTGGGGAGCCGGCCGCGCTCGCCCTGCTCGACGCTTGCGTTCGGCTGCTTCCCGGGGTAATGGGCGCCCCTTCGAGCGGTGAGGAGGAAAGCTTTGAAAGCGGCCTTCTCGAATACCCTCATTATACCCGGCCTGTCATATGGGAAGGGCGCGCGATCCCCGAAGTGCTGCGATCGGGGGATCACGCGAAGATCGCCGCCTGGAGGAAGTCCAGGGCGGCGGAAGAGACACGGCTAAGGCGGCCGGACCTGATCGAGCGTCACGGGGACGCACGAAGGCCACCGCCCTCTGGCGCGCAGCGCGAGAAGAACAAGGACGAATGAGATGAACCTCATCCAGCAGCTCGAGGCCGAGGCCATCGAGCAATTCAGCAAGACCAAGACCATCCCCGAATTCCGCCCGGGCGATACGCTCCGCGTCGGCGTCAAGGTGGTCGAGGGCGAGCGCACCCGTATCCAGAATTTCGAAGGCGTTTGCATCGCCCGCGCCAATCGCGGCCTCGGCAGCTCCTTCACCGTCCGCAAGATCAGCTTCGGCGAGGGCGTCGAGCGCGTCTTCCCGCTTTATTCGCCGAACGTGGAATCGATCGAGGTCGTCCGCCGCGGCGCCGTCCGCCGCGCCAAGCTTTATTATCTGCGCGGTCGCACCGGCAAATCGGCGCGTATCGCCGAGCGCCGCGACACCCGCCATCTCGACGCCGCCAAGGCCGCCGCGAAGGCCGCGGCCGCGGAGCCCGTCGAGGGCTGAGCCTGAGCAGATCCTCCCCTGCTTTTTGCAAGGGGAGGATTTGAGCCGGAAGATTTGCCGGCACTTCCCGCATTGGCAGGACTTGCTTAGGAGGCGCCATGCGCTTCCTCATTCCGCTTGCCATTATGGCAGTCAGCACGCCCGCCATGGCCCAGAACGCTCAGCCAGTCCCCCAGCAGCCCTTGACGCTCGAGCGGCTGTTCGCCAGCCCGTCGCTGTCGGGGCCGACGCCGCGGCTGCTGCGCCTGTCGCCCGACGGCCGGCTTGCAACGATGCTCCGCAACCGCCCCGACGATCGCGACCGCTACGATCTGTGGGGCGTCGACACCGCGACCGGCGAGGCCCGCATGCTGGTCGACAGCAGCCGGGTCGGATCCGGCGCGGCCCTGTCCGAAGAGGAGATGATGCGGCGCGAGCGGGCGCGGCTGTCGGGCGTGCGCGGTATCGTCTCTTATGCCTGGTCGCCGGACGGCCATTCCATCCTGGTGCCAATCGACGGCGATCTCTACCTTGCCGGGCTGGACGGCGCCGTGCGGCGGATCACCAACACGCAGCAGACCGAGCTCGACGCCCAGGTCTCCCGCACCGGCCGCTTTCTCTCCTTCGTCCGCGACCAGAATCTCTACGTGATCGGCGCCGACGGGACCGGCGAGCGCCGCCTGACCGAAGATGGCGGCGACACGATCAGCTGGGGTTCGGCCGAATTCGTCGCGCAGGAGGAAATGAAGCGCAACGAGGGTCATTGGTGGTCGCCGGACGATGCCTGGCTTGCAGTCGCCCGGGTCGACGAGAGCCCGGTTCAGGTCGTGACCCGCACCGCGATCGGCGCCGACGGCACCCGCGTCTACCAGCAGCGCTACCCCGCCGCGGGCACGCCCAATGCGCGGGTCGAGCTTTACGTGATGCGGCCAGACGGTAGCGGCCGCGTCAAAGTGGATCTGGGCAATGATACGGACATCTATCTCGCACGGGTGAATTGGCGGGCGGACGGCGGCGCCCTGCTCGTCCAGCGCGAGAGCCGCGACCAGAAGAGGCTCGACCTGCTCAGCGTCGATCCCGCCACTGGGCGGTCGACGACCCTGTTCACCGAGCGATCGGAGACCTGGCTCAATCTCAACGACAATCTCAAGTCCCTGCGCGACGGCAGCCTGATCTGGAGCTCGGAACGGTCGGGCTTCTCCCATCTCTACCGCTTCGATCGCGGCCGCTGGACCCGGCTCACCCAGGGCGATTGGGAGGTGGATGCGGTGGCCGGCGTCGACCAGAGCCGCCATCGCGTCTATTTCACCGCCAATCTCGATGGGCCGCTCGAACGACATCTCTATTGGGTCGATTATCGCCGTCCCGCCGCGCCACGGCGAGTTACCGAGGCGGGCTGGTGGAACAGCGCGGAGATGGACGAAGGCGCCACTCGCGCCCTCGTCACCCGCTCCAATCCCGGCCAGCCACCGCAAGTCTATCTCGCCGATGCGGAAGGGCAGCGCGTCGCCTGGATCGGGGAGAATCGGCTCGACGCGTCGCATCCCTATGCGCCCTATCTCGCCGCCCACGTCCAGCCGAGCTTCGGCACCATCCGGGCGGCCGACGGTACGGCGCTGCACTGGCGAATGCTGTCGCCGGCGCGCGAGCCTGGACGGCGCTATCCGGTCCTGCTCCAGGTCTATGGTGGTCCGGGGACGGGACGGCAGGCGACCCGCGCCTGGGGCAATCCGATCCAGCAATATCTGGTCCAGCAGGGCTGGATCATCTTCTCGCTCGACAATCGCGGCTCGCCCGATCGCGGCCACGCCTTCGAAACCGCCATCTACCATGCCATGGGCGGCGTGGAGGTGCAGGACCAGCTGGCCGGCGTCCACTGGCTGCAGCGCCAGGACTATGTCGATCCGCACGCCATCGCCGTGAACGGCTGGTCCTATGGCGGCTACATGACCCTGCGCCTGCTCGAGGCAGCGCCGGGCACCTTCGCCGCGGGGATCGCCGGTGCGCCGGTCACACGCTGGGAGTTGTACGACACCCATTATACCGAACGCTATCTCGGCAACCCGGCGCGCGACCCCGCGCCCTATCGCGACTCGGATGCCCTCACCCACGCCGATCGCATCACCGATCCGCTGCTCCTGATCCACGGCATGGCGGACGACAATGTCGTCTTCGAGAATTCGACCGCCTTGATGGCCGCGCTTCAGGGCCGCAGCCGGCCGTTCGAGATGATGGTCTATCCCGGCGCCACGCACGGCGTCCCCGGCGAGGCACGGCAGCTCCACCTCTGGCGCACGATCACCGACTTCCTCGCGCGGCGGGTGACCGCGCCACGCTGATAGCGCGGACGAACACGGCCAAATCAGAAATATATTCAAGACAGCCTGTGATATATCTTGACACTATCAAGTTTGAAGATATATCGCAGCCTATCTTTGAAGGAGATTTGAAAATGCGAAAGAGATTCCGAATGGATGGCGATCGCGGAGCGAAAGGCTTCGGCTTCCCGGAGGCGATCATCGCCATGGGCCTTGGCGGCCGCGGACGCGGCGGATGGGGCCGTGGATGGGGTGAAGGCTCCGAATGGGGCGGCCGCGGCGGTGGCGGCGGGCGCGGCCGGCGCCGGGTGCTCGATTCTGGCGAACTGCGGCTCGTGCTGCTCAAGCTGATCGCCGATCAGTCGCGCCACGGCTACGACCTGATCCGCGCCGTCGAGGAGATGACCCACGGCGAATATGCGCCGAGCCCTGGGATCGTCTATCCGTCGCTCACGATGCTCCAGGACATGGGGCTGATCGACGAGGTAAAGACCGAAGGGTCGCGCAAGGCGTTCGAGATCACCAGTGAGGGCAAGGACCACCTCGCCGAGAAGGAAGAGGAGACCGACGCCCTGTTCGAGCGGCTGAAGGAGCTTGGCAGCGACCAGCGCAAGGCCGGCGGCGCGCCGATCAAGCGCTCGATCGCCAACCTGCTCTCCGCCTTGTGGCACCGCGCCACGCGCGAAGATGCCGACGAAGGGACGCTGCACAAGATCGCGGCGATCCTCGACGAGGCAGCGCAGAAGGTGGAACGGCTTTGAGCGCGTCCAGCACCGCAATGGTACCGACCGCCAATGGCAGCCGCTACCTGCAGCAGCTCTGCAAGCATTGGTCGCACAATATGGCCGTCGAATTTGATGCGCGCGAGGGGAGGGTGACCTTCCCCCGCGACGCGCGCGGAGCCGATTGGCCGGGCGATGCGCTGGTGACGATGACGGCGCGGGAGGGCGCGCTCGAATGCCGGATCGATGCATCGGTGCCGGGCCAGCTCGAGGGGCTGAAAGGCGCCGTGGCCCGACACCTCGACCGCTTCGCGTTCCGTGAGGCGCCGCTGACCTTTGAGTGGGTGGACGCGGCGTAGCAAAAAATCCTCCCCGGAACGTTCGGCAGGTTGGATTGCCCCCGGCAATCCAAGTCCGGTCCCGGGGGACCGGACGACCTGCCGATGGGGGACCGCGACGCGAAGCGGTGTGGTGGTGGGGTCGGGGCCTCGCCGGCTCGCTGCGCTCGCGACCCCTCCACCATGGTTCGCATGGTCCCCCTCCCCGTTCCGGGGAGGATTTAAGTATCAAGGAACCGGACTTGCCCGCTGCTGCCCGCCGTCATGCTGGCGGATGACCCGGATATAGGCGTCGACCAGCTCCTGGTTGACCTCGTCCCACCCGTAGCGCTGGCTTGCTTCGAAGCCCGCCAGGCCGGCAGCGTGGCGCGCCTGCGCATTGTCGCAATAGGCCGCGAGCGCTTCGCAGAATCGGTCGCAGGCACCGGGGCGGACGAGGCGGCCGGTGATCCCTTCGGTGACCAGGCTCTGGCTGCCGGTGGCGATCGCCGCGACCACGGGCAGGCCCGCCGCCATCGCCTCCAGCGTCACGTTGCCGAACGTCTCGGTGACCGACGGATTGAACAGCATGTCCATCGAGGCCACGGCGCGGCCCAGGTCGGGCCCGCCCTGGAAGCCCGCGAACACCGCGTCCGGCAGCCTTTTCTCGAACCAGTCGCGCGCCGGCCCGTCGCCGACCACCAGGACCTTGTGGCGCACCTTGCGGCGGGCCAGCCGGTCGATCGTGTCCGAAAAGACGTCCAGACCCTTCTCCATCACCAGCCGGCCGACGAAGCCGATCACCGGCATGTCATCCTCGAGGCCGAGGCTGCGCCGCCAGGCGAGGTCTCGCGCGCCGGGATTGAAGATCTCCCGGTCGATGCCGCGCGACCAGATGCCGACGTCGTAATTCATGCGCTGGTCGCGGAGCAGCTGCGCCATGGAATCGGACGGCGCGAAGATGGCGTCGCAGCGGCGGTAGAAGCGCCGCAGCAGCGCCAGCACCACCGGCTCCAGGAAGGCCATGCCGTAATAGCGCGGATAGGTTTCGAAGCGAGTGTGGACCGAGGCGATCACCGGCAGGTCCCAGCGGTGGGCGAGGCTGACGGCGCGATGTCCGGTGATCTCCGGGCTGGCGACGTGGAGGATGTTGGGCTTGAAGGCGCGGATGTCCTTGCGCACCCGCCACGGTATGGCGACTCCGATCCGATATTCAGGCCGCCCGGGGATCGGCACGGCGGGAAGATCAATCAGGTCACCGGTCGGCGGAAAGGCCGGGGTCCTGGTGATCGGCGAATAGACCCGCACCTTGGCGCCCTGGCGCAGCAAATAGCCGGCGAGCCGGTTCAGCGCCTGGTTCGCACCATCGCGTACATAATTGTAATTGCCGCTGAAGATGGCGACGCGGAGGTCCGACACGTCCATTTCGGGTCCGATAGGGCTATCGGGGAGCGAAGGCAAAGCAAGCGGCCTGCTCCTTCGCGCGATGGCGGGAACAGTCGAACGGAAATTGCGCCGCAAAGGCAGCGCGATGCCGGCTTTGGCCGGTGCTGTTGGTGTGGTCATGGCCTCGCTCTAGACGAAATGCGTAGGCCGATTATGACCGGCGGGCCGCTTCGTCCTGTTTGTGTCAGGCTTCGTCGCGCAAACTGCCTGAATCAGGCCTTAATTGGTTCGGGTCAGCCGGTTGCGATAGGCGTCGAGGCTGAGCGGCCGACCAAGGAAATCCGATACGAGGGAAGCCGCCGGCCTCGACGAGCCGCGCGCCAGCACCAGCTCGCGGTAGCGCCGCGCCGTCGCCTGATCGCGAAGCCCGGCGCGCTCGAACCCGGTGAACAGGTCGGTCGAGATCGATTTGGACCACATGTAGGTGTAGTAGATCGCCGAATAGCCGGTCAGGTGCCCGAACGAATCCTGCGGGTGCAGCCCGGCCGGCATCTGCACTGGCGAATAGGCATTGTAGGCGGTGCGAAAAGTCTCGGTAAGGTCGGAGGCGCCGGGCGCGCGCAGATGATAAGCGAGCGAGACGGCGGAAAGGCCGAGCTGGCGCTTGTCGCCGAACGCCTCGGCGAAGCCCCGCGCCCGGTTCATCCGCTGTACCAGCGCCTGTGGAATCGGCTGGCCCTGCGCATTGACCGCGAAGCGCCGCAGCGTCTCGTAATCCCAAACCCAGTTCTCGAGCATCTGCGAGGGCGACTCGACGAAATCCCATTCGAGATTGCCCATGTTCGCCTGGCCCCAGCGCTGCCGGCCGGAGAAGATCACGTGCAGCAGATGGCCGAATTCGTGGAGGAAGGTCTCGACGTCGCGATGCTCCATCAGGCCGGTACTATGATCGCCGGTCGGGAAATTGCAGACGAGGATGCCGACGGGGACGGCGCGGTCGGTGAGTCCGTAGCGGATCGGGATCACGTTGGCGTGGTTGAACTTCCCGGGCCGTGGATGATTGTCCATGTAGAAGCGGCCGATCAGTCGGCCGCCTTCATACATCTCATAAGCCTCGACGCCCGGCGCCCAGAGCGGCGTTTCCCAGCGCCTGATCTCTACGCCGAACAGATCGCGGGTGAGCTGCAGGATGCCGTCGCGAACATTGTCATAGGCGAAATATTGGCGGACCTCCTGCGGGTTGACCTCATATTGCTCCTTGCGGATCAGTTGCGACAAATAGCTGGTCGACCAGACCGGGACCGTCGTCGCGGCGGGATCGATCTGGCGCAGGCGGGTCAGCATCAGCTGATAGTCGCGCCGCGCCGGCGCATCGGCGACACGGTTGATCTCGTCGAGGAAGTTCTGCGCGTTGGCCGGCGATCCGATCATCTTGTCTTCGGTGATCAGGGTGGCGAAATTGGGCCGTCCGAGCAGCGCGGCGAGGGCCTGGCGGTCGGTGAAGATCTGCCGCAGCAACTCGTCATTGGCCGGGTAGGCACGGGTGAGGTTGGCCTCGTTGAGCCGGCGCCGCAGGCCCTCGTTGGTTGCGTAGGACATGACCGGTCCGAGGTCGGGATAATCGGTGCTGATCCGGATCCGGCCGTCCGGCCCCGCCGGATGGGCGGCGACATAGTCCGCGGGCAGGCCGTCCAGCTCGGCGGCGGTGGCGGTCACCTCGGCGCGGCCATTGGCGATGTTGCGGTCAAACGCGATGCCGTTCTGCGTGATCCGGTCCTGCAGTGCGCGGATCCGGGTGCGGGTCGCCTCGCTGGTGCCGACGCCGGCGCGGTCATATTGGGCGATGGTTCGGGTAAGCAGGAAGCGGGTGTCGGCATCGGCCGATGCCGCTTCGATTGCGCGCAGCCGGGCGTAAATGCCCTGCGAGAGCGAAATCTCGGTCGAGAGGGCATCGACCCGTGCCGAGCAGGCCCGCGCCGCGTCCCGCGTCTCGGCCGATTGGCTGGTCTGGCTGACCACGCCGGAATCGCTCTCCGCCGCGCCGAGCACGCGGCGCAATGCATCATAGGCGCCGAAGGTGGTCTCGATCGTCGCCGGCCCGGTCTCGCCCTCGAGCCCGGTCCTGAGCAGCGTGGCGCGCGCCAGATAGGCGTCGCAGGCCGCGGTGAATTCGGCAGGGCTGGCTGGATTGAGATGGGTGGTTTCGAGGAACCTGTCGGTTTCAGCCGAGACGCTGTCGCGCGCCGCGGCCGGCGTCGCTTGCCCGGTCAAGGCCCAGGCGCCGCCGCCGAGGGTGAGAAGGCAGGTGGTGGCCGCCAAAGCGACGATGGTCTTGCGCATGAAAAAGGGTCCTCCCGATCATGGGAAGACCCCTAGAAAAGCCAGTCGGGACCGGCAAGCGAAACGGGCTTGAATGATCCTCCCCCAAAGGGGGAGGGGGACCGCCGCCGTAGGTGGCGGTGGAGGGGTATCAGCGTGCGAGAATGTTCTCCGAGGCTGATACCCCTCCACCAAGCTGCGCTTGGTCCCCCTCCCCTAAAAGGGGAGGATCTTATCTTTCGCGATTACTCGCCGCTGTTTTCCGTCTGGAGATAATCACCGGCATCGGCATCGGTGCCGTGGCCGCTCATCACCACCGCCTCGAGCGGATCGCCGTGGATCGCAGCTTCCGGGCCTTGGGCGAGCTCGGCCGCATGCTCTTCCGCTGCGCTGTTCGCGGCGATCGCCGAATTGGCGGCGATCAGCGTTTCCTGCAGATGACGATGCTGGGCGCGCAGCGCCGCGTCGCGCGACGAGGCCGCGATCCGCATCCGCTTCATGCCGGCGCCGGTGCCGGCCGGGATGAGACGGCCGACGATGACGTTCTCCTTGAGGCCTTCCAGATCGTCGATCTTGCCCTGCACCGAGGCTTCGGTGAGGACCCGGGTCGTCTCCTGGAACGAGGCGGCCGAGATGAAGCTCCGGGTCTGCAGGCTTGCCTTGGTGATGCCGAGCAGCACCGGCTTGCCGTCGGCATAGCGCTTCTTGCCCGAGGCCTTCAGCTTGGCATTGGCCTCGTTCATCTCCTGCCGGTCGATCTGCTCGCCGACGAGGAAGGTGGAATCGCCGCTCTCGGTGATTTCGACCTTCTGCAGCATCTGGCGGACGATCACTTCGATATGCTTGTCGTTGATCTTCACGCCCTGCAGTCGATAGACTTCCTGGATTTCCGAGACGAGATATTCGGCAAGCGCCTTGACGCCGAGCACCTCTAGGATGTCGTGCGGATCGGGCGAGCCGCCGATCAGATTGTCGCCGCGCTTGACGAAATCGCCCTCCTGCACGTCAATCACCTTGGACTTCGGCACCAGATACTCGACCGGCTCGCCGCCCTCGTCGGGAATGATCGAGATCTTGCGCTTGGCCTTGTAATCCTTGCCGAAGGCGATCCGGCCGGAGACCTTTGCGATGATCGCATTCTCCTTGGGCTTGCGCGCCTCGAACAGCTCCGCCACCCGCGGCAGACCGCCGGTGATGTCGCGGGTCTTGGCGGCCTCGCGGCTGACGCGGGCGAGAACCTCGCCGGCCTCGACCCTCTGGCCGTCCTCGACCGAGAGCGTCGCGCCCGGCGAGAGCATGTAGCGCGCCGCCTCGCCCGATTTCTCGTCGAGCAGGGTGATGCGCGGACGAAGGTCCTCCTTGCTCCGGGCGGTGCCGCGGAACTCGGTGACGATGCGCTGGGCGATGCCCGTCGCTTCGTCGGTCTGCTCGGTCAGCGTCTTGCCGTCGACCAGATCCTGGAACTTCACGATGCCGCCCTTTTCGGTGATCACCGGCATCATGAACGGATCCCATTCGGCGATCCGGTCGCCCTTGGTCACGATATGACCGGTGTCGCACATCAGATGCGCACCATAAGGGATGCGATGCGAGGCACGCTCGCGGCCGTCCATGTCGACGATCGCCACTTCGCCGCTGCGCGACATCGCCACCCGGCGCCCGCGGGCGTCGAGGATGGTCGGCAGGTCGCGGAATTCGACCGTGCCGTCGGCAACCGCATCCAGGCTCGACGTTTCGTTGAGCTGGGCGGCGCCGCCGATGTGGAACGTACGCATGGTGAGCTGCGTGCCCGGCTCGCCGATCGACTGGGCGGCGATCACGCCGACCGCCTCGCCGATATTGACCGGCGTGCCGCGGGCGAGATCGCGCCCGTAGCACTTGCCGCACACGCCATGCTCGCTCTCGCAGACCAAAGGTGAGCGGATGTGCACCGACTGGATGCCGATCTCGTCGATCCGCAGCGCCGCGGCCTCGTCGATCAGCTCGCCTTCCTTGGCGATCAGATCGCCGGTCTTGGAATCGAGCACGTCTTCGGCCGGGGTGCGGCCGAGGATGCGCTCGCCGAGCGAGGCGATGACCGCGCCGCCCTGGACGATGGCACGCATGTCGAGCGTGTTCTCGGTCTTGCAATCCTCCTCGACGACGACGCAATCCTGCGAAACGTCAACCAGGCGGCGGGTCAGGTAACCCGAATTCGCCGTCTTGAGCGCCGTGTCCGCGAGGCCCTTACGGGCGCCGTGGGTGGAGTTGAAATATTCAAGGACGGTGAGGCCTTCCTTGAAGTTCGAGATGATCGGCGTCTCGATGATCTCGCCCGACGGCTTGGCCATCAGGCCGCGCATGCCGGCGAGCTGCTTCATCTGGGCCTGCGAACCGCGGGCACCGGAATGGGCCATCATGTAGATCGAGTTGATCGGCGCCATGCGGCCGTCCTCGCCGATCGGCTGCGCCTTGATCTTCTCCATCATGGCGTTGGCCACCTGGTCGCCGCAGCGGCTCCAGGCGTCGATCACCTTGTTGTACTTTTCCTGCTGGGTGATCAGGCCGTCCTGGTACTGCTGCTCGTAATCCTTCACCAGCGCGCGGGTATCGTCGACCAGCTGCACCTTTTCGTGCGGGATGATCATGTCGTCCTTGCCGAAGCTGATGCCGGCCTTGAAGGCGTGGCGGAAGCCGAGGCCCATGATGGCGTCGGCGAACAGCACCGTCTCCTTCTGGCCAGTGTGGCGATAGACGATGTCGATGACGTCGGCGATCTCCTTCTTGGTAAGGAGGCGGTTGACGGTCTCGAACGGCACCTTGTGGCTCTGCGGCAGGGTCTCGCCGAGCAGCATCCTGCCCGGCGTGGTCTCGACCCGCTTCATGTAGCTCTTGCCCTCTTCGTCGGTCTGCGGAACGCGGCTGACGATCTTGGTGTGGAGCGTGACCGCCTTCGCCTCGAGCGCCTGATGGACCTCGCTCATGTCGGAGATCATCATGCCCTCGCCGGGCTCACCCTCGCGCTCGATCGACAGGTAATAGAGGCCGAGGACCATGTCCTGTGAAGGCACGATGATCGGCTTGCCATTGGCGGGCGAAAGGATGTTGTTGGTCGACATCATCAGCACGCGCGCTTCCAGCTGGGCCTCGAGGCTCAACGGAACGTGCACGGCCATCTGGTCGCCGTCGAAGTCGGCGTTGAACGCGGCGCAGACCAGCGGGTGAAGCTGGATCGCCTTGCCCTCGATCAGCACCGGCTCGAACGCCTGGATGCCTAGACGGTGGAGCGTCGGCGCGCGGTTCAGCAGCACAGGATGCTCGCGGATCACCTCGTCGAGGATGTCCCAGACTTCCTTGCGCTCCTTCTCGACCCACTTCTTCGCCTGCTTCAGGGTCATCGAGAGACCCTTGGCGTCGAGACGCGAGTAGATGAACGGCTTGAACAGCTCGAGCGCCATCTTCTTGGGCAGGCCGCACTGATGGAGTTTGAGCTCCGGGCCGGTGACGATGACCGAACGGCCCGAATAGTCGACGCGCTTGCCGAGCAAATTCTGGCGGAAACGGCCCTGCTTGCCCTTCAGCATGTCTGAAAGGCTCTTCAGCGGACGCTTGTTGGCGCCGGTGATGGTGCGCCCGCGGCGGCCATTGTCGAACAGGGCGTCGACCGCTTCCTGAAGCATGCGCTTCTCGTTGCGGACGATGATGTCCGGCGCGCGCAGCTCCATCAGCCGCTTCAGGCGGTTGTTGCGGTTGATCACGCGGCGATAAAGATCGTTGAGATCCGAGGTCGCGAAGCGGCCGCCGTCGAGCGGCACCAGCGGGCGAAGCTCGGGCGGGATGACCGGAACGACGTCGAGGATCATCCACTCCGGCCGGTTGCCCGACTCGAGGAAGGACTCGACGACCTTCAGCCGCTTGATGATCTTCTTGGGCTTCAGCTCCGACTTGGTCGTGGCCAGCTCTTCGAGCAGGGCCTCGCGCTCGCCCTCGAGGTCGAGGTCGATCAGCATCTGCTTGACCGCTTCGGCGCCGATGCCGGCGGTGAAGGCGTCCTCGCCATGCTCGTCCTGGGCGTCGAGCAGCTCATCCTCGGTGAGGAGCTGGAACTTCTCGAGCGGGGTCAGGCCGGGCTCGGTGACGATGTAGCTTTCGAAATAGAGGACGCGCTCGAGCTGCTTGAGCTGCATGTCGAGCAGCAGGCCAATGCGGCTCGGCAGCGACTTCAGGAACCAGATGTGGGCGACCGGCGCGGCCAGCTCGATATGGCCCATGCGCTCGCGGCGGACCTTCGAGACGGTGACCTCGACGCCGCACTTCTCGCAGACGATGCCCTTGTATTTCATGCGCTTGTACTTGCCGCACAGGCACTCATAATCCTTGATCGGACCAAAGATGCGCGCGCAGAACAGGCCGTCGCGCTCGGGCTTGAACGTGCGGTAGTTGATCGTCTCGGGCTTCTTGATCTCGCCGAACGACCACGAGCGGATCCGCTCCGGGCTCGCAATGCCGATCTTGATCTGGTCGAACGTCTCCGGCTTGACGATCGGATTGGCGAAGTTGGTCATCTCATTCATGGGTTCAAACCCTTTCTTGAATTCTTGGCCCTCTCCCGCTTGCGGGAGAGGAGGGGCCCAGGCCGCCAGGCCTGGGAGGTGAGGGTCTGTTCACAAAAGGAAGAAGACCCTCACCCAACCCTCTCCCGCGAGCGGGAGAGGGCTCTAGCTGTTATTCCGCCGCCTCCGCGTAGCCATCGGCATCGACGTCGACGATGCTGTTCAGCTCGACGTTGAGGCCCAGCGAACGCATCTCCTTGACGAGCACGTTGAAGCTCTCCGGAATGCCGGCCTCGAACGTGTCGTCGCCCTTGACGATCGCCTCGTAGACCTTGGTGCGACCGATGACGTCATCCGACTTCACGGTCAGCATTTCCTGCAGCGTGTAGGCGGCGCCGTAGGCCTGGAGCGCCCAGACCTCCATTTCGCCGAAGCGCTGGCCGCCGAACTGGGCCTTGCCGCCCAGCGGCTGCTGGGTGACGAGGCTATACGGGCCGATCGAGCGGGCGTGGATCTTGTCGTCGACAAGGTGATGGAGCTTCAGCATGTAGATGTAGCCCACGGTCACCTTGCGGTCGAACGTGTCGCCGGTGCGGCCGTCGAACAGGGTCACCTGGCCGGACTGATCGAGCCCCGCCATCTCCAGCATGGCGGAAACGTCGGCTTCCTTGGCGCCGTCGAACACCGGGGTGCCCATCGGGATGCCGCCGGTCAGGTTCGATGCGAGCTCCAGAGTCTCGGCCTCGTCGCGGGCATCGATCTCGGCATGATAATTCTTGCCGTAGATGTCCTTGAGCTTGGCGCGAACCTGCTTGGCGTCGGTCGAGTCGAAGCCCTTGCCCTTGGCGTGAATGGCGTCGAGCATCGCGCCCACCTGCTTGCCAAGACCGCGCGCGGCCCAGCCCAGGTGGGTCTCGAAGATCTGACCCACGTTCATCCGGCTCGGCACGCCGAGTGGATTGAGCACGATGTCGGCGGCGGTGCCGTCCTCGAGGAAAGGCATGTCCTCTTCCGGAAGGATGCGGCTGATCACGCCCTTGTTGCCGTGACGGCCGGCCATCTTGTCGCCCGGCTGCAGCTTGCGCTTCACCGCGACGAACACCTTGACCATCTTGAGCACGCCCGGGGGCAGCTCGTCGCCGCGCTCGAGCTTCTCGATGCGGTCGTCGAGCTTGGCCTTGATGATGCCTTCGGCGCTCTCATACTGGGCACGGACCGCTTCCAGGTCGGCCTGGCGCTTGTCGTCCTTCACCGCGAACTTCCACCATTCGTGCGGCTCGACGCTGTCGAGCGCCTCGGCGTCGATCGTCGCGCCCTTCTTGGCGCCCTTGGGCGCCGCGGTGGCGGTCTGGCGAAGCAGCATCTCGCGCAGGCGAGCGTAGGAAGAGCGCTTCAGGATGGCGCGCTCGTCCTCGGCGTCCTTGCGAAGCCGGTCCTTCTCCTCGGTCTGGATCGCCCGCGTACGGTCGTCGATGTCGATGCCATGGCGGTTGAACACGCGGACCTCGACGACGGTGCCCTGCACGCCCGGCGGCAGGCGAAGCGAGGTGTCGCGCACGTCGGACGCCTTCTCGCCGAAGATGGCGCGGAGCAATTTCTCCTCCGGCGTCATCGGGCTTTCGCCCTTCGGCGTGATCTTGCCGCACAAAATGTCGCCCGGCTCCACTTCGGCGCCGATATAGACGATGCCCGCCTCGTCGAGGTTGCGCAGCGCTTCCTCGC